>Ga0210398_10005107_pt1 | contig 12218 bp, 11 predicted proteins | sample IncBWC4OmetaG_FD_161047 | JGI IMG/M metagenome (GOLD analysis project Ga0210398, IMG submission 161047) | Forest soil microbial communities from Barre Woods Harvard Forest LTER site, Petersham, Massachusetts, United States - Inc-BW-C-4-O | ecosystem: Environmental > Terrestrial > Soil >... | reverse complement strand
TAACGTGGTCGCCAGCGCCACGACCGCCAGGCGAACATACGTCGGCGCCGGCGCAAATGCGCTCTTGCGTCTTTCCCAGCGGCGATCTCGCCCGCTCGGTGTGTCCCAAATCCCAAATCCCATCCTGGCTCCGCTACCGCCCTGTACTGTCAATCATTCTAGACCAGCCCGAGCCCCAGCGCGAACGCTCCCGCCATCTCCAGGCCCCAAGATTCAATCCGGCACTCGCACAGATTGCTCAGCTTTCGAGTTCGTCGCGCCAATCTCGACTTTCCGGACAGCCGTCTTTGAACTCGGCTTAGCCTTTGACGTTATAGCGGCCGGTTCAGGTTCATCGAACCGGGCAGGCGTCGAACCTGTTTCGTACCGCGCGCGCCGCCACGCGCCACCCACTAACCGCGCGGGCAGTGTTTCGCGAATTCATCACGCAAGAAACTCACCAGATCGCGATGGTCGGCAAATACATGCGTTTCGGGACGCGGCGCGTTACCGACCGTCGGCACCTGTCCCGCTCGCGGCGACCGCAGAGACGCGAATCGCGCCCGCGGCGAGTCGCCAGCCCCCGCAGAATCGTCCCACGCGCCCCGGCCCGGCTGAACTGCCTCGCGGTGAACATGTGCCACAAATCCGCGCTGTGCTCGTCCCGAATGTGACGGCACCAATTCTGCCGCTTCGATTTCAACGCGGTGAATCGGCCCTTTGTCTGCCCCGGACGCTGACCCTGCCCCGTCGTCGTCCTCGTTCTCTTCGCCACCGACCTGCGCAGCGTCATGTTCCAGAGCTAACAGCGCTGCCTCAGCCTCGCGCGCAGCCTCGAGCGCTTCTCCCGCAATCGCATTGATATGATATCGCCCCCGAATGAACGGCATGTTTCCTCCACATGCAGAAGATGTAACACCAAATCCCACCAATAGGTGCGTCCGCTACCGCACCAACAGTTGATTTAATTTCTACCGCGACGCCTACACCGCGTCTTTCTTCCTCGCAGCATCAATCTCCAGCATCCGATAGACTTGGTGCCACGATCTCCGCCGCATCGGCGCCGCCACACTCTTCATTCCCCGCTCCATCGAGACCCGCTTTCCGATTTGATTCGCCTCAGATATGGGCACGTTTTGCACCGGCTTGGACTTTCCCGCAGCGCGTTCAACTTCAGTTGGCGAACTTCCGTCACCAGCCGTCTTCTGCACGTTCTCGTCAATCGCCAGCTGTGCCGCGGGATCATCAGTGGACACCACAATCGGAGGCACGCCCGCAATGCCTAGAATCGAATTTAGCAGCGCGCGATTCTCTGCGCGAAGCCGCGCCACATCCCTTTCCAGCGCGCTCGTATAATTCGCACGAAACAGCCGGCTCCAAATTTCTCGCAGTGTCATCCCCAAGCCTTCCAACCTCCTGCGCGGCACCAAGAACGACGTGCTCGCCGCGTCCACTCACGTTCGCCGTCTGCGCAAAAACGGTACCGGCTGCGCCCGCTTCGGCACTTCCAGTTGCGCCTTGCGCGCCTGAATCGCCCTGATAGTTGGATCCGTCGAAGTCACGCGCTCGGCCAACCGCTGCTCCAGCGGCGGCCGCGCCATCCCGCTGCGTCGTGCCGCATAGCGCGATATCAACCCATAGCGCGCCGCATCCGCCGCGTCGTCGCCGTCCATTTTTTCCACGTCTTCAATCCGTGCAGAATCGCGTACCAACGTCGGCAGCGTGCGAATCAGCTCCACGCAGTTGTCCGTCAACAGCCATTCCCCCGCATCCAACATCTGGTACATCAGCATCCAACCGCCGATGCGGTCGTCGTCCGCAGGTGTCGGCCGCGGAAATCCCGCTTCCGCAAACACATCCCCCATCTGTTCCGCAATCGAAGCATCATCCGTACGCCGCGCAAATGCATCCGGTGAAAGGTAAATCGCGGCGATCTTCTCGCGAGCGCTATCCAGCATCGGTAACGAGCCAGGAGGCACAGAAAATCCGCCCGCCGTCCGCTGCTCGCTCCCCAAACTACGTGCGATGATTTCGCGCGCCAGTTCGCGCGGCGAAGTGCGATGCGTCACATATTCCCGGTAGGTCACAACGCAGGAACTCGGCTGCCCGCGCGCATCTCCGTCTGCAGCGAAACTTCCCTCTCGTGCGCCGCCCGTCGCAAAAGTGCCAGGCGCTTGCGCGTGCCAGTAAGTCGCCGCCGGATGCTCGAATCCCCAATCAATCGAAATCCAGCGCGGCCACCACGGCTGCCACTCCACCTCTTCCGCGCGCGCCGTGTTCCGGCCCAAATCAAAGCGGTCGAAATACTGTCCCGCAAAAACTTCCCAATCCCCATCGAAAAACGCTCGCTTCAAATTCGTCGGCAGAGCCAGCAGCGTCTTCTGATAATTCTTGTCCGCCGCGTAGATCGGATTGTCGAAAAACCGCGCCGGAATAAAATCGTAATCCTGGGGGTTATATTCCTCGGGACGCTCCATTCCCGGCGCTGCCTGCTTATCAATCCAAAGCGCCTTCACCCAGGCATGCCCGATATTTCCCGGATTCGTCGCTCCGGCCATGCACGGAAACGTCCCCGGCACCGCGCAACGATTTCGACTTGTTAAAAATTGCCATTGCCGCAAAGTAAAAAGCGTCAATTCATCGATCCCAATAAACAAATACTCCGCGCCCTGGTATTGATACACGTCGTGCTCACTCGCGCAGTATCCAAACCGCGTCGTCGAGCCGTTCGTCCATTCCACCAAATGTTTCGACTCATGAAATGCCACGTACAAACTCCGCGGCACATCCCTCCGAAAATAATGCAGCAGCGAAGCTTCCAGTTCCGGAAACGTCCGCCGCAAGAGCAACGTGTTCACATTGGGGTGGTGAAGCGCCTGCACCACCGCTTCCATCAGCAGCGCTTTCGACTTTCCGGGTCCGGCCGCTCCGCCGAACAATCGGTATTTCGCGGGCGACGCGTGGAACTGGCACTGCTTCGGAAACGGCTCGTAGTTCAGGATGTCGCCTGGCAGCCTGCTTTCCTTACTGCCTGTCTCACCAGCTCGTACGTCCGTCAAAGCAGGCTCGTCCCGAACGCGGACGTCGCGCGCAGCTCTGGCTTGCTCGAGGATCCATTCCTTCACTCCAGGTGTGCTTTCTGTCATGAACAGTTGCGCCGTGTTCCGCGCCGCATTTCAATCGCGCCATTACGCGAGGGTCCGAATTTTTTCCCCGATGTAAAACGCCGCGGCCCCGCCCAGGAACGCTGCCGCAATCGCCGCGTGATGCACGCTCAGCACCGCCCCCAAAACCAACGCGCCGATCCCGCCTAGCTGTACCACGTATCCAATCGTCGTCTTGCTCGCGCTCATGAATGCTCCTTTGCAGAACTTCGCATCGTAATTCTGCAGCTACTGCCCTTCCCGCTCCGGCTCGCTCTTGCTTCACTCCGTGCGCACCGGCCGCGGCACGTTGTGAATCAGCCGCACAAATTGCGGCGCCTCGCTCGCATCGCTGTCACCCGCGTTTTTCTGCGGCTCCAGCCAATGCGTCAGTTCTTTAAGCACGTCGAACAATAATTTCGCAGCTGCCACCCCTACGGCCCCCGCTTCCTTATTGCGGCTTAGTTTCTCCGCGACTCCCGAATACATCGCCGCCAGCTTCGATTCATCAAGCCCCCGCTCACGCAGCGCTTCGGCCACCTTCAAACGCTTCTTGCGGTTATTCGCATCCTCGCAAATCACTACCGCCAACTCCGCAACCGACTTCACGTCCGCGTGCCCGTTTCCGCCGCTCTTCTCTGGCGTCCCAGGCGGCTTACCAACCCCGGAACCGCCAAGCATCCCCTCACCCGCAGCGCCATGCCACACACTATCCCTGTTCGCCGGCCTCGCGAGTTTCGGGTACGCCGTCGCTCGGACGGCTCCGCGTGTTTTCTTATCTGACTGAACGGCCATCTCCGCTAATCCTTCGCGCTTTCCGTGTTCCCCGGAGCTCGTCTCTCCGCCGCGCGCCTCTTGCGATGCTTGCATCACGCTCATGATTGAATCCTCGACGCCTTCACATCGCCTCCATTCTCCGGCGTGGGAGCGGGACACGCGCGTGCCGGGTCCGGTTCGAGCCGCTCGGGCGTCGTTGTTGCCGCCGCAGCGTTGCGCGTGTCCCACGCAGGTGAACATCTTTTGCGGCGTTTTTTGTTAGGTTCGAGTGCCTTCTCAGCCGCATCCGACTGCCGAATCTCTTCGAGTTCCAGCATCCCCAGCAGCGCTCCGTCCAGGCTGTCGCGATGCTCAACGCACAATCGCCCCCGCCTTGCAGCCGGACGAGCGCACCGCGTCCAGGCACTCGTGGAAGATCGCGAGCGCACGAAACCGATGCACACTGTCATGGGACGGCTTGGAAAGCGTTACGCGGGAAGAACTGCTGACGACCGGCAACAGCGAGAGCGTCAGTCTTAGTGGGACTCCGCCGGGCTCGACGGACTATCCGCCTTGATTTCGATGATTACTTTGCAGTCGCGCGGCGGCGATTTCTCACCGTCCGGCATCTCCGCTGATACTCCGATGCGATGGCTGCCGACCGCGAACCACATACGCGGGCTCGTAGCCGTGATCCCCTTCATCACGCCTTGCGCATTCTGCGGCGCAGGAATCGAAAAAAGAAGATACGGTTTCGCGCTCGAAATATCGTACACGTTGAATTTCTGCACGCACGCCTTCGTGACTTTTGCGGTGCACACTGGCGTTTTCGTGAAATCGTAATCAAACTGCACGGTGATGCTGTGTTGCGCGGACCCGGCCGAGGGCGAATTTGTTCCCTTTTGCGCCTCGCCCTGTTGCGTGCCACCCTGTTGCGTGCCCGAAGATTGCGCCGCGGCACTCGAGTGGCTCCCCGCCGCCGGCTGTTGCCCGCTACCACCGCGCGTCGCTGCATAATTGGTTGCGCCGGTGCTTGCAACCGCCTCGTCAACGAAAATTCCCCGCCCCGGCGACAGCAAGGCGAGGGCGAGAACGGCGGCGTATCCGCGGCAATCCGTCAACGATGCTTCTCCTCGCGACGGCCAATTCGATGCTATCGTCCGCCGCGCCCTTCTTCCACACGTTACCACTACGGACACGCTCGCTGAAAGCGTCGCGCGGAAAATGATTGCCCAGCGTTCACGGCGCGGTTCGCCGTCGCGACCTTAGCCGAGAATTTGCACCGTCACACCCGTGCCACCAGAAATCGCAATCACCTTCGCTCGCACGAAGTTCGCGCGCACCCCGGTAGCCACTAGATTGTCGCCCGCGGTCAGTGCGGAACTCATGTTGGCTGCCCCCGTGGGCACCGCATACTGTGCGTCCACGTCGTTGATGGCGGTTTGCAGTTGGATATTCACGGACGTCGGTGCTGTCGCGAAACTGATCTGCCAGCGAATCGTGCGGCCGTTCTCCGGGAATCCTGCGTAACTCGGCAGCGCAAACTGTTGGCTAGCCTGCCCTGCCGCCGGTGCTTCAGCGTTGAAAGCCAGGGCAACATCGCCGGGAAAAATTGAGTAAGGAGGGACCTGCGTATTATAGTTTGGCATCGTCGGGCGTCTCCAGAAGGATCTGCGTCTCTCACTGTTGGTGCTGTGACTGCGGCATGTATACGATTGCGATTCCTGCGAATACGAAAGTGTCGCCACGTTCAGCGCGCGCCCGCGCCTCACGAGGCACACCACTCCTAATGCGTAAATGATGGGGAAGAAGGAAGGTTACCGCAAACTCGCCGTCAGAAGCGGCGTTCGATTCATTTGCTGCGCCCTACACTTTTCGAGGTTAACGAATAAGTTTATACGCGCATTTCATAATTCTGTCAAGTCGTTGTGTGTGTACACGAAAATAATCCAAGGCGAGTTCGCGTCGAAGAACTGAATTCGTGCGAGAAAGTAAAAACGCGCGAAGCTGGCATGAAGCAACTTGCGCGTCGCTAAACCCAGTCGCTCCACTCAACTCACGCTAAATTGCGTCGTTCCCCGCTCGCAACCGCCTACTGTTGCGGTTTCTGCGGCTCGGAATTCTGCGCTGGTGCAGAGGCGGGTGCTGCCGCGTCGCCCGTTCCCGCTGGCTGTGGCTTCAACGTGAAATCCACTCCGCGCGCGGAGTTTTCATCCACCGTGCGTTGCAGGTCCACCCGGCTCTCGTCTATCGCATTGTCACCCCCGTACGAAGTGACATAATGAAGTTTCCCATCCACCAACCAATAATCGCTTACCGCAAAACTCGATCCGTCCTTCAGATACAACAAAACGTACGTTTGCTGCGGTGCTGAATCCGTTCGCAGTACCTGTGTTCCGCCCGAAGAATCCGACGCGGCCTCTCCGCCACCCGTCCCCGGCGCCGCCAGCAAGTACGAATCAGGGTTATCCGGCGACGTCACGTTCGCCGAGCTTTCCGCGCCCGCATCGGTCCAACCCGACCCGTAATCCCCCGAAGTAGCGCCGAAATATCCCAGCCCTCCGCCGAAGCCGTATCCAAATCCGTACCCGAACCCGTAGCCGAACCCATTCCCGAAGCATCCAAACAGCGGATTGCACGGCCCGAACCCACCAAAACCGAATCCAAATCCACCGAAAAACGGGTTGAAACCAAAAAACGGATTAAACGGGAAGAACGGACGTCCCGGCCGAATCGGCTGAAATGGGCGCTGCGCCGCGGCAACCGTCGCCGCACTGTGCGCCGACGTTATGGGCGTACGCGTCGTGGTCGCGATCGGAACGAACGGCCGCGAACCATTCACGTTCGCCGGACCATAGTAGTTCACGCGTCCCGCCGCGGACATTCCCGCAGGAGGCGGCTCCTGCCAGGTATTATTCCCGGCCGCAAAATGTACAGAATTCGCGCTCGATTCAGATCTAATATTCCCCGCCGGCACCGCGCTCGCTCCCTTCGCGGCCGCCGCTGAACTCGAACCGCCGCCGTGGAACGGATTCCACCAATGCCCGCCGGCATTATTGCTGCTGCCGCTACCTGCAGCGGTTCCGCCACTGGTATGTGAGCCGCCGCTACCGGACGACGCCGCGCTTCCGCCACCGCTGCCAAAGCCCGCGCCGCCGTGTGACCCGCCCCCTCCTCCTCCGCCATGCGCACCACCGCCGCCACCGCCGCCACCGTGCTGAGCGAATGTCGGAGCAGGCGCCAGCGCCAGTCCGCACGCGAACACCAATACCGCAGCGACTTTCAAAAATGTTGCACGTTGTGAGGAAACTAACGACAGGTCCTGCCCTTGCGATGCACGAAGCTGCTGAGAGGTCTGGGTCATTTTGTATCCCTCCTCCACCCGACGGGCGACTGAAGGGTGATTCCACGTCTACTACTGATTCTGATTCACTGCCATCCTACACCATTCGACGCGTCCTCGCTTCTAACCGTTGCTTCAAGTTACCATCATTTTACAAATTGCCGGCCGCCCTACCCTCCTGCTCGCGCCACTCATTGACGTTATACTGTTTCCGATGATCCCTTTCCTGCATCTCGGCGGCTTCACGATTCCTACCTTCGGCCTGATGGTCGCCTGCGCAATGCTCGCCGCATATTTCGTCCTGCGCGCTGACCTAGCCCGCCGCGGAATCGCAGACAAACATTCCGGCGAAGCCGAAGCCCTGATTTCGTTTCCCTGCCTGGCCGGTTTCGTCGGCGCCAAGTTGTACCACTTACTGGAATCTCCGGCCGAATTTTTCGCGGATCCCGTGCACCTGTTGTTCAGCCCCTACGGATTCGCGTGGTTCGGCGGCCTGCTCGCCGGGTTCGCCACCTTCGCACTCGTCGCCTGGCGCATCACCAGACATAATGCCGCGGCTGGCCATCCCGTCTCGCTCCTCACAATCTTCGATGCCGGCTCTCCCGCCGCCGCGCTGGGCTATGGGATCGGCCGCATCGGCTGCCTGCTCTCCGGCGATGGGGACTACGGAATTCCCACCTCCCTCCCTTGGGGCATGAGCTTCCCAAACGGCCTCGTCCCCACCGTCGAACGTGTGCACCCCACGCCCGTCTACGAATTTATCGTCGCCTGCGCCATCGCCTGGTGGCTTTGGCGACTGGGCGCGCCGGATCACAGCATGCGGGCCCATCCAGCATCCGCGTCTCGGTCCGATGCCCGTGCCGTCAGTGCCTCCGCTAGACGGCCAGGTGAAGTTTTCGCCGCCTACCTGGTGCTCACTGGCGCCGCGCGTTACCTCGTCGAATTCATCCGTATCAATCCGCGCTCTTTCCTCGGTATGTCCAACGCGCAAGCTGCCGCCGCAGCATCCGCGCTCGTGGGAATTATTTTGTGGCGCTGGCTCAGCAGACGGAACGCAGTGACCTGAGAACAGGTTTTAATTCAGAGAAGACGAATCGCCGAGGGCAAGTTTCACGCGACGCGCGGAACCGGCGTTTCCAATCCTGCTTTACCCATGCGAATTGCCAGCAATCCATTCGACAGCACCGCGACACTCCTCTCCGGATCTACCTTCGCCCGCAAAGCCACCACGCAGAATGGCCGCGGTGCGCGCAAAATCGGCGACCATCTCTCCGCGTCACGCTCTTCGCTCGCGGACTGTGCGCTTTCACTCCGGACCTCATTGTCGCGCACGTCGAAGGATTCGCGGGAGCGGATCAGCACGCGCCTCTTTGCGCTTTCACTCCCGCCAGTGTCCCAGCCCAAATCCTCGATCGCGTAGTCTTCAAAATCTTCCGCAGCGTCGCTTCGCAAGCTCGCGCCCACATAACCGGCAATCAACAGCCAGCCCTCATCCACAGCTACGGTAATCTCGGCCCCCGGGCATCCTGGCAGGCTCACCAATGCGTACAGGTTTCCACCCGACTCTTCGAAGTCCACGGGAATTCTCGCGAACAAATCATCCTCCGCCGCCTTCCAGTCTTCCCGATCGCTTCCCTCTTGCGCGCCGCGCACAATACAACGCTGAAACGCGCGTCGAGATACTTCGTCATATACCGCCAGCAGGCAATCCGACATATCACGCAGCGGAATCTGCTCGTGCAACATCTCACCGCTTTTTTGCTCCACCGCCCGCACGACGGCTCGCCGAAATTTCACTGAACGCTTCATCGCTGTTGTCCTATAAACCCCGCCATCGCTTTTTCGATGCTCCAAGGTCCCACGCGACGTCCTTGCTCACCAGGCGCACTCCGTTCTCCCGGGTCTTCTCCAAAATTGTCAGCGAATGTCGGGGCGGAGCAATGGCTTCCCTCGCGATCGTCTTCTCGCCATGCTCGAATCTTCCGTGCGCTTGCCAAGTGAAACGTTCGGAACGGTTGACCGCAGCGGCCGCTCCTTCCGGCCGAATCTCCCCACGCACAACTTCGCCGGACGAATCCCTGTGTCCTCCGCGACCGCTCTCCAGCGCCGCAGCTGTTTTTTCGCACGTCTGCAAAATACTTTCCGCCTCTGTCTTCAGCATCAGCGGATTCAACGCTCGTTCGCCGAGCGACCTCACGCCACTTTCGACGGCCGGCAGCCACAGGCAAGTCTCCGACAGTGGCACCGCGATAAACAGATTCCCCGTTTGTCGCGCTATCAACGATGCCAGCTCATATCCTGTTCCATCAGGCAGTTTTTCAGTCGCCAGTGTCAGTTGGAATCGGACCGTGCGCAGTACAGTGTCAGCTTCGCGCACCGTCTTCACCGAATGTGACTCCCATCCGGAACGCGCCAGTCCCTTCAATGTGGATTCAGTGCTTGCGGTGGGGGTCCCGACAACTAAGATGCGTACAGCAGCGGCGGACATGTTGGCCCCTTTGGGGAAGGGGAACGTGCGGTTCAGACCCGAATTCGACCCACTCGGACTTGCCGTTTCCGCGCTATCTTGCGCTCACCCGCTCGCTTGCCACGCACGCCACGTGGCGACGACCGGCCCATCTCCATATCTCGTTGCAATATCTCTCCAGCCAAATTACAGATTCCGTCCTTTCCTCTGACCGTTCCCACCCCGCCAGAATCGCGCACGGAGCTTTTCAGGGCGTGCGGTGTGACAGCTGCCGCGTGCGACCCTTGCGAGGCGGGCAACCCAGTTCCGCGAAATCCCATTTACTTCATCGGGAGATGCGCCGCAGAACGTTCAATACTACTACCCCTTCCAGCTAGGCCCGGAAATGTACTCCACCCCTGAAATTGTGACAATTCGCAACATTACTGCTTTTGTACTACGGCACTTACTGATTGCTAAAGATCTCCTCGCTCCAATATTTCGCTTTTATTCTTGACACGCTAATACCGTAGGAGTAATTTTCATCCTCTGCCCAAGTTTGACGCGTCCCCGTCCTGGGCGTGGGCAGTTTGCACGGCAACAGATCGGCGCTTTTCAGCCACCAACTCCGTTTGTTCGGAGTGTTCAGCCGCCAGCCAAATGGACCATCATCGTTCAAAAACTTCGAAGCAGCACTCGCGACCTCCTACAACGCCGGACGTCCACAACAGCGATCCTCTGTCCGAATCCCTCTCCGATGAAAGGGTTTCCAATTCGGGTCTCGCTGTCCCACAACGGGAACCTCGCAGCTCTCGCGGCGACCCTCTTCACCCTTTCGTCGCCCTCGTTAAGACCTTTAACGAATTCCTTTTCGAATTAGACGCGGACGGTAAGTTCCTAAGCATCTGGACTTCCAATGAAGCCCTACTCCGTGAACGCCGCGCCGAATTTCTAGGCCGCCGCGCACTCGAAGTCTTGGGCGAAGAGATTTTTCGTCCTTTCTCCAGGCTCTTTCGCAGAGTCATAAAACAAGGCGTCGGCGAAGATATCGAATTCCCCGTGGATTTCCCCGCCGGCCGGCGCTGGTTTCAAGCCCGCGTTTCCGCCGTGGGTCGTGGTGCACAAAAATCCCATTCCGTCTGCCTGCTCGCGCGCGACATCACCCAGCGTCGCCTCGCCGAAGAAGCCCTGCGGCAACAAGAGGCCCTTTTAATGCACGCCGAACAGGTTACCGGCACCGGTTGCTGGGAGTATGACGTCAAGACTCAGCAGCGCATCTGGTCCAGTCAACTCTTCCGCCTCTACGGATTCGATCCCAAAAACGGCGTCCCCAGCGAAGAAACCATGTGGGGCATTATTCATCCCGACGATCGCGCCCGCATTCGCGGCATCTTTCAGTCCGCACTTCAGAATTGCTCTCCCTTCGAGTCCGAGGGTCGCTACAATCTCCCAGACGGACGCCAGCGCGTTATATTTATCCGCGGTATTGCCTTGCCTGATGAAACCGGAAAAACCTCCCGCATCCTCGCCGTCGTCCAGGATGTCACCGAAATCCGCCGCGCCGAAGCTCAGGCCCGTGAGCACGAATCTCTCCTCGCCCAAGCCGAGCAACTCGCCAGCTTGGGCAGCTGGGAATTTGACGTCGCGCAGCAAAGCTTTACCTGGTCCGCGCAAATGTACCGCATGCTCGGACTCCCGCCGAATGATCAGTCAGTGCCGCTCGCTCAGGCCTGTGCATTGTTTCACCCCGACGATCGCCAGCGTGTCGCCCAGGAAGTCGAGGCCCTCATCAAATATGCTCGTCCCCTCGAAAACGAAGTTCGCTTCGTTCTGCCAGACGCGCAAATCCGCGTTTTTCACTCCCGCGCCGTTCCCATCATCAATGATTCCGGCGCCGTGGTTCGTATCGCTGGCATGTCCCAGGACGTCACCGCGCAGAAGTCCGCCCAAGACCGCGTACGCAAAAGCGAATCGCTTCTCGCGCAAGCCGAAGAAATCGCCAAGCTGGGCAGCTGGGAAATGGATACCGTCCATTCCACCATTACTTGCTCCGCCGAATTCTTCCGCATGCTCGGCCTCGATCCCTTAACCGGCCCGGTTTCGGTCGAAGACGTCTGGTCTGTCGTGCGCGTGGAGGATATCGACGCGGCCAAACACGCCCTACAGACCGCGCTTGCCACGCACGCCCCACTCGAGCATTTCTCGCGTTACATCATGCCCGACGGCCGCGCCCGCGTCCTCCACACTCGCGCCATTCCCCTTGCAGATCCTTCGGGCCAAATCACTCGTTTCGTCGGCTTCAATCACGACATTACTGAACAGAAGCGCGTCGAAGACGACCTGCGCCGCCTTTCTCGCCAGCTCTTGACCCTGCGCACGGAAGAACAACGCCGCCTCGCTCGCGAACTTCACGAAACGGCTTCGCAGACCCTGACCGCGCTGAAAATGACCCTCAAGCAGATCGAGGATTCACTTCCCCAGGACGATCAGCGCGCCCGCGAACTTGCAAAATCTTGCCGCACGCTCACCAGCGACGCCATCCGCGAGGTCC
>Ga0210398_10005105_pt1 | contig 12221 bp, 8 predicted proteins | sample IncBWC4OmetaG_FD_161047 | JGI IMG/M metagenome (GOLD analysis project Ga0210398, IMG submission 161047) | Forest soil microbial communities from Barre Woods Harvard Forest LTER site, Petersham, Massachusetts, United States - Inc-BW-C-4-O | ecosystem: Environmental > Terrestrial > Soil >... | reverse complement strand
CGAATATATTTTCGATCCCATCAAGGTGGATCCCTTCACCTTTCAGCCGATGGAGGCAGGCCTCGAACTCTCGCCGCTGCGCGCCTATGCGCACGAAGTTCCGAAGTATTACATACAGAACTTTGGCAATATGTCATCGCATCCTGACACCAACGAGTATGCGGGATTTCTCCAGGACACCATCCGCGTCACCAATCATCTGGCCCTGAGTATCGGCGGGCGCTATGACTTGCAGACCTTCACCAAGAAAGGGCTGGTGACCAATCCGCTCTGGCCGGATTCAGGCAAGATTCCCTATAACCCGTACAACTTTGCGCCGCGTGTAGGATTTGCCTATTCGCTTGGAAATCAAAAGCCGCTAGTGGTGCGGGCTGGATACGGCTGGTTCTATACCCGTATTCCCCAGATCTACACCTCCGCCATCGCCACCGAAAATGGACTCGAGTCGGCGAATCTCTTTCTTAACAACTCCAATTTCTACGACCATCAGATTTTTCCGCAATACCCGAACCCCCTGGTGAACTGTCCGGTCACGTCGACGTCGTGCACTTTGCCGCCAGCTTTTTCGCAGCACGCTCAAGGCGATGTTTCCGCTTTCTCGCCGAATTTCAACACTCCCAAAGTGGAACAGGCCAGCGTGAACCTGGAAAAAGAAGTAGCCCACCGTTTCGCCGTCGGCGTTTCCTACATGTATGTTCATGGAGTGGACTTGATCCGAGCACGCGACGTGAACCTGCCGCCGCCGGTGAATGTGGAGTATCCGGTGTATGACAGTACCGGGACTAATTTTCTGGGGACCTATTACAACGTTGCTTCCTTCTCGACCTGGCAGATGACGCCCTCTTTCACCTGCCCTTTTCCACCATGCATCAATCCTCTGGCACGCCCAATCCCTCAGCTCGGCGCGATTGATGTCTTCGAGAGCGCCGCATCGAGCGTATACAACGGCGCGACACTCTCGATTCGCCGCCAGATGACCAGCGGCGTCTATTTTCGTTTGGCCTACACCTACGCCCACGCGATCGATGATGGTCAGGACGCCTTGGTCGCCGGCCAGCCCGCCTTGGTACAGAATTCTTACGCCCCCAACGCCGAGCGTGGAAACAGCGTGACCGATCAGCGCCAGCGGCTGGTATTTTCCTGGATCGCGGAGCCCAAGCCATTTCACCGTGGTCAGGAGTTACTAGGCCACATTTTTAACGACTGGAAGCTGGCAGGGGTGTTCACCTACGGCAGTGGCCGGCCTGTAAACGTCACGGTGTCGGGCGATCCCAACCAGGACGATAACGGCGATAACGATCGTCTGCCCGAGGCCAGACGTAATTCATTCCTGGGGCCTGACTATGCCAGCACTGATGCGCGGCTCAGCCGCCGGCTGTACCTCGGCGAGCGCCTGAAGATCGACTTGGTGATTGAATCGTTCAATTTGCTGAACCGTGACAATAAGCTTGTGACCATCACTGAGAACGGCCTGACCAGCAACTCGGTTTACTTCGTTAAAATCAGTAACCAAATTGGAATCAACTACTTCCCCGGTCATTTCCAAGTGCCTACCAATCCCGTGGCGGCCACGAATTCCTTCCCCCCGCGGCAGGTGCAGTTGGCGTTGAAAATGACTTTTTAAGCAAAGGCTTTGCTTTCAAGGGCGAATTTGCGCTACATCCGGCCTCGGTCCTACATAGCCCTTGACTTGCGCGGAGAACCTTGCAATAAATGATGAGTCCAGACAGGACAGGTTTGGGGGTGTCGTTTCTTTGGCAGAGGTCAGATTGCAAGAGGGAGAGTCCCTCGAAAACGCACTCCGACGCTTTAAGCGTAAAGTGCAACAGGAAGACATCATCAAGGAGGTAAAGCGTCACTCCTTTTATCTGAAGCCCGGCGAGAAGAAGCGCGTAAAGGAAGCTTTGGCGCGCAAACGCAGCCGGAAGAAAGCTCGTAAAGAGGCGGAATAAGCGACGAGGGTCGCTTCTCAACGCGGCCCTCGTTGTCTCTCACTTGGCATTCCTTGGGGGGAACGCCACCCGGGTCCATCCAACTCGGGAAGTTCGAATGTCTAACCAGGCCATGTCCGTTCGGCGCATGGTGGCCGAATTCACTACAGTATCGCGGCACAAACGAGGGGATGAAGCAACAATTCCGCGCACTGGCGCGTCCCGGTGGATGTTCTCGCACAAAAGCGAGACGTCATCCGGAGCACAGTCGCAAGGAGAACATCCTCAATGGAATTTCAGGACAAGGTATTACAGTGCGTTGACTGCAGCGCGGATTTCATCTTCACTGTGAGAGATCAGAAGTTCTTTCACGAGAAACAATTCAAAAACGAACCCAAACGGTGCAAGAACTGCAAGACCAAGCGCGTCTCGATCATTAACTCTCCTTTACAGTACAAACCCAGGATCGAGACTCGGGCCACCTGTTCGCAATGTGGCAAGGACACAACCGTACCCTTCCGTCCAACACAGGGTCGACCAGTGTTGTGTCGCGATTGTTTTCAGGGGCAGCGTACGGCAGCGTCGGCCTGATTAAAACGCCTGCTCTGGCCGGAGGTCGGCGAACGGTACACCGGGTCAGTTGTCCGGTTCTCCATCCCCGTTCCCGGTTTTAAGGCACACATTCGCCCCAGCTACACTGGCTGGGTGAGCCCGCAGTGTCTCGCCTTCTGGTGCAACTCCGTCCGAGTTACCATATAAGGCTCGTATCCTCGGGCGGCATTGTGCCGTCTTTGCTTTCAGGAAGCAATGGCCAGCTTTTACGTAGAAAACTTCGGTTGCCGTGCAACGCAGGCGGACGGGGCTGCTGTCGAACGCCAGTTCCGCGAACGCGGCTTGGTGCGTGCCGATCGTGCGTCAGAAGCGGAAGTTGTGGTGCTGAATACCTGCACGGTTACCGCGTCAGCCGATCGCGACGCGCGTGCCGCCATCCGCCGTGTGCGGCGGGAGAATCCCGGCTGCCAAATTGTGGTTACCGGGTGTTATGCCCAGCGTGCGCCGGAAGAAATTGCGGCGTTGCCGGGAGTGAGCCGAGTTGTCGGAAACTCCCACAAGCACCGGCTAGCGGAGATCGCGCTTCAGCAGCCGGGTGTTGGCTCTGAGAAGAGAAACGGGGCTGCATTCGTCCCTCTCAGCAGCTTATCAATCATTCAACGACCAACAGCCTGGCCTGGGCCGTACAGGGATGGGGCCCACGACCAACGACCGATTTACGTTTCTGACATTTTCGCGCATACCGAGCTGCTGGCCGCTCCGGTCTTCGATGCCGCCAATGAACGCACGCGCCCTAACCTGAAAGTGCAGGATGGCTGCGACAATCGCTGCTCGTTCTGCGTGATTCCATCGGTGCGTGGGCAGAGCCGGTCTTTGCCCTTGCGCCAGATTTTGGTCGAAGTGAACACTCTGGTTGCTGCTGGATATCGCGAGATCGTGATCTCTGGAATCAACTTGGGCCGCTGGGGAAGAGATCTGGCGTCCGAACCCACGCGCTTTGAGGATCTCATCCGCGCTGTTCTCGAAGACACGGCACTCGAAAAACTACGGATCAGCTCGGTGGAACCGATGGACTGGAGTGACGAACTGATTCAACTCATCGGCAACTCTCCGCGCATAGCCAGGCATGCGCACGTTCCCATGCAATCGGGTAGCGACCGCGTGCTTCGCGGCATGCACCGCAAATACCGGCCTTGGCACTATCGCGAGAAGATTGAAAAGATTCGCACCGCCATGCCCATGGCCGCCATCGGCGCGGATGTGATGGTCGGATTCCCCGGGGAAACCGAGCACGACTTCGAAGAGACCCGTCGCATGGTAGAAGAATTGCCGTTCACTTATCTGCATGTGTTTACGTACTCACCGCGTCCGGGGACTCTCGCTGCCGCAATGCGCGATCAGGTTCCGGCCAACCAGGCCCGAAGGCGCAATAAGGTGTTGCGGGATTTAGCAAGCGAGAAGAAGTTGGCGTTCATGAGGTCGTTTGTTGGTAAGACGGTGGAAGCCATTACCTTGAGTGGATTCGACGGGACGCACACCCAGTGCCTTACGGACAATTATCTTCAAATGCGCATGCAAGGACGTCACGAGCCCAACCGCTGGACTTATGCGGTGGTCGAGGATGTACAGGGAGAAGCGCTGATTGCGAGGCGCGGATCTGAGAACAGACTCTATCCGAGCAATTCCGCCAGCTCGCGCGGGCTGTCCACGACCACGTCAGGTGGAGCAATGCTCAGCGTGTGCGGTGCGAAGCCATAAGTTACACCGCAGGTCCAGAGTCCCGCATTGCGGCCGGTGATCACGTCAACCGAAGAATCTCCGACCATCAAGGTTTCCTCAGAGCGCATCTTGGTGTCGCGCAGTATGTTGTGGACGCCATGCGGATCGGGCTTCTTGGTGGGGAAGCTGTTGCCGCCATACACGTGAACAAAGAAATCCGCCAAGCCCAGCGCTTCGACGATGGCACGCGAGGGAATCACCGGCTTATTAGAAAGCACGGCCATCTGGCGGCGAATGCCGTTGGCATGACTGACCGCTAGCAGCATTTCCTTTATCCCGTCATAAACGTGGGTGTAGTCGAGTTTATGCACCCGGTAATAAGCCAAAAAGTATTCCAGAGCCTCTTTCACATGAGCATCATTCTTGGGATCTCCCAGAGCGCGGCGGACCAGCACGGGTGCACCGTCACCTACGTAGGAAGCGATCACGTCACCGGGCAGTTCAGGCCGGTTGAAATGCCGCAGCATGGCGTTGACGGAATGAATTAGGTCCAGGCGGGAGTCGATCAGGGTGCCGTCCAAGTCAAAGATTAGAAGTCTGATGGATCGAGGGTCGAATTGGCGGTGGAAGTGGATCAATGATGCCTTTAACCACGATAATTTCCAGTATATTCGGAACTCGGCATAGGATTTACAATAGAAGCCCTGTGCAGCTGGCAGGTTAAAGTATGGCAACCAAGACTGAATCGAGAGTGACGGATGTGAACAAGGCCTATGAAGGCCTTTCCCGCGAGCAACTGATCGAGGCTTACCGGCTCATGCACACCTCGCGCCGAGTGGATGACCGCGAGATACTGCTCAAACGCCAGCAGAAGATCTTCTTTCAGATTTCCGGAGCCGGGCACGAGGCCGTGGGGGTAGCGGCTGCATTTGCCATGAAGCCGGCCTGTGACTGGTTTTATCCCTACTACCGTGATCGCGCGCTGTGTCTGGGGCTGGGCGCGACCCCATACGAAATGTTCCTGGAGGGCGTGGGCGCGGCCGATGACCCCAACTCCGGTGGACGGCAGATGCCTTCGCACTGGGGTTTTCCCAAGCTGAATGTAGTAACCCAGTCGTCGCCGACCGGGTCCCAGGTTCTGCAGGCAGTGGGCTGCGCGGAAGCCGGCCGCTATTTCCAGTCTCATTCAGCTGCCGACAAGCGAGTTTCGGGTGATTATCGGGAATTCAAGAACGTGACTTTCCAAAAAGATGAAGTCACCTATGTCTCGCTGGGCGATGGAACCACCAGCGAGGGTGAATTCTGGGAAGGATTGAATACTGCCTCCAATCGCAAGCTGCCCGTGGTGTTTGTGATCCAGGACAACGAATACGCGATCTCTGTTCCAGTCGAAGTGCAAACCGCCGGAGGGAACATCTCGCGGCTGGTCTCGGGATTTCCTAATTTCCATTTCGAGGAAATCGACGGCACTGATTTGGTTGCCACCTACGCGGCCTTCACTCGCGCAGTTTCTTATTGCCGCGCCGGCAGTGGGCCAGCCTTCATTCACGCCCATGTGATCCGTCCCTATTCGCACTCGTTATCGGACGATGAGCGTGCCTATCGGCCGGAAGCAGAACGGGAACGTGACGCTGCCCGCGATCCCGTCTCGCGCATGCAGATGTTTCTCCTCCGCGAAGGCATTCTCGACGAAAACGGCATTAATCGCCTGGAGAAACAGGTCGAAGACGATCTCCAGATCGCAGTGGATCAGGCGCTAGCCGCGGCGTTGCCCACACCAGATTCCGTGATGCGATTTATTTATTCCCCGGACCTTGACCCGACCTCTTCGGCGTTCGAGACGGAACCGGCAGCCGGTGACACAGCCGACACGAAAAAAGTCGCCCCCAAAACCATGGCCGACCTGATCAATGCCACCTTGCGCGACGAAATGGCTCGTGACCAGCGCATCGTGATGTTCGGCGAGGACGTTGCCGACTGCAGTCGCGACCAGTATTTGCAGGAAAAGCTGATCAAGGGCAAAGGCGGCGTCTTCAAGCTGACTTCGGGACTGCAAGGCGAATTTGGTTCCGACCGTGTCTTCAACTCTCCTCTGGCCGAAGCCAATATCGTTGGCCGAGCCACCGGCATGGCTACGCGCGGCCTGAAGCCAGTAGTAGAGATTCAGTTCTTCGACTACATCTGGCCGGCGATGATGCAATTGCGCAATGAGCTGCCGCTGATCCGCTGGCGCTCGAACAACGGTTTTTCCTCGCCGGCAGTGGTGCGCGTCGCGATCGGCGGATATCTCACCGGCGGCGCCATCTATCATTCGCAGTGCGGTGAGAGCATCTTCACCCACATTCCGGGCCTCCGGGTGGTGTTTCCATCGAATGCATTGGACGCCGCCGGCCTGCTGCGGACCTCGATTCGTTGCGATGATCCTGTTCTTTTTCTTGAGCACAAACGGCTGTATCGCGAGACATTCGGCCGGGCGCCATACCCCGGCCCGGATTACATGGTTCCGTTCGGCAAAGCGAAAATCGTGCAGCCGGGTACTGATCTCTCAGTGATCACTTACGGCGCAGTGGTTCCGCGTGCTCTACAGGCAGCGCAAAGGATCGAACGTGAACACGGAGTAAAAGTCGAGCTGATCGACCTGCGCTGTCTGAGTCCGTTCGATTGGGAAGCGATCGCGACCTCGGTACGCAAGACGAATCGCGTGCTCGTCGCCTATGAAGACACCCTGAGTTGGGGCTACGGCGCGGAGATCGCAGCCCGCATCGCGGATGAACTATTTGACGATCTCGACGCGCCGGTGCGCAGAGTCGCGGCCAAAGATACCTTCGTGGCCTATCAGCCCATCTTGGAAGACGTCATCCTGCCGCAGGCCGAAGACCTGTTTCGAGCTATGAAGCAGCTCGCGGAATACTAGTTTCGGAGAAGTAAAAAGCAAACCTAGTTCAAAGGTGCGGATATCTTCGGGGCCACAGCGTCACTGGACAACGCAGATTTCACGAAGAAGCTGTGGTCGTAGAGGCGGCGGTACATCACACCCGCGATTTCTGAGGCTCTCGGCCCGAAGACAGCGCGGTCGCCTTCCAGGAAAATTACCACTACTACACGGCCAACGTCGGTGTTTGCATAGGAAGCGAACCATCCGTAGCGGGTGCCGGCATGTGAACAGGTTCCGGTCTTGCCAAGGATCTCTTCTTCGCTGAAATTGACCCGCAGATGGCGGGCGGTACCGTAAGTAACCGCGCCAGCCATACCGTCGGAAATATCCGGGATGAGAGGGGCAATGTCGAGACGGCGTTTCACTCGTGGCTCGAAGTTTGCGACTTCTTCCGGCGAGGTGGGATGCTGCAGGTAGTAGAGCGTGCCGCCATTCGCGATCGCTGAAACCATAGCTCCAAGTTGCAGCGGCGTCATGGAAATGCCTTCGCCGAATGAGCACATCTTGCCAACCCCACCTAGCTTGGAAGAAATCTCCTCTTCCGGATAAGTTCCCAGGTTTTCGCCGGCAATGTTGTAACCAGCCATTTCGCCCAGTCCATATTGGTGGGCGTAGTAGCTGACTTTCTCAAATCCCAACTGGCGGCCCAGTGCCTCAAAATAAGCGTTATTAGAGTGGGCGATAGCGGTAGTCAGGTTCATGTTGGAGCCGGGGCCCAAATGAACTTCAGTGTCCTTTGTGATTAGGCCCTCGCTCAAAGCTGATAGTGCCACCGAGAGTTTGATGGTGGAGCAGGGCTGAGCGCCACTCGACAGTGCGAGTCGCTGGTTAACCATGGCCAGAATACGGCCGCTGGTGGGCTCAATGGCAACGACAGTGCCGTTCAGATTGCCCAACGCGTCGATTGCAGCCTGGCGTACCACGGGATCTTCGCCAGCAATGTTGTCGCCTTCAGTAACGTCATCAGCAAAGGAACTGGTGGAGAAACGCTCATAGTAGCGGTGACGGCGATGTGAACTGGTGGTCTGCAGGCGCGGAGTGGTGACGGCGCGGCTGTGTGCTAATCGTCGCATGCGCTTCCTGGTATGCGCACCCTCGCTGATCTTCTGTGACTTGGATTTCTTTGGAGCTAATGCGTGGGTGTTGACCGTGGCCGCGAAGCCAGCTTCGCACAGTAGCACCATAACGAAGACAACAACTACACCCAGGCGCGCAAAAAGTTTATGCAACGTAAACTCCAGAATTAGCACTACTTGAGGAGCACGGCAGATGCCAATAGCAGGCCTACCGGTAAGTGCTTGCTGTGTCTGATCTTATGAAAGTTCGCGGCCCGACGCAACCAAAAAGTAATATACGTAAGAGGCGCCCTCAATAGGTATAACCCTCTGTCAACAAAAGAGTTGCGTCGCCTTTCCCGCTGGGCATCGAGCTTTAGTAACTTCCCGCTTGGTTACTGGAACGATACTCCACAAAAAATGGCAAACCTTTTCCCTCGGCACGCGGGCACGAAATCCGTTCATTTCACTACATGGTTTCGCCGCGCCTGCGCAGAAACGCTGGAACGTCGAGATCCGACTGCTCGAAGTTGGCGATCATCGCGTCGCGCATGGCGTCGATTCCAGTCACCCCGCACGACGTGCTCGCCGTTGGCTGGGGGCTAGCTTCCTCCATAACCATCGGCGGCGGCAGAGGATCGCATTCTGGTTCAGGTTCTGGAAAATTATTGGTCTCTCGCGAAGAGATGAACACCGGCTCGGTCTCGCGACGTCGGCGCGGGATCCCGGAGTCGCGGAATCCGGTAGCGATCACCGTGATCTTTACCGAATCCTTCATCTTTTCATCGAGCACAGCGCCGAAAATAATGTTGGCGTCTTCGTCGGCCGCACTCTGCACAATACTGCAAGCTTCCTGCACCTCGGCGAGTTTGAGCGACGTCGAACCGGTGATGTTGATGAGAATGCCGCGGGCGCCGTCGATCGCGCCGGCTTCGAGCAAGGGCGAGGCGATGGCCTTTTGTGCCGCTTCAGTGGCGCGACGCGCGCCACTGGCGGTGGCTGCACCCATGACGGCATAACCCATTCCGGCCATAATCGCTTTCACGTCGGCGAAATCGCGATTGATGATCCCAGGAATGGTAATGATGTCGGAAATACCCTGCACGCCCTGGCGCAAAATGTCGTCCGCCACGCGGAACGATTCGAAAAAGCCGGCGTCTTGTGCAACCGCCAGAAGCTTCTCGTTGGGAATCACGATGGTGGTGTCGACCGACTCCATCAGTTCTGCAATGCCCCGCTCGGCCTGCTGCATGCGGCGTTTACCCTCGAACGCGAAAGGCTTGGTGACCACGGCGACGGTGAGCGCGCCCATCTCGCTGGCCAGCGAAGCAATGATCGGAGCGGCTCCCGTCCCTGTGCCTCCACCGAGGCCAGTAGTGACGAAAACCATATCGGAGCCTTCGAGCACTTCGATGATCTTGTCAGAATCTTCGAGCGCCGCCTTGCGCCCGACTTCGGGGTTTGCGCCTGCGCCCAGGCCATTGGTGAGCTTTACTCCCAACTGGATCTTCATCGGCGCTCGGGACATACGTAAGGCCTGTAGGTCGGTGTTCGCAACAATGAATTCGATGCCTTCCATACCGGCATCGATCATGCGGTTCACCGCGTTGCCGCCGCCGCCGCCCACGCCGATGACCTTGATCTTGGCGTCGTTGCGCGCGTCTTCGTTAAAACTGATGCGAATGTTGTCGTCGTTTTTCATATTTACACCTCGTGTTAGCTACAAGCATTTAGCACTCAGCAATCAGCATTCAGCCCGTATGTGGAGTTCGTAGTCCGCAACACGAACCCCTTGGTGGCTAAATGCTGAGTGCTGATTGCTGAATGCTTCTCACGCCCCCTTCTTTGCAAACAATCCCATCAACCGGGAACTCCAACGCGTGTCCTGTACGCCGCGTGCGATCCGCGAACGATGAGCGTAAAGCGCCATCCCCAGAACCGTGGCAAATTCCGGCTCGGCTAAGGTCGAAGGCATTTTCGCCAACGGCGCTGGCCATGACAAACGCAATGGCCGCCGCAGCACTGACTCCGCAACATCCACGATCCCCGCCAGGCGTGATCCTCCGCCACTCAGCACTACGCCGCCGACACAAGCTTCCAGCGTCCCACTGTGGCGCAGGTTGTCGCGCAGCATTTCGAACAATTCCCGCGCCCGCGGCTCCAGGATTTCGCCCACCATACGTTGTGGAATGAGACGAGATGGCCGATCGCCGACCGATGGAACTTCAACCTCGTTGGCTTCGGGAACCAGAGTGACGACTACGTTGCCATAAATCTTCTTGATTTTTTCTGCCTCGGCCAGCGGAGTGCATAGGCCGACGGAAAGATCGCTGGTGAAATGGTCGCCGCCAATCGGAATCACCGCTGTGTGGATCACCGCGCCTTCCTGGAAAACGATCAGGCTGGTTGATCCCGCGCCTACATCCACCAGGCAGACGCCCAACTCGCGTTCGTCGTTGCGGAGGACCGCCTCTGCGCAGGCCAGCGGCTCAAACACAGTGTCGTCCACTTGTACGCCGGCGCGGTTCACCGCGGTGACCACATTCTGAGTTGCGCTGGCGGCTGCAGTAACCATGTGCACCCGGACTTCCAGGCGCATGGCCATCATGCCCAGCGGATCATGCACCCCGCCCTGGTCATCGAGAATGAAATCCTGCGGCAGCAGGTGCAGAATCTCGCGGTCTGAGGGCAACGGAATGGCTCGCGCCTTATCGACCGCCGACTTAATCTCGTCGCGAGCAATCTCGCGGGCGCGCGTGCCAAAGCTCAGCCCTCCGTGGCTGTTCACTCCACGAACGTGGCCCCCGGCAACCCCCAGCAGCGCGTGTTCAACCGCGGTCCCAGAAGAGTCTTCCGCCTTTTCAACCGCCTTTTGGATGGAGGCCACGGCCTTTTCCAGATCGCAGATCACGCCTTTGCGCGAGCCGCGCGATTCCGCAAGCCCGTGACCGCGGTAGCGCAGTCCGTTGTCGGTGACCTCCGCCACCAGTACACAGGTCTTGGCGCTGCCTACGTCAATCGCAGTCACGAAATGTTGATGCTGGTTCGCCATCCTGATCTAAGGCTCCTGCCCTTTAGGAATTCCCGCACTCGGCTTCTGTGGTTTCGGCGTCGTTGCACTATCTTTAGGTGCGGCGGCGGGGCTGGTTGGTTGAGTTGCAGGGGATGGCGTTTGCGTCGCCGCTCGCAGCGGAGGCGCTGGTACATTGGCCGAGTGCTTGGCCTCAAGCTTCTTGCCTGAGGGTTTGTGATGGTGTTCTTTGGCAACTTTCTTCTTGCTGGCGGGCAGCTTGGCAGCCGGCTTGGCAGGTGGCAACAGTGCTGGTGTTGGAGCTGCCGGCTTCGGCGCAGTGGTTTCATGCACCACCAACGCCGCTGGCTTTACGCCCGCCGCCACCGCAGCCTTCGCTACCGACAGCGAGAGTGGCGGCTCTTTCACCGGGCCCTGCAAATCCGGATTGACGACGATCTGGTGTTCGTAACGCAAATCCACCGAATCGAGCCGGGCAAATTGCTGCCGCCATTCCTGTGCATGGCTGATATAGATCTTGAAGCGGGTTAAGAAATCAGAAGCCCCCAGGTGCACCAGCACCTCACCGCCCGAGTCGTTGGCGAGGACTTTCACGTCATCCGAGTCCGACAGATCGACCTCGCTCAAGCCCTGGGAATAATGCCCGCCCTCGGAATCCAGTTCGCTGAGCAGTTGGTTGTAAATCTTCATGCGGGGAGCGCGGGTAGATTGCGGCTCGCCTGCGTTCATGCCGAGAATCACTGGGAAAGAAAACTTCTTTTTGCCGCCGACAGGCAGTTCCATCAACGTTCCAGTGGCGTCTGTCAATAGAATCTTCGAACCCAGCCGCACGAAGGCAACCGGCGTGCGCTCATGGATTTCAATCTTGATACGGTTGGGCACGAAGCGCATCACGCTGGCTGTTTCCACCCATGGAATCTGCTCGAGCTGCTTCTGCCGTTGATCGAGAGGAATAAAGAAAATATTGCGGCCAATATCTTCGCCCATGACCTCCATGA
>Ga0210398_10005101_pt1 | contig 12225 bp, 12 predicted proteins | sample IncBWC4OmetaG_FD_161047 | JGI IMG/M metagenome (GOLD analysis project Ga0210398, IMG submission 161047) | Forest soil microbial communities from Barre Woods Harvard Forest LTER site, Petersham, Massachusetts, United States - Inc-BW-C-4-O | ecosystem: Environmental > Terrestrial > Soil >... | reverse complement strand
AATCACGTAGCCGTCTCCATGGTTCGCGTTGCGCCGAAAGATATCCCCGGTATAGGGATCCTCGTGGTCGATCCATCCGCCCTCCTCTTGCAGCCAGGCGCTCACTCTGAATCCCAGGTTACCGGTGATGATCGGCGCGCCATATGTGACGCCTACTTCATAGCCCGGGTCGCCGCGCTCGGTATAGCTGCCCTCGACCTTCGCGTAACCGCTTGGCCGCTCTAGATTGGGCTGCGGGGTGATGTAGCGGATGGCACCACCCATGGCACTCGAACCGAACAGCGTGCCTTGCGGTCCCCTCAATACCTCGACTCGATCCAGGTCGAAGATCTCGGGGCGCGGGCTGCTGGATGGTCCGGCGCCGGGCAAGGTGCGGATGGCAACGGGTGTTTCATCGATGTAGAACTGCGTGGTCGGCGCGTTGCCGCCGCTGAAGATGCCACGAATCGCCACGTCGCCATTGTCCTGCTGATCGGCGAGCGGCGTCGAGACGATCAGACCGGGCGTGATGCTCGCGAGATCCGTGAAATTTTCGATGTGCAAATCGTCCATCGTTCTTTGGGTAATCGCCATGACGCTGATCGGAACCTTGTCGAGGCTCTCTTCGCGCCGCTCGGCGGTGACGATGATCTCCTCGAGGCCGGCTCCCACGGACGACGTATCAACTGCGGCGACGGCGGCGGGCGGCCCGAGAAGGACCCATGCGCTCACGAGTGCGCCGCACCGCGCGCACCACCCGAACGGCTTGGTTGAGCCGATGGCCAAGTTGCGTGACTCCCTCCGCTGATTGTCGCGGCGCTCTCAACGGGTGCTTCAATCCCTTCTCATCTCTCGTTCTGTTGTGTTGCAGCGTTGCTCGCTGTACACGAAATTCCGAGGTCGGGATCATTCCATACCTGGGTCCGAGTTGAGTATCACCCGAAGAGGCCCCGGTCAAGCTGGCGTCCGACCGTCACCCACGGCCAGCGCAGCAGTACGTAATACGCCGCTCTTATGAGACCACCCTGCGTCAGGCGGTCTTACGGTCGTCCACCGAACTTGTTTGACCCATACGGCCAAGCGCCCGCGCAACGCCTGCACCGTAGGCGGGATCGGCTTTGGTGCAATTGGCAATGTGGCGCTCTTGAATGGCCCTTGCAGCCGCTCCGATCTGGCGGGCCGTATTATCGAACAGCGCCTGGCGCTCGGCGGCATTCAGCTTCCGAAAGAGATCTCCCGGCTGTTGATAGTGGTCGTCGTCGACGCGATGGTCCCAGTGCGCCGCCGCGCCCTCGATTGCGAGCGGCGGCTCGTTGAGCTGCGGCGCATCCGTCCATTCGCCCCGACTGTTGGGGTAGTAGCTGGTGGTTCTGCCGAGATTGCCGTCCGTGCGCATCGCACCGTCGCGATGATAGCTGCGAAACGGGCACTGGGGCGCGTTCACGGGGATGTGATTGAAGTTGACCCCCAGACGATAGCGCTGGGCGTCGCCATAGGAGAATAGCCGTGCCTGCAGCACCTTGTCCGGCGAGAAGCCGATTCCCGGAACTATGTTCGCGGGTGAGAATGCGGCTTGCTCGACCTCCGCGAAGAAGTTCTCCGGATTGCGATGGAGCTCGAAGTAGCCGACCTCGATCAATGGAAACGCCGCTTTGGGCCAGACTTTGGTCAGATCAAATGGATTGAATGGGAAGGCTTTGGCCTGGGCATCGCTCATGATCTGAATGTAAAAGGTCCATCGCGGATAGTGGCCTGCCTCGATGCTTGCAAAGAGATCACGCTGATTGCTCTCGCGATCCTTGCCGACCAGATTTTCCGCCTCGGCGTCCGTCAGGTTTTCGATGCCCTGCTGCGTTCGGAAATGAAACTTTACCCAGCTGCGCTCGTTGTTGGCGTTGATGAAGCTATACGTGTGGCTGCCGAAGCCATGCATGTGCCGAAAGCTGCGCGGGATGCCGCGGTCGCTCATTATGATGGTGACCTGATGCAGGGCCTCGGGCAGCAGAGTCCAGAAGTCCCAATTGTTGTCGGCGCTGCGCATACCGGTTCGCGGGTCGCGTTTGATGGCATGATTGAGGTCGGGAAAGCGCAGCGGATCGCGAAAAAAGAACACCGGCGTATTGTTGCCTACCACATCCCAGTTGCCCTCCTCGGAATAGAACTTCAAGGCAAAGCCGCGGATGTCGCGTTCGGCATCCGCCGCACCGCGCTCGCCTGCTACGGTCGAGAAGCGTGCGAACATGGGGGTCTGCTTGCCGACCTCCGCAAAGATCTTCGCTTTCGTATAGCGGCGGATGTCATGCGTGACGGTGAAGGTTCCATGGGCTCCGGCGCCCTTGGCGTGCATGCGCCGTTCGGGGATCACTTCGCGATCGAAGTGCGCGAGCTTCTCGATCAGCCAGATATCCTGCAACAGTGCCGGGCCGCGAGGGCCCGCCGTCTGGATATTGAGATTGTCGCTGACCGGCTCGCCCGTTGCATGAGTCAGGTATGGCACGGTGAAATCCTGTTTCATCGATAGGTCTCCTGAATGCTTCGGCCGTCTCTCGTCACGACGGCCACGCCGAATTCCGGATCACGCTGCAGAAATTGCCGCGCTGGAACGTCGGGTCCTTGTCCGCGAGCACGTCGGCTTTGACATTACCGAATGTCGTGTCGGGCTTCCGTTTGATGCCGTCGTAGAAAGACCGGATGATGTCCTCTTTGAAGTGATTGCCGCGTGGATGCGCCTCAACCACCGCTTTTCGCGCGGCATCGCTGTACTCCTGATAGCTCAGGCCGAGTACATCCATCTCGACGCCGGCCGTGACCAGCGCGACCACCGGGTGCATGTGGCGTGGGATGCCGGGAGTTGTATGCAACGCGATCGCGGTCCAGACAGTATCGATATCCGACCGAGTGATGTCGTGGCCGCGCAGGAACTCACGCGCCGCGTTCGCGCCGTCCACCTCGAAGCGCTCCTCGTCGCTGCTGTGCTCTGGGGTAAGACCCATGTCGTGGAACATCGCTCCGGCATATAGGAGCTCCGGATCGAAGACCAATCCGCGCTGCTTGCCCGCCAACGCGCCGAAATAATAAACCCGGCTGGAGTGATGAAAGAGCAAGGGCGATTCGGTATCGCGAACCAGTTCGGTGATCTCGCGGGCAAGCTTGCTGTCCGGAACACGCACCCCTTCCACTGTCAACGTCATACGGATCTCCTGCTTGGTGGGCCCGGACAGTAAGGTGCGCACCACGGAACGCGCCATCGTGCGGTTGCCGCGAATTTATCGAAATTGCGGTCGATTCTTCGGAGTCGGCGGTACTGCCGCAATTTCGCTCAATTCACGCCAAAGATGAACAGGCGCCTTCGTTTGCAAAACCTTAGCCTCCTCAATACCGACCAGCACCGCGAGACTTCATGCCATGTCGCACCAACTACCGTCCTGCTACCGCGCCGACACATCTCCGGCGGACGCTTCATGCTACGTTCGGCCTCGCGCTCGACGACCGCGCGTGTACCCGCCTCCGTGGCATTGCGAGTCGCAGTGGCTCACGCTCAATCGATGCATGGCCCAACAGGAATGGACCCGACCGACGCATTCTTGGGTGGCGCGGCATCATGCGAAGGGGATGAGCCATGCTGCATGAGACGCACCGCACCGACGACCCTGCGTATTCGACGAGCGTGACTACGCGAAGGCGCAATTTCATGGAGCTTTGGCGGGCGCGCTGCGTCCAGGGCTACGTGGCCGTGCACCTCCATGCGAAGATCCGCATGGGAGATCTCGCCAGGCTGACGCAATTCAGCCAATCCAAGTTCAATCGCACATTTAAAGCGAGTTTCGGCTGCACGCCCGGCCAGTATGTGAGGCGAATGCGAATCGAACGCGCTCAGAACCTGATGACCATGTCCAGCGACCCGCTTTGCCAGATCGCAGCGGAGTGCGGCTTCGCGGATCAAGCGCACTTCAGCCGCTGTTTCCGCAAATTTGTCGGCAATCCTCCCGCGCTTTGGCGTGCGCGGCAGCTCCCATGAATAGCTCGCCGACCCGTTGGCGATCGGATGGTGTACGGATCATCCACCCCAGGGAATTCGATTCCAATGTCGCCCAGACGGCGGGTTTGCATCGTCTCGCGGCGGTGACGACGCAGAACACGGGAGCGACGAAGCTCTGGGCCGGCACCTTCACAGTTGACGCCAAGGCGAAAACCGGGCCCCATCACCATGGCGACCTGGAGACCGTGATTTACGTTCTCAACGGAGTCGCAAGACTGCGCTGGGGCGAGCGTCTGGAATTCGAAGCCGAAGCTGCTGCCGGTGATTTTATCTACGTGCCGCCCTACGTTCCGCATCAAGAGATCAATCCCAGCCCCGATTTGCAGCTGCAGTGCGTGTTGGCGCGCAGCGGCCAGAAGGGTCTCGTGTTCAACCTCGAGATCGAGGGCGTGGAAACGCCTGAGCTGATTCGATGGATCGACGACCTGCACAAGTGACCCAAATGACGCCAGTGACCATGGCCCTCCTCCTAATCTCGGCCCTGGCGTCCGCCGCCGCCCCTCGCGATATCGCCTTCGACGATACGCGGGTGTTCCCCGAAAGTCTCGGTGCGAGTCGCGGCGGAACCCTTTACATTGGGAGCTGGAAAGGCATCGTGTATCGAGCGCGCCCGGGCGAGGCGCTCGCGACACCGTGGATCAAGCCCAGCTCGGAGAATGGCCTCTTGACGATCCTGGGTGTCCTTCCCGACGATCGGGCGGGGTGGGTATGCGTATGCTCGGTTCCCGCGCCTGCACGTGAGCCGCCGGCGGCCGGCACTTCGGCACTCATGGCTTTTGATATGAAGACAGGCGAGCAAAGGCTCAATCTGCCGTTTCCCGCCCCGGCCTCGGTCTGCAACGACATCACCCTGGCGAAGGACGGAACCGCCTACATTTCGGATACGCCCAATGGGCGCATCTTTCGAGTGCGACCCCAGACAAAGTCGCTGGAGCTATTCGTCCAGGATGAGCAACTGACGGGCATTGACGGCATCGTCTTCTCCGGGGACGGCACTCTCTATGCCAATTCGGTGACGTCCAATCGGTTGTGGCGAATCGCCATCGATCGCAGTGGCCATGTCGGAGCAATCACACAACTCACACTCTCCCAGCCATTGAATGGCGCAGATGGGTTTCGCCTGATTCGCGGCAATTTTTTTTTGCTCGCGGAGAATGCCGCGGGTCGCCTCGACGAAGTACACATCTCCGGTGACCGAGCGACGATCACCCTCATCAAAGAGGGTCTTGACACACCGACCTCTGCGATCGCACTCGGAGACACGATTTACGGGGTGGAAAGGAAAATCGAATTCGTGCGTAACCCGGAGCTTAAGGGCAAAGATCCCGGCCCGTTCAAGGTATTTGCGTTGCCATTGCCCTCCTCCTAGCAGATCGTGGGTCGGGTCGTGGGCCACTGGAGATTCAACATGGCATGGATAACTGTGAGAGCTGGATTGCTGTTGGTCGCCGGACTGGCGGTGGGCTGTGCCACGATGAGGAGCGGCTTCGGATCTGGTGTATCCGGCACAAGCCCGGTGAAATTCAGCTGGACCAGCTCCGGTAATGTCGCGGGCTCCATAACCGCAACGCTCGCGAACGGAGAGACCTTCACGGGTCGGTTCTTCCAGGTCACGAGCACTTTGACCGATGAGCTCGGTTCACAGGGCCCGATCTGGCATCAGGAGGGTCCGTACGACGTGGGTCCGGAGCTCCAGTTCGTCGCGCATTACAGCGGGCGCGTGGTGGCTGACCTCAGCCGATCGGATGGCGAACAAATTCGATGCCGCTTCGAGCTGATGAGACCGGTCGATGGCATGGCCGGCGGAGCGCGCGGTGAGTGTCGGCTGCCGGACGGCCTGAGGGTCGATGCTCAGTTCCCTGCCGTCTGAGTGAGACGCCGCGTCCCTGTCTGACGGCGGATCAGATAGGACTTCTTACCTCCCTTCTGGCACGCTTCCCTGTGGGCGAGGCGGCCGCGGCCTGTGGACGAGGCCGGGCGTGCCGCGCGATAACTTCATCAACAAGCAGTAAACACCGCGAGACGACATGGTCGACTACGACGAAACGCCGCTGCGTCCGTTTCACTTGCGGATTGCCATCGCCAGCGTGGGCGGTGTGTTTAGCGACGGTTTCGGTCTCGGGATCATCGGCATCTCATTGGGCTACGCAGCGCCGCGATTGGCGTTGACGCCCGTCTGGATGGGACTCCTCGGTGGGGCAGCGCTCCTTGGCTTATTCGCCGGTGCACTGCTCACGGGACCCGCGGCAGATCGGTTCGGGCGACGCCCGATATACGCCTATAACATGGCGGTGCTCGGTGCGCTGTCCTTGCTGCAGGGCTTCATTCACTCCGCCGCGGAGCTCCTGTCACTGCGCCTCGCCATCGGTTTTCTGCTCGGCACGGACTATGTCGTCAGCAAGGCACTGCTGACGGAATTCACTCCCCGGCGGCTGCGCGGCCGAGTACTCGGGTCTCTTTCCATCGCATGGGCGGCCGGTTATGCGTGTGCCTACGTCGTGGCCTTCGCGCTCGCCGGCGCGCACACCGACAGCTGGCGCTGGATGCTGCTCACGAGCGCAATCCCGTGTCTGCTGGTGCTGCCGCTGCGGCTCACGATGCCTGAGTCGCCCTTGTGGCTCGTGACTCATGGCCGGGCCGCAGCCGCCGCGAACGTCGTGCGCCAGGCGCTCGGCGACGATACCCGCCCTCCCGTAACTCTGCCGCCGATGCCGGCCACTCGCGGGCGTTGGCGGCAGCTTTTCTCGCCGGCGTGGCGTCGCCGTACCTTCGTCGCCTGCGCATTCTTCACTTGCCAGGTCGTCCCCTATTTCGCCTTGGGGACGTTCGTGTCGCAGGTGATGTCCGCGATGAAGCTCGAGAATGGACATCTCGGCGGCGTCATTTACAACTTCGCGCTGCTGGGCGGCGCGATCGCGGGGTTGATCGTCGTCGATCGGCTGTCGCGACGCAGCTTTTTAATCGGCAGCTTCAGCGTCACGGCGGCCGCCATGCTCATCTTGACGCTGTGGTCCCATGCGCAGGCCTGGGCGCTGATCCTGCTGTTCGCCATCTTCGCAAGTGTTCTGTCCGCGGCATCAAACTTGGTTTACGTGTACTTGCCGGAGCTTTTTCCGACCGACCTGCGCGCGTCCGGCATCGGCCTTGCGGTTGCTGCAAGCCGCGTCGGATCCGCGGCGAGCACGTTTCTGTTGCCCATCATCGTCGCACATTATGGTGTCCGCACGTCGCTGGCCGCATGCGTCGGCGTGCTGGTGTTGGGCGCGCTCGTTTGTCTGCGCTGGGCGCCGGAAACCAGAGGCGTTCGCCTCGGCGTCCTCGATCAAACGGTAGGAACTTCTTGAAGCCGGAACTGCGCCGCGCTCAGGATCCATCGGCGATTTGACCAGCCGTCAGTGATGTCCTCGGTTCGGCCATTCGCGGCGAACCGAGGATTAAGCTCACGGCGAGCAACAATAGGAGCGCGCCCACCATTCCGAAGACTCGCTCGATGGCGGGCAATAGGCTCCTCGCAGGCCCCCATCCCTGGACCAAGGTCAGGATCAACGCCACTTCTGCCTGAATTGCAAAGGTCTTGACGTCACGGCGTCCTGTTTCCAACTGAATACCCACCGCGGCGCCCATCATCAGTACCAAAAGCCACAGCGGGAGAGATGCTGACCATGCAACGCTGAGCACCAGCAATCCTATGCTGCCGCCGGCCAGACATCCGACAAGTCGCTGCACCGAGCGATCGATCACGGCGCGCCGATTCTCCTCGTGAGAGGCCGTCAGCACAGGAACAGCCATCACCGCGCCGATCGAGATAGCCATTTGGCTGAGATTCGGCAACGCAAAGATACGCCATACCGGCGGCACCAGCGCAACCGCAAGACCGGCTTTGAACGCGTGATTAAGAACGATGTTCCGGGGTTCAAACAAGCTGCCCCATCCGGGCGCGGTCGGCACTGTTCTCGTACCCGCTGGGAGAAATGATCGGCTGACTACCAATGCAACCGACGTACCGAGGACAATCTCCGTGCTCCGATAAAATGCGATGTTCAGCGCCCGATCGGGTTCGTCGAGCGCACCGAGTACGACCATTACCGCGGTGATGCCGCCTAGAAGCCATGCGTATGAGTGTCGGCTGACGAGGCTGCCCGCAATTGCCAAGGCCCCCGCACAGAAGAGCAACAGCATGGTTGCCACATGATCAAACGCAATCGCAGAAAAGCATATTAATGCAGCCGCCGCACCCAACACGGTTCCCAGTATGCGGTGCAACCCTTTTTGCAGCGATGCAGGTTGACCGGCCTGCATGCAAACGAAAGCCGAGATTCCCGCCCAGTACACATCTTGCAAGCGCAACGCGAGCGCCAAGACAATCGCCACTGCCACCGCCAGCGCGGCAGCGATTGCCAATAGAGCGCGGGGTCCACGGAGGGTCATTTCTCGCAACTCGGCCAGGACGTCGCGCGGCAAGGACATGAGTGGCTCGATCACGGGAAAACCACCGTCCTGGCGTCCGCGCCCATATAGAGGGTCAGATCCGAAGGAGGATCCACCAAATCGATCGTCACGGGAAATCGATGCTGGAGTCGGATCCAATCAGTAGTGGGCGCAATGTAGGGCAGCAGCCCGCTGTCGACCCGATGTCGATCAATACCGCGCCCGATACTTCGAATGCGACCTCGATAGAAATGCCAAGGGTGAGCATCGAGCCATATCCAAGCCGTTGTGCCCGGGTGTATCGATGACAGGTAGCTTTGCTTGTAGTTGGCAACCACCCGCCAAGCAGTCGCTGCGATGATGCCTATCAACGGCTGATCAGCGTCCGCTGTATCACCCACCTGTACATTCAGATTGCTGATCGTCCCATCCACCGGCGCGAATATCTTTGTCTTTGCCAGACGCCACTCGGCGCTCGCCAACTCAGCCTGTGCTTGTCCAATTGCCGCTTGTTGCGCGCCGAGCAGCGATTGCGCCCGGTCGATGGTCGCGCGCTCGGCCGCCACCCTGGCTTGTGAGCTGCGCGATGTCGCCAGCGCCTCGTCCTCTTCATCACGGGAGAAGGCGCCCGATGGACCCAACGCAGCCATCCGCCTTTCCAAGTCCTGCGCATCGGTGGATTGCGCGGTTGCGGAGTCGAGCTGATCATGAGCCGCCGCTCTCGATGCGCGCCCCGCTTGCGCGACGGCACCGGCCTGCTGGAGTTTTGCCTGGCTCGCATTCACTGCCAACTGAAAAGGCTCAGGATCGATTTCAACCAGCAGATCGCCACGATGGACGACTTGGTTATCTGTGACGGCCACGGTCACAATGCGTCCGGTCACTTGTGGCGCCAAGGCGATGAGATCGGAACGGACATAGGCATCGTCCGTGTAGGCCACAAACCGCGTCAAAACCTGCCACGCCCCGAACAGCATCAACACCACCAGGACGCCGAGACCGAATCGCCGCATTCCGGCCCTCCGCTCGCTGATGAGCATCGGCACTTCGGGCGCCACCGTGGGGGTGACGGATGACATTAGAAGATCTCCGCCCTGATCTCAGATACGTCGAGAGTACCCCTGATTGAGAGTCAAGAAAATGCTTACGATGCCCCGATGGCGACCTGCTTGTAACCGAGGGTCAGTCGTACCAGGATGGCGACTTACGCACCGTGCGAAAGAATTCCATGCTGTGGCCGATCCACAGCTGCGCTCCAGTTCGCCGCAACAGTTCCTCGACTTTCTGACGGGACTCGACTGTGCCGGTGGTTTTTTCCTCGTCCGGCATGCGCTTCAGGTCGCGCTCTTCCGCATAGTGGTACAGGTCGCCTGAGAGCACGACGGGTCCGGTGTTCTTCAAGCGCACCAGCAAAGAGCAGTGCCCCTCCGTATGTCCCGGCGTTGCGAGCACGACCACAGTGCCGTCCCCGAAGACGTCATGGTCGCCGTTGAGCAGCACCGTCTTGCTCTTCTCCAACGTCGAATACTGGCTGAACCAGGGATAGGCGCGCGCCGCGGGGCTGAACATCTGGTCACGATCACCCTTGTAGACAAGCCACGTCGAGCCGGCGAAGTCATCGGCATTGCCGATATGGTCCCAGTGGTAATGTGACAGCACCAGGTAGTCGATCTTGGAAGGCGTGACGCCGATGTCGGCCAGCTGTCCGCGCAGCGTGTTGAATTTGATCTGGGCATAGCCGTCGGTTACGTTCTCGTAGAGTGGTCTGCCGACCAACCGGTCATTCAGGCCGGTGTCATAGATCAGCATGCCCCTCGGATGAACCACGAGATAACAAGTGACACCCATATTGGTGTCCTTGATCTCATCGCGCTTCAGGTTGTAATCCTCGGGCTTGTTGTAGACCAGGGTGCCACAGTCGAATACATACACACGCGGACTGGTTACTCTGGGCGGGGGCGCGAGGTCCGATGCCCTCGCGGGCGAGAAGAGTGCCGAAGCGCCGAGCACGGCAACGGCAAGCAGGCGGACAGTCATGTAAATCCCAAGGCGCATAGAGATCTCCCCGTCGCAAATTCGCCGCACATTGTATATGCGTGGTGGCAGTCGAGTGCGGCCCGGCAAGTAACCTTGCGACGGCAATTCCGATAAACTCTTCCCATGCACAAGGAGCAACCGGTGACGCGCGCCATCAAGGGGGAGACGCCCGCGGCGGAGCCGGATGCCCCGCGCAAGGTGGCGCTGATTGCCCACTGCCTCTTGAATCAGAACGCCAAGGTCTGCGAAGGCGCCCGCTATCCGGGTGTCGTCAGTCCGGTCGTGGAGGCGCTGCGCAGCCGGGGGTATCTGCTGCTGCAACTGCCCTGCCCTGAGCTGGCGTTCGCCGGTGCGCGACGTTGGTGGGCCGTCTATGAGCAATATGACACGCCGGCGTATCGAGCTCACTGCCGGCGACTCGCACAGGGCATCGCGCCGCTGATCGAGCAGCATCTGCGCCGTGGCGCGGAGGTGATTCTGATCGGGCTCGACGGCAGCCCATCGACCGGCGTGCGCTTTACGTCGAGCAGGCCCGATTGGGGTGGCCGGCCCAACAGGCCCGACGACGACTGGGAAATCGTGGCGCGCCCGGGCGTGTGGATCGAGGAGCTGGAGGCAGAACTTAAACGCCGTGGCCTGCCGCCTCTACCCGCCACGGGCTGGGCACTCGACATGGGCCGCTTCGATGAGGCCGGCTCCCGCCGTGACCTGGAAGAATTCCTCGAGAGTCGCGAGGTCGCCGCAGGCGAGCATGGCGACGATTCTGCGCCGTGACCCGCGATGCCCGCGGCTGGCATATGGCGCTGGTGCCCGACGCATTGGTCAATCCGCCGGATCTCGCCCGCGCGGCGCTGCCCGACGTGCTGGGCATCCTTGCGACCGGCGGCTATGGGGTTCTGCAGCTCCCCCCACCCGGTGAGCATGGCGTGCTGCTCGCCGTGATCGCCGATCAAGTCGCGGAATATGCGCACCACGGTTATGCGGTCGTGGCCGTCGGCGTGCGCGGGAAACCCGGGGGCGACCTCCACTGGCGCCGGCTGGCTCCGCTGCTGCGGCACCGGGGCGTGGCGCTGCCGCCCCGCTATCTGATCCGGCCGGACGGCGACGCCGCGGCCGAGGCAGAGCGGTTCGCCCTCTTCCTGTCCAGCTACGATCTGCCGGTCGAGGAGCAACGCCGCTGGCGCGTGTAACGTCACGGAGCAAACGCATGGATTACGTCCGGTTCGGCCAGACAGACCTCGAGGTTTCCCAGCTTTGCCTGGGCACCATGTCGATGGGCAGCTCCGCCTGGAAGGGTTGGGTGCTGGATGAGGGCGATTCGATTCCCATCCTGCGGCGCGCTCTCGACCTCGGCATCACCTTCTTCGACATGGCCGACTGGTACTCCATCGGCCGCAACGAGGAGGTCGTCGGCCGGAACCTGCTGAAGATGAGCGCACGCGAGCATCTGGTGCTCGCGACCAAGGTCTTCTATCCGATGAGCGATGACCCGAGCGATCGTGGTTTGTCGCGCAAGCACATCGCTGCCTCGATCGACAGGTCACTCGCGCGAATGGGCACCGACTATGTCGATCTGTATGTGATTCATGCCTTCGATGAGGCAACGCCCGTCGAGGAAACGATGGCGGCGCTCAACGACACGGTGCGTGCCGGCAAGGTGCGCTACCTCGGCGCCTCCACGATGTATGCGTGGCAGTTCGCGAAGCTGAACCACGCGGCGGTGCTGCACGGCTGGACACCCT
>Ga0210398_10005100_pt1 | contig 12228 bp, 8 predicted proteins | sample IncBWC4OmetaG_FD_161047 | JGI IMG/M metagenome (GOLD analysis project Ga0210398, IMG submission 161047) | Forest soil microbial communities from Barre Woods Harvard Forest LTER site, Petersham, Massachusetts, United States - Inc-BW-C-4-O | ecosystem: Environmental > Terrestrial > Soil >... | reverse complement strand
CGGACCATAATCCGGGTCGCTCAAGACATCGAGGATATGTACAGTTTCGCCTTGGAGCGCCGCACGCCCGACGACCGTCTCCGGCCCGGGCTTTATTGCCGCCCTTCCCTCGATTTCGCGATAGGCGGGCGTCAGCCCGAAACCGACGGTAAAGCGGTAGACGTTATCTTCCAGAAGAAAGATGCCGACCTGTTTAGCCGCACAAAGCCGCGCCGCGGTTTCGGCGACGAACTCCAATATCTTCTGCAAATCGAAAACCGACCGGCTGATGACCTTGAGCACATCGCTCGTTGCAGTTTGGTATTCGAGCGATGTTTCGAGCTCGCCGGTGCGTTGGCGCAGTTCGTTGAGCAGCCGAGCGTTCTCAATGGCGATGACGGCCTGCGCGGCGAAGTTCTTGACAAGCTCAATCTGTCTCTCGGTGAACGGACGAACTTCCTGGCGGTAGATGCTGATTACACCGACAAACGCATTGTCCTTTAGCATAGGAACGCAAAGTAAAGTGCGTGCGCCCGCCAATCCCACTATCCGTCCTCTCAGTTTCTGCTCCGCCCTCACATCGGCGATGTGAACAACCTCCTTGGTGCTGGCTACGCGATCGAGCGGATGACCGGCAATCGGATGAAACACCGGGTCGCGCCGCATCGCCTCAGCGTAGGCTGGAGGCACATCGTGAAACGAGACGGCCCGGAGGCCATCGCCTTCGAGAATCTGCATAACGCCGAACTTGGCCTCGCAAATGCGTGTGGCGCTTTCCAAGAGCAACCGGAAGATACGCTCAAGCTCGCTGGGAGACGAGCTGATCACCTCCAGTATTTCGGAGGTCGCCGCCTGCTGCTCCAGCGCGTCGTTCAGCTCCCGCGTGAGCCGGGCGATTTCGTCCTGGCTTGGGGTGGAGGGGGACGCGCTCCGGGCCGCATCGCGGCGCTTCGGCTTTGCCGCCTTGCGCCGTCGCGTCCGGGCAATTTCGCGAGCTCCAGAGCGCGCTTTCATCGGCTCTTCCGCAGGCTCAAAATGACAAAGTCAGGTCGGCGGCAGAAAGACTACCACAGGGTCGGTCGCGCGGGCACCGGGCCCGCCGCCGTCTTGATGTGGCTTTCAAGCCCTTTGCCGGCGGGGCCGCGAGCGAACGGTGTCCGCCTCCTCGATTTTTACCGGCGCATTTGAATTCATTGCCCGAACCGGAATTTAATCTGCATTGACAAATTCGATTAACGCAGTGGCCGCTTCGATCTCCCGTGGGGCAGTTTTCCACATCCCGCATCTGCCGCCGCTCGCCTGCGACAACCATGACGGTTAAATAAGCGGCGACGCCTGCCGACTCGCCGAATCGGGGAGCACGGCACACGGTGGGTTCGGGGTACGGGACCACTCACTCGCCGACCGCCAAAATCACGTGCCGCAGTCGCGCCTGCCTCCGAGCAGGACGACGTCCGTTACTTTTGCGGGTGCAAGTCGAATCTTCTTCAGCTTTGGCGCTCAAATCGGATGCTTGGCGAATGACTACACAGTCCGAAAGTCACACACGCACATTGCCGTTCGCCAAATACGCGATCGAACAGATAGAGCGTTTCGGCCTTCCCGCTGAACCCAAAAGCTTCGAACTTTGGTATCGCTATGCCACGGGGCACGACTCGCTGCTCAATCAAGCTGTCAACGACGCCATGTCGAGCCCGGCCGGGCTGACTGAGGCAGATTTTGACCGTCTCTGTGCTTCGCATGGCTCGTCCGAGCGAGCCGGATCACGGCTCAGCGCCGCTGCAACCGATCTGTCCGGGGAAATCACTCAGGTGATCGGCATGATCGTTGCCGCTGCGGTATCGACGGAAAAATATGACCGGCATCTCGGCGACGGCCTTACTGGTTTCAAACAAACAGAGAACTACGAAGCGCTCAGGCCCGTGGTGGAAGCTCTTGTCGTCGCCACCAGAGAAATGGAAAGCGAGACCAGAGCGCTCGAAATGCAGCTGCAGGAATCGAAGGCGCGGGCCGCCCGTCTCCAGCACGAAGTAAACACTCTCCGCGCCGAAATCTTAATGGACTCACTGACATCGGTTGGCAATCGCCAATATTTTGATGACTCGTTGGTCAGCCTTGTCGGCGAGGCAACTCGCAATGACAAGGCCGTGTCGTTGTTGTTCGCCGACATCGATCACTTCAAAAGCTTCAATGATCGGTTTGGACACCAAGTCGGCGATCAGGTTCTCCGCCTGGTCGCCGGTCTGATAACGAACGCGTTGAGAGATGGTGACGTTGTAGGTCGATATGGCGGGGAAGAATTTGGAATTATCCTGCCGGGTACGCCGCTCGCCGACGCCAAGAAGACTGCGGAACGAATTCGCACAGCAATCATGGCACGGGACATTAAGAAAAGAGGCGGTGTGGGGTCGTTTGGGCGGATTACAATTTCAATCGGCGTAGCGCAGTTCCGCAAGGGAGAGACGCCGGTCGGCTTGGTGGAGCGTGCTGATGCCTGTCTCTACGCCGCGAAGAGAGCCGGCCGTAATCGAGTTGTCGGTGAAAGTGACGACGAATTCGAGAAGCCTGTTGAGTAAATAAGATAGTCTCCCATGCAGAAATCTCAGGTATTTTAGACTGAACGAGGCGCGAGGCTGCGGCGCCCGGGGTCTCCGGCTAACTGAGTAAGGCCGTCACGCGCCGGTCCGAATGCTGCCCTAATGCGACACCAATCTGCCGCGGGCGGCTTCGTTGAGGGAAATCTCCACCTATGACCAGGCGCATTTGGGCGGCTTCGCTCGCCGCCTCGCTCGTCGTCTTTGCCGCGATATGCATTGGCTCCGGCGGGGCTCGGGCGCAGGACCGGCCCGTGGTTTTCCCGCAACTGGGCCACTCGCAAGGGGTCTTTTCGCTGGCGTTCTCGCCCGACGGCAACACGCTGGCGTCTGGCTCCGCCGACGAAACCGTCAAGCTTTGGGACGTGCCGAGCCGGCGCGAGATACGCACGCTTGGCCCCGGCCTGCCCGCCATTGCGGCGGCTTTTTCACCCGATGGGCGGATACTCGCAGTCGGCCTGTTCAGCAACAACATCAAGCTCTTTGACGCGGGCACTGGCGCCGAATTGCGCACACTCACAGGCCATCTCGGCCCGGTCAACGCCGTCACCTTTTCGCCGGACGGGCGCACGCTCGCCTCCGCCAGCGACGACCGCACGATCAGATTTTGGAGCGTAACGAGCGGTGCCCAAGTCGGCTTGCTCGGCGGCTTCTCGGGTCGGGCCACGTCGGTCGTGTTTTCGCCCGACGGACATCTGATCGCCGCCAACAGCGAAGATCACGTCATCAGGCTCTGGGATCTGGCCGCCGGCCGGGAGCTAAACAGCATCAAAGGACCTGCCGCCGGCGTGATTGCCTTCTCGCCCGACGGGCGAATCGTGGCGGCGGGCTCCGCGCAAAACACCATTAAATTCTGGGACGTCGCCAGCGGGCGCGAGGTGCGCACGCTGCGCGGACATGGCGACATTGTGCGCGTCGTGGCGTTCTCGCCGGACGGACGTGTTCTCGCCTCCTCGAGCTATGACAAGACCGTCAAGCTCTGGGACGTCGCCAGCGGCCGCAATCTCGGTACTTTGAGCGGCCCCCCTCTCAATCTTCCGTCGCTGCTTTGGGCCACGTCGATGGCGTTTTCGCCGACGGCAAATATTCTGGTGCTCGGTCTCGGCGACGGTCCGATCAGGCTTTGGGATTCGGCGACCGGGCGCGAATTGCCACCGCTTGGCGGGCGCTCCGTCGGCGTCACGTCGGCGCTGTTTTCGCCTGACGGACGTCTCGTGGCTTTCGGCAGCTTCGATGGCACCGTCAAGATCTGGGACGCCGCGAGCGGCCAGGAACTCCGTGTGCTGCGCGGCCACGCCGCCATCATCAACTCCGTCGCCTTCTCACCCGACGGCCTGATCCTCGCTTCGGGCAGCGCCGACCGCACCGTCAAGTTATGGGACGTCGCCAGCGGGCGTGAGTTGCGCACCCTGGTAGCGCACGGCGACCAAGTCATGTCGGTTGCCTTCTCACCGGACGGACGCATGCTGGCGTCCGGAAGCGGCGACCGGACGGTCAAGCTTTGGGACGCGGCAACCGGCGGCCAGCTGCGCACGCTCACGGGGTCCTCGACTTGGATCAATGCGGTGGCATTCTCGCCGGACGGACGCATGCTCGCCTCGAGTAGCGGCACGCTCGCCGCCGATGGCGTCAACGCCAACAATTCCATCAAGCTCTGGGACGTGACGAGCGGGCGAGAATTGCGCACCCTGATCGGACACGCGGCCTGGGTGACGGCAGTCGCGTTCTCGCGCGACGGCCACCTGTTGGCCTCGGCCAGCGGCGACCAGACGGTCAAGCTCTGGGAGGCGGCCAGCGGCCGCGAGGTGCGAACCTTCGGCGGCTTCGCCGGCCGGGTCAGTTCTGTCGCTTTCTCTCCGGACAGCCGCGCGCTTGCGGCCGGCGCACATGACGGCACGGTGAAGCTGTTCGATGTCGCCGGCGGCAGCGAACTTCGCACGCTTTCGGGTCATAGCGAGCTGATCTCGTCGGTGGCGTTCGCGGCCGACGGGCAGCGCCTGGTGACCGCGAGCTGGAACAGCACGGTGCGGATCTGGAACGTGCCGACCGGCAAGGAGAAAGTGGCGCTCGTCGCCTTCCTCGATGCGTCGTCGCTCGCCATCACGCCGGAGGGCTATTACGACGCCTCCTCGGAGAAGGCCGAGGAGAATCTCAACGTGCGCGTTGGGGCCCGCGTGTTCGCCATCGCCTCCTACCGCGACAAATTCTACCGACCCGACGTAGTCAAATTTAGCCTGATCGGCAGATCGCCAAGCGAGCTCGGGCTTGCCGGCATCGACAGCATCAAGGTGGCGCCGATCGTCGAACTTATCAATGTTCCGGACACCGTCGGGGAATCAAAGCTCACGGTGAACGTGCGCCTGACCGACGGCGGCGGCGGCATCGGTGACGTGGGATTGTTTCTCAACGGCACGGCCGTCGCCCGCGACAGCGCCGACGCCGGGCCGCTATTGGCCAGTACCGGCAGCACGCGCCGCTACACGGTGCGGCTCGTCGACGGACTCAATGTATTGATCGCCGAAGCCAACAACGCCGATAACACCATGCACAGCAAGTCCGCCCCGGTGAAGATTGTGGCAAACCTGCCGTCGGCCAATCGTCCCATCGTGCATGCCATCGTGGTCGGCATCCAGGAATTCGCCAACTCGAATCTGAAGCTTGTCTATCCGGTCGAGGACGCGAACCTGTTTGCCACAACGCTGACGAAATACACCAAAGGGTTATTCTCGGACCAGCCTGATATCAAGGTCATGACCAAGCCCGAGGACACCACGCGCGACGCACTGATCAAAAGCATCAAAGCGATGCAGTCGACGGTCGGCCCTGATGATTTGTTCGTGTTCTATGTCGCGAGCCATGGCACGACCGATGACGGCGAATATTTCCTGATCACCTCCAATGTCGGCTCAGTGTCCACCGAGCATCTCAAGACCGACGCCATCAGCAAACAGGAGCTGACGGCGCTCATCGCCAGCGTCCCGGCGACGAAAAAGCTGATGATCATCGATACCTGCTATGCCGGAGCGTTGGGGAACGCGCTGGCGATGACCCGGGGACTGGACGAGCAGACAGCAATGAAGATTTTGAGCCGGTCTGTTGGCACCACCGTGCTGGCGGCCAGCACCTCGACCCAGGAAGCTGTGGAGGGTTACCAGGGCCACGGCCTGTTCAGCTATGTCGTCGCCGAAGGCCTTGCCGGAAAGGGCGACGTCGACAAAAACGGATTTGTCAGCACGCTTGGGCTCGCCCATTATGTCGACGCCAAGGTGCCCGACCTGGCGTTGCGCGAGTTCAATCACAAGCAATTTCCGACCACGGAAATCAGCGGACAGGAATTTCCGCTGACCAAAGTAAGATGACCGCCATGTCGCCATTGCTGCGTCTCGCCGTTGCCGGATTAAGCGCCGCCGCATTGGGCCTCTCTGCTCCGGGTTGCAGCCCGGCCGGCGCGGCGACATTAATCACCGCGCACGAAGCCGAGCTTCCGCCTAACGAGGCGCACATGCGTTCCGGCATCGAGCGTGGGCCGGAGATCATCCCGATTTACCCGGCGGCCAAGTCCGGCGCCATCCAGTCGCCGTTCGGCTTTCGCGTGAAGTTCAAAGCGCACGGCAATACTGAGATCAATCTCGATACTTTGTCGGTCGTCTACACGCGCGTACCCGACATCGATCTGACCGCCCGGGTAAAGCCATTTGTCCGACCCGACGGCATCGACATGCCCAACGCCGAAGTGCCGCCGGGCGCTCATCGCATCTGGATATTCATCCAGGATTCCGCCGGCCACGAAGGCCGCGCGGAGATTCGCTTCGACGTGGAGAAGCAGTAGAGTCGAACCAGCACCGGGATTCGGCGACACGCGTTGGCGTGCGCAGTAGGACCACAACGATGAGCCTTGCGCGTCGATGCCGATCATCGTGATTTCCTACCGGCGGCAGGATTCGAATGACATCGCGCACCGCATCTACGAAGCGCTGAAGGTCAAGTACGGCGAGAAATCCGTCTATATCGACATCGAGTCCATTCAGCCGTCGGCGGACTATCGCGTCCATATCCGACAAACCCTGGAACGCGCGCTAGTCATGCTGGCGGTCATCGGCACGCAGTGGCGCGGCGTGCGCCAGGACGGCGGCGCGCGCATCTTCGATCCCGACGACCCGGTGCGCGACGAGGTCGAAACCATGCTCGCCAACCGCCGCGCCGTCATGCCGGTGCTGGTGAACGGCGCGGCGATGCCCACCGATTCCGAGATTCCGCCAAGCCTCTTGCCGTTCCGCTATCGACACGCGATCGCGGTGCGATCGGGCGATGAATTTTCCACCGACATCCAGCGCCTGTTTCGCTCGATCCACGCGCTAACGGTGAAATTCTGGACGCTTTACGTTTCGCTTTATCTGGCGCTGCCGTTCGTCCTGATGTTGCTGTGCCATTACGTGTTGCTGTTCAAGTTCGACGTCGATCCGCTCTATCTGCGGATCGCTACTGGCGTCATCTCCGCAGCGCTGGGAATTGGTCTTTGTTTTCAGGTCGGGTTTCGCGCCCTGCCCGCCTTTCTGACCGGCGCCGCGGTCGGGGTCGCCGCGGCGATCGGCATGCTGGCCGTCAGTTTTAGCCTCAGCAATCCATTCACGCCTTTCGATATTTGGACCTTCATGCCGTCGCTTGTCAGGGACCGTGAGGAAGTGATCGAATATTTCGCCATCGTCGCGCTGGTGACGCTGTTCAGCAATCTCATCGCTTGGCTGTTTCGCGATCGGCGCGCTCTCCCGCGGGCGCATTAGCGCGACGCCGCGGCATCCGATCGCCGCTTACCCAAACCAGAGAGCGCCATCTGGAGTCTGCGGCAGAGTTCCGGTATCGTCGTCGCCGGGGACCGGGGTCCATGCAAATCCGGGCCAGAGCTTTAGCGAGCCTGGGAATTTGGCTGGCCGCGAGTGCGGCATCGCCTGCATTCGCGCAATCGGCGTCGTCGCCGGACAAGAGCCAGTACTGGCTCCTGAACCCGGTGCCGACCGATCAGATGCGCGATTTCAACACCGACCGTCCGCCCAAAGCGAATTCGCCCTACACCGTCGATGCCGGTCACTTCCAATACGAGACCGACCTCGTCAATTTTGCTACCCAAGCAACCGGCCCGATCAGCATCAACACGCTGCTGGCGCCCAATCCGACATTCAAGGTCGGTCTGACCAATAACATTGACTTCGAGGTCAACGCGCCGACGGTCGTCGGCGTGCGCAGCTACAACGCCGCGACCAACGCGGCGAGCACGGTATGGGGCATCGATGACGTCTTCATCCGCGCCAAGGTCAATCTATGGGGCAACGACGGCGGCAAAAGCGCGCTGGCGCTTATCCCCTACGTCAAGGCGCCGGCAGCGCCGCCGGGGATCGGCAACGGCGCCGCCGAAGGAGGCCTCATCGCGCCGCTCTCTGTCAGCCTGCCGGACGACTTTACGCTGGTGTTCAATTCCGAGATCGATGCGCTCAAGGACAGCGCCAACAACGGCCGCCACGCGAACTTCATCAATCTCGTGAATATCAGCCGGCCGGTCGTCAAGGACATCACGCTGTATCTGGAATTGTGGTCCGATTACAATGATGATCCGACGCAAAAGACCACACAATTGAGCTTCGATACCGCGGTCGCCTGGGTGGTTCGACCTAATCTGCAGGTCGATTTCGGCGCCGACGTCGGGCTTACCAACGCGACGCCGAATATTCAGGTCTTTGTTGGCCTGTCTCAGCGGTTTTGAGGAAACACCTATACCGCGCGACGGGGGCGATCAGCGGGCTTTGGTGGCGCTGTCGGCGCAGTTGGCCGAACCAACGATCACCCGCGTTTGCGTCGATTGCCGGCTTCGCCAGGTGGTGAGATGGACGACCGTTCGGGGCGCCATCCGTGCAATTGCGGGCGCAAAATCGCGCCAGCTCCGCAGTGGTACGCCCTCGATCGCAGTGACGACGTCGTAACGCTCAATTCCGGCCTTGGCGGCGGCGCTGCCTGGCCGCGGCCGGCCGAAGATAGCGCCGTAGGGCTCGGTCATGCCCAGGCTTTGGGCGAATGCGGTCGTCATCGGATGAACCTGCACGCCGATCGTCCCGCACACCGGCGATGGCGGCGCCGGCTGCGCGCCCGCGGCGAGCGGCCAGATCGCTGCCGCCACGAGCAAATTTATGAATTGCCGCCGTCTCATGCTGCGATCGCGGGGCGGCTACATCTCGACCTGCCCGCCGAGCTCGATGACGCGGTTCGGCGGGATGTGGAAGAACTCAGTCGCCGGCAGCGCATTGCGATGCATGAAGTCAAATACCTGACGCTTGAAGCCGGAAAAGCGCGAGCGCCTCGCAGCGACGATCGAGACGCGGCCGACGAAGAACGACGTATCCATCATCGAAAAAACCAGGTTCCTGGCACGACAGTCCTCGAGCGCCCGCGGAATGTTCGGCTGCTCCATGAAGCCATAGCGCGCGGTGATGGAATGGAAATCGTCGGCGAGGTCGACGATCTCGAGGCGGCGTTCGTGCGCCACGCGCGGAATATTGTCGGTCAGCACGCGCAGCAACACGATGCGCTGGTGCAGCACCTTGTTGTGTTTGAGATTATGCAGCAGCGGCACCGGCACGACGTCGACTCGGCTGGTCACATAGACGGCGGTGCCGGGCACCCGCGTCTTGTTGTGAACCTGGCCGATGAAGCTCGTCAGCGAGAAGGTATCGCGCTCCAGCACGCGCAGCAGCGCCTCGCGGCCCTGCCGCCACGTGGTCATCAAAAAGAATATCAGCGCGGCGACCACCAGCGGGAACCAGCCACCCTCCAACACTTTCATGAGATTGGCGCTGACGAACGACAAGTCGACGATAATGAATATTCCGGCAGTGCCCAGCGCGAGCGGCAGCTTCCAGCCCCAGATTTCGCGCATTGTCAAGAACAGCAGCACCGAGGTCAGCAACATGGTCAGCGACACGGCGATGCCGAACGCGGCGGCGAGATTGTCCGACGAGCGAAAGCCGAGCGTCAGGCCGAGCGTCAGGATCATCAAGGTCCAATTGACGAAGCCGATATAGATTTGGCCGTAGCCTGCGGCCGAGGTCTGAATGATGTGCAGCCGCGGACATAGTCCAAGCTGGATCGCCTGCCGCGTCATGGAAAAGGCGCCGCTGATGATCGATTGGCTGGCGATGATGGTGGCGATGGTCGCGAGCCCGACCAGCACCACCTGCCACCCCGGCGGACACAACGTGAAAAACGGGTTGGCGCCGGCGCCGGCCGCGTCGTCGACGACGACGGCGGTCTGGCCGGCATAGTTGAGCAACAGCATCGGCAGCACCAAGCCGTACCAGGCGAACCGGATCGGCCGCGGCCCGAAATGGCCCATGTCGGCGTACAAGGCTTCGGCGCCGGTCGCACACAGGAACACGGCGCCGAGGACCAAAAAGCCGGTGAAGCCGTGGCTGAACAGATAGCTGAACCCGTACCGCGGGTCGAGCGCCACAAGCACGCCCGGGTGCTTGAGGATGCCGCCAAGGCCGAGCAGCCCGATGGTGATGAACCAGATGGTCATGATCGGGCCGAACAGCTTGCCGATGCGGTCGGTGCCTTGCGACTGGAGCGCGAACAACGCAATCAGAACCGCCGCCGACAGCGCAACGATGTAAGGGGCGATCGATGGTACCGGCGTCTTGAGGCCCTCGAGCGCGCTCAACACTGATATCGCCGGCGTGATGGCGCCATCGCCGTAGAGTAGCGCCGCCCCGAGGATGCCGATGCCGATCACCACCACTCGCTCGCCATGCTTGATGCCGAGAAGCGACATCAGCGCCAGAATGCCCCCCTCGCCGTCGTTGTCAGCACGCATGACCACGGCCACGTACTTGACAGAGGTCGTGATAATGAGCGTCCAGACGATCAGCGACAGCATGCCGATCGCCACCTCGGCGGTGGCGCCGCCGGCCCACTCGAGCGCGGTTTTCAGGGTGTAAAGCGGGCTGGTGCCGATGTCGCCATAGACGACACCCAGCGCCCCGAGCATCAGTCCACCCAGATTGCCTTTCGGATGGATCGTCCTGTCTTCGGCGACGTCTGTCGCAGTCGTCATGCTGAAACCGTTTGTTCGTTTGCGCCGGCGCGTCCCACTTTATACATCGGCAAACGAATCCGACAGGCAAATGGCCGCCACGGACAATGTATGCGACGGACGAATGACACCCCCGCTGGGCAAGCGCGGGTAGTTAGAATCTTTCGGCGACAAAGCGCCTGCCGCGCAACGAGGCCTGATCGTTGTATTCGCCTTTCGCCGAGCGTTTCGGTAGTTTGATCTTTGGCCGCGACGGCTTTTTGTACGGAATTAATTCAAGTAATTGCGAGATGCAATTGAGGCGCGCGCGCTTCTTGTCGTCGGATCTGACGATGCGCCAGGGCGCATACCGGGTATCGGTGGCTTTGAACATGGCGTCGCGCGCCCGCGAATAGTCATACCAGCGGCGATACGATTCCAGGTCCATCGGACTGAGTTTCCACTGCCGCAGCGGATCCTGGATGCGCGCCAGGAACCTCTTCTCCTGCTCATCCTGCCCAACTTCCAGCCAGAATTTGACCAGGGTGATGCCGGCATCGGTAATGTATTTTTCGATCTCCGGACAAATCTTGAGGAAGCGTTGCACCTCCTTGGGGCTGATAAATCCCATGACGTTTTCAACGCCGGCGCGGTTGTACCAGCTGCGGTCGAAAATTACGATTTCACCCGCAGCTGGAAAATGCTCGACGTAGCGTTGAAGAAACATCTGCGTCTTTTCGCGGTCGGATGGCGCCGGCAGCGCCACCACCCGGAAGACGCGCGGGCTGACGCGTTCAGTGATGGCTTTGATCGTGCCGCCCTTGCCGGCCGCGTCGCGACCTTCAAACACGACGATGACCCGCGCCCCTTCGGCCTTGGCCCAATCCTGCACGTGGCAAAGCTCGACTTGAAGCTTGCGCAGCTCTTTTTCGTAGGGCTTGCGCTTCATCTTGCCGTTGTCGGCATCGTTGTCGTTGGCCATGTCGGTTAGCTCCCGAAAATCACGCGACGGAAGCGGCTCATCGCAAAAAAGAAGTAGACCGAGCCGATGATCAGCATGGCGACCAGCGGCCGCCAGACCAGCGTGATATCGGCGCCGCGGAACAGCACCGCCTGAGCGAATGAGACGAAGTGCGGCGTCGGGCTGATGGTTCGCATCACATATTGCAGCCACACCGGCATGCTCTCCATCGGCGTGCTGCTGCCGGACAGCAATTGCGTGACGATCAGCACCGGCATCGCCAAGAGCCCGAACTGGCCCATGGTAGTCGACAGCGTACCGAGCAGGATGCCGAGCGCTGCGACCACCAGCGCATAAAGCGCCGCGCCTAGCAGGAAGAGAAAGATCGAGCCAGCGATCGGAGCTCCGATCCACCAGTGGACGACAAATTGCAGCGACAGCATCGCCGCGACCAGGATGACGAGCCCGTTGGCGAACATCTTGGCCAGCATGATTTCCGCCGGCACCACCGGCATGACCAGAAGATGCTCGACCGTGCCCTGCTCGCGCTCGCGGATCAGCGCAGCGCCGGTCAGGATGACGGTCAGGAGCGTGATCTGATTGATGACCTGGGTCATTGCCGAGAACCACGCGGTCTT
>Ga0210398_10005098_pt1 | contig 12230 bp, 9 predicted proteins | sample IncBWC4OmetaG_FD_161047 | JGI IMG/M metagenome (GOLD analysis project Ga0210398, IMG submission 161047) | Forest soil microbial communities from Barre Woods Harvard Forest LTER site, Petersham, Massachusetts, United States - Inc-BW-C-4-O | ecosystem: Environmental > Terrestrial > Soil >... | reverse complement strand
CGTCCGGGCGGACAGTCGCAGTTCAGCCGAACCCTCGAACCCGCGAGAGTCGGCCGCTGGGTGATCTGCTTGGCTGGCTTCCTGACCACCCACGGCGCGAACTCTCGGTCGAAGAACTTGCTCGCCCGTGCGGCCATGAGCCCGCGCAACTGCGCTCGCTTATTCAGGCAGGAACTCGGCAAAATTCCCGGGAAGCGCATCGAGGATCTCCGCCTGGAAGCGGCGCGACGTCAGCCGGAAACGGCGTCACGAACCGTGGAGCAAATCAAATCGCTGAGGTGTTCGGCCCCGAACATACATTCCCGCGAATGGACAGTACGTTCCGCAAGCCGCTAAGACTTCGCCCTGCAGCCAAGCCGTATCAATGACTTAACCATTCTTCGGCCGGTCTCCAAATTGCATGCACTTTAGCGGAGGTGCTCTCGTGAAGATCCTCGAAGGGGTATGGCAGGACCTGAGCTGCGGACTTCGCATGCTACGCAAATCTCCCGGCTTTACCGCTGTAGCGGTGCTGACCCTTGCGTTTGGAATTGGCGCGAACAGCGCAATCTTCAGCGTGGTAAATGCGGTGCTGCTGCGGCCACTTCCGTATCGCGATTCCGGACGCCTGTTTATGATGGGCGAACTGACACCGCAGATGGAAATGTCGGTGTCGTATGCAAACTTTCAAGATTGGGAAAAGCAGAACCACGCCTTCGAATCGCTAGGAGCGCGACGGTATAGCGATTTCAGTCTCACTGAGGCGGGCCATCCAGAGCGCATCCGCGGCATGATGGCCTCGGCCGGGTACTGGCCAACGCTTGGGGTCCAGCCCCTGCTGGGGCGCGTATTTAACGGGGCTGACGAGCGGACAGGAGGGCCGTCGGTCGCGGTGATCAGCTATGGGCTGTGGAAACAACGCTTCGACCTGAATGCCGGAGTTCTCGGCAAGACTCTATTACTGGACAACCAGAGTTACGCGATCGTGGGCGTGCTGCCACAGAACTTTTCGCCGGGATCCACCGCACAGGTATACGTGCCGCTGACAATCCTCATGGGCGATCTGAAGACCCGCGACAACCATCCCGGGATTTACGTCGTGGGACGATTGAAGCAGAGCGTGACCCTGGACCAGGCGCGGGTCGAGATGAATCGCGTTGCCGCAGATCTGGAAAAGCAATACCCGCTTACCAACGCGGGCCACACCGTCACCATCACGCCGATGCGGGAGTGGGTGGTAGGCGACGTACAACGTCCGCTGGCGATCATACTGGCGGCTGTTGGATTTCTTCTCCTCATCGCCTGTGCAAACGTTTCCAACCTAACCCTGGCGCGGGCCACAGCAAGGCAAAAGGAAATCTCGATCCGAGCTGCGCTGGGCGCGAGCCGGAGCCGGTTGGTGCGGCAGATGCTCACCGAGAGCGTGATGCTCGCGGTAGGCGGAGGCGTGGTGGGCGTGCTGCTGGCGTACTGGGGGGTTGCGGCCTTGAGGGCGCTGAAGCCCTCGAATCTGCCTCGACTGGCCGAGATCACGGTCGACGGCCCAGTGCTGGTCTTCACTGCCGGTCTTTCGATTCTGACCGGAATCCTGTTTGGCATCCTTCCCGCTCTCCGCTTCTCGAGCAACCAGATTGGCGATGGGCTGCAGGGCACCAGTTCGCGGACTTCCGCCGGCCGCGAACATCAGAGAGCGCGGCATGTTCTCGTCGTTTCAGAATTTGCGTTGGCGGTGGTGCTGCTGATAGCGGCGGGGCTGCTGTTGCGCAGCTTCTCCAAGTTGCTAGGCGTGAGCCCGGCTTTTGATCCGCACAAATTGTTGACCTTCACTGTCGATTTACCAGCGGAGTACAAAGGCGAAAAGCGCATCCAATTCTTCGATGAGTTTAAGCGGCGAGCCCAGGCTGTGCCGGGCGTTCAGTTGGTATCCTACGCGACCAGTCTGCCGCTGATCGGGAGCAGCGAAAGCGGATTCCGGCTTCCCAGCCAAAGCCAGCAAGAAGGCTTTGAGGCCGTTGATAATGAAGTCGGGCCGGGTTACTTCCAAACTATGCACATACGGCTGCGGAAAGGCCGGCTCTTTTCCGAATCCGACAAACAGGGATCTCCTCTCGTAACGGTGGTTGACGAAGTGTTGGAGCGCAAGTGTTTCAACGGGGGCGCCTTGGGGAAGTTCATCATCCGGGACCCGCTGCCACCCATCCAGATTGTGGGGGTGGTTGACCACGTGGCAACTTACGGGCTGACCGGTGTGGAACCTGTGGGTCCGCAGTACTACTTCTCTGTTCAACAGATTCCGTCGCAGTACATCGATATGGCTACCCATACGACTGAAGTAGTAGTCAGGACGGAAAGTGATCCGGTTGCGATGGTTGAGACGATGCGCAAGCTGGTCATCGCCCTCGATCCCAAGCAGCCCATCGGAACAGTGCAAACGATGGACGACGCAGTGGCGGACTCGATTGCACCGCAGCGCTTTTCAACCGTACTGCTGGGACTGTTTGGCGCTGCGGCGTTGCTGTTGGCTTCAGTCGGCATCTATGGTGTGACCGCATACTCAGTAAGCCAGAGAACCCGCGAGATTGGCATACGCATGGCTCTGGGCGCCCAGGCACGTGACGTACTGGAAATGGTGGTCGGGCAAGAATCGCTGCTGGTGATGGTGGGAATCGGTCTGGGCCTGGCCATTTCGTTTGTGGCAACCCGCGCGCTGGCTTCGCAGCTCTACGGAGTTCAACCCTCTGATCCCATCACTTTTGCCGGGACCGCCGGATTGCTGGCAGGTGTCGCGCTGCTGGCAACCTACATTCCAGCGCGGCGAGCGATCCGCGTTGACCCCATGGTGGCGCTGCGAAACGAATAGGACAACGAAAGCCGGACGAGGCTCCGGCAGCCTCCGGCAGATTCTTCGAGATTCTGGGAGAGCAGCCTCAGTCAGGCCGAACCTTCTTGCCGGGTGATGACAGCCCCGGGCGCGACCACGTGGTTGTGATTAGCCACGCGTTGTGGCAGCGCCGGTACGCATCGTCTCCCGGCGTGATCGGCGTGTCGATCACGGTCGATGACGCTGCCTACACGATCGTTGGTGTACTGCGGCCAGACTTCAATCTGTTTGGCACCACTCGCTGCCAGGGGCTTTGACAAAGTCGTGTGGAAGGCAAAGCCTATCGAGAATGGCGTGGAGTTGACCCACCTGAGCGCAGATGGAGACCAGGGATTGCCCCGGGAGCCTGGCGCTCACGGTCCGTTACACACTGCGGGGAGCGCCCTACGCATCGAATCTTCCGCCACCACTGATAAACCCACAGTCGTGAACCTCACTAACCACTCCTATTTCAATCTCGCGGGTCAGGGAAGTTGCCGCATCCGCGTGAAACGACAGACCTCAACTACCAAACAAACGAGGTGATCGAGTCGGGAGGAAGCAGCAGCTTCAACGCGCGAGTTCCCAGCGTACACTGCACCTGCTGTTCACCGCCGTTGCTGTTGGTAACTACGAGCACATTGCTGCCATCAGTGTTCTTGGCCGCAACATGCTCAATACCCGGCAAGTCGCCGGAAGAGGCGAAAATGTGTGCCCCTTTTTGAATTAGCTTTGAGTAATGAGGAAAGGCATAGTAGTTTCCGCTGTATGAAAGTTGCTGTGTTTTGGAATTGATCGAAACGAGCCCTCCCGGTCTGTCGGGACGCGGGGGAACTGTGATGTCAGGTTTTCCGTTTTCGTCGAGGAGAAGGTTCCAGACGCAAATCAATCGAGCCCAGTTGCGAAGCATGTTCGTGAAAGCACTCGACCATCGGGTCCAGTCCGTCCCGAACACGGGGCGATTCGACGACATTTGTTCTGCCGGCTCAAAGAGGTGAGCCGGAGGTCCCCCTTCCGTAAAGTACATGTGCTTCTCCGGAAACATGTCATGCACGCGGGTCATGGCGTCCGGCGCTCCTGCGTAGGAGTGCCAAGCGACACCGTCCACGTACTTGTACACCGCTGGGTTGCTCAGTTCATCCACGACGCGGCCCCAGAGGTCATAGTTGTGATCGAGAATCCATATTTTCGTATCCAGCGAGGCTTGTTCTAAAGCGGGGCCCAAATGCTTCCTCACGAAGCCCATTTCATATTGCTGCCCCCATAGCGTGGCTGGAAAACGTCCATCCTGGTCCGTGTCCACTTCATTATTAACGGTGATCGCCTGAACCTTTACTCCGTCGGCGGCATAAGCCTGGAGAAACTTGATGAAATATTGCGTAAGGGAGGGGAACCACCGCTCGCGTATTGACCCGCCCCACATAGACCCACCGGCCTTCATCCATCCGGGAGGACTCCAAACGCCCGAGAACAGATAAAGGTCCGGATTGATCTCCCCGGCCTCTCGCAGCGTGGGAAGGATCCACTGGCGGTCATGGTCAACGCTGAACTGCTTCAAGTCAGGATCAGGTTCGGGGGTATCGTCATAGCTGTAGAGCTTCGTCGAGAAATCACTCGCCCCAATGCAGGTTCGTCCCACGGACAGGCGTAATCCTTTCGCTCCATAAAGGTTGGACAAGAGCGCGTGTCGGGCATCGGGTGCCATCTGATGAAGGAGATAGCAGGAGGCATCGGTGAAGGCACCTCCGAATCCAATCATCTCCTGGTACTGCCTGCCGGGTTGAAGATGAATGCCAAGAGCAGACACGGCCGACCATGTTTCCCATTGCGGCGGCGATTGAATCGGTTGAAACTTCTCAAAGCTTGTCGTTCTCCATGCCCGTACCGTCCCCAGAACCTCTTGGGAGTCGGCGTACAGCGGTTTCGCCTTCCCGGCCGCTGCGGCCGCGCTCGCCGTTGCCGCCAGCTTCAGAAAGTCACGACGATTCGTCAGATTCATAAACCTTCCTCCATTCAAAATCCGTTCACTTGTAGTGCAACCCCTAAAGTCCCCAGTCACACCGCTGGACGCCGATCTTGACCGATTAGCATGAACCGGGAACTGCCTGCGATTCCGATTCTGTTCTCGACCCTCCCTTCACTTCCTCCAACTGGCTAGCAGATTCATCAGCCGGCGGTAGCCCTCTTTGGGCGCCATCTCCCCGGATAAAGCCGTCGTGGCCAATGGGGTTAAAGTCCCAATAGGTGATCGCTTCCACAAAGGGCTTGCTGTCAGCAAGGGTATAGACTGACTCGATATAGTCCGCCTGAATCGTTGCGGTGAATTCACCGTGCCAGACCATGGCCTCGCCACCGATTCCGCCTCCCCAATATGCATATTTCTCCTGCCCTATGTACGGAGCGAGCGACGATGGGAAGCCCATCTCGGTAATGTGGATAGGCTTGCCAAAATGGTTGAAACTCTCGAGGTCACGCTCCCACTCCAGCAGGTCGCAGCCGGAGTGATAGTATTGCAGGCCGATCACCTCGTATTCCGCCTTGGCATCGCGCAACATGACGAGGTAATCGTAAGGGCTCGGTTGCCACGGAGCGGGGTTCCGGCTCAAGTAGTAATCGGCCCAGGACGTATGCGAGGCGCTAACTCCACCGCCATGGCGCGGCCCATCGCGACCAGAGCCCCTTTCGTGGACGCATATCCGGTCAAATAGGCATTCCCGACGCTGGCCTTCACCGAAGCGATATTCACGATGCAGGCGTCGTGAGTGGCGCCCTCTATGGCCTTAGCAAATTCCTGACTGAGGAAGAATGGCGCGCGCTGATTGATCGCGACCAGACGATCGAACTCCCCAATCGTCGTTTCTGCCAGCGCCTTGTCTAAACTCCAGGCCGCGCAGTTTATCAGGCCATTCAGTGACTCCACCTTTTCCAATGCCGGGCGAATCAGGTCGCGTGGAGCGTCGGGCTCCGCCAAATCTCTGACCATGGCGATCGCCGACTTGGCAAAGATGGGATCTGCCAGGTGGTCCTTGACCACCGGATCACAATCCACCAGCACCAGTCGGGCTCCGGCCGCAGCCAGGCGGCGGGCGATTCCCAGACCCAAACCCTGAGCGGCTCCCGTAATGAGAATTGTGCGGTTTCGCAACTCCATATCTAAGAACCCTACGTCGCACTTATGCCGTGCCACTGTCGATCTCTCCCAAAGCTACGAGTAACTCCTTCAGCCGGTCAGCCTGTGCTCGAGAGATACCGGAAAGAGGCCTTCGACTCTGTCCTACCGGGATTCCGCGTAAAAGTGCCGACTCCCGGGTTACGGCCAGCCAATGCGGGTCGTTGTCTGGCGATGAGACCGCTCGAAATACGAGTCTTATGAGGGGCACCAGCGGGAAAAAAAGCTCGCGCGCCGCTTTCAGGTTTTGTTCAACCGCCAGCAACCTGTGCAGCTTCACGGCCCGGCTGGGCACGATCATGGGCAAACAGCTGATCCATCCGTCAGCGCCAACCGCGAGCCCTTCGAAAGCGATCAGATCGTTACCGACAAACACGGTAAAGGATGGCCCACAGAGAAGTTTAGTATCGCGGACCCTGCTGACCTCAGCGGTCGACCACTTCACCGACTGCACCACACCTTCCTCGGCCAGTTGTTGCACCTCTTCCGGCGTAACATCGATCCCGCTCGTGCCCGGGACGTTGTAAAGCATGACGGGAAGGCCGACAACTTCTCGCACTCTGCGTAAATGATCGAAAACGTCACGCTTCGGCGGCCGGAAGCCGTAAGGCGGCATTACCATAAGCCCCTTGCACCCGGCAGATTTTGCGAACACCCCAAACTCAAGCGCCGCCCGGGTGCTGTATTCCACGATTCCGGCCAGGATCGGAACCTTGCCGCCGGCTTCCGCCATTACCGCATCCAGCACGGCTTTGCGCTCGGCCATGGTTAGCGCCAGGGGCTCTCCCGAACTGCCGAGCGGAACTAGACCATCGACACCTTGGGAAAGCAGGAACCTTACGAACGCGCGGGTTCCTGTAAGGCTGACGCTTTCGTCCTTCTCAAACGCGGTGATGGTAGGGGAGTACACGCCCCGCGGCGAAAAAACATCAGCGGCCGTTGCAGACAACTAAGCCTCCTCACACTCAGGCGAGTCAGGGAGGAAGTCGTTGCCGCTGCGTGCAATCCAGCGTCATCTGCACTCTCACCTGAAATCGCCGGATTTTCCCAGCGCTCGATCCTGAGGCCAACTGGGGGTCGGCCCGACTCACATATCATACTAAGACAAACGATTGTCTCAAAGGCACCGCGTGACAATAGTCCTTCTCGCGGGGGCAGTCAAGCGGAATTATTGGATGGGAAATGACCGCCGATGTTCGGGACGAAGTTTAGGCTCGTTTCCCAATTTCTTTGGCAAACGGATTGTGTAGGCAGTGGCTGAGCAGGCCTTTGCGGCCGTTCATCCGTTACGCTGCCGAACACGCAGCCCGGATAGAACAAATACCAGCGCCGCATTGCCGTTGATGGCTGGCTCATTGCTGGAGTAGGCGCGCTCATCGTCGATATACATTCGCATCGGCGCTTTTTGCCCCAGGGCCTTGGTGATCGGGTCGGCAGGATTGGCGTTTGGACCCCCGGACAGTAAACCCGGCCACGGGGCAACGATATGGTCGGCGGCGCTGGGCCGGTGGTGCGGATGCTGGTAGGGACGCGCACCTGCCTGCGTCAGCCACGAGATGCCAAAACAGTTCCGGCCAAGCAAATAGTGCAGGTTATTCAGCGCGCAATTGATGTGCGCGCTGTCGGATTCAAACTGATTGGCGATCAACAGCAATAAGGCATGATTGGCTGTCACGAAATTGGACGCCCCTACGTAATCTTCAAGCGCCAGCGAGTTCCCGTATCCGCTCACCGAGCTCTGATGAGCGAACTCTCGGGCGGTCTTCAGCGTCGCCTGTTGAATCGCCGCGATCGCGGCCTCCGAGCCTTTCCTGGCGGCCAGCGCGTAGCTCCAATATCCCAGAGAGCTCACTTGCGTCGCCGAGGGGACGTCAATACTGATTCCACTCAACGGCTGCGCCAGCAGGCCGATGAAAGCCCGCTGGTAACCCTCATCTCCTGTGGTGCGCCACAACTCTGCCGTCGCCCAGAGCAACTCGTCGTGGCAGTCGCCGTCTCCGTACTCCGCGGTACGGATGCCGGCAGGATTTTTGAATAACAGATTGGGATGCTTCTGGCACCAGTTCCATGCTGCACGCGCGGCCTGCAAACACTGTTGGGAAAATGCCGGGGCATAGCAGCTGTAGCACCTCGCCGCAATTGCCATTACGGCAGCCAGGCCTGCTGTGGCGCATGTACCTTTATAAGGCGCGGAGTCGGTGCCGATTACATAATTCGGGCCTGCTTCGTCCTGCGGCATGATGAAAGAACAGAAATCGTCGCGGGACTGCTTCTGCCACACACCGCCATCGCTATCCTGGAGGGCGAGCATCCACTGCAGATTCCATTGGATCTCCGCTAAAAAGTCGGGCACCTTCCCGCCGGATTCCGGTATCTGCAAAGTCAAATCCCGCAGTGAAGCCCCGTAGATCTCCCATGCCGACAGCATTGTCGCTACGGTAATGCCGGAGTTGATGATGTACCGGCCATAGTCCCCGGCGTCGTGCCAGCCGCCGTAGATGTGGCACGGTCCAGTTTTTCCCGAGGAGGGGTGGAAGGCTGCCTCCAGATGACACTTGGGATGCGCATATCCTTCGCCAAGATCGACATCGTGGCCGCATCGTTGCCCATAGAAGGACCGCATGGCCAGCAGAAGGGCATGGTCGTACGCATCCTGGCGAATGGGAAACAAATCGCTGCTTACTCCGCTCTCGAGCTCGAGGCGATACTCGCCGGGTGCACGCAGGGCAGAGAAGTCCGCAAGTGTCACGGTGTCGCCGGAAGCATGATCCAGGTTGGGAGGACGCAAGGTCGAATGAAACGCGACAGAATGATCCTTCATCGAGCGGATGAGGAAGGAATGCGCGCGTCCGCCAATAGTGGCTACCTTGGGACCGTCGGGCAGAAATCCCAGCTGGTTCAGACAGATTTTACTGTCCCCAGCCGACGCCGGAGAGTCGATATCAGTTGCGGAGACCTTCGCAACCGGGTTGGCAAAACCAACGGCGCCTAGGCACGAAGCGGCTGTTTTCAGAAATTCTCGACGATGCACGCGCGGCATCTCCGAACGGCCAGCGATTCTATCGCGTATCCGAAATTAGCTCACGTGACCTACATAATCGGGCGCGTTTACCTGCACATGGAATCCGTCCGGATCGACAAACTTGAAGGATTCCTGGGAGTTGCTGTCGGCTTTCAAGCTGCGCTCGGCCAGCTTGGCGCGAACTGCATCGGCATTGAAGGCGGCTATTCCGAAATCATAGTGATCGACGGTTGCGGTCTTGCTTTCGCCCTGCTCGATGCCAAAAAACGAATCCCCCACTCCCAGGATATGTACGTTTGCCGACTGTTGCTTGATCGGCATTCCAAAGAACTCCTGGTAAAACTGCGAGGTGCGGTGCAGGTCGGGGACCTTCACGGTGACGTGATTAATGCTGACCGCCCGGAAGTTGGTCGGTGCCGCGAGTGCGACGGGCACCGCGGACGCCCCGGCCGCCAGCGCGGCAAGAGAAACTGCAAGTTGACGGCGAGTCATCCTGCCGTGTTCCAAATCACTCAACATCCTTTCGATGGTTGCGATCATAGGGTCCTCTCAATCTTTCGGAGTCTTGACTGCAAAAGCGCAAGGTCGAACACTTTCGCCTTCTGATTCGTGACGAAGAGAAGCCGAACTAAATCGTGAAATTACCAGGTCAGCGTGGCCACGGAGTTTCGCGGCAGTTTCATCTGCAGTTCATACGATCCCAGGCCGCAGCGCACTACTCGCTCCAGACCGCCGTGGTTGGTAAGCACTAACACGTAGCCGCCATCGGGATTCTTGACCGCGACGTGATCGACATCGGCCACTTGTCCGCGGGAAGAGAGCACGCGGGCTCCGCGCTGCATGACCTTTGAGTAATGAGCGAAGGCCCAGTACTGGCCGCAGCGCGTGATCTTCTGCGTCTTGGAATGAATGGTGACAATGCCTCCGGATTGCCCCGGCCCCATGTTCGGTTTGCCGTCTTCGTCCAGCGCAAGATTCCAACCAACAATCGAGCATCCCCAATTCTTGAGCACTCCGCTAAAGGTGGACGACCACTTGCTCCAATCCACTTCAAAGTCAGGACTGCTGATGACGGCGCCGCCCTCCGTCCATTGCGCGTGCTGGTTGGGAAAAGCGTCGTGCACTCGCGTCATCGCGTCCACGCTGCCGCTGTAGGCGTGCCAGGCAACGCTGTCCACGTAGCGGTTTACGCCCGGCTCGCTTAACTGGTCCAGCACACGGCCCCACAAGTTATAGTTGTGGTCGAGAATCCAAAGTTTTGTGTCGAGCGACGCCCGCTCCAGCGCCGGACCCAGGTGATTCGCAACAAACCTCGATTCGTCTTCCTGCGACCACAGGCACGCCGGCATAAGACTGTTCTGGTTGGTATCGACTTCATTCTGCACCGTGGTCGCATTGATCTTGACTCCTTCGGCCGCGTAGCTCTGCACAAAACGTACGAAGTATTCCGCATAGGAATCGAAGTATTTTCTCTCCATGGACCCGCCCAGCATAGAACGATTGGGCTTCATCCATGCCGGGGGGCTCCAGGGAGCCGAGAAAAGAAAAATATCCGGATTCAACTCGCGTGCCATGCGCAAAGACGGCAAAATATAAGCGCGATCATGCTCGATACTGAAATGCTTCAGCTGCGGGTCAGGCTCGAGGCTGTCGTCGTAGCTGTAAATACTGGTCGTGTAGTCGCTCGACCCGATGCACGTTCGGCCCATCGAGAAGCGCAGTCCGTCGGGACCAAACAATTCTTCGAATAGCGCTTTACGATCCTGCGGATTCAACTGGTAGAACAAGTAGCATGAGGCGTCGGTAAAGGCGCCTCCGAAGCCAAGAATCTCTTGATAGCAGGTGGTCGGGTCGATACGGATGACTTCAGTATCCTGAGTCGCGGCTGTGGCCCACTTCGGAGCCTCGACCGGCGCGAATCTCTGCGTGTCGGAGGTGACCCAGGTTTTCAGCAGGCGCGAAGGTGCTGTCGCTTCGCTCCACATGGGGGCGCCTTTTACAAGCGTGGCAGCGGCAACTGTCGAGGCAGAGAGCTGTAGGAATTGGCGACGAGTTCTAGGGGACATAGTCGGGGCCACTATACAACAAAAAATAGAATCTTCGGTGGATGAGAGTTCATTGACGATCCGATGTTCTTGCGATGGCCAGATTCGCAGTGGCACGGTTTCAACTGTTGAATCCCTGAAAGGGAGGAGTCGTGGCCAGCGCCTGTCTTTCTTCTTTGTCAGGATTGTTCTGCATTCTGCATTGGGTGTCGAAAATCATGGTGGGGCAAGTCTCTGCCGAGAAAGCGGGCCAGTGCGGAAGCCCATGGTGATTGGGGTTACCACTGCGGGCGAACTGAATCCATGCCTCGCTGACATTGGCTGCCAGCTCCCGGGGCGCTGGGCCGCCGCCTGTCAGGTTTTCACTTCGGTCGGTATTGTCGAAGCAAAAAGGCAGTTCGCAGCAATGGATGGAGCGCGGCCGGCCGTCCAGAACCGGCGTCTTCCAGGTAAACCAATAAAGATAGGCGGGCGTTCCTTGCGCCGTCTTGCGCATTGCCTGAATCACCGCGCCCTGCCGCACCTGCGCGGTCATGGCCAGGGAACAAATATCGAATGGCTTCGCGCCCGGGTGGGAAGCGCGGAATACTTGCGCGATGCGCTCGGGATCGTTGCCGTACATGTTCCCCAGCCGCTTCTCCACCTCCGCCTCGGTCATCGCCTCGTATTCGGGATGATTCAGGGAGGTGTTGAATTCGTTGAGCGTGGTGCCGATTAACATAGGAACCCGCGCGGAGATAGCAGGTGCGGCGGGATCAAAGGGATGCCGTGGCAGAAGCTTGCCATCCATCACCGGCCCCCACCCCAGCTGATCGGCCACGTGGCTCCACACCAGCGGGCCATGCGGATGAGTTTTCAGCAGGGCCGCATCGCCCGCCTCAATCACCTTTTGCAAAGGCATGGTTTGCAACTGATCCACCTGGGACGGGCTCAGGTTGAGTTCGTCGAGCATGGTCTGGGTCAATATCGCCGATCGGTCCGGCGTCACCGCCCGCAGAAACGATCCGCTCTGCACGATGGCGCGATGAAACAAACCTCGCGCCGCCGGCATCGCCATCAGATTTCCAACTTTTCCTCCGCCCCCGGATTGACCGAAGATGGTGACCTTTCCCGGATCGCCGCCGAAATTCGCAATGTTATCCCGCACCCACTCCA
>Ga0210398_10005097_pt1 | contig 12230 bp, 12 predicted proteins | sample IncBWC4OmetaG_FD_161047 | JGI IMG/M metagenome (GOLD analysis project Ga0210398, IMG submission 161047) | Forest soil microbial communities from Barre Woods Harvard Forest LTER site, Petersham, Massachusetts, United States - Inc-BW-C-4-O | ecosystem: Environmental > Terrestrial > Soil >... | reverse complement strand
ACTTGTAAGTTATTGATTATAAAAGCAGGGCCTGTAGCTCAATGGTTAGAGCAGGGGACTCATAATCCCTTGGCTGGGGGTTCAAATCCCTCCGGGCCCACCATAGAATCAATAACTTACACATAACTTAGCGGACAGCAATTACTGCTGGGGATACTCTTGGGGATACTTTTATACAATGTCCTTCAGGAGGCATTTTCCCCATGCCGCGCAGGTCATCAGCAAAGGTCACGGGTGTCTGGGAGAAGGTTCCGGGCTCGGGAATTTGGTGGATTCGCTACCGAGAGAACGGTGCCCTCCACCGGGAAAAAGTGGGGCGAAAGTCGGACGCCCTGGCGCTTTATCAGAAACGCAAAAGCGAGATTCGGGCTGGCGCGAAACTGCCTGAGAACATGCGGCGGGCGTCGATCCGTTTCGGGCAGCTGGCCGAGGACATCCGGGGCTACAGCGAAAAGCACCACCGGGACCGGGGCCACATCGAATCGCGCCTGAAACGAATCCTTCCTGATTTCGAGATTCGCCTGGCCGACCAGATCAAACCCGAAGACATCGACGGCTGGATTGCGAGGAACACCGACACCGCGGCCACGGCGAACCGTTATCGGGCACTGTTCTCTCTCATCTTCCGAGAGGCCCTGCGTAATGGGAAGGTAACTGGCAACCCTGCGCGGCTGGTGCGGCTGCGCCATGAGAACAACGGACGCATTCGCTTCCTCACCGACGACGAGGAGAAACGCCTCCGCAAGGCCATCACAAAGCAGTTCCCCGAACACTTGCCGGAACTTTCCGTCTCACTCGGAACCGGGATGAGGTTGTCGGAACAATACTCTCTGACTTGGGAGCAGATCGATTTTGCGAGGAAGGAAATCAATCTGGAGCAAACCAAGAACGGGTCGGCACGAACGATTCCGATGAATAGCGACGTCCTCCAGGCCTTTGAGATTCTCCACGAGATGGATAAACCTGCGTCTCCGAATAGCCGAGTCTTCCCCCTCAATAGTCCGCGCTACTGGTTCGCAACGGCTCTGGCAGACGCGAAAATCGTTCGCTACCGGTGGCACGACAACCGGCATACGTTTTGCTCCCGGCTCGCCATGCGCGGCGAAAACATGAAGGTCATTCAGCAGCTCGCCGGACACAAGACAATCCAGATGAGCGCGCGATATGCACACCTCGGCGAAAAGAACCTGCGCACGGCCATAGAGGGCCTTTGTGGCAACAGACGCCGTACGGCCACACGAGGCGAATAAAAATCGACTCTGCTCCTGGATCGTCAGATAATGGTTTGAGGTGGCTGTAGCGATGACCATTCAAGTAGAACTCAGTCCCGAAACAGAGGCCCGGCTGGTCGCTGCGGCTCAGGCGCGCGGCGTTGCGCCGGATAAGTACGCGGAAAACCTTCTCCATGATGCCCTAGCGTCGTCTGCAGGCGGATCCGGCAAATTGACGGTGGAAGAGTTCCATAAGATGTTGCAGGAGATTGCCGAAGGGTCCGAGAATCTGCCGCAGGTGCCTACGTCTGCCTTTTCTCGGGAGAGCTTCTATGAGGGCCGGCTCTGAGCATGGCTGAGGCTCTTTCTCTTGTCGATAGCAACATCCTGATTCGTTGGGTTCAGCCAGCCGATCCCGATTATCCGCTTGTTGATGCAGCGCTCGCCTCGCTTCTAACTTCGGGCACTACTCTCTGCTACACATCCCAGAATCTCGGTGAATTCTGGAATGCCTCGACCCGCCCGCTGGAACGCAACGGCTTTGGTCTATCGCCTGCCGAAACCGATCGCCGTGCGCGGCGCTTTGAGTCACGCCTGCGACTACTTCCTGACAGCGTAGCTGTACACGAAGAGTGGCGTCGACTACTCGTGGATTATGGCGTCTCTGGAGTCCAGGTACATGACGCTCATCTCGTCGCTGCCATGCGGGTTCACGGTGTGAAGAGAATCCTGACATTCAATACGAGTGATTTTGCCCGCTTCGCCGGGATTGAAGCTCTGCATCCCGCGAGCATGACGCATCCGAGCATTTGAATCTGAGTTACCGCTATTCGCCTCGCGCGAACGCCTTTTGCTTTGACCTCGAATCCGCTTGCATTGTGCGCACCGCGCTGCCTTTCGACGCGCTGAATCGCAGAGGGGCACTTTATCAGGAAGCAATGCGCTCCGGATGATGCATCCGAGCGAAAGCCTGAAGCGCTGACAAAGGAATCATCGTGCGAGTCCCGATCTTGCGGAAGGGCAGTTCTTTACTCGCGAGCAAATAGTCGATGGACCTGATGCTGAGGGAAACGAGCTCTGCAGCCTCTTCGCGGCTGACAAGCAATTTCGCGTGCGGTGGTACGCGCGCCTTTCCTGACCGCTTTCGTTTCTCGTTCTGTCGGACGCGCGTCAGTTCGCAACCTCCTGGCGTTGGACCATATCCTTGAAAGCGGCGCCTTTGTGGCTCCGATGCCCGATTGTTACCGTCTTCTACAGTCGCAGTTTCCGTCAGAGCGGCAAATGGAAGTAATAGCTGATCGCAGTCCTTCACTTTGAAGACACTGCGCTGCGAGTGAGGGGAGGGGGAAGAGGGGCACAAGGGGACACCTCGTCAATCATGCATGGCTTGACAATAACGCCATTGTAGACATAGTGTCAAATTGTAAATCTACATCTGCGATGCCCTCCAAAGAATCCATCGCCGAGAAAAAAGCGCATCATCAGGAAGCAACCGCGCCGGCACCACAGCAGCAGGTCCTGTCGATCCGGGTCAATGAGGCGCTTCGCTACCGTCTCGAGCACTTGAAGAGGATGCACCTGGCGAAGACCGGAGAAAGCCTTTCGACTTCCGAAATAGCCAGGTTGCTCCTGGAATCTGCCCGGGATGACCGGCTCGAGTTCGTCAAGCTGATGGCCGAGCCGATGAAGTCTTTGCTCAACGCGCGCCGGAAGCTCGACTCCAGGCTCCCGCTTTCGCAGACCGAATGGATGTTGATTGCCTACTACTGCCAACTCGGCGCAGAGGCATTTGAGGACAGCATGCCGAACCAGATCTCCGACGAATCACTCGCCGGGATTTTGGAGGCATTTCTGGCTGTATATGATCTGCATCCTACGAAGCGAACGCCCACCGATTCCCGCTACATCGCCAACCTGCCCGTGGATGAAGAGATCGGGAAGAAAAAGGCCGTGGAAATCAAATGCGAGGACGTACGCTACCTCACGAAAAAGACCATTCAGGCGCTGAAGAATCCGGCGCCTTTCCAGAGAAAGCCCCTGCTGGCCGCGCGCAACCTCTTCTTTGTTCTCGACACGACGGTGTTCCCGAGTGTGGAAATGCTGAACGAGGCGCTCGTGCCGCACTGGCCCATCCTGTGGCGCGTCTGTGCTCGGGGATTCTACTTCCATAACAGCAAGCCGCTCGTCGACGAGCCGCCTGGGAAAGAAGTCTACGACCCCTTTGTCGATCCGCTGCTGCCGGTCTTTGAAGAGAGTGAGTGCATGTTGGTTTTGCCTCGGGCCAAGTACGGAGGGTTCGGGCTCCTCCTGAAATTGCCAGGCAAGCTCGCCCTTATCGTTCCCTTGTACGAGTTCGTCATCATCTGCGAATTCCGGGCAATGATAGAGCGGTTCGACGCGGAACATGAGGAGTCATTCTGGCGTGGCTATTACCTGTCCGCCTATACGAAGAAGCTGGAAACTGGCGAAGTCGTGGTCACGCTACGACTCAACGAGAATGGCATCCAGTTTGATCTTGAGCGCGGCTCCTGGGAGGCGTTTCGAAATCTAGTTCACCGCGCATGGGAGCATCCCGAAGTACGGCGTCTCTGGACTGACTCTGTGCTTCGGTATGGCGAGTTTTAAGAACGGCGCTGCTGTCGCAGCGGAAGTAAGTGGGACACGTCACCCCCAACTGGGTAACTGCAGAGCGCCCTGGGGCGCTGTGACGTTTACAAATGTCAACTTCCGCTGCGACAGCAATTTAGGTTTTCGGCTTTTACGCAGGTAGACGCGCGTTTACGGGCGTAGATCAATACAGCGTCAAAGAGCGCGGCGGCGTAAACATGCTGAAGCGAAAGAGCTTCGCGAAAGTTCGAATTGAACGGGAAATGCGCGGCCAAATCCGCAGGTCAGCAGGGAGATTCCTACATGAACGCCTTCCAGACGACGACTGTGCAAGCGAACAAGCCAACATCGGGCGACGAAAGCAAGCCCAGCTTTCGCACAAAAACCATCTCCATGCGGCTGACACGGGACGAACTGGCCGAGGTGGAATCGGCCGCCGAACGGGCGGGAAAGCCACTCTCGGAATGGCTGCGGGAGATGGCATTGACTGCCACGAGAGAGCGCCCCTCCGATCCGATTGAGTTGCTTCTCGCCGAAGTTTGGGCGGTGCGTCACACACTGCTTGGCCTCTTCCATGCCGGCGCTCAAGCGACGACGGAGGGCCAACCGTTGCTCCCTGAATCGGTCCTCAAAATCCGCGACCGCGCCGACGCAAAGAAGCTCGAACAGGCCCGCAAGATGCTCGCCGATTTCGTGGCTCGACCAGCAGAAGACAGGGGCGAAGAAGGTGCCGAAGCGCGATGAATTGGAGGCCGATCCTCACTGTTCTCGCCCGGCTCCTCGCCTTCGTGGTAGTTGCCGAGGCGATGACCATCTGGGAATTTTGGCGCTCTTCGTGGACGCCCATCGAGCGCCATTACCTCCCTGCGTACATCTGGTGCTCACTGCCGATCGCCTCTCCATCCACCGTCGAAGTCCAGTGGATATGGAAGATCGGACGGCATCAGAAACAGCAGCTCGCCAGGGATGACGACGCTGTAGATTCCGCAGATGGAACCGGTATGGCGCTCTCTCAGTCGGCCCTTGACGTCGGATGGAAGACACTTATCGAGGCTCCGCCGCAGCAGTTTCCAACGGAACTACTCAAGCCCGATCTGGCCCGTCTGGCTTTTGAAGACCAGAGCTTCTGGGATCTGTTCCTTTTGCCTGAATCGTCCGCAGTAGTTGTGCTGTGCGTGGCGCTCGGTACCTGGTTCCTGCTTATCCGGTTCTTACGAGGGTTGATCGGCGAGTATGCCTGGCGACGGCGGCTGTCTTCCCGGCAGGAGCTGCTTCCGATGCTCTCCAAAGATTGCGCAGTGTTGGCGCGCAGGGTCCGCTCCGGTCTCGAAGCGTTGTACCAGAGCGCGATGCGGCGCATAGAGATGCAGCGGGCTGCAGCGAGCACAAACATCGATCAAAGCCGGCCGCCCACCAGACGCGCATCCTTCCCGTTTCCGCTCTTCGGCGTTTGCAACGGAACCGGGGAGGGCCATCTCTGGAGGGAAAGGGACCAGATCGACTGAACGAGAACCAAGGCCCGGCACAATTCGGGCCACCGAGGAGCACTCACCATGCTCACCATATCGAAGCCGCTATCGGCCAGCCAGGCGCGAATGTATCACGCGAGGGAATTCGCAGCACAGCAGCAGAACTATTGGACTCGGGACCAACAGGGACACAGCGAATGGCAAGGAAGGCTCGCCGGTCAATGGGATCTGACAGGGCCCGTCCGTGACGAGCATTTTGGCTGGCTCGCCGAGGGCCATCATCCGCAGACCGGAGAACAACTCGTCCGGCACCAGGTTTCAAGGACCTACGAAGGCAAGAACGGCAAAGAAGTCACCAGCGTGGAGCACCGCGCCGGATGGGATGCCACGTTCTCGGCACCGAAGTCAGTTTCTATTACCGCTCTTGTAGGCGGCGACGACCGGGTGCGACTGGCGCACCGGGAGAGCGTGCGGGCGGCATTCGCAGAGCTGGAGCGATACACGCAGGCGCGCATCGGAAATGTACATGTCCCGGAGACCACCGGAAAGCTTGTTGCAGCCACGTTCGAGCACGACACTGCCCGGCCAGTGGACGGATACGCGGCTCCACAATTGCACACTCACGCCGTCGTCTTCAATGTGACCGAGCGGGACAACGGCCAGACGCGCGCCCTGCAGCCGCACGAGATTTTCGTTTCGCAGCGATATGTGACAGCCGTGTACCGTTCGGAACTGGCGCTGCGCCTTGAGAAACTGGGCTACGAACTGGAACGCGGCAAGCACGACCAGCCCGAAATCAAGGGATACACGAAGGAGTATTTGGAAGCATCCAGCCCGCGCCGAGAGCAGATCAAAGACCATCTGCGCGAGCAGGGGATCGACGGGGCCGCGGCGGCGCAGATCGCCGCGCATCACACGCGCGACCGCAAAGATCTGCTCTCACAGGAGGAGGTGCTGCGGCGGCACGGCGAGCTGGCCGCGCAGTTCGGTCACCAGGCAGATCGAGTGGTTGCTCAGGCGCGAGCACGCGGTCAATACCAGACGCGAGAATCAGAGATAAGCGCACAACGGGCGGTGACATGGGCGCGGGATCATGTCTTCGAGAGATCGGCAGTGCAGGACCGCCGCTCGATCCTCGAATCAGCGTTGGCGCGAGGCATGGGAGAGACGACGAATGCCAGCATCCGTCAGGAGTTCGAGCGGCGCGTTCGGACAGGCGAATTCCGCGAAGTGGCTCATAATGGCGCGGGCCCTCGCTTCACGACCACTGGCATGATCCGCATGGAGCGCGAGATTATTGCACGGATGCAGGAGGGCAACCGGCGCAGCTCCAGTGATCCGATGCTTGTTTCGCCACATGTGCGGATCAGAACAGAAGACCGGCACCCGGAACTAAGCGCCGCGCAGCAAGGCGCCGTTGATGACATCCTCATTTCACGTCAAGAGATCGTCGGATTGGATGGCGTTGCGGGCACAGGGAAAACAACGGCGCTCTCTGTAATCCGTGAAGCAGCAGTGGCCGAGGGATACCGTGTCGAAGGTTTTGCGCCCACGTCTCGTGCCGCGCAAAAGCTCGCCGAGGCGGGCATGGAGACATCCACGTTGCAAAAGCATCTGACCCGCGGCGAGCAGCCCGATTCAGGAGAGAAACGGCTCTATGTTCTCGACGAGTCCTCGCTGGCATCGACGCGGCAATTGCATGAATTCCTTCACCGGCTCCAGCCCAATGACCGTGTCTTGCTCGTCGGTGACCGTAGGCAGCATGAGGCGGTAGAGGCCGGGCGGCCGTTCGCGCAACTTCAGGACACTGGCATGGTGACGGTGAGGCTGAACGAAATCGTGCGCCAGAAAGACCCGGAACTGAAACGAGTGGTTGAGCAGCTTGCGCGGGGCCAGGTGCATGAGGCAATCGAGAGCCTTGACCGCCAGGGCCGAGTGCATGAGATTCCCGATCATGACAAACGAGTTCGGGCAATTGCAGAGGAGTACGCGAAGGCGCCGGAGCGGACTCTTGTCGTCTCCCCGGACAACCGTTCCCGTATGGAGATCAACGCATGCATCCATGCGGAATTGCAGCGCCGAGGCATCGTCAGCAACATGGAGCACCATAGGCGAACGCTCGTGCCGCGCCAGGAGATGACCGGCGCGGACCGCACATGGGCCGAGCGGTACGAAGTTGGGGATGTGTTGCGCTACTCGCGCACATCGAAGGAGACCGGAATTGGCAGAGGCAAGTACGCCCGCGTGAAGAGTATTGATGCTGCGACCAATCGAATTACAGTCGAACTACAGAACGGCACCGAGCGCACTTATGATCCACGCCGGCAACAGGGTGTGACCGTGTATCGCGAGGAACTGCGCGCGCTTTCCGAGGGCGACCGCGTCCAGTTCACTGCGCCAGTGAACGACCTCAAGGTTGCCAACCGCGAGTTGGGAACCATCCAGAGTATCGGCGAAGATGGACGATTGAATTTGAGAACAGACGACGGCAACTTCGTGCAGCTCGATCCGAACCGGCTACTGCATCTCGACCACGGCTATGCCGTAACCAGCCATTCCAGTCAGGGACAGACTGCGGACCATGTGCTAATCAATGTGGATACCGAACTGGGCGCTAAGGACCTCCTTAACAGCCGCATGGCTTACGTTGCCATCTCACGCGGCGCGCATGAAGCGCAAATCTTCACGAACGACGCAACGGCACTTGGTACCGTGCTCAGCCGCGATGTATCCCACGCCCCAGCAATTCAGCAGGCTCCTGTGTCACAAAGCATCGATCAGCAGCCCACTCGCACCCAGGAAATCGGCCAGGGATTTGGTCTGGGCATGTAAATTCAGATCAAAGCAGACATTTCCCGATAGCAGAAGCGTAGCCGAGGCCCGGCCTGTGTCAAGGCCGCGCTGCGCGCGCCGGTTCGCGGTCAGGAGCCTTGACTCCGGCTATCGCCGCCTCGGCTTATCATTTCTAACTATCCGGGGAATATCAGCGGTCCTTCTGCGTGTGAGTTGGGATTGATGAAGCTCGCCATGCGTTCGCAAATGGTAGGGCCGCTACCCTACTAAGGAATGTTTTGTCCGGAACTCGACAACTGGGATCGAAGGTTCCGTAAAGCCGGTGATCCGGGAGTAACTACGTCGTGGGGCTGGACCGGGATCCCTTCCGCTAAGCCGACGTTTGGGGACTAATCGACTCGCCAGAGGTCTTCAGCTCTTGGGCAGCAGAGTTCTTGCGCAGGAGGCGGCGGTGAGGTCAGGCATCAGAGATCGTCTCTGCCATTGCGGGGCACATAAACGGGGCTTGCGCTTATTAGAATGCCAACAGGCTTCCTACATTCTTGAACGGATCGAAGGAAAGGCCCACGCGCGGCGGAGTTGCCCTAATGATCCGTCGCTTCGACTACCAGCCGTACGAACTTCGCCATCTCGCCCTTATGAACTTGCTTCTTGGGATGATCGCCCTCAACCCGCACCACGACGATAAGGTCATCTGAGGGAACGACGACAGCGTATTGCCCGAGATGGCCTTCGAGCCAGAAGCTGCCCGGCGGAAAGACATATTCGGGGTGATGGTCAGGAGTGGCCGGGTCGCCGGTCCACCACAGGTAGCCGTAGCCGCCAGACTCAGTGTTCGACCATGAATGTGTCGACTCTGTGACCCACTGAGCCGGAACAAGCTGTGTACCCGCCCAGTTTCCGCCGTGAAGATACAGCAGGGCGAAGCGAGCAAGATCACGAGCCGACATGAGCATAGGATAGGCGAGGAAACGAGACTCGCGGCCACGCACATAGCGACCGTCTTTCGCGCGAAAGTCCTGCATGCCAATGGGCCGGGCAATCTCCTGTTCCATGCTCTCGAAGATGGAACGGCCAACCGCCTTTTCATAGATGGCACCAAGCGCGTTGAAGTCCCAATTGTTGTAGTACCAGAAAGTGCCTGGCGGATGGCTGCCGCGCTCAGGCCGGTTCTCGGCCATGCTGCTGGTTTCGTAGAGCGCCGCATGATATACACCACTGCGGGCCTGCAACAACATCCTCACGGTGGCCTGCTTTTCTTCGGGCGTCAACGAGGGCGGATTGTCGTCCAGGCCGAGGGATGCGAGCGTATCGTCAAGGTGAACTTGATTACGCGCGACCGCATTGCCGATCAGTGCGCTAAGAAAGCTCTTCCGGCAGGAGTGCAGTTCCGTCCGTGCCGCGACGTCGCCGCCTTGGACGACAATGACGCCGTGCTGGATGAGCATGACAGCCGTGGCTCCCATCTCCTTGGCATAACTGTCTACCAGTTTCATTCGCCCGAGGTCCCAGCCCACGGCGGCAGGCTGGGTGTGGGCCCATTCAGCACCAGGGAAGATAGCGGAGGATGTGGGCGACGCCGTCTGTGCTGAAGATGCGACAGAAATACCGCTAACGACAACGAAGAACAGAACCAGCGGGTGTTTCATAGCGCCATGTTAGCGTTGGGGGCGCGCACTGCAAAGCTTCTTCCGAACATCGACGATAGTGCCGGGATGATTGGCTCCTCGGAAGGAATCTGGGATAGTACGGAAAAACGCACTTCTTTTGCGTGATTTCTGGTTTGTCGGCAACACGGAAGAAATCCGTCTGGTCACATTTATGTAGTGGCGTCACACTAGCTATGAGAAGTTTATGTGGTATTACCACAGGAGAGAAAAAATGGACGATCAGTTCGAGAATGTCTTCGAGGCACGTGATCGACAAAGGATGTCTTCTCATTTCGAGTGGACGGAGGCGTTGCGCATAGCGATCGCTCTTCCATTGCTTTTCGTTGCCTTTTTCTCTGCATTCGGTCAATCTCTACAACCGGGACATCTCCCCAGCAGGAAACAAGTCGCCCCCATGACTCCCACAGAAGAGAAGAACCTCGCCTTCGTTCTCGACTGGTGGAGAGAAGTCATCGAAGCTCGCCACACCGAACTTGCAGCCAACTACGCGGCCGAGGATTTCATCCAGCACAATCCCGATGTCCCTACTGGTCGAGCTGCTTTTGTGACGTTCTTCAAGAGCCTCGGGCCTGCGATCGAGCCGATTCCCGATCGACTTGCAAATGCTCCGGTGGTCGAGGGCGCGAAGGGAAATTTCGTCTGGCTGGTCTTTGAGCACAAAGACAAAGATCCCAAAGACACTTCACAGTCGGTCTATGTCTACAGCTTCGATCTGTTTCGCATTCAAAACGGAAAGATACAGGAGCACTGGGATTCTGCCCGGAAGGACCCCGGTTCAGCTGCGTTCATTCCGTCCACAGCTCCGCCGCCCTCGACTTGGAACACCGCGAAACCTTCAACGGCGGAACAACAGAACCTGGCGATCGCGACACGCTTCGAGAAGAATGTCGTTGAATATGGACACATCGAGGACATCGAAGAGCTTCTTTCGTCATCCTTCATCGAGCACAATCCCGGCGTGCCCGTTGACCGTGAAGGCTTGAAACAGTTCATTCACAGCCTCCCCGACCATCAGCCTCAGGACATCAAGCCAGAGTGGAAGCATGCGCCGGTGCTGGAATTCACAAACGGTCCTTTTGTCGTAATGATGTGGGAGAAGCGCGACAAAGATCCTTCTGATCCGACGCGAGAATATACGCGGAACTATTTCGCGATTCTTCGGATCGAAGATGGGCGGATTCAGGAAATCTGGAATTAGTTCAGTAACAACACTCGAGAAGAGCCGAGGAACTTTACAAGTGTTTGCCTTGTCCGCGAATTACTTCCGTGTTGCCGGTCAACCACCCCCAACTCGCCTGCTCGTCAGGGATATTTGGGTGCGGTGCTGTCTGAGCGGCAGATTACTCCGCACGAATCACTCTGTTCACGAAGGTCAGGGTCGTGTCGCCAACTTTGCCGGTTATCTCCCAACATCCTTCGGTTGGGAAGATCAGCGCAGTTGCTTGAAATCCTGTGTCCAAGTAACCGCTCGGGATATTGGCTTTCAAAGGAGGAGCAGCGGCGTCCAGCCTTCTGCCCGTGATTACTAGCTTCCCAGTTAACCCTGCGGCTCGAAACCAAGGATATTTCATTTGCAGCGAACCGTCCGGAAGTATCGAACCCGCACCCCGCGGCCCGATTGTCACAGTGGCGTCAGGCCAAAGGGAGGCGGAATAGAGGTTTCCTTTCCAGTATGCATTCCTAGTACCAAGGCCGTTCAGGAGAGAGTTTGGAGTTGCGCGGGGGATTGTCACTGGGCAGTCCGCAAATTTGGCTTTTCGCGTTTGACTCTTCCCAACTGGCACAAGTGCAAGGGAAACGAGAACAGTCAGGTTGAGCTTTTGCCAATTCATCCTTGTACCCATCCACGCCACCAACGCGGCTTTTAGATACTACCCCGCGCAAACATATCGTGTCCGGAAGAGGTTCCTTCCGTGTAGGCGGCTATACGGACATTTCAACTCGAAACTACCGTATTGCCGGTCACACGGGAGTAATAGATCACTGCCCACAAGCTGACATTTCGTTACGTTTCGGATTGTGATCCCCCAAAATCGGCAGCGGCGCCAGCCAGCCCGCTGTTCCGAAAGGGATCTGCCGGAATATTGATGCCATAGCCCTTATCGAACATCGAAAACCCTGAAATCTTCCGGAAATCGTCCCGAAAGGGCATCGTGCCAGCGAATCGTATGCCACTGAAAACACGAGTCGTGACAAAGACCGCGCGAGTGTTTCAAAAGGTGTGGGTTAGAAAACAGCACCGCCAAACCCACGGAGGCCTCCCAGTCGTTCGTAATTGCAACGAGGCGCCGGGATTAATCGCCCATGGCCGAGCGAACCAGGCTCGACAAGGCTATAAGGTTCTGCTTGAGCACGTAGCCGCAGGCGCCTGCTTCCTGCGCAGCTGCGCGTAGATCCTCATCGTCATAGTCGGTCACCATCACAACGCGTGCCGAAGGGTCGAACTGGCAGATCTGGCGCGCGGCTGCCAGTCCGTCCAT
>Ga0210398_10005096_pt1 | contig 12232 bp, 16 predicted proteins | sample IncBWC4OmetaG_FD_161047 | JGI IMG/M metagenome (GOLD analysis project Ga0210398, IMG submission 161047) | Forest soil microbial communities from Barre Woods Harvard Forest LTER site, Petersham, Massachusetts, United States - Inc-BW-C-4-O | ecosystem: Environmental > Terrestrial > Soil >... | reverse complement strand
CCATCCGGTCGCTGCGCACCCGGCCAAAGCTTTCCATGTAACCTTGCGCTACTCTTTTCCAGATCATTGCCCGCCCAAACAAATAAGCGCGCTTACGCATGGCATGGCGGAGGGCGGGGGTATCCAAGAGCTCGATCGTCTTTTGTGCAATCGCATCAGGATTTTGGAAAGGGACCAGCGCTCCCCGGCGGTCGTCTAACAACTCGACGGCATGCCAGTACGGTGTCGATATGATCGCCTTGCCCGCACCCAGCGCATAAGCCAGCGTCCCGGAAACGACTTGCGCTTCGTGGCGATAGGGAGTGATGTAGATGTCCGCTGCGCCAATGAACTCGGCCATCTCGTCCGGGCTGGCGAAGCGATCATGAAAGATCACTTGCGATGCCACTCCGACTTCGTTCGCCAAAGCTTGCAATCCGGTTCGGTACTTGTCACCGTCGCGCCGGAGGATGTGAGGATGGGTCGCGCCCGCGATGATGTAAACAACATTCTTGTGTTTAGACAAAATCTGCGGCAGCGCTTGAATCACGTTTTCGATTCCCTTATTCGGCGAGAGCAGACCGAACGTAAGCAGAACCGCTTTCCCTTCCACGCCAAACCTGTCCTTGTAAAAATTTGGATCGAGAAATGGCAGGTCGGGAACGCCGTGAGGAACCATATCGATCTTGCTGCCGGGCACCTTGAAGATCTCCTGCAAGAACTGTGATGATAGCTGGCTCATGACAATTAGTCGGTCCGAAAGTTCCGCAATCTCCTCCATGACCGTCAGTTGGTTCGGGTCGGGCTCGCGGAGAACCGTGTGCAGGGTGGTCACCACCGGCATCTTCAGCCCGCGCAGCAGGTGCAAGATATGGCTTCCGGCGACGCCGCCGAAAATTCCGTACTCGTGCTGCAGGCACACCATGTCGATGTTATTGAAATTCAAGAAATCAGCCGCCTCTTGATACGACTGCAAATCGTCCTGGGCCAGCGACCATCGCACCCGAGCAGGATAGTCATACCCTTGTTGCGTGTCGCTCACCGGCAGCGCCAACAAGCGAGCGGCTCCATACTCTGCGGATATGGCCTCGCACAAATCAGTGGTAAACGTGGCGATACCACATTGTCGCGGAAGATAATTCCCGATCATCGCGATTCGGCTGGGCAGCGATGGCTTCGATTGCGATCCTGTGCGACCCCTCGAAGCCTCCCCTCGTATCAGGGGCCGAGGCGCGACGACTTCCAAGACCGGCTTGAGAAACACTGTGTTTGGTAGTGCCATTCTTGCCTAGATAGTGAGAACTGCAATCGAAATGCGGCCACCTTCCAGGCGGACCGCGAGCGATCACCAGAACTGTTTTGAAGTTTGCCTCTTAATCAGTATCAACGACAGCCGCCGTGCGGACTGGTCAAGATTGACCAGTTTGTTGCCGGGCAAACGCTGCCTCGCGGCTGTGAAAAACCGGGCCTGAACGACCACCTGAGGTTCGTTGCGCGTGTGCGCCGCCTTCTTGCCGGCGGCAGCAAAGTCATCTCGGGAAGTCGATTCACAACTTTAATCTGGGACATTCCACGAAAAGTGATCCAAAGTGCACAGACTGGGAAGTGCATCCGTGGAAGGCTTGCAGACGACGCGAGACCTCTCAATCCAAGCAGCCCGCAGAAGCCAAGGTTCGACCGGGCAATCTAAGGATGATCTGGCAAGGTGGTTCAAGATGCGTAACATTCGTTTACTGCTGCTAGCAGTTCTGATATTGGCCATACCGGCTGCCTCGTTCGCGCAGTTCGGCGTGTCGGTCATGATCGCCCCGCCTGCGCTGCCGATTTACACGCAACCCATGCTCCCCGCCGCCGGTTATTTGTGGACGCCCGGCTACTGGTCTTACGGGGATGAAGGATACTTCTGGGTGCCTGGCACCTGGGTCGAGCCGCCCACGGCTGGCTTGCTGTGGACTCCTGGTTATTGGGGTTGGAGCGGCAACGCCTTCGCCTGGAATGAAGGCTACTGGGGTGCGCAGATCGGCTTCTACGGTGGCGTCAACTACGGCTTCGGCTACGGCGGTATCGGTTATGGAGGCGGATATTGGAACAACGGAGCCTTCTACTACAACCGATCAGTGAACAACGTGAACGTTACGAACATTCACAATGTTTATAACAAGACCGTAATCAACAACACCGCGATGAACCATGTTAGCTATAACGGCGGCAAGGGTGGAATTAGCGCCCGACCGACTGCCGCGGAAGAGACGGCGGCACATGAGCGACACACCGCTCCAACTGAGACGCAAACCCAGCATGTGCATGCTGCCAGCACCAACCACGCGCTCCTGGCGTCTGTGAACCACGGGCGGCCGGCAGTCGCTGCTACATCCAAACCGGGAGAGCTTACCGGCAGGGGTCTGGTAGCGGCCAAGCGGGCGGGAGCACCATACAAGGCCACCGAGAGCAAGGCAGCCGAGAATAAGGCAGCTGCTACCCGCTCGAAGGAGAACAGGGCGTCCGAGAACAAGGCCGCTGCTACTCGCTCGAAAGAAAACAAGGCAGCCGAGAATAAGGCAACTGCAACCCGCTCGAAGGAGAATAAGGTGGCCGAGAACAAAGCCTCCACTACCCGCTCGAACGAAAACAAAGCGGTCGAGAATAAGGCCGCTGCTACCCGATCGAATGAGAACAGGGCGGCCGAGAACAAGGCAGCCACAACTCGCTCGAAGGAAAACAAGGCGGCCGAGAATAAGGCCGCTGCTACCCGCTCGAAGGAAAATAAGGCGTCCGAGAATAAGGCCGCTGCTACCCGCTCGAATGAGAACAAGGCGTCCGAGAGCAAGGCCGCTGCTACCCGCTCGAATGAGAACAAGGAGTCCGAGAATAAGGCCGCTGCTACCCGCTCGAATGAGAACAAGGAGTCCGAGAATAAGGCCGCTGCTACCCGCTCGAATGAGAATAAGGAGGCAAAGCCTAAGGTGGCTCGTGCGCCCACTGAATACAGCAAAGAGCCTGCGCCTCATGCACAGCCTGCCTCTCGTCGGGTGACGACAGCTCATGCGCAACCTGCCCCGCGTCCTGTGAAAGAAGCACCCAAAGCTGAAGAACACCCTCGGCAGTAGCGACTTGACTCCGACGTTCTACGTCAGGCTGCGCGGAGGTATAAAGAAGTCAATTGAACTCCTTGGTGCGAATCCACTCATTAGGATTCGCACCATTTCCTTTCTGACTGGAGGCAGCGATTCACGCGATCGCCCATATACGTGGGCCTAACTTGGCCGCGTAAGTGGAGGAAATATGACAGACCAAGATTGGACAGTGAAAGAACTGGTAGAAGCCCTGAGAAAGTTTCCGCCAGACGCAAAGGTCTATTACGAGATGGGGCCAAACGGCCCAGGAACAATTGGGAAAGCGCAATACGTCAAGGCCTGGGGCGAGTCCGACGAGATGGGAGTGCTACTGGACCGATAGGTTTGTCCTAATGAAATTGGCAAAGAGTCATCGTTGCGGATCGTGCTTCGGGCAAGCGAAAAGCCACACTCGCCGTGATCATCTGCCTACTCTAAGGAGCCCCACGTCACCGACTGTTATCTCGTGCGGGGTTTCGTTTCCGCGGCCTCGGCTGCGGAAAGTTTCCTGTCTCGGTGTGGCTCGGTCCGCGGGGTGCCCGTATGCAGTTCACAAACTTCCCCAATCGCTGCCCCACAAGTAGTACAAGGCACGGATAATATCTGTTGCGCGGTGAGTTCTTTCGTTTTCACCGTCACATAATGCAGCGTTCCTAGTCGTCGAAAATGTCTAATATTGCTCATTCTCAACAACTTTAGTCATGCTGCAGGTTCATTCTGGGTGCGCCAGTGGTTTTTTGCCGAATTGTGAGCAAAAGCGAACATTCCTCATAATCACGATTCTGGCATAATCGTTGGGAGTGTAGCCTCACCTTGGGAGCAGTTCCTTGATGGCGCCGACCACGTTGGCCGAGAACAAACGCGATTTCGACCCGAAGAAGTTCCTTGCCACTATAGGCTCGGGTAGGAAGGTCGTGGCAGTTCCAAAAAAGCAAACCGTCTTCGCGCAGGGCGATCCCGCTGACGCAGTCTTCTACATCCAGGAGGGCAAGGTTCGACTCACTGTCGTATCCAAAGTTGGCAAGGAAGCAACCCTGGGCATATTGAGCGAAGGAGACTTTTTCGGAGAAGGCGGCCTGGCCGGACAGTCTTTACGCATGGGGTCCGCAACCGCAATGACGGACTGCGAACTTCTACGCATTGATAAGAAGGCGATGATGCTTGCGCTTCACCGGGAACACACGTTCTCGGATCTATTCGTAGCGTATCTGCTGGCACGAAACATCCGGTACGAAGAGGACTTGGTCGACCAACTCTTCAATTCCAGCGAAAAGAGGCTAGCTCGCCTTCTGCTCTTGCTTGCTCATTTCGGCAAGGAGGGCGTGCCCGAGACTGTGATCCCGAAGATCAGTCAGGAGACCCTCGCCGAGATGATAGGGACAACCCGGTCGCGGGTGAGCTTTTTCATGAATCGGTTTAGAGATTTAGGTTTCCTTGACTATGGTGGGAGCGGGCTGCAAGTTCATAGTTCCCTTCTCAATGTCGTTCTCCACGACTAAATCGTTTGCGCGCCCAATCCCACACGTTAAGTTCGTAGATAGCAACGAAAGATCAGTCTGAAGGATCTTTCTGGCGGGTCGCCTTCACCCCCGACAAAATCCCAACGCCCAGGAGCACGATCGCGCCCACGACGATCCAATGCGTGGGCATATGCATCAGGTGCGCGCCGTAAATCAGCCCGGCAATCATGATAGCGAACCCGATCGCGTAAAGTCCGAAAGACATGGCATCTCCTTTTCGAGGTGAGCTCTGTAAGATCTACGACTGAGTTCCGGGAGATGAAACAACTCCCGTCGCGTGGAGCCTACAGATTCGTTCACTTGCTGCGGCAGCGCTGTGCAGAATCGCTCACTTTGTGAGGAAGCACGTCTTACCAGCCTTTGGGCAGTCTCCCTCCCACTCCTGTCTTCGCGGACATGAAATCCATTCAAAAGGCGATCAATTCTGACCAGCTTTCCGATACACAAAGTTTGATACTGGCCATTCACAAAGTCCTCCTGACAAAGAGACTTTCGTGAACCAACTCGGTTTTGTGGAGGTTTCAATGAACTTAAGTCTGCTGGATCCGAAGCTGATTGTGCTCGTCGCCGCTGTGATTCTGATCATCGCGGTGGTTGCCTGGCTGTACGTGCGAAAACGCAAGAGTACGACTGCAGACCTGCGGCAGAAGTTTGGGCCCGAGTACGAGCGGGCGGTGCTGGCGCATGGCTCGGAACGAAAAGCAGAAGCCAAATTAGCGGATCGCGAGAAACGGGTTGAAAAGCTCAGCATCCGCGATCTTGATTCGATGGAGCACGAGCGCTTTTCCAAACGATGGGAAGCTGTGCAGTCTCGCTTTGTCGACTCCCCGAAGGGGGCAGTCGCAGAAGCCGATGACCTGGTGTCCTCTGTGATGAAAACTCGAGGCTATCCCGTATCGGATTTCGATCAACGTGCCGCCGACATTTCTGTCGACCATCCCCGAGTGGTGGAGAACTACCGCTCGGCTCATGAGATTGCGTTGCGGGTCGGAAAAGACCAGGCATCCACCGAAGAACTGAGAGCGGCAATGATTCACTACCGCTCTCTATTTGAGGAGTTGGTGCAGGTGCCAGTGGCAGTTGAAAGGAAAGAGGTCGCTTAATGCCGGGTAGCACCACGGCCTGGCCACAGACGGAAGACGCAATCGAAACTTACTAAAGAAGGAGAGGAAAACATTATGAAACCAAGCACGCAAGACCGGACCGAGGGCAAGCTCCACGAAGTGAAGGGGGAAATCAAGGAGGAGGTCGGAAAGGCGACGAACGACCCAGATTTGGAAGTCTCAGGAAACGCGGAAAAGAAAGCTGGCAAAGTTCAAGAATGGATCGGCCGTGCGGAAAAGGCCGTCGGCGAATAAAGGACGTATAACACCGGCTCGCAAGACAAATCAGGAGGCTACCGTGTCACAAACCGTAGTGGAAAGAACGGCTGAACAAATCGGCAAATCAGCTCGCCAGGCTTCTCGCGCAACCAGTGCGATTGCCGATGCGATAGAGGACGGCGTGGGAGTAGTGAGACGTGCCACAAAGCAAAGTGGCGATGCTACCGAGGAATTCTTGGATGACACAATTCAGCGCCTCCAGCGACACCTTGTGCTGACTGTTGCGACCACGTTTGCGGTAGGCGTCACCGCAGGAGCACTGATCGGCTGGATGATGAAACGAAGATAGATCAGAATCCTTGAGCCGACGGAGATTTGCGGAGAGGTGGGAATAAGCCTATCACCACCATGCTCTAAGACGAAGGCCGGAAAAGAAGAATTTGGAAAAGGAGAACCATGATCACGATGAATGAGCAGGTTAAGTGTGCGCACCTACCATGCCGGTGCTTGGTGCAAGCTGGCGACAAATACTGCGGTCAAGCCTGTAAGGAAGCGGGATCCAAGAAGGTTGAGATTGCGTGCCAGTGTGACCATGGAAAGTGTCCCCTCACCGTTTAAGAGCAGGCGCTCTGCAAGTTGGAACTGCCTAGGGAGAATCTCGAAATGAAATCGCGCCGAACAATAGTCTTGCTGCTGGCCCTGCCAGCCCTGTCGTTGCTTGCAGGCGCGCAATCACTAATCGATGCGGGAGACTCGTCGGGCACTATCGCAAACACAACCGTGGCGCAACCAGATCTGACATACACGCGTCCGACAGAGAAAACGACGATCGAGAACTACATCTTCGACGCGTACGGCCCGTATCCAGCCGTTGGCGCAGTGTTTGCGGCCGGCATTGGTCAAGCGTACAACACCCCTCCTGAGTGGAAGCAAGGAGCTGAGGGCTATAGCAAGCGATTTGGATCGGCCTTTGGCATCGCAGCGATCAGCACGACGATGCGATATGGGCTAGCGGAAGCGTTCAGGGAAGACACTTTGTACTACCGCTGCGAGTGCAAAGGCGTTTTTCCGCGGCTGCGCCATGCCGTGCTTTCAACCTTGACCGCACGCCGCGGCCAGGACGGCCACCGCGTCTTCTCTCTGCCGGCGTTGGTCGCGCCGTATGCCGGGTCCATGACGGCCGTCTACGCGTGGTATCCCAGACGCTACGACGCCAAGGATGCGCTCCGGATGGGCAATTACACCACGCTGGGATATGTCGGCGGGAACATCGCCCTGGAATTCCTATATAGCGGACCCCACTCCTTGCTTCATCGCATGCACCTGAACAATGGGCACGGCGCGCCCAATCCGGGTTCAAACCCGTGACCGACCGGAAACTAAATGCGGCTGCAGTCATCGACCCTCCGCTTCCGGGGCAACGGCTCGTATCTGTGTCCCCTACAGTGAGCTCTTCCAAGGGTCTGATCAACCAGTTTCTCGAGTGGTTCGGCGATCTCGGAATATTTTTCTGGCAAGTAGTGCGGGCTGCGGTGACGCCGCCGTTTGAATTACGCGAATTGTTCCGGCAACTCGACGAGATCGGATCAAAGTCCCTTCCGCTCGTGGCTTTGGCCGGCGCCGCAACAGGCGTTGTGCTCTCTTTGGAAGCCCGCTACAGCCTGACTCGATTTGGGGCCAAATCGCTGCTTCCCGCCGCAATCGTGTTCTCTGTAATCCACGAAACTGGTCCGATCATCACAGGTCTGGTAGTCAGTGGTCGAGCGGGAGCGGGCATTGGCGCAGAGTTGGCATCGATGAAAGTAACCGAGCAGATCGACGCCATCGAGGCATCTGCGGTAAACCCTTATCGGTTACTGGCGGCGACCCGCATTCTGGCTTGCATCCTGGTACTGCCTTTGCTGACCCTCGCTGCCGACTTTTGCGGTTTGGTAATGGGCTGGATTACGCAGGCCATGGTTGAGCCGATTTCTTTACACCAGTTCATCAATGCCGGTTTTAGCGGCGCCGATTTCAACGATTTCCTGCCACCCACATTTAAGACCATGGTGTTTGGCCTAATCATTGGGCTGATCGCGTGTTTTCAGGGAATGCGGACACAGGGAGGCGCCGCGGGTGTGGGCCGTGCGGCCACGAGCTCTGTAGTCCTGTCCTCGCTGTTCGTGATCCTGGCCGATGTGGTGCTGGTGAAACTGATCCTCATATTTTTCCCCTGAGCGTTGTCTTGTGAACATTGATTAAACAACTCGAATTAAGCAGCTCGTAAAACCAGTATGGAAACAATCGATCAAGTTGCGGTGCGGCAAGGGGAAGCCGAAAGAGACGGCAGTGCGCCAGTCCTCGCCGTCGAAGACTTACATAAATCCTTCGGAAGTCAACACGTTTTGAACGGGATTAGCCTGGCCGTGAGCCGCGGCGAGACCTTGGCGGTGTTGGGGCGCAGTGGTACCGGCAAGAGCGTATTGCTGCGGCTCATCATCGGCCTCGAAAAGCCTGACTCGGGGTCGGTTCGCATTCACGGTCAAGACATCGCCGGTCTGGCTCTCGACCGGGTGGGCGAAATCAGAAAGAAGATAGGTTTTGTGTTTCAGCAGGCCGCGCTTTACGATTCGCTGACCGTCGAGCAGAACGTGGCCTTTCCGCTGCAGCACAATAAGAAGGATATGCCGAAGTCCGAGCGGGGCGACCGAGTCAAGCAATTACTGGCGGAAGTGGGCATGGAAGGCGCCCTTGCGAAGATGCCTTCGGATATCTCGGGAGGTATGCAAAAACGAGTAGGGCTGGCGCGCGCGCTGGCTTTGGAGCCGGATATCCTGCTGCTAGACGAGCCCACTGCTGGTCTCGACCCCATCAGCGCAGCGGAGATCGATGATCTGGTTCTCAAGCTCCAGCAGGAGCATCACATGGCATCTGTAGTGGTCACTCACGATCTACACAGCGCGAAGACGATTGCGGACCGTCTGGCCCTGCTCAATGAGGGAAATGTGGTGATTGAAGGAAACTTTGAGGAACTTCAGAGAAGTGACGTCGAGTTTGTGAGGGAATTTCTGAGGCATTCGTAGGAGGACACATGTCGAGAGCGGCGCGGTTAGGAGCTTTCATCGTTGCGACACTGGCAATTCTGGTGCTCGGTATCTTCATCATCGGAGGCAAGCAGTATCTTTTCAGTTCCACGTATCAATTGAAGGCGCAATTCGACAATGTGGTGGGCTTGGATGCCGGAGGCGATGTGCGAGTGGGCGGTGTTCACAGTGGATCCGTTCACAGCATCGTGTTACCCCACAAGCCGGGCGAAAAGGTCACGGTAGTGATGGATCTCGGCAAGTCAACGCACGAGATCATCAAACAGGACTCCGTGGCCACCATCGAAACCGAAGGGTTGTTGGGCAACCAGTTTCTGGCGATTTCGTTTGGATCCGCAGGGTCGGCCAACGTTAGGGATGGCGATATCATCGCCAGCCAGCCACCTCTGGAGATGTCAGATCTGCTTAATAAGATGAGCGGCATTCTGGATAGCAGCCAGCAAGCCATCCACAACGCTACGCGAGCGACGGCGAATCTAGACTCGATCAGCGCCAAGATCGACGGAGGTCAGGGAACCGCAGGAGCGCTGGTGAACGACAAGCAGCTCTATAGCAATTTAGAGCAGACGTCGAGCGCTATGCGTGACACGATGGTGCATGCGCAAACCGGGGTTACCGACTTCCAGGAGAATATGGAAGCCATGAAGCACAACTTCTTCCTGCGCGGGTATTTCAAGAGCCGCGGCTACGAAGATTCTGCCGAGCTGGCAAAAAATGAGATCGATCGGTTGCCGCAAGGCGCGCCGACAAAGGAGTTTACTTACTCAGCGAAGCAGCTTTTCGATAAGCAGGATTCGGCAAAGCTGAAGAACCAGAAATCTCTAAACGCCGGCGGCGAGTTCCTGGCGAATAACCAGTTCGCTTTTGCCGTGGTCGTGGCGTCGGCTGGCATGGAAGGCGATACCCAGAAGGACTTGGTGCTGACGGAAGCCCGCGCCCTGGTTGTGCGCGAGTATCTGGTCGAGAACTTCGGGTTTGATGACAGTCAGCTTAGAACTCTGGGAATGGGCAAGCGGGCTGACACTAATTCGGATGCCGGCTGGGGAGCGGTGCAGATTCTCATCTATCCCGCCGGGACCGAAATTCCACCTAGCAAGCAAACACAACCAGGCATCGCATCCAAAACAATCTCAGACCAACCAGTCCAGGCTTCTGCAGCCACAACGGCGAAGCCATAATAGCGGTTGAGGTAACGCGAAGATCCTGAATGGTCGGCCTAGCGGACGGAAGAATATGACGTGAGGCGTGGCTGATGGAGGTTCTGCAATCATGACTGCGAAGCTTGCTACGGCAGATGAAAAAATCTTAGTTCGTGTGGAAAAACCCGGCTCCACCGACGAGGGCATCATTTCCCGCAGCACCGGCGACAAATTGCAGTTTGGCGCTATGCAGTTTGACTGCGGATACCTCTCGCCCTATTTCATTACTGACCCTGAACGCATGGAAGTTACGTTCGAGAATGTCTATGTTCTTATTTACGAAAAGAAAATCAGTTCCAGGAAAGACCTGCTCCCGCTACTTGCGCAGATCACAGACAGTGGCAAGCCGCTGCTCATAATCGCCGAGGATGTTGCGGGTGAGGCACTGGCTACTCTCGTCGTAAACAAGTTGCGAGGCCCGCTGCAAGTTGCTGCCGTAAGAGCCCCTACCTGTGGGGATCAGTGCAAGGGTATGCTGCACGAGATTGCCCTTCTCACCGGCGGCAAGGCCATCACGGGGGACCTCCCGCTGAGAAACATACAGATTTCCGATCTCGGTCAGGCCAAGAAGATCATCATAGACAGGAACCACACGGTCGTTGAAAGCGGCGCCTCGGCCGGCTAGGGGTATCTTCGGAAGCTTGTTCAGCCTGTTCAGCGGCAGCTAGAGGTCCGCTTACACGTTCGCCTTCGGTGGGTCGGCGAGGCCTCCTGGGGGCAGGACGTCCGGGACGTCGAGACGCGCCACTGACCGGTCGCACGAGACTCCACCAACCGTGGCTCAAGAAGGTTTAGCATAACTGGCCAACGTGGGTACCGACCGGAAGAGAAAACAGAGGGCTCTTGACACTCTGGCGGGTCGAAATGGCAGCGCCTGACCTCGCCGTCGCGGTTGAGACGAATAGAGGAGGAAGAGATCAATGCGACAAAAACTTGTCCTCTGGTTTCTGTTATTGCTTACTGGATTTCTTATTGGGTTCATACTGCAGTATTCCAGACTGAATCAGGTACAGCAGAAACTCTCTGCCTCGACAACGCAATTAGGAGCCTGTCAGTCCAGCCAACGATTGGAACAGCTTCGCGACACCGCCACGATGATGTATCTGGAGGTGGTGCAAAAAAACTACGGGAAGGCTGGAGAGTATTCCAAGGAAGTTTTTGATCAAGCTCAACAAATCGCGAATAGCACGAACGACCCCGTGCTCCGCGCCTTGCTTCGTGACACGCTGGCAACCCGCGATCAGATCACAGCGGACCTGGCGAAGGGAGATCCAGCTGTCCTTTCGGAAATACAACCAGCCTTGTCTAAGCTGGTTAGTCCTCAATGAGTTAGAACGGGTCAACCTGGGGAAAATGGATCTTCAGCTTGTAGCAAATGAAGAGAACCAGCATCGCGCCCAGTGTAGAAAAAATCAGGCCGGCGGGATGATATCGCTCGTTTGCGGGGCGCGAAAATATATGGGTAACGCCGCCGCCCAGGATCGATCCGATGATGCCGAGCACGATTGTCCAGAAGATCGTCATATGTACGTGCATCACCGATTTCGAGATAATCCCCGAGATTAGCCCAATGAGAACATACCAGATCAAGTGAAGCATGCTTTTTCCTCCAGCGTTTGCCGTCCGTCGGAATTTTTAAACAGCAACTCGTTCATAAAACGATCCGCGCCCTCATGCGTCATAAGGAGGCATCGATTCGCATGAATGCAATTGTGCGATCATGGGTAATAACTGGCTGCCCAAACCATCCTTGGCTATGAAAGCATCCACCACTCTCAAGGCTTGTTCAGGAACATCCACCGCCGCGGAAAGCATGATGATTGCCGCTTCTGGCTTAAGCCGCCTCATTTCCTTAGCGACCTCTTGCCCGTTCATTTCTGGCATGAGGTAGTCAACAATTACAACGTCAACCGAGTACACGGAGGCCAGTTCTAAGCCCTTGCTGCCGCTGGAAGCGGTCAGAACCGTATAGCCGAAGCTCTCAAGAAACGATTTCTCGCATTCCAGTATGTCCTC
>Ga0210398_10005091_pt1 | contig 12238 bp, 11 predicted proteins | sample IncBWC4OmetaG_FD_161047 | JGI IMG/M metagenome (GOLD analysis project Ga0210398, IMG submission 161047) | Forest soil microbial communities from Barre Woods Harvard Forest LTER site, Petersham, Massachusetts, United States - Inc-BW-C-4-O | ecosystem: Environmental > Terrestrial > Soil >... | reverse complement strand
TCCTGGCGACGATGGGTTAACCTGGTACCGTCCGTGGTTGCGTTGGACGAGCATGATCAGATCGTCGTCGGCAACTCCGCGCGAAAATATCTAATTGAAACTCCCGAGCGCTCGGTCTATTCCATCAAGCGCCTGATGGGCCGCGGAATGGAAGACATTCAGGAAGAGCTGAAGTTGTTCCCCTTTCAGCTGGCGGACGACCTTGAACCAGGGGAAGTCCTGCGCATCAAGCTCGGTCGAAAGACCTTCACTCCACCCGAAATTTCGGCGTTCATTCTGCGCCAGCTCAAACGTAATGCCGAGCGGTTCTTCAACGCCCCGGTCAGCAAGGCGGTCATCACTGTTCCGGCGTATTTCAACGATGCCCAACGCCAGGCTACCAAAGACGCCGGCCGCATCGCCGGACTCGAAGTCCTGCGTCTGGTTAACGAGCCCACAGCTGCAGCGCTCGCCTATGGGTTAGACAAGAAAAAGAACGGCATCGTTGCCGTCTACGATCTCGGCGGCGGTACTTTCGACGTCTCCATCCTCAGGCTGTACGATGGCATCTTCGAAGTCATCTCCACCAATGGCGACACGCATCTCGGCGGCGATGACATTGACAACATTCTCATCCATATTGCGCTCGATGACATCCGCGGCGACATCGGCGTGGATGTTTCGAGAAACGGGGAAGCGGTAGCACGAATTCGTAAGGCCGTCATCGAAACCAAGATTGCTCTGTCGTCGCAAACCACCGCCCATCTGGATGTTGAGCTGCCCGAAGGCAACCGGTACCAGCGCGAAATTACTCGGGAGCAATACGAGCAGCTAATTCTGCCCATCATCGATCGCACCGTCGACCCCTGCAAACAGGCTTTGAAGGACGCAGGACTGAAGCCTGAACAAATTGACGAAGTGGTGCTGGTTGGCGGTTCGACCCGCATCCCCAGGGTCCGCGCTCTGGTCGAAGAAATGTTCAAACGCGCCCCGCACACCGGCCTGAATCCCGATGAAGTCGTCGCTCTGGGCGCTGCGGTCCAGGCCAACATTCTGGCTGGCGGTTCCGAAGCCACCGAGAACATGCTGCTGCTCGATGTGACCCCGCTTTCGCTCGGCATCGAAGTCGCGGGTGGCGTCACCGACAAAATCATCCTGCGCAACTCGACCGTTCCCGCGTCCGCCACCCAGCACTACACTACACAGATTGATGGACAGGTCAATGTGGCCATCCATGTGCTGCAGGGCGAACGTGAACTGGCAAAGGACTGCCGCTCGCTCGCTCGCTTCGATCTAAAGGGGATTCCTCCCATGACTGCCGGCATGCCGCGTATCGAAGTAAAGTTCTTGATCGACGCCAATGGCATCCTGCACGTTTCCGCTCGTGAGCAGCGCAGCGGCAAAGAAGCTGAGATCCAGGTTCAACCCAGTTACGGACTGACCGACGATCAGGTCGAGAGCATGATCCTCGATTCCTTCGACTACGCCGAGGAAGACTTCCGCCAGCGTCAGGTGATCGAGGCTCGTAACGAAGCCGGCACGATTCTCGCGGCTTTGGAGAAAGGCAAGCGAAGTCCAGCGTGGGGTCAGCTCACCAGCGCCGAGAAGAGACGGATCGCGAAGCTGGAGAATGCGCTCATTCAGGTAAGAAGCGAAGACGACTACGCTGCCATTCGCAAGGCCATCGACACTCTCAACCAGGCCACCATGCGTCTGGCGGAACTGATGATGGACAGCGCAGTAAGCAGCGCTTTAACCGGCAAAACAATGGACGAAGCCGACCTAGGCGACGGCCCAACCGCGCCCCACCCGGTCGCGAAAGCAGAATTTAAGTAGTGAAGCCTCTGTGATCTCTGTGTCCTCAGTGGTTGAAAAATGCAAACCACAGAGGACACAGAGGGCACAGAGAACGGAGCCAACATGGCACACACAGAAGAATCTGAAGCAGGTACAATCGCCGTCGCTGGAGAGAACACTGTTCAAGTCACATTCCTTCCCGAAGGTAAGACCGTTGAATTCGACCACGATAAGCTTCCCTACAAAGATCACGGCAAGGAACTGTCCCTGCTTGACGTTGCGCTCAACTACGGCGTTCGCCTGGACCACGCCTGCGGCGGCAACTGTGCCTGCACCACCTGCCACGTATGGGTGAAGGAAGGCGCGGAGAATCTTTCGGAGATGGAAGACGACGAGGCTGACCGCCTTGACATGGCCGCCGACCTGCAACTAAACTCACGCCTCGGTTGCCAGGCAGTGATTAAGAAACCCGGAAAAGTCGTGGTGGAGATACCCGCCTGGAACCGCAATTACGTTTCAGAAGAACACTAAACAGCTGAAGGATTCCTATGCCGAATGATCTCACTTGGGATGACGCCGTTAATATCGGAATTGCGCTTTCTGAAGCCCATCCCGACCTCGATCCTCTTGCAGTTCGCTTCACCGACCTGCACCGCTACGTAACTGAGCTTCCGGACTTCAAGGATGATCCCAAGAAGTCCAATGAAGGCAAGCTGGAAGCCATCCAGATGGCATGGCATGACGAAGTCATGGATCGCACGCAGGGCTAGATCGGTCTCCGCAAAATAAAATGGGCACAGCTTTCGCAGTGCCCATGTTTCTGATATCTAAACCATTTTCTTATCCAACGGTCGCGGGCACGGCATCTTCGACGCTGGCTTCCCGTAAGAACTTCGCCGCTTCCTCCGGCGGAGTGGGATTGATATAAAACCCTGTTCCCCATTCGAATCCCGCCGTCTTGGTCAGTTTCGGCATGAATTCGATGTGCCAGTGATAATGATCGTTGGTAGGGTCCTGCACCGGAGAGGTATGAATTACCAGGTTGTAGGGCGGATTATCCAGCACACGGTCGGCCTTCATCAGCAGCAATTTGAGCGCTTTCGCCAGATTCTCAAACATGTGCGAAGAAGAATTCTCAAACGCCGACTCGTGCTGTTTCGGAAGAATCCAGGTCTCGAACGGGAAACGGGGCGCGTAGGGAGCCAGGGTTAGAAAGTCTTCATTCTCGGCCACGACCCGTGTGGCCGCCTCAGTCTCCTGCCGAATGACATCGCAAAACACGCAGCGTTCTTTGTAGATGTAATACTGCTTTGCTCCCTCGATCTCTTCGCTCACGTAAATCGGAAGGATGGGCAGCGCGATTAACTGCGAATGGGCATGTTCGAGCGATGCGCCGGCAGCTTCCCCGTGGTTCTTGAAAATCAGAATATATTTGAAGCGGCGGTCTTTCTTGAGATCCAGAATGCGGTCGCGGAAAGTCCAAAGCACATCTTCGATACGCTTGGAAGGCAACGTGGCCAGGGTGGCATTGTGGTCGGGAGTCTCAACGATGACCTCGTGCGCGCCGACGCCGTTCATGCGGTCGAACATGCCTTCGGCCTGACGATTCAGGTTGCCTTCAATGCCGAGCGCGGGAAATTTGTTGGGCACGACTCGCACTGTCCATCCCGGCGAATCGCGCTGGGGCGGAGGTCCGCCATTGGCGTTGGGCCGATAGGCCTGAATCTCCGGTGGCGTCTTGCCTTCGTTTCCGTAGCAGAAGGGACAGAAGCCGCCCTTCAGTTTCACTCCATCACGGGCAAAGTCGGTGGGACGCTTGGCGCGGTCGGTCGAAATAATCACCCATCGGCCAACGATTGGATCTTTTCTCAGTTCAGGCAAGTAATGAATCCTTTCAATATGAGGGCACAGTCAAACCCTTATTTTACGCCACGGGGAAGGCACTCTGAAACACTTCAAACTGCGGCTGGCGGGACTGTCCTTCATAATACACACTCACTACATCAAAGCGCCATTGGCACGAAGGTGCCAGATGACGAAGGTACTCCCGAGCCACCAGAATCAGGTTCCGTTGCTTCTCCCGGTCCACAGCTGCTTCAGCGGGCTTCATGTCGTGGGCGGTGCGGGTCTTGACCTCGATAAAACACAACACATCCTTGTCCCAGCCGATGAGATCGATTTCTCCGCGACGATTCGGCGAGCGGAAATTTCGTGCCACCATTACATATCCGCGGCGGCGCAGGAAGAAGTAAACATCTTCTTCGCCCCGTCGTCCGATGCGCAGGTGGGCGGGAGAGTTGTCCGGTCGCAAGGTGTGAGCGATGATCCAGTCGAGGGTGCGGACGGCCGCGTGAGTGAGTCGACCGGAAGACATTAGGGCTCACTGACGACCTTAACAATCCCGTCGCCAAAAAGATGTGACGGATGTCACAATGCTCAGGACGCCCGCGACGCAACCGCGGAGTTGAGCTGCTCAAGATCAGGCGCTGTAGTGACTATCCTTCCCCTCATATTGACCAACCCCACTCCCAACATTGCAATCGCCCCGCCGACCAGCGACAGCACTCTCGGAACTTCTCCCAGCCAAACCCACGCAATCGCGATGGCAAGCACGGGAATCAAATAAAGCAGCGAAGTCATCCGTCCAGCAGGGCCATGTGACATGACGTAAGCCCACGCTACGTAGGCCAGCGCTCCGGGAAAAATTCCCAGGTAAACCACTGCCAGTGTTCCGCCCAATGGTGCCGTCTGTATGGCGTGCGGTAGCCCGCCGCCAAACGGCAGCATGAATACCGTCCCCGACCAGATGGAGTACGCCGTGAACTCCAGAGCGTTGTAGCGTCCCAGGTAATGTTTCTGCTGCACCATGTAAATTGCCGAGGTGACTGCCGCCGCTAGAATAATCATCGCCTGCGGCGAGATGTGAATGCCCCGGCCTTCACCGCTGGCAATCAGCGCCACTCCAGCAAAGCTCACCAGAATTCCCATCCAGCGTCGAGGCGTCAGTCGTTCGTGCAGAGTGAAGCTGGCGAACAACGCGGTCCAGATCGGTACGGAAGCGATCAGCAGGCTGGCGGCACCGGCGGTGACACGGGTTTCCCCGTAGTTCAAGGCCAGGTTGTAGAAGCTGATACCGATGATTCCGCTGAGAAGAAAACCGGGAATGTCGCGCCCTTCAGGACGGCGGAAATGCGCAACGCTGGCATAAAATGCCAGCAAGACGGACGCCACCATGAAGCGCAGCACGGCAAGTTGTCCCGGCGAATAAGAGCGCAGACCGGCGCGAATGCCGGCAAATGCCGAGGCCCACAGCAGCAAGGCTACCGCCAGTGACAGCAAGGCGCGAGTTGTGAAACGGGTTGTCATTGGCATCCGAGCAAACCGTGGTTCCTTAGAAAAAACGGGGACGGGGGAGGACTACCCGTCCCCAGGTCGCGGCTCAGTTGCTCCTGGCCACTATCGAGATGGACTCTTCAAGAGCGTCCATTGCGATGTCAGCTTCGTCTTTGCTCACCATGAGCGCCGGCGCAATGCGGATGGTGCTCGGTCCGCAGCCCAGAAAAAGAATGCCTCGTTCGAATGACAGTTCGACGATGCGGTCGCGTTCCACCGCGCCATATTCTTTCGTCTTCTTGTCTTTGACGATCTCGACTCCAATCATCAGACCGCGGCCGCGAACATCGCCTACAATCTTGTGTTTGGCGGGCCAGTCCGCCATACGTTTCATCATGTGATTGCCGACTTCGCTGGCATTCTTCATCAGACCCTCGCGTTCGATCACGTCGAGCGTTGCCAGAGCTGCCGCAATGCAGACCGGGTTTCCTCCAAAGGTGGACGCGTGGGAACCGGGGACCCAATCCATGATTTCCGCCCTGCTCATGGTGATGCCCAGAGGCATCCCGGAAGCCACACCCTTGGCCATGCAGACGATGTCCGGCTGCACGCCGGTGTGCTCGATCGCCCACCACTTGCCGGTGCGGCCGATGCCGCTTTGCACTTCGTCCGCGACCAGCAGAATGCCGTGCTTGTCGCAAATGCGCCGCAGTTCCTGCATGAACACGGTGGGAGCGACTACGTATCCACCCTCGCCCTGTATGGGCTCAACGAAAATAGCTGCCACTTCCTCGGGCGCAAGTGTCGTCTTGAACAGCTTGTCTTCGATGAAGCGGGCACAGCCCAGCGCGAATGCCTCGGCATCCTGCGGGCCGCCTTCGCATCCGCGGTAAACATCGGGATAGCGAATATGAGTCACGCCCGGCACCAACGGCGCAAAGCGCCGCCGCTGTTGGGGTTTGGAAGCGGTGAGTGACAATGCACCCATGGTGCGGCCATGAAAGGCGCCGAAGAACGCAATGATGTTCTGCCGCTTGGTGTGATACCGCGCCAGCTTGAGAGCACACTCAATCGCTTCCGCGCCCGAGTTGCCGTAGTAAATCCGATGCGGCCCCGGCATGGGCGCGATCTTCGAGAGCCGCTCCGCCAAGGTCACCAGACTCTCATAGTAGAAATCGGTGCCTGACATGTGGATCAACTCGGCCGCCTGCTTCTGAATCGCGGCCACCACATGGGGATGGCAATGGCCGGTTGAAGTCACGGCTATACCTGCGGAAAAGTCGAAAAACTCGTTTCCATCGATGTCGGTAACCACAATCCCGCGGCCATGCTTGGCGACCAGGGGATAGGAGCGGGTATAGGACGGCGAAACGTATTTGCTGTCGCCTTCTAGTACGCGCTTGGCATTCGGGCCGGGTAGCGCGGTCTTGATCTTCGGACCTGTCAGTGCTTGTGTTGGCATTGGATCCTCCAAAAATTCGGTCGTTGGGCGTACGTAAGTGGCTGTGGGCCACGGCCGTTCCCGGTAAATAGGCGGACTTAGAAGCCTACCGAGATTCGCAACAGGAGGATGGGAAACTAATCGCTACCGAAAAGACTAGGACGTGAACGCGAAGGCAGCACCGCGAGATGACGTCGTGGGCACACTAAAGAGTGTAGCCAGCACGCGGGCAGGTGCGAGTTGGGGTTCTGTTGATACATTGGAACTCATCTGCTTTTGATTATATCCGTTTGTCAGCTTCCGCGTAACCCCCAATCGGCGATGACCTTTTGGTTGGTCGTCCAAGACAAATCGAATCCCACACGGGCCGTACCGCGTCTCATAGTTCTACCCCTATGACCGAGAGCCAACGCCAACTCCGTTTCAGCGTGATCCTAGCCTTCGGCTTGGTCTACTTCTTTTGGGGTTCGACCTACCTGGCCATCGACATTGCCGTCGAGAAGATTCCTCCCGCATTGATGTGCGGCATCCGGTTCCTCATTGCCGGGGTCTTCATGTTGGCTTTTTGCGGTCTGCGTGGACGAAAAGTCCGCTACAAACCGCGCCAGTTGTGGCAAATGGCCGTGATCGGTATCTTGCTGCTGGTAGGCGGCAATCTCACTCTCTCGTATGCCGAAACCCATATTCCCTCCGGCCTAGCGGCCCTGATCGTCGCGGTTGTGCCTCTTTGGTTTCTGGTGCTGGATACGCTGATCCTCGGCGACCATCATGTTTCTGCGCGCGGCAAGGCGGGGTTGGCCCTTGGAGTGGCCGGATTGGTGGTGCTGTTGTGGCCGCAGTTGATGGCCACCACTCACCTCGAACGCCGGGAGCTATGGGCATCGCTTAGCTTGCAGGGCGGTTCTTTCAGTTGGGCGCTCGGTTCGGTTCTAGCCAAGAAATGGAAGTCCTCAGAGGTTGATCCGTTTTCGGCCACGGCATGGGAGATGATCGCCGCCGGCCTTGCTAACCTGCTGATTGCCTTCGTGATGGGCGACCTCGCACGTGTGGTCTGGACCACCCGAGGCATCAGTGCGATGGTTTACCTTGTGATCTGCGGATCATGGATCGGCTACACCGCTTACATCTGGCTTCTCGGCCACGTGCCAACGTCGAAAGTGTCAACTTATGCATACGTCAATCCTGTGCATGAACCGATTGATGCTTACATCCTCGGCGGGAGTGCGATTGTGGTTGCGTCAGTGGTGCTCGTCACCAGCGCCCAGGTAACACGCAGGTCAATAGCAGAGCGGCGACCCGGTAGTGTCCTCACGCTGCGTTGATCTGGTGGCGGGCGCGGATAGGCCACCCGCCACGGTTTCACGCCTTTGACTCCGGGTCATTGGTAGCTTCTGACCGCGTAATTTTGCGCTCGACAATCTTTAGCCAATCCTTCAGGTCTTGAATGCTGTCGGCACTTAGCGGTGTAGGCCACTGGATGGTTACAGTACCCTCTGCAAGCGAGAAAATGTCCTGTCTCATAGCGTGCTTATTCGGCAACGGGGCTAGATCGCGCTCCAGAGGCTTCTCTTGCTTGGTTAACTCTCCAACCAGAAGCCCGGTGCTACTCCCATCCACAAAGGCATACGTACCATCCGGCGAAATGCTAGTAACCCTTTTGGGTTCGGTAAATTGTAGTATTCCCTTGGGTTCCCACTGCACATAATCCCCAATTCGCGGGATGTAGCTGCCTCGCGGTGTCCTCTTTCCGTCGCCTTCTTCCTCCTCTAGCTCCAGCGTTGTATCGCCGTCTGCTAGAGGCACCATATCAGATGCGTCGGGCTTTGCAAAGGCAATTGTATCTTTGTATTCCTTGATAAACCCGTCAACGGCAGCGGGATTGAACGGAGGTTTCCAGTCCAGCATCAAGGTGTGCTTGAGGTTCTCAGGGGAAGGAATGTCGGTTCCCCACTTACGCCATAGCTGCTGGTGAATTTTCGGCGTGAGAGCCGCGATGCGGATTGCATCCACACGATCTGAGGAATCCGTCCGGGTGTCGAGTAGAATACGCAAGGCGTTCTCAGTTAGCTTCACCTTGCGCTTTTCGCCTACCCCGTCGTCCCTAAGTAATCCGAAGCTAATCAGGGCTGCTGCCGTCTGTGTCCCTCCGCTACTTTTTTCCTCATAGCCCCAATGCTTAACGGCTACCTTGACGGGCGCGGCATTGCGCTGTTCCTTGTCATAGAACTCTTTAGCCCTTTTAATGGCAGTTTCCAAGTTGATGTACGGATACGCAGGACTTCTCATGCGTTTCCGGTCGTCATTTTCAGGCGGTGTGATCTTAGCCGAAGTAGCCATATATTGCTCCTCCAATGTTTTCGACTATATCAGCAGACTTAAAGGTAGGCAAGAAGTATTTTTATCAATTTTACCTTGACATCTAGTAGGTAGGGTTATACTATCCGAGTGAAGCAAAAAGCCCCATTTCGGCGCTAACCGAAACAGGGCTGCAATCCACCACAGCCGAAGCTGCGATAGAGTACGCAAACTCATTATCCGGCAAGTCGGCTGTGAACTCAAGGAGATTCACAGTGACCTGCCATAACTGCCAGACATCCTGCAATCGCTTCGGGAAGCACCGTAATGGCCTACAACGCTTCCGCTGCTCCCAATGCCGCAAGACCTTCACGGAAGACCACGCGCAGCCCCTAGGCGATATGCGCCTGCCCACGGAGAAGTCCATAGCCATCTTGAAATTGTTAGTCGAGGGGATGAGCATTCGCAGCATCGAGCGCGTGACACAGGTGCATCGGGATACGATCATGCGGCTCTTGCTAGTCGCTGGTACTCGCTGCTCCGCACTACTCGACACCAAGATGCGAAACTTGCGCCCCAGGTATTTGCAGGTTGACGAAATTTGGACGTTCGTCGCGAAGAAGGCACGCAAAGCGCGGCATGAGGAGTCGAAAGAAATTGGTGACCAATGGGTCTTCGTGGCGATGGACGCGGAAACAAAGTTGGTCGCGTCATTTCGCATTGGCAAGCGCACTTGGGAAAACACCTTCGGCTTCATGGATGATTTGTACAAACGCATCGAAGACGGCAATCGCGTCCAGCTAACGACCGATGGCTTTCACTTCTATCGGCAGGCAGTTCCCAAAGCGTTTGATTTGGATGTGGACTTCGCGCAGCTTGTGAAGCTGTATGGAGACTACGGCCAGCATGACGCGGATGCAAAATACTCCCCAAGCCCAATCGTCGAGGTTATATCCAAGGTTCGCGCTGGCGACCCAGATCCGAAGCATATTTCTACCAGTTTTGTTGAGCGTCAGAACTTGACAATGAGAATGCACATGCGAAGATTTACGAGATTGACCAACGCTTTCAGCAAGAAGCTGTCGCATCTGAAAGCCGCGATCAGCCTGCATTTCGCCTACTACAACCTATGCCGCGTCCATGCTTCACTGCGAATCACGCCGGGAATGCAGGCGGGTATTAGCGATCATGTTTGGGACATCGCCGAGTTATTGGCGTAGCCCAACCGATTGCACGAAGAATGTTGCAACTGTATTAAATTCATTGACTTCTACCATCTCCTCGGTATAGTACTTCCGTAACTGGTACACTTAGGTAAAGCCGCTCATCATGAGTTTGGCTTGCGGTATCAGCCACTTGCAACCGACCGGAAGAAAATGCCCGACGAACATCCAACGGTGGTGCCGTTCCACTACATTAAGGGCAATTTTTTTCGCGTCATTCACACAGACGGAGCCGTGGGGAACGTGACACCAAGCGGCCTTATCTTCGTAGGACTCTACAGCGAACGATCAGCAATACCCCAAATGATGGTGCATGACATTACGCCGACTGGTCAAGTTGGAAGTGAACATGCCGACGAAAGAGTAAGCAAGAGTGGAATTGTCCGTGAAGTCGAAGTTGGCGCAACGATGAGTGTCGAAACCGCTACGTCCATCGTGGCCTGGTTACAGGAAAAAATCGACCTCGTCCAGAAATTGCGGAAAACCGCAGAATTAGGAAAGACCGATGCCGCCGTGCATTGAAGAAGTAGAGAAGACAACTGCGTCTCATAGACCCGTTCTCTGGCTGCCAGCATTCTTGTTGGTACAAGCTATCGGTGCGACTGCGCTGGTAAACGGACATAGCGATGCGGGAGAACCAACCCCGAGCGAGGCGACTATTAAGGGAGCAATTGATCTCATTACAGACATCCCATTTCAGCTATTGGGCAACCCTGATATAAGTCCCTTTTATGGAGAGATCCACATATCTTGGACGTTTAGAGCACGGCAGGTTGTCTTGATGTTTTTTCCGAATCGGACACCCTTGATTCACCATTATCTACGGGTTCCCAATGCCGCTAGTGAGCATGACATCGAGGAAGCTTCCGCAGACCGCGTTGTCCACTGGCTTAGGTGGTTGCGTGCCTGATGGCAGCGATAGCTCCGATTCCAGAAGACCGGACGGTCTACAGAGGCTTGCGTAACTCCAATTGGTGCAGGCTGGGCGTCGTGCATTTTAAGGCTTTCCTTCTGAGGCCCGGCAACGCTTTATATCCGCCAGAGGCGGAATTATCTCTAGGGTTAACCGCTGGAAGCGCTGTTGATGAACTCACTGAGCATCACGGAACGGCGGCATTATCCGTGTTGGCGGTCAACGCTCTTCCGCACCATCTACAAGTCATTCCCGACCCTGACAATGCAGCAAAAGCGCAGATGAGTGGCCTTCCGATGTTTAGTACTGAAGAAGCACAACGAGGATTAGCGATCACGATGGCTAGTGACTTGGCTGCAATCGCTTGGCACGTTCCAGTCCCGCAGGTCAATTAGCAACGCACAATTAGGACACTACCGGCGACCCATGGTTGAAACGGCTGTAGACTAGCCGGAGCGCGAGCCTCCGAGCCTCGCCCACCATGACCCGAATCCGTTACAATGGATAGCAGATTGGGTATTTTGCTGTGAGCCCCCCTACGCCGTTCCGTCCAGGTCTTTCCGCCCTCACGCACGCTGAACCCGCTAGGCGTGAGGTGTCAGGGCTCCGCCATGTAGCCCGCGTGTTGGTGGTGGATGATAATCCTGACACCATGACCCTGATGCAGGAACTTTTGGAGACACAGGGTTACAGCGTAGTCACAGTTGCGGATGCCGCCCAGGCGGAGACAGAGATCCGCCGCGAGCTCCCGGACCTGATTTTTTCTGATGTGGTCATGCCGGGCAAATCCGGCTATGAACTGTGCCGCGAACTGAAGGCAGACCCCGCCACGCGTTTGATCCCCTTCGTTCTGATCACTGGGCTTGCAGACCGCGAAGACAAGTTACGGGGCATCGAAGCCGGGGCAGATGATTTTCTCAATAAGCCGATTTTCTCTGAGGAACTGTTCGCCCGGGTGAATTCCCTGCTCCGACTTAAAGAGTTCACCGACGAATTGGAGAATGCCGAGTCAGTGCTCTGTACGCTGGGCTTGAGCGTCGAAAGCCGTGATCCTTACACCGAGGGCCATTGTGAGCGCCTGGCGGAAAGCGCCGCCAACCTTGGTAGGCATCTCGGTCTGGACGAAGCTTCTATTGTGGCCTTGCGGCGTGGCGGGTATTTGCATGACCTGGGTAAAATCGCAGTGCCAGACGAGATCCTCAAAAAAGGCAGCAACCTGACGCCGGAAGAGTGGGCGGTCATGAAGCTGCACCCGAT
>Ga0210398_10005089_pt1 | contig 12238 bp, 14 predicted proteins | sample IncBWC4OmetaG_FD_161047 | JGI IMG/M metagenome (GOLD analysis project Ga0210398, IMG submission 161047) | Forest soil microbial communities from Barre Woods Harvard Forest LTER site, Petersham, Massachusetts, United States - Inc-BW-C-4-O | ecosystem: Environmental > Terrestrial > Soil >... | reverse complement strand
GCTTTCCACCACGAAAACCCCGAAATGTATGAAGTGCCGCCAGTGGAACCGAGGCACCCTGGACTTACGCGGACGGTCTGTGCAGCACCAAAGCGCTCGATCGTGGCGGGCAGCCTGCCCAGGTTGAGAATTCTGGTATCCGCAATTATTCAGTCCACCCAACGGATTGGCGTCACATCTGAACGAACCACCCGCGACGACGCGGGACGATTGCGGGGATCAGGATTTGGCTATACTGAACTCGTCGCCTGTTGAAGGAGAGCGTGTCGGACGTGACAGTTGCAGACCTCCCAACCCTCGAATTCCTGACGGGCCTTGCGGACACTTTGGCTGCCGGGACTGTGGATTTGCCTGCCTTTCCGCAGGTCGTGATCAGGGTTCAGGAGGCCTTCAAGGATCCGGACTTTACGCCGCAAAAGGTTGCGCGCGTGATATCGACCGAACGTACGCTCGCCGACCGGCTGCTCCAGATGGCTAACTCGGTTGCCTTCAACGCGACGGGGAGGGTGATCATCGACCTGGGCGTCGCCATCAATCGCCTGGGCGCCCAAAAGGTTTACAGTATCGCTCTCGGGCATGCCGTTGGGCATGTCCGGCACAGTGAATCACTGCGATCCATCGCCCCGCGGCTGGATGAGCTATGGTCCGAATGCGTCACGGTCGCTCATTTTTCCGAAGCGATCGCCAAGCGAAGATCGCTCCGGTTCCCAGGCGCCTTTGCGGCAGGTCTGCTGCACGGCATAGGACGCTTCTACATTCTGGCGCAAAGCGTGAAGCAAGGTACGTCGCACCCGCAAATTCCATTAAATGCGGCGCTCGTCGATGCATGGCATCCGGCAATTGCCAAGGCGGTGCTGAAAAACTGGCAGATGGATGAGGCGGTTTGTGAAGCGGTTGGCGCCCAAGCGGACGTTAACATCGTACGAGTCGGGCCCCCGACACTGACTGATGTCTTGATCGCGAGTATTCGCCTCGCAAACCGACTGCAAAACAGCTACGACACCTCGACCCTCAACGCAGGCGGAGCTTTCGTGCGGCTCGACCTGACCGTTGAGGCTTGCAAAGCCCTCATCGCTCAAGCCACTGAGGAAACGAGAGCGCTGCAGCGCGCCTTACGCCCGTAGATCAAGTTGATTCGCTCTGGTACTTCCAGTGCGTGCTAGATTCTCGATGACAGCGCATCCCAAACCGCTTCAGCCGAAGCGGGGAGGTGGCGCTTGAGTGCCGGTATTGCACGGCGAAGATATCGTCCAGCGCTCTTGGGAACGGCCGACAACGCATCCTCGATCGCACCGGGAAATCGTTCGACGACTACCTCGATGAGTGTGGCGGCCTGGCGCAAATCCTTCGCGGCTTTGCTGTTGGCTGTTCCCCTAAGCTGGGACACGATCAGCTTGTGGATTGCATAACGTTCAGGGACCGGCACCCGCACCATAACCACCCCGTGAGGACTTAGGATCGGGGCTTCTTGGGAGTTCGACAGCACATACTTAAGATAAGGTAGCCCTTGCGCGTATGCGTTCAGTTCGGGAACTGGGATCGTCGGATAAGTTTCATCGGGCGAGGGCACCAGCAGATCGACCTTTAGCCGCGAGCCACCGGGCTTCTTATAGGTGGCCGGATGTCCGCGGCGATTCAGCGAGGCAACCTCTAAAAATTCGATTCCTGTTTCGCGCAGCACTTCTAGAAATGGGGGTATTCCGGGGAGAGCCAGTGGCTCCCGACGCGCAATATCCACATCTTCTGTCGCGTAGGGCACCGCTTTCACGCCGAGCACGTTCAAAAGCACGCCAAAAGCGTGGGAGCCAATCAAAAGGGCACCTGCCCGGAATAGGCCGTGGTTATGCAAGCTGGCAAGCGTCGAATAGGTTTTCCGGTCCACGGTGGCAAATCCTGCGCGTGCCAAGATCCTGATTCTGCCAAGCGTCGCATTGGCTGCTTCAATCCTGCCACGAAGGTCACGAACATGAGCGATGACCTCCTCATTGTCGGCGGTGCCCAGGTATTCCTCACGGCGCCGACCAACTCCATCCGAATAGCGGTGAACCCAGAACCGCGTGCCGTTCTCATTCGTTCGTTCGGTGATGGCCCCCGGCGTCCCCAGAAACGCATCGCGCTGCTCGGCCGCAGTGCTTTCCAATTCGGCAAAAAGCAGCATCAGTGCCTTTTCGTGAGGCGTCGTGAGTTCCGTGCGCATATCCCACAATATTCGAATGTGTGGGATATATATTATCACTGGGATATATCCCAAAAGACGAGATTTGGTGGGATACCGATGGGATAGGCGTGGTCAGTAGTTCACGCTGAATCGGAACACCGCAGGTGTGTATGCTGTTGTGTTTGTGTATGATTCAGGTATAGTTTTGCCCTTGGGTTCATGGGGTAAGGGGGGAGGAGCTTGGTATGTCAGCAAAAGCCCAAGATCTTATGCGCCAGCAATACCTGGTGCCGCGCAAGAGCGTGAAGAAGCTTCGCGAGATGAGCCGACGCCAGGGCGTCTCCGCGGGTGAACTCGCGCGTCGGGCAATCGACGCATACACTTCTGGGTATGTTATCGCCGAGCCCGAAGAAGAAATGGCTTCGCGCGCGGTGCTCAAAGACATTCATAATCAAGTGCGCACGGTTCTCACGCGGATCGATGCTAGCCTTTCCGAGATTCGAGCGAGCGAGCGAGCGCTCGCCGATGGCACCTTCCGTGCTCAGGTGGTTGCCGAGACAAGGGCGTGGTTCGATGCACACTCCGAGGAGGCTCAAGGGATCGTCGAGCTCTTCGCGCCGCAGGCGACCGCATGAGTCTCATCGCCGAAGTGATTAAATACGGCAAGGACATCGTACTCCTGGGTGAGCGGGTGGACGCGCTCATGGCAGGGAGGAAAGAAACGACCGCCCGGCTCGAGGACCACGAGCGACGGTTGATCCGCATCGAGACCTTGATTGAAATGTCGCAGGCGCGCCGGCGCGAGCTGCCAAAGGCTTAGACAGGTCCCGTCCGGAGATTGGCCCGCACCATCGCATTAGTGGACACTTGTTGCGTGATGCGCAACAAGCTAAAATGAACCGTTGGTCAATTTGGGTCAATGGAAATTGGCGATTGACATTTGAATTCCGCAACGGGCATTCCCATGTCTTGGATTACGAGGACCATCACTGATGGCGATGCATAACCCCCCACATCCTGGCGAAGTTATCAGCTCCGTGTACCTTGAGCCCAATGACATTAGCGGTCGAGAATTGGCCGTCACGCTCGGTGTCGCAGCCTCCACATTGAGTCGCGTCTTGAAAGGCAGTAGTGCGGTTAGCCCAGAAATGGCTTTACGGCTTTCTAAAGCGTTGGGGCGATCTCCGGAAAGCTGGCTCGCTCTGCAATATCAATACGACCTTTGGCGCGCCAAGCAGCGAGTCGATTTAGCGGGAGTCGGTAAAGTTCGGTTGACCGCACAATAGATAAGTTGCAGCCAGGTTGAAGTTTTAGGCGGGCCCTTGGTCAGCTATGCTCCAGGGGGGGCGCTGTGCTGGGGGGTGGGCGGCGAACTTTGGCGTCATAATGCCGAGGTTGAGGATTCGAGTGCCTCTCTCACGGCCAAAATCAAGCACTGGGCTTCTCGGCTCGAGCTCGCACAGTGGTCAGTGCGTGACTCTTGCGTGCCGGCGGTGCATAAGCTTTCTCCTCGATCAACGAACCGATGGTTCGCTCATCAAATATGCCACCAGATCAACTACCTTCGAAAGTTTTTGCCGAGGACCCCAAAATGTCGTTCGAACATGCTACTAAACAAGCCATTGAAAAATACGTTGAAGCTCATCTCCCCGACGATAACTGGTATAAGCGCTACTTCGACTTCGTCTGCGATGCTGAACTCGCCGCTCGACTTGCAGAGGAGTTTAAGGCTGCACGGGCGATTTACAAGATCTTCCGTGGACTCGATGCTACTGATTGGTGGCAGCGCGCACAGGTCCGCATCCAAGTGCTGCAATATGCCTCTATATATGAAGCCGTTATTCATCACGTCCTGTTCGATCGTTTGGGCGCGACCGACGAGGTGCGCCTCCTCGTGGAATTTTCTCGCCTCGTGAAGATTTCCATACCGCAACAGATGCAGATACAACTCGATCGCGCGCTGAATCATGATGGTAAGGTTATCGTGCCAACTTACCAAGGCACCGGTAGGATGGACGAGCAGAAGGTGCGATTTGACGACAAAGCGTCATGCGCAGTGTCGCTGGGCCTACTCGACCAGACTTTGTGCGACGAAATAATTGCCATATATGGAGCTCGGAATGCGATCCATCTACAGGCGGAATTGCGTAAGAATTTAAAATACGAAATCAATTTAGCCCGCACTGCATACCGCAGATTGGAGCCTTTTCGCGCTCAAATGGTCACCGCCCTAAAGGCTCGAGGGTTACTCTTGAGCACGGTCAGTATCGACTCCACGTTGGAAGATGATGCGTATGTCGAAGGGAAGAACGAGGAATAGGGTGCTGTTCACTGCGGTGCACATCCGGGCCTCAGAGCGGGCGACCCGCTTTCGGGCAATTAAGCTACGGTTTGCTGGCGAAACGCATAAGACGCTAGTACGACACTTCTGCCTCGGCTCGTAGCTTGGCTTGGTAAATTACGCTCGCACAAGGTTGTTACATGAACGATACCAATTCCATCTTGAGGTTCTCGCTCCGTGATCTTGAGGAGACCATTTCTGACTTTCGGCAGGCACCATATCAGTCATCTGGAAGCCTGCTCGCTAGACTGGTACACCATATTGATGAGGAGCCAATGGCGGGCTTCCTTTCGACGACCCTTCCATCGAGGAACTTCGACGAGTGGTTCGCCAATGCCCAACGGACAGTTGGGTCGATGGTTGGCTCCGGAAGCTTGGATTGGCCTGTTGATCGAGCACAGCGTATCGCGCTTCAGATCGCATTGTGTCGTGCCATTGCGGCGAGTACGGTTGATCTTCTAACTTTCGTGCTTCACTTCTACTACACAGGGAACAATCTTTCGGCTAATGTTAATTCATTCGCCTCACACGTTCTCGATCCCATGCTCCGTGATATCCGACACCTAACCGAATCTCGACCAGTTGCGCCAGTTCTGTTTGAAGCGATGGGCAAGTTGCCAGCCAGCGGCGATGCGCTTCTGGACGCCTTAATCGCGGACGCATGCACAAAGTTCAAGGACCCCGCGCCGAAGGCGAGACAGGAGGCGACCGAAAAGCTATGGGATGCATGGGAGCGATTGAAATCGTTGGAGATAAGCGAAGACAAACGGCTCTCCGTTGGTCGTCTACTAGATTACGCTTCTTCAGAATCGACCTTTCGCGCCCTCTTGCAAGGGGAAGCCAAGGCATTGAGTGATATCGGAAACAATTTCCACATTAGACACTTCGAAACAAATCGGGTGTCCCTTTCACAGCCTGAACAGTTCGACTATCTCTTTCACAGACTTTACGCGCTTATGCATTTACTCTTGTTTAATCGACAACGGAGCAGGAATGACATCTGACACCACCCGCTGGCGATGATCTTCTCAACCGATGCGCTAACCGGATGACTGACCTGCGGCCGATTTGATTGTTTAAGAAAATAGTCTTCCCATGATTTCCGCGACTCCACGCGACACCGTCAGCTGCACAGGGGAAGCAGCTAGGGTACCGATGCGCCCGGTGTGACGTTGCGGAGCGTCCGCCCGGCTTGTTGGAATTGCCGGTTAGCGTCTTCGCTTCACTCGACCCCCCGTTCGTGATTGCCGGATTCCCGAACGAGGTCGATGGGCGTAAACCACTAAGGTGCCCCGATCCAAATCGCAACGCGCCAGGCATCTCTATCAGTTCAATTTCGCCTTGACGCGACCTGGGAGTCGGGTACAAAGTGCCTGCGTTATTATTCTAAGGAAGGAATGAGAGTGGCCGACAACGTTCAGATTACCTGTATCAATAAGCATCAACATCACAACCCTCACGAACGCATCGAGAATGTCGGCGGAATGTACACAGGCAAACCGTGGAAGCTCAATGAACTCCAGGCAATCGCGGGCATAAATGAAGGCAAGTGGAAATTCTACACCTCCGTGAATGGTCGATCGGTATGGGTCATTATCGCAATCCACAATGGGCGCGAATATCTGAAGACCGAAGCGGACGGCTATGAGCCGAATAATCTATTAAGCCTTCCGGAATGCCCTTAAGTCTCTCGTTTTCCGAACCGAGATTTGATCGAACGAGTGGAGTTCGGACGAGCTTCAGCGTCGGCTATTCGAGCGAGAGGTATAACGGGATGCATGTCTGCCGATGGTTCGGACACATCCACTAACTTGGTAGGCATTGAGATGCATCACCGCCGCATGCGGCCTGGTTACCAGGAGAACCGGCCGCTAATCCCGTGATTTGATTGCAAGTGGTGGCGACCTGGATGCCGTGCGAGAAGTGCCTCAGCGGAGGCGGAAGGTCATCCCTAGAGAGCAGGCGAGCTGCCATCGCCGCCGGTTGGCGGGGGCGTCTGTGCGAGACATGCCACAACTTGCAATTTGGCGCAAAATCAAGCGTAATTCCTCAAATGACCGCCTCATGGAAGAGCATTCAATTTCTCGGGCGAATCGCAAGTCAAATGATGGCGATTCTTCGAATGATCCCCTTCGTCGATGATGCGGTCGATTCCGTTCAGAGAAAGCTGCTCAATCCTATTGTTATACGGCTTATTCAGGATACCGATGATCCGGATCTCGATGCCGCCCTTGAACTTTATCGAAAGAAAATACCTGATGATCAACGATTCGAAACAACGGACATCATTAGTTGGCTGCGGGAAGACAAAATTAGCCGTCACGGAGCGGACCGCGACGCGGCCCCGACAGACTGGTTTGTCGTCGCAAAGTACAAACGTCGCGTGTGCGGGTTCATTTTGTTTCACTACTATCCTGGCGTGAGATTGGCGTTGTTTGCTTACATGGTTGTGGCCGCATCGCCGGGCAGCGCATCTCCCAACATCGCCGCGAACACTCTTTGCTCCTACGCCTCTAAGCTTCTCAAAACGCGAAGGGAGCTCTTGGGTTGCCGCGGAATCGTGCTAGAGGTGGAAGATCCACGCAAGGAAAAGGGCAAATACAAGCAGGACGAGTGTTTGGCGCGGGTTAGGAGGTTCTGTACACTTGCTGAAATGCAGGGGTTTTCTCTTCGAGCGCTAGATTTTACATACAAGCAACCCAAGCTTTCGACTGATGCACCCCCAGACACCGAGCGCCCAATGCTACTTTTGTCTGCGAGGATCAGAGAGAATCCAGCGAATGCGCAAAACCAACGATCCGAAGCGGCTGAACTGTTATCTTTTGTTTATACGCGCGTGTATCCGGAGGGTTACTCGATGGATGCTTTGGAGAATGGGGAATACCGGGATTACTGTCTGGCACTTCTAAACCGCGAGCTTGCGAACCTGCCGGCGCAAGTTCGATCATTGAGCGTGAAGCAACTTGTGGTGCAGGTACGAAACTCGCAATCGCCTAAAATTATGCCACGTTGACGCGGGAACACGGATGTCGACGAATTGATGGAAAGCATGACTTAAATGAATGAAAATTGTGCGCTACGAGCCTGCGCCGACGCTAGTTCTACATAGATGCAGATTCGATCAAACGACTTCGTTCAGAAGTGAATTGAAGCAATCAAAGTACGCGGCGCTCATACAAGCTCACGTTGGCTGTTTGGAAACAGGTAGGCGAAAGCTCCCGGCCCTGCAAAGATGACGTAAGGTATTTTGCGCACGACAGGTGTAGGTGGCGGTGGCCTCGGTCTGGAAGAATGATACACAGAAGACCACCATGCAAAACGATACACGACGGCGTTCGGAGCGCTGCAGGTCGATGAGACGAAGCTGAAAGGGACAGGTGGATCAGGCAATCGAGCGTCCAGGTGACGCTGAACCAGATTTGCGGTGCCGAGAGCTATGAGCGATCTGCGGACCGGGTGGATACCAGGGGAGGACACTTCAAGCGGAAGCCGGAGACCAAGGCCAACGCCGTGACGTTGAAGAGTTTGCAGTTTGAGACGGCCATCATTCAGCGGTAGCGTTCCTCTAGCTCAACCGGCAACGTTTGATATCTACGCGAGTGCACTAGTAATGTCAGTCGATGGAAGCTTACGAAAGTGCAAGTATGCGGCTTCTGGATATGGCGAAGCGTTGTGCCCGGGCTGGCGTAACGGCCTCTCGTCTGATGGCCGCCAGCGCTCAAGCTTCAGTGGTTATGGGTCATGCCGTCTATGTGCCGCCAGCCAAAGTTGACACAAGGCGCCAAGAGTCGATGCAAAACGTAAAGGAGATCAAGCGGCAGCAAGAGATTCGTCAGCGAGACCTGCTCTGGGCTCGACGCTGGCGTGATGGGGATGCGCAGTGTCCGCGCTGCGCGGGCGCCGAGTTTCAAATCGTTGATGTGGAATCGGATGGCCGAATGCGCTACGAAAGCTTCAGGTGCCGGGACGTAGCTTGTGATGCTCGTTGGAAGGTGGAGTTTTGTGAATCGGCGCTGGTTATCCTGAGCGAGGGCACGGACCAAGATTGGATCGACCTACTTTCCCAGTCCGATCATGAGCTATGATATTCCGATTCATCATTTGAACCCTTGCGCGATGACTTGCGATTTGAGCCACGCGGACCCAACGAAACGAGAGCGCTCGAACCGTACGACCGATTAACACGCCGAGGCGATGACAACGTAGCATCCGAGTGCATTGTGTGCCTCGTCGTCCCCGAAGGGCGAAAGTTGGCCAGCCTGTGCGATGGCTGGTTCTTCAGCCCCGCGGCGTTGAATTCGGCAATCCGTCAGACTGTCGCCGATCAACTTCGCTACTCCCTGAATATCTCATTGATTAGTATGAATAGTTTTTTGGTTGTGAAATGGATACACATTCGTGTATCCATTGGGTACACTGATCACATGGGTATATTGGTAAAAGACGTAGGCCTTCGCCTGCGAGTGGAAAAGGAGCTCCGGCAAGAGTTCGTTGACGCCTGCCGTGCTTCGGGAAAGCCCGCTGCACAAGTACTTCGAGAATTTATGCGCGATTTCGTGACCCGGGAGCGGCTGATGATGCAACGGCCCTTGTTTGAAGAGAACCGACGATGAAGACACCGCTTGTGAGATCCAAGATTGCTTCTACGTTATCGCACAACGTCGCGGGTTTATTCGCGGGTGTCGGCGGCATCGAGCGAGGCCTCGCACGGGCAGGGCACCAAGCGTTACTGCTCTGCGAGAATGATTTAGGCGCCTCCGAAGTTTTGAAATCACGCTTTCCTCACGTTGCGTTGTGTGGCGATATACGAAAGCTGGTGAAGCTGCCCCGCAAAACCACGCTCGTAGCTGCCGGATTTCCTTGTCAGGATTTATCTCAGGCCGGGAAAACGACAGGTATCGCGGGTGCCCGGTCTGGTCTGGTCGGTGAGGTCTTCCGGCTCCTCGAAGAGCATCGAACACCTTGGGTGTTGCTCGAGAATGTTCCGTTCATGCTGCAACTAGGGCGCGGAGAGGCCATGAACGTCATCACCTCCGCGTTGGAAGCTCTCAACTATAAGTGGGCATACCGCGTTGTTGATGCGCGCAGTTTTGGTTTGCCGCAGCGCCGCCGTCGTGTTTATCTCATAGCCTCAAACGTTGGCGATCCTCGGACAATACTATTCGCCGATGAAGCGGGTCCAGTCGACGAGCCCAAATTGAACGGTCATCCGCTCGCGTGTGGATTCTACTGGACGGAAGGTATCCGAGGTCTTGGGTGGGCGGTTGACGCCGTACCAACACTCAAGGGTGGCTCGACCATCGGAATTCCCTCATCTCCTGCGATTCTCCTTCCTTCTGGCGAAGTAGTGACGCCGGACATCCGGGACGCCGAGCGCCTTCAAGGATTTCCGTCCGGTTGGACGAAGCCAGCTGAGAGAGTGGCAAAGAAAGGCTCGCGCTGGAAACTCGTCGGCAACGCTGTCAGCGTGCCGGCTGCGGCTTGGGTCGGTCGCAGACTGGCAAAACCAGGCTCAGTTTTAGACTTCATAATGGCGCCTCTGGGCGACTCCAAGCGATGGCCCACTGCCGCTTGGAATGTCGGAGCCGGTCGCGTGGCAGTTTCCGCATCGGAGTGGCCAGTCAAGCGACGCTACATATCACTCGATGCCTTCTTGAAATATGAGCCGAGTCCATTGTCAGTGAAGGCAACTAGCGGTTTTCTCCGCCGGACCGAAGTAGCAAAATTGCGATTCCCGCCCGGCTTTATCGAGGCTGTGCAGGCGCATCTCGAAAGCGTGTCTCCGGTTCAACGAATATCGAAGCCGACTGCAATCACGCAGCTGCACGCAGCCTGAGGAGCGCTGACATGGATGGTCCTGGCATTCTGGCGCGATCGATGTCGATACCTCGCATTGCGGATAAATTTGGCAATGTTTGGCAATATCATTCCCGTAGCGACCAGCATTCGAAAGTCGCTTGCTGGGCATTGCTCTTCGATCTCTTGCATCAGTGTCCGCTGCTACGAGAACACGTGGCGAACGGAAAGATTGGATTCGGTATCAACCATGAGATGCGGGATTTTAAGAACAATCGATCCAAGTACCTGGATCTCGTCATTTGCACGCCCGGTTCGACGACGTATTCGCAGGAAATGACATTTGTCGACTTAGCCGAGCAGTACCACGTCGATCTGACTAGGGAACAGCGGGTGCAGCTAGCGGGTTATCCCTCTCTATCCCGGGTTGCTGTCGGATCGGTCCATCTGGCCCTCGAAGCCAAAGCGGCCATGACCGAACACATCAAAGCGTTACCGCGCCTTTTTGATGAGTTGAACTCGAGTCATCTGGCGATTCACGGATCGGCGGACTTTGCCATCGCGGCGGGATTTGCCGTTGTCAATTATTCAGCGACGTTCGTGAGTTCTGATCGCAACAAGCACAATCTCACAACGTACACTTCGGTTGTCACGACACACAAGCAGCCGAAGGCAACCGAGAGGACCATCAAGAAGCTCGAAGAAATACCGAGACGGACTCACGGAGGCGCTGATGGGTTCGATGCACTCGGCATAGTGGTGCTCGAGCTCACAAACGACGGCGCCCCCGTAACAGTCGTGACTCAACCGCCCGCACCAGCGCCCGCTGATGTCTGGTACTACGACCAGATGATTCGGCGCATTGCCTCGCTTTACGCGAACAAGTTTGGCAATGTCTGATGCCACAACGCCGGTCGTTCAGGAAACTGGAGAAAAGGCTGGTAGGGGATGCTCTGCCTCGGACTACCGCAAAGACGTCGGCACGCATGGCTCGCGTTCGACGAGCCGGCACAACACCGGAGATGCAGGTTCGACGTTACCTCTCTGGTTTAGGGATTCGTTACAGAACAAAAAACCGTGACTTGCCGGGCTCGCCGGATCTAGCGAATCGCTCCCAAAAATGGGCCATTTTCGTGCACGGGTGCTTCTGGCACCAACATGAGGGATGTAAAGCGGCCACGATCCCGAAGACGAACAAGGGTTTTTGGCGCGCAAAGTTTGCCGCGAACCTCAGCCGTGACGCCCGGGCGCGCGCACTGCTTGAGGAGAAGGGATTCCAGGTGAAGACAGTGTGGGAATGCCAAACGCGCGACTTTGCGGCCATGCGCAAAGCCGTGGGTCGATTTTTCTTGTTATCGAGTACGAGACGCGGCTCGCAGAGCGTTGACGGGAGCCCCAGAGGATCCCGTTTTCGAGAGATACGCCTCAGAAGGTTAGGCCAACTCCCCTTAGCCTAGGATTGGACAGCTTATTCTCCGAGGTGCTAGGGAAAGCCATGATTCCGAAGACGATTCCGGGCAAGTTTAGCGACCGTGAATTGCTTTTCGGCGCCGCTATTGCGCAGCTTTGTATGCGTAATTGGCCCGTCCTCATACGCGAACGCGCAGAGTCGCAAAACACGTTGTTTCAGATATCATCGGGTGGTGGCAAGGCGCTCGTCCTGTTCAAATACTCGACAGCGGCAAAGAGCCCGTGGCACTTCACGGTTACCAAGGCTCAATACGGCATGCTCGCCGAGCCCGATTTGGCTTGTCCCCAAGAACGCCGCTACATGGCACTCATATGCTACTTGGAGGGCGTTTGTTTGCTCTCAAGCGACGAATTTCTCACTATTGCCTCTCCCTCCGAAGACGCAAACCTCACCGTGTCACGACCACATGGTGGCCAGTTTCGCGTCGGTGGTCCTGGCCGAAAAGAATTGAAAGGTGCGATCCCGCGTTCTC
>Ga0210398_10005088_pt1 | contig 12241 bp, 12 predicted proteins | sample IncBWC4OmetaG_FD_161047 | JGI IMG/M metagenome (GOLD analysis project Ga0210398, IMG submission 161047) | Forest soil microbial communities from Barre Woods Harvard Forest LTER site, Petersham, Massachusetts, United States - Inc-BW-C-4-O | ecosystem: Environmental > Terrestrial > Soil >... | reverse complement strand
TTTGCGCGGGTGCCGATCGCGCTCATACCCGACACTGAATTGCCGCCGCCCTCGATCACAGGCGGCGTCGGACTGCCGCTGCTGGCCAAGTTCAGGCTGATCATCGACTACCAGCACAGCCGGCTCTATGCGATCCCCAACTCGGGAACGGCGATGACTTCCATCGAAAAAGACCGGATCGGCCTGGTGCTGGACAAAAAGGTCACCAATGGTTTTTCGGTGGCATTTGTATCCCCCAACAGCCCGGCTGAAGCGGCAGGGTTCAAGAAGGGCGACAAGATCAACCTGATCGACGGAAAGCCGTATGAGGCCTGGCCTACTCAGGCGATCATAAAATTTCAAATGGCAGACGCCGGAACGATTCACATTTTCACGATGGCAGACGGAACCGAGCGGCAGATCAAGGCGAAGGACTTTTTCTGATGGGGGCTGGCCCATCCTTTCCATTCATCCCATCTCACGCGGGCGCCCCGTCAGGCGCGGCTACGGAGAGCTCAGCTGCAGCTTCGCGAAAGCCTGAACAAGCACTTCGGCGAGCGGACGACATCTGCGCGAGCGGTTCAAGTTCTCGCAAAACCCTGACAGACACCGTAGAGACTCGATGGCTACCGCTCAGCTCTTCTGAAAAATCTGCCAAAGCTGGTCGAGCTTCTATTTCCACCAGGAATAAAACCGCCTCAGTCCGGTTATCAACTGTGAACGCGCTATAAGAACAGCGAAGGCCAGGGGCACTTAAGTGGCTTTTTGAGCGACGTAAACCTCCCTGGTTTGGTTTGCAACCGTTGGGATTCGGAATAACAAAGAGGCACTTATGACGGTAAATGTGGAAAGTACATCGCAGAAATCTACGACGCGCACGGGCGAGGTCGGGCTGTTGGAATTCTTTGCGCAAAAGCGCGCCTGCGACGACCGGGATCGTGAACTAGCGTGCTCCGACGCCAGGGCATTGGCGCGGGGAATCAGGAATGGGCTGCTCACGGTGATGCCGTTGTGGCTAGCGCTCGCCTGGTGGTTGGCAAGGTGATGAAAAGGGTCTTATCTGTTCGGCTAACCTGCTTGGTGCCCGCTGAGAATATGTCCTCGCAACCGGCGACGAGACTTTTGTCCAGGCCGCTACCGACTGAAGAACCAGTTACTACTAGACGGGAATTGACAATCAATTGACATACATCCGCATCTCGCCGTTGCTCGCCGCGTCTAACCTACGTGCCTTGTGAACAACATTACAACAGAGGTGCGGACTTACTTCTGGAATAGGGCTTCACGAGCGCAGTTATCAGCAATCAAGTTCAATCTAAAAGGAGGAATTACAAAATGAGTTACGGAAAGTGTTGGACCGCCATGAGCAAGGGGTTGGCGGTAGCATCAGTAACGGTGGTGCTTGCGGCCGGTTCCTGGTGCGCAGCTCAGGATCAGGAGACCGTGTTTCATACTTTCACTGGTATCGAAAATAATTCTGGTGAAGGTCCTGCTGGGGGCCTGACCTTTAACGCGAGCGGAGACCTTTTTGGCACGTTCAGTACGGGCGGTGTTGGAGAGTTCGCCGACGGCGGGGTTTTCGAATTGACGCCGAAAGCGGGTGGTGGCTTCACCTACCAAAAGATCCACCAGTTTTCGCAGGCAACGGGCGACGGGTCTGACCCGGGTTCTGCCCTAATCTTCGACGCGGAGGGCAACCTTTATGGGGTCACGCCGAACGGCGGTAACGGCTGCGGCATCGTGTATGAACTGTCGCCTCCCACTTCTGCGGGCGGGAAATGGACGGAGACATTCCTGCACAAGTTCGACAGCAATGGGGACGATGGATGCAATCCCAGTGGCCGCTTAATCTTCGACAAAGCCGGAGATCTCTTCGGCGTCACCTACAACGGCGGCGGCGGCGCGAGCGGCATCTTCGAGATCCTATGCTCCAATGGTTGCGGCACGGCTTATAAGCTGCACCTGGCGGATGGGGTGTGGACCCAGACCATTCTCCATCACTTCACAGGAGAGGGCACCCCAGACGGCGTGAATCCTTCGGGCGGGGTGGCATTCGACAAGGCGGGGAACCTTTGGGGCGCCACGGTGTTTGGCGGCGCTGGCGACTCCTCGACTTGCGGCGATCCGGACGGCGGCCTCGGGTTGTGCGGCACGGTGTTCGAACTAACGCCCAACGCGAACGGAACAGTCTGGACCGAGAGCACGTTGTATAGCTTCGTGGATGCCAGCACCGGCTGGAATCCTTTTTCCGGCGTGATCCTTGACGAGGCGGGTGACTTGGTCGGCACTACCGAGAATGGAGGAATCGCCTTGCAGGGCACGGTGTTCGAGATAACCCCCTTAGGTGGCGGGAAAGTCACGGAGAGCCTCATCCACCAATTTGACGGAGAAGCGGATGGAACTTTTCCTGCTAACGGCCTGACCCTGGGCGCCGCGGGGAGCCTCTACGGCGTGGTCGCGCAAGGCGGCGGCATTGGGGGAGAGAACATCTGCTCGGAAGACTCGGATGAGAGCTGTGGCATTGTCTACAAGCTGACGCCCGGTTCCGACGGCACCTTCGCGGAGACGATTCTGTATACCTTCAAGGGTGGGGCGGACGGAGCGGGGCCTGCAGACGACGTGCTTGCCTTTGGCGCTAACGGCGAGATCTTTGGCACGGCATTTGGAGGCGGTGACTTCGACTTCAACAAAACCAGTTGTGCCGATTCCAGCAACCTCCCGGGCGGATGCGGCGTTTTGTTCGAGCTGAAACCGTAACCGCGAGTGGCGCATAGCGGTTGCAGGGGGTGCGGAGCCTCGTGTCGTTCGAGGCTCCGCGGTTTTCTTAAAGATGTGCGGGGATTGGTATTCCCGAGTAGAAGCTTTCAAGTCTCTCCCCCGTTATGGTCGCCGTGAAACTGCACTGAGCCTATCTTGTTTCCCTGAGTTAGGATGCTGACCGCAAACTGCGGTCAGCGGCCTTCTGGAAATTAGGGTTAAACAGCAGCTCGCGAGGAAGCAGCGGTACGGCAAGCAGAAAAGATACGTAGGTCGAGTAAATTTCCTTCGACGAGAGTGTGCTGGTATCCCACCAGGCGGTCGTTCCACTTACTGAAGTTGGTAATGCTCTCCTACAAGTTTGAGTCGAACTTCGATTTTGCGGGGAATAAAAGCGACGAATGCCAGTTATGAAGTTAGATGGTCGGAATCGACACATCCAATGCAACACTTCAGGAGAATTGTGAAAGTTACGCTTAGTGCGGTGATGTTTCTAGGATTGGCTGTCATGTTTCAAGGCGCGCCTGTGGAGGCACAGACAGGGGCAGGCTCAATCTTTAAGGTAGTCCCAACCCCGAATGGAAATAAGTCCAGCAACAGCATTTTTGCAGCGTCGGCATCTTCTCCGACCGATATTTGGGCAGTAGGAGATTCGACGATGCACTACAACGGCACCAAGTGGACCGCTTTTCCGGCTCCCCTGATTAATGGCGAGCTTACCGCGGATTTGCAGGGCGTCGTTGATATTTCTCCCACGCAGGCTTGGGCGGTGGGAAATGTGACTCTGGGAGCGAACCCAGGTCAAATCATCGAAAAATGGAATGGGGCCAAGTGGAGCCTGTTCCCGAACCCCACGCTCCTGCCAAATTCTCAAGGAGACCTCTTCGGCTTGACGTCGACCTCGGCGAGTGACATTTGGGCTGTCGGCAATCTGGTACAAGACTAATCAAATGGCGAGGCCTTCAGCTACAACCTTTTTGAACACTGGGACGGCACGGCATGGACGCCGACGTTCATAAACACAGTCAACTTTGAAGCTCTGACTGGAGTGTCCGCCGACGCCACTAATGATGCCTGGGCCGTAGGATTCGTCTCCGGTGAAGGCACCTCAACACTCGCGATGCACTGGAATGGTACGAATTGGGCCGCTGTAGCAACTCCAGAAAATGTAGGCGAGGGGCCGAATCAGTTAAATGCAGTTGTGGCGTTGACCCCGGATAACGCGTGGGCGGTAGGCTTTTCCACGCCGGGGCTGGCGGGACAGTCGGCCACCCTGACGTTGATCCTGCACTGGGACGGCACGACTTGGGCGGTGGTGCCGAGCCCGAATGTTGGTCCGAACAGTTCGAGTCAATCGAATCAGTTGCTGGGATTGACGGCGAATTCGGCAGATGACATCTGGGCTTTTGGTTCCTACTTTGCCGCCGATGGATCCGGGCACCAGATGACGCTTCTTTTGCACTGGGACGGCACCAGTTGGTCAATCGCTCCCAGTCCCAATCCCACGGAGGGCAACTTCCTCGATGATCTCTTGTTTGCCGGAGTTGTACCGTCACCGGGAAATGTTTGGATTCTCGGAAACGAGGATGAGGGAGGTCAGGCCGGCATGGGTACTTTGGCTATCCACACGACGACTGGAGATTAGTCTTAGCTTCAGGCTTCCAACTGCCGGGTGAAAGGGCGGGGCAACGATGCCCGCCCTTTTTGCTTGGCTCAGCGCGGACTCCCGGCCAACGACCAACCATAGGAATTTCTGGTCGCCCTCCTATTCTTACCGGGAATAAAAACGGCTCAGTCTAGTTATCCACTGTGAACGTTACAAAAACACCAGGAGGCCAGATGACAGACAAGAACAAGGATCTGATCGATCAGAAATTGCAAGACCTCAACAACGACGGAGTCGATCGTCGCGGGTTCCTGAAGTGCATGGCATGGGCGGGTACAGGCCTGGTCTGGACTCTGAGCGGCGGCATTCCGGTGTCTCGGGCCTTCGCCAAAGGCCACAGCAAAGATGCTGCCAAAGGCGGAGATTTCACTTTCGTCCAGATCAGCGACAGCCATATTGGCTTTAGCAAGCCGGCCAACCCGGACGTCACTGCTACTCTGCAGACAGCAATCAACAAGATCAACGCGATGCCCCATACGCCGGATTTCATTATTCACACTGGTGATCTGAGCCAGCTCTCGAAGCCGAGTGAGTTCGACACGCTGGACCAGGTGTTAAAGGGAGCGTCCGCGAAACAGGTCTTCTTCGTGCCGGGTGAGCATGACATGCTCTCCGACAACGGCGAGCAATTTCTCCAGCGTTACGGGAAAGGCACAAAAGGCACGGGGTGGTCCAGTTTCGATCACAAGGGCGTTCATTTCGTTGGTCTCGTGAATGTCGCCAATTTGAAAGCTGGAGGCATGGGGTCGCTCGGCAACGAACAGCTGGAATGGCTTGAGAACGATCTCAAGGGCCGCTCAGCCAGCACTCCGATTGTGCTCTTTGCCCACATTCCGTTGTGGACCATCTATCCGGATTGGGGCTGGGGAACCGATGACAGTGAACAAGCCTTGTCTTACGTCAAGCGTTTCGGTTCCGTAACTGTGTTGAACGGACACATCCACCAGATCATGCAGAAGGTGGAAGGGAAGGTTTCGTTCCATACGGCGATGTCGACGGCTTTCCCTCAACCCGCGCCGGGAACTGCTCCCTCAGCGGGACCCATGAAGGTGCCAGCCGACCAGCTGCAGCGGGTGTTGGGTATCACCGATGTGAACTATCTGGTTAGCGGTCGCAGTCTCGCGGTTGTCGATTCGCCACTTGCGGACTCGGCGTCTTCGGCTGCAGGGAGTGGCGGGAGCGGCGGTGGCCGATGAAGTCAACACCTCCGTGGCTCGCCAACGACTGGGTCCGCAACCAATGAAGATCGAGAACAAAAACTTAAACTACAAAGGAAACAGAACAATGAAACGGAACAGTGTCTGGGTTGCAAGTTTCACAGCTTCGATAGCCATTGCGATCGTACTGCTGGTCGCGGGATCACCGAGCGTCACGGCGAATGACCAGCCCTCCACGGCAAACGCGGCGGTGAACATCGACAACTTCGTTTTTGGCCCGCAGACAATCACCGTACCCGTGGGAGCGACGGTTACATGGACAAACAAGGATGACATTCCACATACCTCGGTCAGCACAGACGGTGTGTTCAAGTCTAAGGTGCTGGACACGGATGAAAAATTCTCGTACACGTTCACCAAGGCGGGAACGTATCCGTACTACTGCACGATCCACCCGAAGATGACCGGCAAAGTCGTGGTGCAGTGAGCTCAGACTAGATGCAGTGCAACGGAGACCGCCTTCCGCTCATGGCCGCATCCGTTGGCGTTGCGTGGCTAAATTTGCGAAATCGCTAATATGGATATGACTGCAAACTCAACACAATTCGCAGCAAGGGACGCAGCAAGCGGCGACTTGGAGCTTGTCCACGCCAGCAAGAAGGGGGATGCTGCTGCTTTCGAGCAACTTGTGAAGCGATACGACCGCAGACTTCTCCGAATCTCTCAAGCCGTCACCCGTAATAGGGAAGACTCTGAAGATGCGGTTCAGGAAGCGCTTTTGAAAGCTTTTCAGAATCTGGCCGACTTCCGAGAAGATTCCCAATTCTCCACCTGGCTGATTCGGATCACTGTAAACCAATCGCTCATGAAGCTGCGAAAACAGCGTGCCCACAAGGAGTGCTCGTTGGATGAGGATTTTCAGGCGGACGGGGACGTGCTTCCATTGGAGGTCCCCGATCGAGCCCCGGATCCGGAACAACTATGCTGGGCATCTGAATTGCGAGACATCCTGGTCAGAACCGTAGAAGAACTTCGCCCGATCTTGCGGACGGTCTTTGTACTCCGTGACGTCGAGGGACTCTCAATCGAACAGACCGCACAGGCACTAAACGTAAGCCAGGCAGCGGTGAAAGCGCGGCTATGGCGAGTCCGGTTACACCTTCGCGAACGCCTCAACGAATACTTCGACGAGCGGACTCCCTTGGCGGCCGAAGAACTTGTTCCCACGAGCAGGGTGACGAAAAAGATTATCGGCCTCTTCGCCGAGTGCCTAAGGGACTCGATTCCTCGAGCATACTCGACCAGTGTCGCCAGGTAACACAAGCCTTTTCCAAACAATAGACCCCCAACTGCTGTAAGAAGCAGAGCCACGTTTTATCGCCATAGACGCCAATATGGCGGTAGCGATGGGTGCCAACGATCACTCCAGTAACGATCACTCCCAGTTACTTCCCATCGACAAACAAGTGACAATCAAATGACATCGATGCTGTATCCCATCACTCGTCAACGCGTCTAACCAACTGACACTTACACGTATCCCAATGACTGAGTATTCCGTTGTTATATGCATGGAATAAACACCTAATGGATGCGGTTATAAATTATGAAAGAGTCAAACTAGTTCCACTTCACAAGGAGAAATCATGAAGAAGTCTTACTTAACAGTCGCTCTGATGTTTATGTGCTTACTCGGAGTTGGGGTAAGTGCCCATGCTCAAGGTGCCGATGCCGTAGTTGTGAGTGTTCCGTTTGAGTTCGTGGCGGGAGGCGCAACGCTCCCAGCTGGAGAATACAGGGTAAGCCGCGTTAATCCTGGCGCAAATCGAGAACTAGCCATCAGTGGCTATAACAAAGACAGCGCATTTCTGCTTCCTCTCGCGTTCGACAATGGTCCTGCCGATCAGCCGACGCTCAGCTTCGAGCATGTCGGCGGCAAGTACTTTCTGAGCAGGATCAAAACACTCAGTGGTGTCTATACCATGCCGGCTTCTCGGGAGATGGTCATGCTTGGCAAGGCGAACTCTCCAAGCCCGAGCACTTCATCCGCCTCAGGCGGCGGTCAGTAGGTCGGGATCAAGATGTCGGGCTCTCGCAGTTGCGACAGAGATTTCGAGGCTTAGTCAATCTGCTTCTCGATTCTCTGTCCAACTCGCGTGCTCAACAGCGAACTATTGTTCAGATTCAGAGTCGTGCAAATCTCGAAATCAGATTTTATAGAGGACAAAATGAAAAAAGCAATCTCGTTAATCGGACTGCTGATGACGTTGGCAATTCCCTCGGGATTGCTGGCGCAGCAGGCCGGCTATTCGCAGACCAACCTGGTCTCCAACATTGCCGGCGTAGGCGCTACCACAGACACTCAACTGTTGAACCCTTGGGGAATCTCAGTACTTCCCGGGGATGATTTCTGGATTGCCGACAATAACAGCGGCGTCTCCACACTCTATGACCAAAATGGCAACAAAGAGACTGGGCTGGTGGTGACTATACCGGGGGCATCCAGCAATCCAAACGGCAACTGCAGTCCTGGTTGCCCAACGGGAACAGTAGCCAACGCGAGCGGCTCCTACTTTTCCGGCGGATCGTTCATTTTCGACACTGAGGACGGCCTCATCGTTTACTGGAACGGTTCCAGCAACACCGCGATTGTCGGCAAGGATAATTCCGCCAGTGGAGCGGTTTACAAGGGTCTGGCCTTACTTGGCACCAACCTATTGGCAGCCAACTTCAACAGCGGCAAAGTCGACGTTTACGATTCCAACTACAACCTCACTTCGTTGGGCGGATCGTTCACTGATCCAAATCTTCCCGCGGGATTGGCTCCCCACGGCATCCACGTCATCGGTAACCAGGTCTATGTCGCCTACGCGATGCAGGATGGCCCCAAGCACGACGCCGTACCCGGCGCTGGCGCTGGTCAGGTGGACATATTTGATACCAACGGCAACTTTGTAAACACCTTCGTCGCTGCGAGTGCCAACAACAACCTTAATGCGCCCTGGGGAGTTGTAGCGGCTCCGGCCAGCTTCGGCGCGTTCGGGGGCGACATCCTGGTGGGAAACTTTGGCGACGGCACTATTAGTGCGTTTAGTACAACTGGGAAATTCATCGGCCAGCTCACTAACTCATCGGGCAAGGTGCTGGTCAATCCAGGCATGTGGGATTTGGTGTTTGGCGGAGGCGGCGGTTCCAGTAATGATCCGGGGACTCTTGGCACTCTTTATATCACCGCTGGAGGAAGTGCCGGCCAGCCCAATTTCCCGGCGGGAGGAAGCAGCACCGCTATATTCGCGAGCCTTGTTCCTGCGGCCGCGGTTAGCGGGCCGAATTTTTCGCTGAATCTTTCGGCTTCGAGTGCAACCATCATGGCGGGCAGCTCGACGACCCTGATGATCAGCGCCAGCGGGGTTGGCGGGTTCAACAGTCAAATCTCACTATCCTGCTCCGCGCCCTCTGGTCTGACTTGCGCTTTCAACCCTTCAACTATTTCGCCCGGGTCGAGTGCTTCGTCCTCCACATTGACCATCGCTGCGGCAACGACACCGCCGGCGGGTGGCGGAGGCTATAGCATGCCCGGTATTGCGGCTCTCCTACCCGGTCTTGGGCTTTTCGGAACGCTACTCACGACGCGGAAGCGGAAGCCAATTGCCCGCAAGAGCATTCTGGGGATGAGTGTACTGGGTTTGCTGCTACTCGTCTCGCTGTTCGCCCTGGGATGCGGCGGTAGCAAATCTACTAACCAACCGGCGCCCGCATCTCAAACCACCGTGATGGTGACGGGCACTTCCGGTTCATTGAGCCAAACCGCAGCTGTAACTGTCACTGTCAACTAATACAAACGGCCGTGGGCAAGAGCGTACTTTGCTGCGCTCTTGTCCATGGCGCTTCTACAACCATGTCCTTTTGCCCTTAACTTCACGACACAAAAGCGCGGCAGGGGCAGGGGTGAAAGTTCAATCTGCAGCACAAATACCAATGGAACATGGGAATAAAGTCTGCTTCGACAAGTTTACGTTGTGTTGGAACACAGTCAATAACCCGTAGTCGCGGGAACGGCTATCTCTCATGGGTAAGCCTGGGAGACGTGAGCAACTTTCCTGAGGGAGAAACGCGGATGACCACTTTTCGCAATCCCCTGGTCATGCCGACCGATGGAAAAACTGTGGACACAGCCTGCTGGGTGCGCCGCATCGCGGGCGATCAATTTCAGGTGTTTGCCATCAACTGTGCCCATCTGGGCTGCCCCGTACGCTGGTTCGCGCAGTCTGGTCTTTATTATGTGTCCCTGTCACGGTGGCGCGTATTACCGCGACGGCTCACGCGCATCTGGGCCACCCGAGCGCGGTCTTTTCGAATATCCGTACAAAGTCGAAAACGGAGTGCTGACGATTGAGGCCGGACAGTTGCCAACCCCCGGCGACCCGGTAGCAAGTCTGAACTCGGAGAAGCCGCCATGCGCCTGATCAGGAAAATAGGCGAATGGTTCGATCATCGCCTGCAGCTGGCAGCCCCGATTCGCGAAGCGGCGAGCCATCCCGTGCCGCGCAATACGGCGAGCTGGTTCTACGTCTTTGGCAGTGCCGCGCTCACGGTATTTCTTCTGCAACTCGTCACCGGAATTCTATTGGCTCTTATTTATGTGCCTTCGGCCGGCGAAGTTTGGAGCAGCCTGCAGGCCCTGAATCATCAGGTTGCGCTTGGCTGGTTCATCCGCGCCATGCATGGATGGGGCTCCAACTTCATGGTCGCCATTGTTCTGATTCATATGGTGCAGGTGTTCCTCTTTGGAGCTCTCGGAGCAATAGGCCGGCGTGCCAGGCTGGTAGCAGTTCCTGCGCGGTGACGCCAGCGTTCTTTACGCAACCTCGGCTGTCAGGCTGCTTTGGCGGTGCGAATTGGCGCTGCAGGCACGACAACCTCAACAAGCCCGGTCGCGACGTCATAGACGAGGCCGGAGATGAGCCACTCATCAGGCAATGCCGAAATCGCCCTGAGCGCAGCAACGTCGACAGCCACTGACTTGCGTGGATCGCGAACCGACTTGGTCTCAACTTCCCTTTCCGGTATCTGAAAGTAGTGCGCCAGCAATGCTGGATCTCCCACGAGACGCGTACTGCCGCAATCCGTATGATGAAGTACGATCAGGTGAAACTCACCGCCGCCTCCCGGAATCGTTTCGGCAACTTCTCCGATTCGTCCGAGCAGACCCAACTCCTCCAGCAGACCGGGCGTGACTCGACCGCCGATGTTTCTCATCACGACGGCCTCACCGGGCTTGATTCCAAGCACTTGAGCAGGATCAACGCGCATATCGGCGCAACCGATGATGATTGCCTTCAAAGTTTTCAAGGATTGTGGAAGCGACGGCATAGGGGCAGCGGACTCTTTGTTGCGTTTCAACATGAGGTCGAGGTTATTCATGACGATTCTCCTGAAGAGTTGATTTTGGCGGCTACGCCGCATATTCATATGCGTTTTGGATGCGGGCGTCCATTCGAGAGGACCAAGCGATTAAGGACAAAGAAACAACCATTCCTGCCAATCGGCAGGCGAGAGGATTACCGCACCCGTGCGCGCCCAAAAGAGGCTCTGTATTGGCGAGGCGTAACACCCAGGCGGCGCTCGAATGCGCGGCGAAGTATCTCGGAAGAAGTGAAGCCACAAGAAACCGCAACTTCCTTAAGACTCATCGCTGCCGATTCGATTTGACGGCGCGCAGCTTCAAGGCGGAGGTCCTCTATATACCTTGCCGGCGTCCTACCCACCTCCTGCTGAAACAGGCGAGCAAAGTTCCGGGGACTCATAGCTGCACGTTGGGCGAGACTTTTGACGGAGAGATTGCGCTGGATGTTGTCAGGAAGCCACGCGACCAAATCGTTGAGGGGTGATTTCGCAGAAATCTGGGCCATGAGAGTGGCGCTGAATTGCGATTGGCCGCCTGGCCGCCGTAGAAACACCACCATCATTTGAGCAGCTTTAAGTGCAACTGACCTGCCCAGATCCTCTTCCACTAAGGCGAGTGCGAGATCGATTCCGGCCGTTACCCCTGCTGACGTATAGCAGTTTCCATCTCGAACATAGATGGGGTTGGGGTCCACGGTTACACGCGGGTAGTCCCGCGCAAGCTCTTCGCACCAGTTCCAGTGGGTAGTCGCGCGACGCCCATCGAGCAGGCCAGCTTCTGCCAAGACGAGCGCGCCTGTGCAGACCGAGCCAAACCGTCGGCTGCTGCTGCATCGATCTTTCAGCCAACTTAGAAACTTCGAATCGTATCGGACCTTCGAAACGCCGTCGAACCCGGCGACAAGAAGTGTATCGACCGGACCACGATACTCGCCATAGGTTCGATCCGTTCGCAGCGTCGTACCGAGATGAGTCAGAACATCCCGATCCGTTCCGCCCGAGATGATATTGATTTCGTAAATAGCCCCGTCGCTCCGAGTGCGATTGGCATCTCCGAACACCTCCAGCGGGCCGAACACGTCCAGTGTCCTCACCGGAGGCACAGCGACAATCAGGACGCGCCGTGTGCTTCGCAATGGCGAGCGTCTGTGTCCATCGCCGCGTTCCGTGGAACGTCTGGTGTGCCCTGATTTACTCATGGTCTACCTGCCTCGTCCGCCGTGCCCATCCGCGGAATACAAATCTAAACACTAGCCGACATTTCGGTACTGATCCA
>Ga0210398_10005085_pt1 | contig 12244 bp, 13 predicted proteins | sample IncBWC4OmetaG_FD_161047 | JGI IMG/M metagenome (GOLD analysis project Ga0210398, IMG submission 161047) | Forest soil microbial communities from Barre Woods Harvard Forest LTER site, Petersham, Massachusetts, United States - Inc-BW-C-4-O | ecosystem: Environmental > Terrestrial > Soil >... | reverse complement strand
AAGTCCACGCTGTTCAACCGCCTCACGCGCGCCAGCGTCACCGCCGAGAACCTGCTCTTCGCGACCCTCGACCCCACCATGCGCCGCCTCGATCTGCCGTCGGGCAAGACGGTGATCCTCTCGGATACGGTCGGCTTTATCTCCGACCTGCCGACGCATCTCGTCGCCGCCTTCCGCGCGACACTCGAGGAGGTGACCGAGGCCGATATTGTCGTTCATGTCCGTGACGCACATCACCCGGACAGCGCCGCGCAGCGCGACGACGTGCTGACGGTGCTGACCGATCTCGGGCTCGGCCAGCTGGTCGAGGACGGTCTGGTCGAAGTCCTCAACAAGATCGATCTGCTCGACGAAGCTGCGCGCGACGCACTGGTCAACCAGGCCCAGCGCAACGACGAGGTCGTCGCACTGTCGGCCGCGACCGGGGAGGGGTGCGACGGCCTTCTCGCGCTCGTGTCGGGCCGGCTCGTCAGCACCGCCCGCGCGGTGCGTGTCGAGGTGCCGCTAAGCGACGGCAAGACCCTCGCTTGGCTCTACGAGCGCGGCGAGGTGCTCGGCCGCCGTGACGATGGCGAGGCGGCGCATCTGTCGGTCCGCCTGTCCGAAGCCGATCTCGGCCGCCTGCGTCATCGCCAGCGCGTGCATTAGCCGCCGTTCTCGCAACGCTTGGTGCGGCACACAACCGGCCAAGGCATCGAGCACCAGAATAATTCTCACGAAAAGTTGCGCGTGTTTTAGGAACGCAAAGGGTTTGTGCATGTTCCCTCCGTTGAGGAGGGCCGGAACGTGTCCAAACTGGTCCCGAAAATACTGGTAGTTGAGGACGATGATCAAACCCGTGAGGTCGTCGTCGACATACTGCGCGAGGGCGGGTTCACCATATGCTGCGAAGCAGCCGCGGATCCCGCGCTGTCGCGATTGGGGCGCGAGCGGTTCGATCTGGTCGTCGCCGACATTAATTTGGCCGGTGGGATGAGTGGCCTTTGCATGATGCGGAGGGCGAGGGAACGGCGTCCCGAGCTGCGATGCTTGTTCATGTCGGCCTGGCATATGCCCGTGGTGTGCGATCCGCTGATCGACGAATTCATCGCCAAGCCGTTTCGACCCGGTGAGCTGATCGGCTGTGTCTGGAAGGTTCTGTCGGGCAACCTGCCGAACCCGCGCCTCACGGTTGCGAACGACGATTGATCCGCCGCTTCTGGAGGCGAAATTTCTCCTGTCGCCTCTTGACTGTTCTTGATATGTTCCTATCTACTATCGTGACGTTCGGCGCTATGCGCCCTGCGTTGCCACGCGAGTGGCTCGTTGATTGAAAGTCCGAAACCGGAGCTTATCGAGCAGACCGACGATCCCGTGCCGCAAGGATCACCAAAGCGATAGAACGCAGGCGCGTCGAGGGCGCCAACAAACAAGCACCCGGCCGCCGTCTCTCGGGAAATAACCACCAACAATCCCGCAAGGCCGCGACTAGAGGAAAACCCCAGCCCTCGCCCATACGCGCTCACCGGCACGACCCGAGGACCGCTCGACAAACCGGGACTAGGCAGTGAATAGGATTTTTGCGGCGGTCGTTCGCGAGGGCGGCGTCAGCGAGCGAGGAGGTGCGTGTGCCCGTCGCACCGGTCGGGCGCGAAACCCAGCGCCTCCCAGAACCGCTCGCTGCCCGCGGCGGCGTTGCAGGTGACCGCGCGGCCTTGTTGGCGCGCCTCGTCGAGCAGAGCCGCCGCCAGCGCTCGGCCGACGCCATGCCGGCGATAGGCGAGGGCGACGTAAAACCGCCGCATGCGCAGCGTCCCTGGGATCGCGGGCTCGAGGGTCACGCCGCCAATCCCGGCAAGCGCGCCGTCGATAAAGGCCGCGACCAGCATCTCGCCCGGCCGGTCGAAGCGCGTCGCGCCGCTCGCCCATTCAGCGGCGAGCGTGTCGAGCATGCCGTGGCCGTTGGCGCGCGCTTCGGCCCGCAACGCGTCGAGCTCGGCGGGCAGGGCGTCGATGACCCGCTCCAGGCGGATCACTCCTCTCGCTTCACCTGCTGCCACAACGCCTCCAGGGCATCGATGTCTCGGCCGATGCCGCGCTCCTTGGCGAGCGTCTCGACCGCGCGAAATCGGCGCTCGAATTTCGCGGTCGCCCGGCGCAACGCGATCTCCGGTTCGACCTCGAGCTTGCGTGCGAGATTGGTAGCGGCGAACAGCAGATCGCCGATTTCATCCTCGAGCCGCGCCTTGCCGCCGCCCGTATCCATCTCGGCTTCGATCTCGGCGATTTCCTCGGCGATTTTCGCGATGACCGCGTGGGCATCCGGCCAGTCGAAGCCGATCCGCGCGGCGCGCTTCGAGATTTTCGCGGCGCGCAGCAGCGCCGGATAGGCGAGGGCCACACCGTCGAGCACGCTATCGTCGCCCTTCGCCGTCCGCTCCTCAGCCTTGTGCGTCTCCCAGGCCTCGTTCTGCGCCGCGACCGAGGCGATTGCGGCATCGCCAAAGACATGCGGGTGGCGCCGCACCATCTTGTCGGAGATCGCCTCGGCGACATCGTCAAACGCAAAAAGCGCGGCTTCCTCGGCCATGCGGGCGTGGAACACGACCTGGAACAACAGATCGCCGAGCTCGTCCTTGAGCGCCGCCATATCGCCGCGCTCGATCGCGTCGCCGACCTCGTAGGCTTCCTCGATCGTATAGGGCGCGATGGTCGCGAAATCCTGCTCGCGGTCCCACGGGCAGCCATGCTCGGGATCGCGCAGCCGCGCCATGATGCTGAGCAGCTTCGCAATTGGCGGATAAGCATGGGTCATCGCCGCAAAACCTCATCCATCATGACTCGATCCGTCATCATTCGATCCATAAGCCATTCTTTTTGTGCCAATCCTCGATCGACAATTCGGGGTAGCCGTCAAAACAGTCGTCGTTCGGACCGACCTGCGGCTCGACCCATCTCGCTTTGTCACGCAGCAGCAGATGGACGCTTTCCGGCGGGATCGGCAGCTCGGTATCGATGCACGACGCGAACGGGTGCATCAGCTCCGGCCACGACTCGTCGCTGACCCAGAGCGGCGTCCCGCATTTCTTGCAGTAATAGCGGTCAGCCGAGCCTTTCTGCCCGTCGATCGGCGCATTCCACACCCCCAGCGCCGGCTTGCCGCGCACTTTAAGGGTATCGGCTATCCCCATGATATTGATCGCATAACCGCCGCCACCCGCGCTCTTGCGGCAGATTGAGCAATAGCAGCGCTGATAGGGGTAGGGCGTATGGCTGTCGACGGTAAAACTGACCGCGCCGCAGCGGCACGATCCTTCGAGATGCATCGGCATTCATGCCTCCTCGGCAACAAGCCGCTTTTTGAGAAAAATCCTTTTATGATTAGGAGGATAATCAAGGGTTCCGAACACCTCATAACCAAAGCGCGGATAGAAATTCGGCCCCTGAAACGAGAACGTATCGACATAGGCCGAGTGGCAACCAAAAGCGATGGCCCGACGTTCGGCCTCGGCGATCAGCCCGCTGCCGATGCCTTGACGCCGCAGATCGCCATGGACCCACAGCAGCGCGACAAACAGCCAGCCGGCATAAAGGTGACCGATCAGCCCGGCGCGGATCGTGTCGCCATCGTCGCGCACGAAGAGACCGAAATAATCGTAGCCGCTATCCGCGAGAAACGCTGCGTTGTAATCGCCGAGCCGCTCGTCGATGAATTCGCGATCCGCCGATGACGGGTTCTTCTCGATGCTGAGCCGGCAACCGGGCGGCAAATTCATCGCGGACTCCGGTGAGAGGGCAGTACGTCGCTCAGCGTCGCGGTTCAGCGACCCCCGCATTCTAAAGATCAAAAAGTCGCATAATATATATTATGGAAAATTATATCGGACCCACGAAGCGCTCGGTCACGGATCGGGCAATTCGACGATGAGGCCATCATAGCCTGGCTCGACGCCCGGCGGCAGCTGTGCGGCGAGCTCGGTGTAATCGAGCGGCCGATCCATATGGGTCAGGATCGCGCGTCGCGGCTTGACGCGCTCGATCCATTCGAGCGTCCTGGCGACATGGCTGTGCGTCGGATGCGGCTCGTAGCGCAGGCAGTCGACGATCCATGTATCGATGCCAGCCAGTGCGGCAAAGGCGGCATCGTCGAGTTCGACCGCATCGGTCGAATAGCCGAACGCGCCGATGCGAAAGCCCAGCGTCGTCCCGTAGCCATGATCTTGCAAAAACGGCGTCACCGGCACCCCGGCGGCGGGAAATGGTCCGTCGATACGATGCGGCGCGAGACTCGGCCTGGTGAAAAAGCCGTCGGTCGGCGGCGGCCGGAGCACATAGCCGAACCGTCGCTCAATCTCGCCCAGGCTCTCTTGCGTGGCGTAAAGCGGGATTTGCGCGCCGACCAATCGGTTGACCGCGCGCATATCGTCGATGCCGTGCAAATGGTCGGCATGCGCATGGGTCAGGATCACCGCGTCGAGCCCTCTGACCTTGGCGTCGAGCAGCTGTTCGCGCAGATCGGGCGAACAATCGATCAGCACCGTCTTGCCGCGACTTTCGATGAGGATCGACGCACGCCGGCGGCGGTTGCGCGGGTCGTTGGGGTCGCACGCGCCCCAATCGGGGCCGATCGCCGGAACCCCCATCGATGGCCCGCAACCAAGCATCGTGATCTTCATCGTGGCGCCGCGGCCTTGGCGAACAGGCGGAAAAAATTCGTCGTGGTGACCTCTGCAAGCTCTTCCGCCGTCACCCCCTTCAGCTCGGCGACAAAGGCCGCGGTCGCCGCGACAAAGGCCGGCTCGTTGCGCTTGCCGCGATACGGCACCGGCGCGAGATATGGCGCATCGGTCTCGACCAGCAGCCGGTCGAGCGGCAGGTCGCGCACGATCGCGCGCAGATCCTCGGCGTTGCGGAACGTGACGATGCCGGAGATCGAGATATAAAAGCCGAGTTCGAGCGCCGCCTCGGCCAACGCGCGGCCGGAGCTGAAGCAATGCAGCACGCCGGGCGGCGGCTTTTCCGCCGTCAGAATTCCAGCGATCTCGGCGTCGGCCTCGCGCGCATGGATGATCAGCGGCAGGCTGCTCGTCTTCGACGCGGCGATATGGGCGCGGAACACATGCTCCTGAATATCGCGCGGGCTCAGATCGTAGTGGAAATCGAGTCCCGTCTCACCGATCCCGACAACCCGAGGATGCGCGGCCAGTTCAACGAGACGCTCGGCGAGAAGCTCAGCGTGGTCAGCCGCTTCGTGCGGGTGTGCTCCGACCGAGCACCAGATGCGCGGCTCGGCTTCGGCGATCGCCTTTACCCCGTCGAACTGGTCGAGCCGGGTGCAGATCGTCAGCATGGTGCCGATCCCGGCGGCAAAGGCGCGATCGATCACCGCGTCGCGCTCGGGCGCGAAGTCAGGAAAATCGAGATGGCAGTGGCTGTCGACCAGCATGGCGGCGTTCTAGCCCAACTCTCTGGAAGCTAACAGCCCCCTGCTCTTACCCGGCGCTCGCGGCCATCTCAATCGCGAAGAAGGCGCTCATGATCGTCTGCTTGCGGTCGAGGTTGAGACCATCGGCGCGGGCGAAGTTGTCGGCGAGGTCGGCGCACACGCGCGCCCAGCGCGCCGCACTGTTGCGCTGTCCGGCGCGCGCAGCGGCGGCGGCCTGTCGCGCCAGGTGCTGGCCCAGCAATTCCTCGAGCGCGTGGTACGAGCCCTCGGCATCGGGGCGTGCGAGCCGGTCGGCAAAACCATGCAGCGCCAGCGGGTCGATGCCCGGCCGGCGCGCCAGCATGGCGAGCATGGCATCGTAGAGCTCGACACCGCCGGACCCAGCCAGCTCGAGCGCGCGGCCGATGCTGCCCTCGGCGAGGTCGGCGACACGGGGCGCGGCGTCCTCGCCCAGCCCAGGGCAGTAGCGCGCAAGCAGCGTCCGCACGTCGCCATCCGAAAGCCGCGGCAATTTCATCTGCCGGGAGCGCGAGCGGATGGTTGGCAAGAGCTTCCCGGGGCTATGCGCCACCAGCACCAGCAGTGTGCGGCGCGGCGGCTCCTCGAGAACCTTGAGGAGCGCGTTGGCGGCGTTGCGGTTCATCGCGTCGGCGCCGTCGACGATCACGACCCGCCAGCCGCCCTCGGCGGCCGTCAGGTGCAGGAAAGCGCCGATCTCGCGCACATCGTCGACGACGATTTCGCTGCGCAGCCGCTTGCGGCGCGGGTCGAAGGCGCGCTCGACGGTCAGCAGGTCGGCATGACCACCCGCCGCCACCCGGCGGAACACACCGCTCTCCGGCGAAATCGCCAGCCCCGGCAACCCGGTCTCGGCGGGTGCTCCGAACATGTCGAGCCCGGCGCCCTCGCCGCCGCGCCACAACACGTAGCGTGCCAGGCGGAAGGCCAGCGTTGTCTTGCCAATGCCGCGCGGCCCCGACAGCAGCAACGCATGGGGCAGGCGGCCGGTATCGACAAGCTGCTTCAGGGTCGCTTCGGCGGCCTCGTGACCGACCAGCTCGAGGTTGGCGCGCGGCGCCGGCACTTGCGCTTCGTCGCTCATGTCAGGCTCAAGCCCAGTCGTGTCGAGACGGCGGCGACGATCGCGCGGTGTACAGCATCGATATCGCCGGCGGCGTCGATCACCGCGCAGCGTGCCGGCTCAGCCGCGGCGATGGCGAGAAACCCGTCGCGCAGCCGCTGATGAAAATCACGATCGAGCCGCTCGAAACGGTCGGCCGTGCTGCGGCGCGCGGCGCGCTCCAGACCTTCCGCGATCGGCAAATCGAGCAGCAGGGTCAAATCCGGATCGAAATCGCCGAGCGCGAAGCGCCGCACGGCCATCAGCGCGGCGAGCGGCAGGCCGCGACCGTAGCCCTGATAAGCGATCGTCGAGTCGGTGAAGCGATCGCACACGACCCATCGCCCGGCGTCGAGCGCCGGACGGATCGTCCGCGCGATATGGTCGCGACGCGCGGCGAAGAACAACAGTGTTTCGCCGATCGCGTCCCAGCGCTCGGTTTCGCCCTTGAGCAGCAGGCGGCGGATCGCTTCGGCGCCCGGTGATCCGCCCGGCTCGCGCGTCGCGAGCGCGTCGATCCCGGCACGTTTCAGCACCGCGACGAGGAGAGCGACTTGGGTCGACTTTCCCGCCCCCTCCCCGCCTTCGACGGTGATGAATTTGCCCGGGGTGATTTGATGAGGCGCGGTCAGTGCCGGGTGCCCCAGATCAGGTAGCCGGCGAGCGTTGCCATGCGGCCGATTGTCCCGATCGATTGGACATCGGCGGCGGCGTAAAGCGGCCGCTCCACCGTATCGGCGCCTGGCGTCGTGATCGTGAGCTTGCCGATCGCATCGCCCTTTTTGACCGGCGCAGGAACGGGGTCGTCATAGTTGACCGTCACCTTCATGTCGTGACGTGACCGGCGCGGCAGCGTGACGGTCAAATCATCGGCGATGGTCAGCCCGACCCGCGACTCCTGGCCGAGCCAGACATTGGCGTCATCGACCTTTTCGCCGGCGCTGAACAGCTTGTAGTCGGCGTACTCGCGAAACGCCCATTCGATCAGCCGCTCGCTCTCCGAGGCGCGGTCCTTCATGCTCGCCAGTCCTGAAACGACGACGATAACCCGGCGCTCGCCGCGCACCACCGACCCGATAAGGCTATAACCGGACTCGTCCGTATGGCCGGTCTTCAGCCCATCGGCACCGAGATTTTTGTACAGCAACGGATTGCGGTTGCCTTGATCTATATTATTGAAATTGAAGTCCTTTTCGGAGAAGTAGTGATAGTACTCGGGGAAATCGTGGATCAGATGCAGGCCGAGGGTCGTCAGGTCCCGCACGGTCATCCACTCGTTCGGGTCGGGCAGCCCGGTGACATTGGCGAAGTGGCTGTTTTTGAGGCCGATTTGCTGGGCCTTTTGGTTCATCAGTTCGACAAACGCGTCCTCGCTGCCGGCCAGCCCCTCGGCTAGCACGACGCAGGCGTCATTGCCCGATTGCACGATCATGCCGCGGACCAGGTCGTCGATCTTGATGCGGCCGCCAATGCCGACAAACATCTTCGAGCCGCCGAGTTTCCAGGCCTTCTCGCTCACCGGTAAATCATCGCCAAGCGTTATGCGGCCGTCCTTCAGCATGCTGAAGACGACATAGGCGGTCATCAGCTTGCTCATCGAGGCGGGGGCCATGCGCTCATCGGGGTTTTTGGCGAACAGCACGGTGCCGGTGTCGGCCTCGGTGATAAGCGCGAAGCGTGCCGAAGTGTCGAAGGTCGCGCTGGGCGGTGGCGCGGGGGCTGCCGGGTTCGGCTTGGCGGCGGGAGCCGTCGGCGCCCGCGCGGCGACGGGCTTGGTTTGCGCGGCAATGCCGCTGCCAGCCGCCATTGGCAGGACCAGCAACACCGAAGCGACCGCGGCGGCGATCGATTGTCGCCAGCGAGCTTTCATTTCCGTCTCCGCGTCCGAGCCGGTAAAGCGGCGCGGGTCTGGGGATTACGAGGCCAGTTTAGTCGATCACGACCTGCGCGTCGCGATAGCCGTTGCCAATCATTTTGTCGCGCAGGCGATCGGCGTCTTGCTCGGTTGCGACCGGCCCGGCCTGCACATGGTAGGACGGCGAGGCGACAAAGAACTGGCGCGATGGTGGCGCCCTGTAAGCAACGGCGGTGCCGCCCTGCTCGCCGTTGCTGACCACACCTTGCTCGGCGGCCGCGGCGGCCGCGAGGCTCGGCTGCTGTAGAACCCGCACTCTGACCATCGCGGTGCCGGTTCCGGCGAAGCCGAGCAACTCGGCCGCGCGGCGTGACAGATCGATGATCCGGCCGCGAACAAACGGCCCGCGGTCGTTGACCCGTACATGCAGCGCCCGGTTGTTCTGCAGATTGATCACCTCGACGATACTCGGCAGAGGTAGCGTCGTATGGGCGGCGGTAACATCGTTCATATCGAAGATTTCGCCGTTGGCGGTGTACTGGCCCTGGAACCCGTTGCCATACCACGAGGCTAGGCCGGCCTGATCGTAGGCGTAATCGACGCGCGGATAGTAGGTGACACCCCTCACCGTGTAAGGCGCACCGATCTTGTAGGTCGGATGCGGCGCCAGAGCTTCGTGGCCGCCGCCAAACGGCGGCGAAACCGTGCCGCACGCGCTCAACACAACACCGACCGCAGCGAGCAGCAGGGCCCGCCGTATCCCTTCCCCGCAAGACCCCACGATGTGCCCCCCAGCACAATCAGGCTAAACTGGTACTGGCCGAGCCCCCTACCCGGCCCCGAAACTGTCGGCGAGCATGCCGACAGAAGCGGCGAAATACGTCGATTTGTTCCACTTCATGATGGCGCGGAAATTGTCGTAGACGAGCAGCGCCGGCCCGTCGCTGCCGTCGGGCATGACCAGCGAGGCTTCCGTCGCCGGCAATGCCGCGGAATCGGTCGCGTGCACGCCCATCCGGCCCCAGTCGGCCGTCGAGCGCCTGACCTCGAGGCCGACAAGCTTCTGGTCGAAATTCGCCGGCACGCTCACCGAGCGGCCCCAACCCTGATCGCCCCGCCAGCCCAGCTGCGCGATGTAATTGGCGATCGAGCCCAGCACATCGGCGCGGTCCGACCAGATGTCGCGCCGTCCGTCGCGATCGAAATCGACGGCGAAATTGAGGAAGGTCGTGGGCATGAACTGGCACTGTCCCATCGCCCCGGCCCATGAGCCGAGCATCGCTTCGGGATTGATGTTGCCTTCGTCCACGATGCGCAGCGCGGCGATCAGCTCGAGTCGGAAATATGTGCTGCGGCGACCGTCATAGGCCAGCGTCGCCAGCGACGAGATGACGGAGTAATTGCCCATTACCTTGCCGAAATTGCTCTCGACGGCCCACAGCGCGACGACAAAGCGCGGCTGGACGTGAAACCGCTGATAGACCTCGGTTAGCAGGGGCCAGTTTTCCGAGAGCTGAGCGCGTCCGTCGGCGATTTTCTCGGGCGTTATGACCTTCTGCAGAAATCCAGCCAGAGTCATCGTGTGTTCGGGCTGCTGGCGGTCGAGCTCGATGACATGCGGCAGGTACTGCGCGCGATGCAGCGCGGAGTCGACGGCACCGGCGCGTAATCCCTGCGCGAGCGCGTCGCGCCGCACCCCGGCGAGAAATGCGGCAAAATCGTCAACGTCGGCCAGCGCGCCTGTTGGACGCAACAGCGCAGCCGCCAATGGCGCGGCCAGAAACGCCCGTCGACCAAGGCCGAACGAGGTCATCACGACGACCTGCTAAAACCCCCTACCCCATCCCTTTTCTCACAACGTCCGAGCGACAGCAATCCGCGTCGCCGGTTAAATCAAGAAAAGCAAGAATTTCAGCGCAATTAAATACTGTTACGCTAAAGTTTTGACAGAGTCGGCAACCGTTACGATAACGGCGGAACAGAAATCATCCGGAGCAATACACCGATCATTACCCGAATCTGTTCTGATTCGACCGCGGCCGAGCGATGGCGAGTCAGTGAGACGTGTCAATCCTCGCCGGCTGCGGCGGGGCTGGCTGATGGCGCGGCGGCGACAGGTTGGCGCGGCCCGACGCGGATCAACAGCACCAACGGCAGCGAGCAGAGAATGACCAGCATCATCATCTTGAAATCGTCGATATAGCCGATCATCGCCGCCTGCCGGGTGATCTCGGCGTTGAGTGCGGCAACCCCGTTCGGCGCGGTCAGGCTGTAGATCGGGCCGAGCAGATGCCCCTGCGCCAGGGGGTTATCCGGGCGTAGCCCCTCAACGAGCTGCGAGTGCACGATCTGGGTGTTCTGCGCGAGCGACGCCTCGAGGATGCTGATCCCGACGCTGCCGCCGAGCATCCGCATCAGGCTGCGCAGCGCGGTGCCCTGGGTCAGCAGGTGACGCGGCAGGTCACTGAGCGCCAGGATGTTGAGGGGGACGAAGGTCAGACCAAGCGTGAAACCTTGAAGAAAGCTGGCGGAAATGATCGGCCACGACCCCATCTGGAGCGAATAGCCGGTCATCTGCCACAGCGACACGGCCGTGAGCGCGAAACCGACGGCAATAAACAACCTGCCGTCGATCTTGTTGATCGTGCGGCCGACAAAGATCATCGCCAGCATCGTGCCGAAGCCGCGTGGCGCCATCATCCAGCCGCTGGTGAAGACCGGATAGTTCATCAGGTCCTGCATCATCGACGGCATCAGCGCCAGCGTGCCGCTGAGAATCCAACCAACTGCCAGCATCAACAGGCTGCCGGCGATAAAATTGGGGCTCTTCATCAATTCGAGACTGATGAACGAGCGTCCACGCGCCGTGATCGTGTGCACGACGAACAAATAAAAGCTCAGCCCAGCGATGGTTGCCTCGATCCAGATCTCGGTCGAATGGAACCAGTCCTTGATCTGGCCGCGGTCGAGCATCAGCTGCAACGCGCCAATGGCGATGCTCATCATCCCGAAGCCGAGCGCATCGAACTCGTCGCGGCGCACCGCGCGCGTCTGCCGGATAAAAAACACGATGCCCAGCGCGCACAACGCGCCGATCGGCAGGTTGATGTAAAAGCACCAGCGCCAATTCATATTGTCGGTGATCCAGCCGCCCATGGTGGGCCCGAGGATCGGCCCCATCATCGCGCCGGAACTGAAGATCGCCATCGCCTGGCCGTGCTTCTCTTGTGGATAGACGGTCAAGAGCGTTGCTTGCCCGAGCGGAACGAGACCCGCCCCGAACACCCCTTGCAACACGCGGTAGATCACCAATTGCGGCAGGCTTTCGGCCGCACCGCACATCCCGGAGGTGATCGTGAAGCCGATCACCGAGGCGAGGAAGATGAACTTGATGCCGAACCGCCCGGCGAGCCACCCGGTGAGCGGCATGGTGATCGCCGACGCGACGATGTAGGACGTCAGCACCCAGGAGATCTGGTCCTGCGCGGCTGACATGCTGCCTTGGATATGGGGCAGCGCGACATTGGCGATCGTAGTGTCGATGCCCTGCAGCACGCAGGCGCAGATCACCGTCGCGGTGATCATGCCGCGGTTGAGCGGCGGTGCCGTGACGGTCGAGCGCTCGCTCATCATGGCGCGGGCCTCAATCGTCGGCCGCAGCTACGGCGGCTACCGGCGCGGGCGCCGCGGTCCGTACCGGTGACCCATCGCGCAGCAGCAGAAGCAGTGGGATCGATACAACGCACACCACCATCAATAAACAGAAATCGTCGATATACGCGACCATCGTCGCCTGACGCGTAACCGCGGCATTGAGCGCTGCGACCCCATTCGGCGCGGTCAG
>Ga0210398_10005083_pt1 | contig 12249 bp, 7 predicted proteins | sample IncBWC4OmetaG_FD_161047 | JGI IMG/M metagenome (GOLD analysis project Ga0210398, IMG submission 161047) | Forest soil microbial communities from Barre Woods Harvard Forest LTER site, Petersham, Massachusetts, United States - Inc-BW-C-4-O | ecosystem: Environmental > Terrestrial > Soil >... | reverse complement strand
TCCTGCCTCGCCCAGCATTTTCCCGCTGAGCATTCCCGCGGCCACGCTGGCGGCCTCTTCTTTGTCCTTGGCGATAACCACGCCTTTCCCCGCAGCCAGGCCATCCGCTTTCACTACGACCGGCACGTGAAAATGTCCAAGAGCCTCGCGCACCTGCTCGATCGAATCACATATTGCAAATGGAGCTGTAGGAATATGGTGACGCTGCAGGAATTCCTTGGCGAAACTCTTGCTCGATTCCAGTTGTGCGGCGGACTGCGTCGGCCCAAACGCCCGCCATCCGCGCCGCTCAAACTCATCCACCACGCCCAAAGTCAGAGGAAGTTCCGGTCCAACCACGGTCAAATCGGGTTGAAGGCGCGCCGCCAAGGCCGTGATCGAATTCAAATTCTGCAGGTCGACCGCAACGCATTCAGCTTCGCTTGTAATGCCGCCGTTCCCCGGCGCGCAGTAAAGCTGCGAAATGCGCGGCGACTGCCGCAGCTTCCATACCAGCGCATGCTCGCGTCCGCCACTTCCTAGGACCAGAACTTTCATAAGCTGGGAAAATTAAGGTTAGGGGTTGAACCGGAATGCTGTCAAACCGCACCGCCTGGCGCGCCGATCACGACCTGCTTACTTCAAATATGCTCTCACCCGAGAAATTAAATCTTCAGTCAGTTCCTCTGGCGATTCCGGCCCGCGGTCGGGATGCGTGATGTGCAGTCGGATATGATCCTCGAGAATCTCGGCCATCAAGCTGTTCACCCCGCCGCGAATCGCCGCCAGCAGCATCAGGATGTCGGCGCACTCATCTCCTTCGGCGACTGCCCGCTCCACCGCGCCGATTGTCCACCCAGCGGCTTCATTCGCGAAAACAGTTTCTGTTTTTCTTTGGAAATTCCGACCGTTTGTCTTTCATTTTTTTGCGTTGCCCCGCACTTTTCTTGACAGGTACCCAAGGTGGAACGCAACTCTGTACGCATGAGCTGGGTCGTGGTCACCGACAGCGCTGGCGACCGGCAGCTGCAAATGCAGTGGGCGTCATCAGAGGCCAACCTCCGACGGCGCTGTAGCCGTGTCTCTCGCTCGTAACACTCCTTTAACCCGACCAGAGTAAGGTTAGAGATTGTCCCAGCCGCGTTTGTCTGACAAGCAGGCAGGAGTTCACTTAACCATAGTTAAGTTATTGTGGTACAGTGAGGTTAATGATATCGGGCGTGATCCGAACGTGGGAATCGGTCGCAAATCCTGCCAAGCACGCCTGCTTCCGTGGCTAAGATTATTTGGAAGAATGAACTTTCAAAACAAACTTGCTCCACTGAGCACGCTTTCGCTGCTGCTCGGGTTGCTCGCGGTGGCTGCCCTTACGGGTGCGCTGTTCGCGCAGCAGTCCGATCCGCAGCTTTCCGCACCAGAACCCGCCACGCCGCGAGCTGACGTCGCCGCCCTTCCCGACCCGCCAGATCCACCGGCTGATGACAGCACGGAATCCATGTTCCCTCATTTCAAGGACACGCGCTTCTGGCTGACCGGTCAGGCGAACTTCATCTTTCAGACGCATCCCGATTTTCACGCTCCCTACAGCGGCCCGCACAGTCTGAGCCCGCGCTATGAGAAAGCAACGTCGCGCCTGATGACGCTCTATACTGGGGTGCGCCTCAACAACTCCAGCGAAGTTCTGGTTGATATCGAAGAAGCCGGCGGCGCCGCACTAAGCACTGGCCTCGGCTTGGCTGGCGATACCGATCTCGACATCGTCCGCAACCCCCTTCTTAGCAAAGCCCCCTATGTCGGACGCGCCATGGTCCACCATGTCTTCGCACTGAGCCAAGATAGAGTCGAAAACCAGCGCAACCCGTTTTCGCTCTTCGAAGAGCTTCCGCGACGCCGTCTGGAAGTCCGCTTCGGCAAGTTCAGCATGCCCGATTTCTTCGATCTCAATTCGGTGGGTTCTGATACCCACTTCCAGTTCATGAATTGGACGATTGACAACAATGGCGCCTGGGACTATGCCGCCGACACCCGGGGCTATACCGTCGGCGCCACCGCAGACTATGAGGACCGCAACTGGGGATTTCGGTTCGCCGAGGCCCTTATGCCAAAGGTGGCCAACGGCATCGATCTGGTTTGGAAACCGTGGCAGGCGCACGCCGAAAACTTCGAATACGAACTACGTCGAGGCGTGATCCCAGCAAAAGCCGGAGTCGTCCGTTTGCTGGCCTACACCAACTCCGCCAACATGGGCATCTACCGCGATCAGGTCATCAAGGCGGCCGCAGAGAACACCATGCCCGATATCACTGCCCATCCCTGGCGCATCACGCGAAAGTACGGGTTCGGTATCAACATGGAGCAGAATCTCACCCACTACCTCACCGCATTCGCCCGCTTCGGCTGGGATAACGGCAAGACCGAATCCTTCGCTTACACGGAAGTGGACCAAACCCTCGCTCAAGGGGTGGGAGCGAGTGGCGCTTGGTGGCATCGCAAGCAGGATCGCGCCGGTGCCGCCTTCGTTACGAATGCCATCAAGAAAGATCACCAGAACTATCTGGCGGCGGGCGGCGTGGGATTTCTTCTCGGCGACGGAAAGTTGAACTACGGCCGCGAAAATATTCTGGAGTCCTACTACACCGTGCACACATGGCGCGGCATCTATCTCGCGCCGGGTGTGCAATACATCGTTAATCCGGGTTACAACCGCGACCGCGGACCAGTCGTCGTGCCCTCTTTTCGTGCTCACATCGAGTTCTAGGCGGAGGGCGCCGCACCGCGAAAGCAGGTTTCGGAGATCTCGAATATCTTGAAACCAGCTACCTTAACGCCAGTTCACCATTGAACTGCTGGATAATTCCGTAGCATTCGCAGGCGGAGCTTTCCAGTTTCTTACGGTTCAGAATCCGTACTGAGCCCCGCGTGTATTCTATGATCCGTCGTTTCTGCAGCTCGCTTGCCGCCAGGCTCACGCTGGGACGATCGGTTCCCAGCATCATCGCCAGAAAGTCATGGGTGATCTGCAGCAATCCTGAATTAACCCGGTCCTGGGCCAGCAGGAGCCAGCGCGAAAGACGTTGTTCAATGTCATGCAAGCGATTGCAGCCCGCAGTTTGTGCAACTTGCAATCCGTGCACTGCCGCATACCGATGCAAGAGAGTTAGCAGCGCCGGACTCGACCCCAACACCATTTCTAGTTCATCGACGCTTATCTTGAAGCCCTCGCCCCCAATTTGCATCACCGCTCGGTGCGGGCTCCTGCGGAGTCCCGCGGCCACCGGAATCGGGGTAAATCCCTCGTTTCCAACGACACCGACCTCGACGCTTTCTCCCTTCTGTGTCGTGAAGACCAGCGAAACCATGCCTGTGTTTAAGAAGTATGCTTCGTCCAGTTTTCGGTTAGCCTCTTGCAAGCTCAAACGCTGCGGGAGGGGAACGAAGTGCAGATGCGGCCGAATCGTGGCGAATTCTTCATCCGGAATGGAAAGCAAGATGGCGTTCGCAACCGGTTTTCCTGCCGGGTTCGTCCGTGCTCCGGCATCTAAAGGTTGAGGGTCTCGGTGGGCGACAGCAGTTCCATTTGCTTTGCGCACAGCTTCCTCCGTCTTGCAAGACTCAATTTCGTTACAAAACCGTTAGATGCACACGGAGGGTAACTCACGGCTCATCGAATGTATGCAGCTTGCCCGGGAGCGTACGGTAGCTTATACAGCGTTTTCTGTATTTTGAAAATACCCGATCGTGCTAATTTCGTACTGCATCAATCATTGACGGGAATTCCGGCCGCGCGGGGCCGGCGGTCTTGATTCGCTTTCGATTGGCATGCCCACCCGAATACTAATTGCCGAGGACAGTCCCGCGGTCCGGACTGCGCTTCGAAGTCTGTTGGAGAGCGAAGGGTCGTGGGAAATCATCGACGTCGAAAATGGGCAGGATGCTATAGCCAAAGCCCAGGCGATGAACCTGACCCCATCATTCTCGACCTAAGTCATGCCTGTCATGGACGGACTGGCCCGGCCCGGGCGATTTCCAAACATGCTGATGCACACGAGGCATTGCTCTTTGCAGGTCGAGCTTGAAGCCCAAAAAGTCGGCGTGCGAAAAGTCGTGTCGAAGGCGGATAGTACTCCTCGTTTCCACGGTCCGCCAACTCCTTCCCCCGGATCCGTCGGCTCCGCCCACCATTCCATTCCATCCCCTCACGGCCGACGTTGCCACACCGGTTGCGATCGGCCAATCCGGCAGCGTAGCCACCGCCGATGACACTGACGCTCCCGCTGCCGGTGGGACCGAAGACCTTCTAAAAAACTGCCATTCGACCTGATACAAAGGGCCGACTCTGCCCGACCAGCGAACGGGGCCATCTCGCCCCCTGGCTGGATGAAGTGTGGGGTTGATTCCCCAGAGAAATGAGTTCGAAATGGCGGGACCCCGGGCTATTCCCGATACAGAACCGCTAAAACTTGCGGGCTTGGGCGTTCATAAGCTGATGGCAGTACCGGAAGGCGCAAATCTTTGAGTTTCGCGTCGAAACATTTAACGTGTTCAACCACACCCAGTTTTTTAAACCCGACGCAAAGATCACAAACGGACCGTCGTTTGGACGAGTAACGCGTGCGATCGATCCCAAGCTTTTTCAGCTGGCTCTGAGGCTTTCTTTTAGCAGGAACCTTCCGGCAATGGCAGGAAGAATGAATGACAAAACTGAAACCGGTCTGCTTTGCGTGGTGCTACTGAGGAGCAGCACGATTGCCTTAGACCCCGAGCGCAAAGTGGTCACCGCGAAGAGCCGCAATACCCGGCCCTCGCCGGCAAGATGGCACTTCACGGCACAGTCAAACTGAAAATCTGGATTAGTCCCGGCGCCGCAGGTGCGGCGTTTGGAATATGTTCCGGTCATCGCTGTTGGCCGAATCCGCCCTGAAGGCGGTCAAAACATTGAACTATGATGCGGGCAGCAAAGAAACCGCCGCCATGGGAAAGGATCAGACGGAGTTTTCGATAGACACAATCTTCAGGCCGGATGCGAGCTTCCACGAAGATCCCGCCGGGCGCAACGTTTTCTTCGGCGTGCGCGAGTTCGCCATGTGCGCAGCCGTGAACGGCATGGCAGCCCATGGCGGCCTGGTCTCCTTCGGCTCAACCTTCTCCTGCTTCGCCGACTACTGCAAACCGGCCATCCGCCTGGCTGCGCTCATGGGGGCCCACTCCCTCTTCGTCTTTACCCACGACTCCCTCGGACTGGGCCAGGACGGCCCCACGCACCAGCAGCCGAAAAAAGAGGCGCCCCCCCCAAGAGAACCCAAGAGAACCCGACAACATTAGGATTTCGCTGGTTTCGGGTGTAGTGTATTGGCATTGCGGGACGGAAAATGGTGATAGATTTGCCTTCGACTCCCGAAATCACCCAAATGCTTAGGGCGTGGACTGCGGGAGACCAGCAGGCTCTGGAAAAGCTTACACCTCTAGTGCATCGGGAATTGCATCGTGTCGCGCGCCGCTACATGGCGGGCGAACGCTCCGGACACACGTTACAAACCACGGCTCTGGTTAACGAAGTTTACTTACGCCTGGTGGACTGCGGACAGGTGAATTGGCACGATCGGGCGCACTTTTTTGCTGTGTCTGCACAGCTGATGCGACGCATCCTGGTCGATTTTGCCCGCTCGCGTGGTTACCAGAAAAGAGGCGGGAACGTGCCCCACATATCTTTGGACGATGCGCCGCCGGTATGCAGCGAACCCGATGCAAACTTGTTAGCTTTGGATGACGCGTTGAAGGCACTTGCCGAGCTCGATCGTAGAAAAAGCAGAGTTGTGGAACTTAGGTTCTTTGGTGGGTTAAATATCGAAGAAACTGCCGAGATTTTGGGAGTTTCTGCCGTAACCGTGATGCGGGACTGGAGGCTGGCAAAGATTTGGCTCCTCCGGGAGTTGAGCGTGGAGAGGGTCAAGAGTGGAACCTGAGCTTTGGCGCCGGGTTGAAGAACTGTGCCAGCATGCCTTGGAACTGGACGCGAGCCGCCGCGCTGAATTCCTGGAACATGCCTGCGCGAACGACGAAGTATTGCGGCGAGAAGTGGAGTCCTTGCTGCTTTATGAGGAAAGAGCGGGGCATTTCATCGAGTTACCGGCGCTCGAAGTCGTGGGTAGACTACTCGCCACCGACCGAGTGCCGACTGAAGAAGCAGCAAGGCTGATCGGCACTACAGTGTCCCATTATCGGGTCATTGAAGAGCTCGGCGGCGGCGGCATGGGAGTCGTCTACAAAGCTGAGGACACGCGCCTGCATCGCTTTGTGGCTCTCAAGTTTCTGGTCGAGGATGTTGCGCAAGACGCGCAGTGGTTAAGCCGTTTCCAACGCGAGGCGCAGGCTGCCTCCGGTCTTAACCACCCCAATATTTGCACCGTCTATGACATCGGCGAACATCAGGGCAATTCCTTTATCGCCATGGAGTTTCTGGACGGCCAGACCCTCAAGCACCTCATCGCGGGCAAACCGCTCCGAACGGATCAGATCCTCGACGTGGGAGCGCAGATCGCGGCCGCTCTCGATGCCGCACACAAGAAAGGCATCATCCATCGAGATGTGAAACCCGCGAATATCTTTGTGTTGAAACACGGGCAGGTCAAGTTGCTGGACTTCGGCGTGGCGAAACTTGGTCAGCAATCGCCGACTGAGGGTCGACCCGTGGCGACAGGCGATGCGTCCGGTGAGCTGCATTTTACTGAAACCGGAGTTGCAGTAGGGACCGTGGCCTATATGTCGCCCGAGCAGGTTCGTGGCGAGGAACTCGACGCCCGGACTGATCTGTTCAGTTTCGGAGTCGTGCTCTATGAAATGGCGACTGGCGTTCGTCCCTTCAATGGCCACACCTCGGGCGCTATTTCTGCTGCAATTCTGCATGACATTCCTCCGTCAACTTCTTCGTTCAGTCCAACTCTCCCTTCCAAACTGGACGCGATCATTAACAGAACTCTGACCAAGAATCGCGACCTGCGTTATCAACATGCCGCTGACATCCGGGCTGACATCGATCGATTGACGAGTGACGCCGATTCCGCGCGAATGCCAATAACCTGGCGGAAAATTCTTCCGTCTGCTGTGGTTTTGTGTGCTCTGTTGGCAATCGGTAGCCGCTTCTATTTCCACCGCAGGCCTGCGCTTGCTGAAAAAGACACGATCGTGCTCGCCGATTTTGCCAATGGCACGGGTGACTCGTTATTCGACGATACGCTGAAGACGGCGCTCAGTATTTCTCTGCGGCAATCTCCGTTCCTCAATGTTCTCTCCGACCGCCAGGTCGCCAAGACCCTGCAACTGATGACCCTCGCGGCTAACAGGAAACTCACGCCCGATCTGGCCCGCGAGGTTTGTCAGCGGGCGGGCAGCAAGGCCTACATCGCAGGCTCGATTACCCGTCTGGGCGCACAATATGTACTGGCGCTGGAGGCAGTGAGTTGCCAGGACGGAGATACTCTGGCGCAAGAGCAGGTTACGGCGGTTGCCAAGGAGAAGGTGCTGGATGCGCTCGGCAAGGCTGCGTCGAAGATGCGCGGCGAACTGGGCGAGTCCCTGGTCACAGTGCGGAAGTATGACGTTCCGCTCGTAACTGCTACCACGCCTTCGCTCGATGCGCTGAAGGCATACAGTCTTGCCAGTAAGGCTATGATCGGGAGAGACCCCGCGGCGGCCCTGCCTTACTCTCAGCACGCGATTGAGCTTGATCCAGATTTTGCCATGGCATACTTGCAAGTGGGAGCGACCTACTTCACGCTCAGTGAGCTGGGGCGTGCCAGTGAATACTACGTCAAAGCCTTCCAGTTACGAGAGCGCGCCAGCGAAGGGGAAAAGCTGGTCATCACTGCCTGCTATTATGGGTATGCAACCGGACAACTCGACAAGGCGGCGCAGACGTATCAGGAAGTAACCGAGATCTATCCGCGCGGCACACTCGCATACACCAATTTAGCCGTGTTGTTTGAAAAGCTCGGTCAGTACGAGAAGTCCGCGGAAGCAGCGCGCACACTCCGCCGGCTTGACCCGGACAATATTTTTGCCTACGTGAACCTCGCCATTGACGCGGTGGCCTTGCAGCGTTTCGACGAGGCGCGACAGATCATCCAAGAGGCGCACAGCCGAAAACTGGACGATTACCTAATGCACGATGATCTCTACGCGCTCGCCTTTCTTGCGGCGGATTCCGCTGGGATGGCAGAACAGCAACACTGGTTCGCGGGCCAACCGGTGTACGAAAACTATGGACTTGCGTACGCTTCCGACACCGAGGCGTATGGCGGTCATACGAGGGAAGCGCGGGTGCTCACCAGGCGAGCGGTTGACTCCGCCATACGGGTGGACAATATAGAAGATGGCGCAGTGTATCAGATCAATGCCGCTTTGCGCGAGGCGGCTTATGGTAATGCTGTGGAGGCTAAACAGTCCGCGATCGAGGCGTTAAGGCTGGCTCCCGCAAGTCGACGCCTCGCAGCCGAAGCGGCACTTGCACTTGCGATGACGGACGAAACGGCGCGAGCCGAATCCTTGGCCGAGGACCTGGACAGGCGCTTTCCGCTGGATACCGAGATCCAGTCGCTATGGTTGCCGGCGATTCGCGCACAGCTGGCGCTCAGCCGACGAGACTCAGGCCTTTCCCTGACTGAATTGCAGGCGGCGGCTTCACCGATCGAGTTCGGCAAGGATGTTGGGTGCTTATATCCAGCGTATGTGCGTGGAAAAGCATACCTGGCTGCCGGCCAGGGCAATGCTGCCGCCGCCGCGTTTCAGAAGATTCTCGACCACAGCGGCGTCGTCGGTAACTGCTGGACTGGAGCGCTGGCGCATTTGGGCGTTGCGCGTGCCAACGCTCTGCAAGCGAAGACTGCTCGGGGGCCGGATGCCAATGCCGCCCGCGTAAGGGCGCTCGCCGCTTACAAAGATTTCCTCACCCTCTGGAAAGATGCCGACCCCGACATCCCAATCTTGGAAGAAGCCAAGGCCGAGTACGCGAAGTTGCAGTCGCTGGAAAGAATGTAAGCCGTGCCTGGTCGCTTATCCGGACGGATGAAAAATAAATTGCCGATCTCTAGCTCTGGCTCCGCCGTCTCGATTTTGAGACATGATTGTTTCGATTGTCGGAACCCTACACGCCCACGGTTTGCGGTTTCGTTGCGAGCAACTGCCGCAGCACGTATTGCAGAATTCCGTCGTTCGCGTAATACAGCGCCTCTTGGGGTGTATCGATGCGGACCAGCGCGTCGAACTCAATTTCAGGCTTTCCCTTCGTCGTGGCGCGCACTTTCACTTCGCGGCCAGCGACAAAGTGTTCGACCACGTCGCGTATGCCGCTGATGTCGAACACTTCCTCTCCCGTCAGCTGGAGCGACTCTGCATTCAAACCCGCAGTAAACTGCAGCGGCAGAACGCCCATCCCCACGAGATTCGAGCGGTGAATGCGTTCGTAGCTTTCCGCGATGACGGCGCGTACCCCCAACAAAGCCGGCCCCTTGGCCGCCCAGTCGCGCGACGAGCCTGAGCCATATTCCTTGCCGGCGAGAACGATGAGTGGTGTGCCCGCGGCGCGATATAGCTCTGATGCATCAAAAATCGACATTTCAGTCGAAGTGGGCAAGTGCCGCGTGTACCCGCCTTCGGTCGCGACCAGCTTGTTGCGCAGTCGTACGTTGGCGAACGTGCCACGCACCATCACTTCATGATTGCCGCGGCGCGAGCCGTACGAGTTGAAATCAGCCGGCTTCACGCCATGCTCTTGCAGATATTTTCCGGCAGGGCTATCTTTCTTGATCGATCCAGCGGGAGAGATGTGATCGGTGGTGACGCTGTCGCCCAGAACCGCGAGCACGCGCGCCTTCTTGATGTCGTGCACCGGCGCAGGCCTCACTGACATCTCGTCGAAATACGGAGCGCGCCGGATGTATGTGGAATCTTTGTCCCAGGCGTAGGTCTGGCCCTTGGGAACCGACAGTCCGCGCCAGCGCTCGTCGCCGTCGAATACTCCAGCATACGACTTCGAAAACATTTCCGAAGTAATCGACTGCTGCATCGTCTCTTCAATCTCGCGTTGCGATGGCCAAATGTCGGCCAGGTAAACCGGTTGCCCGTCTCTGCCGTTGCCGATCGCGTCCTTGCGTAGGTCGATGTCAATGCGCCCCGCCAACGCAAACGCCACTACGAGCGGCGGCGACATCAGATAGTTGGCGCGTACCTCGGAATTGATGCGTCCCTCAAAGTTGCGGTTCCCCGAAAGGACCGACGCGACCACCAGTTCTTTGTCATCAATCGCCTGCGAAACCTCGGCGGGCAGCGGTCCCGAGTTGCCGATGCATGTGGTACATCCATATCCCACAAGGTGGAATTTCAGCTTCTCGAGATACGGAGTCAATCCGGCCTTCGCCAGATAATCGGTTACCGTTTTCGATCCCGGAGCCAGCGACGTCTTCACCCAAGCCGGAACAGACAGCCCCTTTTCGACTGCTTTCTTTGCGAGTAGCCCCGCCGCAATGAGAACCGAAGGATTCGAAGTATTGGTGCACGAAGTGATGGCCGCGATGACGACGCTTCCGTGTTTGAGCGCGTCCTTTACTGAGGCCGGCACATGCTCATGAACGTTCGGATCTTCCACGCCAATCGCAACGGGGCTGCCCCCTTCCTGCTCCCACTTCGCTCCAGAAGGCGTCGCAGTCTTCGTCGCGGATTTTGGTTTAATGAGAGAAGGCAGAGCTTTCTGAAACGACTCGCCGGCCTGCGACAGCACCACGCGGTCCTGCGGCCGCTTCGGCCCGGCTAGACTGGGCTCGACCGTCGCAAGATCAAGGGTGAGCAATTCCGAGTATTGCGCTTCCGGCGTTTTGTCGTCGTGGAACAATCCCTGTTCGCGGCTGTAAGCCTCGACCAGCGCAATCTGCTCCTCGCTGCGTCCGGTGAGCCGCAGATATTTCAACGTTTCTTTATCAATGGGAAAAATTCCACAGGTCGCGCCGTACTCCGGAGACATATTCGCGATCGTTGCCCGATCCGCCAGCGGCAGGTCGCGCAACCCCGGTCCAAAGTATTCGACGAACTTTCCAACAACTCCGTGCTTGCGCAACATCTCCGTGACCGTAAGTACAAAATCCGTCGCAGTCGCGCCCTCGCGCAACCGCCCCGTCAGCTTCACTCCCACCACCAACGGAATGAGCATCGATACCGGCTGCCCCAGCATCGCCGCCTCTGCCTCAATACCTCCCACACCCCATCCCAGCACCCCCAACCCATTGATCATGGTGGTATGGCTGTCGGTGCCGACCAGGGTGTCGGGGTAGGCGATGCGCTTGCCGGTGGACTCGTGAATGAACACGACCCGGGCGAGGTATTCGAGATTGACCTGATGCACGATGCCGGTGTCGGGCGGGACAATGGCGAGATTACGAAACCCGGTTTGGCCCCAGCGCAGGAACGAGTAACGCTCCTTATTGCGTTGGAATTCGAGCAGCGCGTTCACCTCGAAGGCGTTGGAAGTGCCGAACTCGTCGACTTGCACGGAGTGATCGATGACCAGTTCGACCGGTTGCAGAGGATTGATCAGAGCAGGATCGCCACCTAAGGTCTGCATGGCGTCGCGCATGGCAGCGAGATCGACCACGCAGGGGACGCCGGTGAAATCCTGCAACAGCACGCGGCTGGGCGTGAAGGCGATTTCTTTGTTCGGTTTCGATTGACTGTTCCAATTGGCCAGTGCACGCACTTCTTCTTTCGTGACGTTACGGCCATCTTCGGTGCGCAGCAGGTTCTCGAGCAGGATGCGCAGAGAAAAGGGAAGATGCGCGGTGGAAATTCCCTGTTTATCGAGAGCGTTAAGACGGTAGATTTCGTATTCTTTGTTGCCCACTTTGAGGGTAGAGCGGCTGTCGAAACTGTTCACAGACATGATGGCCTTCCTCGAGGAATGACATGGCGCACAGGCGGATGGGGCCGCGCAGATTGCGACCTAATAGTGTAATGCGTTTGGAAGAGAATTGCGTAGGGGACGCAGCGGCTTTGCCGCTTTGCCTTCTCTTGGCGCAATCTTTTGCGAACTTTGCAGCAGAAAAAGGACTTAATCGCACACGAGCGCCAAGATTCGCGAGTGCCGAAGGTAAGCCCAGAGTCCCGCCGGACGCCGAGTGGCTGTCTCCAGGTGGCTGTTCGACCCGCAGAATCTGCCAGACACTGTTAGGGCGCACCCGCAGCGCCTATGCCTGTATTGTAATGGTAATACTTTCTATGCCAAATCTC
>Ga0210398_10005082_pt1 | contig 12252 bp, 9 predicted proteins | sample IncBWC4OmetaG_FD_161047 | JGI IMG/M metagenome (GOLD analysis project Ga0210398, IMG submission 161047) | Forest soil microbial communities from Barre Woods Harvard Forest LTER site, Petersham, Massachusetts, United States - Inc-BW-C-4-O | ecosystem: Environmental > Terrestrial > Soil >... | reverse complement strand
CGAACGGACAGAGGCCCAGGTCTCCGAGTACAAGCTCACCAGGGTCCGCGTCGTGGAAGGCGGTGACAACCGCCAGCACTCCGTGGCCAACGCCCTGGCCGCTCTGCACGCGGCCGGCGACGACATCGTGCTGGTCCACGACGCCGTCCGCCCGCTGATCGATCCCACCACCATCGAACGCACCATCGACGCCGTGGCGAAGCACGGCGCAGCCATCGTCGCATTGCCCGCTGTCGACACCATTAAGCAGGTGGAACGCACCGCCGACGGCGCCATCATCACCTCCACCATTCCGCGCGAACGCATCGTGCAGGCGCAGACCCCGCAGGGCTTTCGCTTCGGGCTGATGCAGAAGGCCCTCGCCGAAGCCGAGGCCGACGGCTTCCTCGGCACCGACGAGGCCAGCATCCTGGAACGGGCTGGGATCGAAGTCGCGGTCGTCATGGGCTCCGCAAGAAACTTCAAGATCACGCAGCCGGGCGACCTCGAACTCGCAGAGTTTTACCTGAAGCAGTAAAAACAAAACTCACCACGGATTAAAAACAAAAATACGGATGAACGCGGATAAAACCACTCGTTTCGAAGGAAAACACTCCGAGCTGACGGATGCGATTCTTTCTGTCTTCTATGAGGTCTATAACGAACTTGGCAACGGCTTTTTGGAATCGGTTTACCGTAATGCCATGAGTCTGGCACTTCAGCAACGCGGTTATGAAGTCGCAATGGAAGTTCCCATTCCGGTCTACTTTCGCAACACAAAGGTGGGGGATTTTCGCGCCGATCTGATAGTGAATAACACCGTCTTGCTTGAACTGAAATCCCTGAATGCGCTGGAAAAATCACACGAAGGCCAGATCCTGCACTACCTTAAAGCGACACCGCTAGAGGTTGGCCTCCTCTGCAACTTCGGCCCAAAGCCGCAATTTAAAAGATTTGTCTTCGATAATGAACGCAAGTTGTTGCGTGGAAAGCTATAACGTAATCCGTGTCGCATTTAAAATCCGTGGTGAGCTTTTCTTCGAACGCTGTACGATTGTGCAAGGAATGAATCTATGAGCATGCGAATCGGTTACGGCTGGGACTCCCACGCCTTCAAACCCGGCGTGCCGCTGGTCATCGGCGGCCTGAAGATCGAGCACCACTCCGGCCTCGCCGGCCACTCCGACGGCGATGTCCTGCTGCACTGCATCACCGACGCCCTGCTCGGCGCCGTTTCCGCCGGCGATATCGGCACCTTCTTTCCACCAAGCGACCCGCGCTGGAAGAACGCCGACTCCACCATCTTTCTGAAGACAGCGCTCGAAGAGGTCGCCACCGCCGGCTACCGCATCGTCAACATCGATACGGTGCTCATCCTGATGGCGCCCAAGATCGTGCCCATCGCCAACGAGATCCGCGAGCGCGTGGCCGAGCTGCTCCAGGTCAGGCCCGGCGACGTCGGCATCAAGGCCAAGACGCCCGAAGGCCTCACCCAGGACAACACCGTCGTCGCGCACTGTACCGTGCTGCTTGAATCCATTGACGCGGCAAGCGGCCTGGAGAGTATGACCGCCGTGGCTGATCTCGACGACAGCAGCCAGACCGAGATGGACTCCGTGGTGAAGAGCCTCGTCGGGGAAGAACCACTGGGCACAGGCCTGAAGCGCAAACGGCCAACGTTTGATACCGACGACATTACCTAGAGGTCAAGTTGTGACTAACGAACTCACGACTACAAACCAAAGGCTCGCGACAATTGACCCCTTTGAAGCATCTTTGGATGCTTTGCTTGTTGTTGTCTTTCCGAAGAGCAGTTCAAAAAACTACCCCTTCGCGGTAACCATTGCTCAAGGCGCTCAGCAATATTCCATGATGGAGATGAACGGCAAGCCAATGCACGTCGCTGTCTTTGCCAAGAATCAGGCAGACGCAGGACGAGCACAGGCAGTACTGGGATATATCGGGGGATGGAAAGGAACTTTATTCTTTTCCCGCGGACAGATGGTGCAAAGCGGATACCGCATTGCCGAGGTCATATCTTGCTTTCTGAATTCATGCGCTTGCCGAGATACGCAAGCTTATTGCTTCTCCGTAATCGACGACCCTTTTGTTGAAGTTGTTCAGGATATGAGCATGTCATTCTCGATTAGCTTTGATGAGCCAAAGCCTAAGTCGGAAGTTGAAATAGACCTCTATGCGTTTCCATGTAAGCTTTTGCGCTACAGATTTCAATTTCAAAAAAATCATCCTTCCACACCTCAAGACCAGATTCAGGCTTCCGGCGTGCAGCACGGATGCAATATATGCCCTAACTTCAACCCAGACGCCTTTGTAAAAGTTGGGTCAAGAACTGTGCTTAAAGATGATTTGGACTAATGCTGTAGCTTTAACAAAGAGCACATGACAACGACAGAAAACTCCCGCCCCGTCCGCACGCGCATAGCGCCCAGCCCCACAGGCGACCCGCACGTCGGCACCGCCTACATCGGCCTGCTGAACTACCTCTTCGCGCGCCAGCGCGGCGGCAAGTTCCTGCTGCGCATTGAAGATACCGACCGCGCCCGGTTTGTAGAGAGTTCAGAGCAGATGATCTTCGACGCCCTCCGCTGGATCGGCCTCCAGTGGGACGAGGGCCCCGACGTTGGCGGCCCGCACGGCCCCTACCGCCAGTCCGAACGCACGGAGATCTATCGCAAGTACGCGCAGGTGCTGCTGGATAATGGCTCCGCCTACCGCAGCTTCGCCACCGCCGAAGAGTTGGAAGCCGAGCGCGAGAAGCAGAAGGCCGCCAAGCTGCCGCCGCGCTATGTTCGCGCCGCGCACCACGTTACGCCGGAGCTGGAGAAGCAGTACCTCGCGGAAAATCGTCCGTTCGTCATCCGCATGGCGGTGCCTCCGGAGGGCTCCACCACCTTCCGCGACGAGCTGCGCGGCGAGATCACCTTCGACCACGCCAACGTGGACGACCAGGTGCTGCTCAAGTCCGACGGCTTCCCGACGTACCACCTCGCCAACGTCGTCGACGATCACCTGATGGAGATCACTGACGTCATCCGCGCCGAGGAGTGGATCTCGTCCACGCCCAAGCACGTTCTGCTCTACAAGGCCTTCGGCTGGGAGCTGCCGCGCTTCTGGCATATGCCTCTGCTGCGCAACGCCGACAAGTCAAAAATTTCGAAACGCAAAAACCCGGTCTCGCTCGTCTACTACCAGCAGGCCGGCTACCTGCCGCAGGCGATGCTCAACTTCCTCGGCCTGATGGGCGGCGGCATGGCCGCGGCCACCGAGCAGGAGATCGTCAGCCAGGGCTTGAATACCAAGGAGGCCGACATCTTCTCGCTCAGCGAGATGCTGGAGAAGTTCGACTTCAAGCGCATCTCGCTCGGCGGCCCGGTCTTCGACCAGGTGAAGCTGAAGTGGCTCAACGGCGAGTACATCCGCAAGCTTTCGCCTGCCGATTTCTACGCCGCGCTGCGCAGCACCATCTTCTCCGACGAATACCTGCAGGCCATTGCCGCGCTCATGCAGCCGCGCGTGAACACGCTCAGCGAGTTCGGCGACATGACCGGCTTCTTCTTCCGCGACGATGTATTGCCGCCGCAGGATCTCTTTCTGCCGAAGAAGCGCACGCTGGACGAAACGCTGGTATTTGCCGCAGACCAGCTGGCCGCGCTCGAAGGTTCCACGTGGAACACGGAAGCGATCGATGCCGCGTTGCGCGAACTCGGCACCGCGAAGGATTGGAGCGTGAAGGAAAACTTCATGCTGCTGCGCGCGATCCTCACCGGATCGGCCCAGTCGCCGCCGCTGCTCGAAAGCCTGGTGATCTTCGGCAAGGCGCGTTCGCTAGATCGCATGCGGCGTTTTCTGGAAGCGCAAAAGAATACGCAGCAGAAACCGAAGGGGTAGGCGCGGGCTTTAGTCCGCGCATCTGCAACCCCTTCCCCGTCGTCATTCTGAGCGCCTGCATTTGGGCGCGAGGAATCCGCCAGGACGCTCACGCTACTCATACTGTGCAGGGTTTTCTCACACGAAAGCTCCGTATGGGTGTGCCACCACGAATGCCTGTGCAGATTCTTCGCGCTTCGCGCTCAGAATGACGGTTCTCTGAATTTGAGTTCGAGTGTCAGGACTGAAGCCCTGACCTACCCCTTTACTTCGCGATCAAAACGAGCGTTACCGGCAGCGTCTTCACCGGATAGCACTGCAGATTGTCGCAGGCCTGATAGTCCAGCAGTCCCTTCAACGTGTAGCTGCCCGCCTGCGCCACGATCACGCGCGCCATCACCACGAAATCGCCGCTGTATACATTTAATTTATTGCCCGGCGCAAAGCTGAAGGCGTACTTAGTGCCCACGGGATACTGCGTCCTGCCGAGCTTCACCCCCGCCACGGGCTGCAGCATCAGGGTCGTCGGAATCATCTCGGAGTCCGCCGGCGAGTGCGAGTTGATATGAACCCCGTCTGCGATGCGGAAGGCTAGCTCCACATCCGCCGGCGTACCCGCTTCCACCATCGCCGGTTCGGCGAGATAGCTCACGATGTTCTTCGTCTGCGGTCTGTCGAGAGTCAGCTTCTGGGCGGAGGCATACACGCAACTCAACAGGGCGAGCAACGCGAGCCGCCGAGTAAAAATCACTGCGCCACCGTCGCCAGCGTCTTTTTGATGTTGGCCTCCACCTCGTCCTTGGACGCAAGGCCCGAGGTCTCCTCGACAACCTTGCCGTCGCGGCCGATGTAGAACGACTCCGGCAGGTAGTCGATGCCGCCGTAGGCATCGCCCACCTTGGTGTCAGCGAAAAGGATGGGGTAGTTCACGCCCTCGCTGCCGGTCACCTTCAGGATCTCGTCCTTGCTGGGCGCGTCCTCGGCGATGCCCACCACCTCAAACCCCTGCGCCGCGTACTTCTGGCGGAACTCGGCGAACCACGGCATCTCCACCTTGCAGGGCGCGCACCAGACGGCCCAGAAGTTCACCAGCACGGCCTTGCCCTTGTAGTCGGCCAGCGAGACCTTCTGCCCGTCGACCGAGGTCAGCGAGAATCCCGGTGCCGCCTGGCCGCGGATGTCCTTCATGCCGTCTTCACTGCCGGCGTTGGCGCTGGAAGGCTGCGCGGCGGTGGTCGTATCCCCCGGGGTGGACGGCACTAGCACGACCTGCATCGGCTGATTCTCGGCGGCAAGCTTGCGGCGCTCATAGTTGTGCCAGCCCGCCCACAGCAGGGCGGCGAGAACGACAGCAAGGACCAGCAGAACGGCGGCGTTGCGTTTCATGATTTTTCTCTCGATTTCAGTGTATAAGTTCGCCCAAAAGCGCGTCCGTCGCGTAAGCCATTCGCCTAAGACAGCCCAATCGCATAAAGTTAACGAGTCCATGGCGAAAACAGTTTCCAACCCGGCAGATTTTGTCCGCATCGAGGCCGCCGCGCTCACCGCCCTCGCTGCGCGGCTGGAATCGTCCATGCGCGAACCCTTCGAGCGGGCCGTGAATCTGCTGGCGGCCTGCGCCTCGCAGCACAAGCGCGTCATCGTGATGGGGATGGGCAAGAGCGGCATCATCGGCCAGAAGATCGCCGCGACGCTAAGTTCGACCGGTACGCCATCCACGTTTTTGCACCCCGGGGATGCCATGCATGGCGACCTCGGCGTCCTCAGCAAGGGTGACGTGGTGCTCGCGCTCTCCATGAGCGGCGAGACGGACGAGATCTCCAAGCTGCTGCCGATGGTGAAGCGCCTCGGCGACGCGCTGATCAGCTTCTGCGGCAAGCCGGACTCCACCCTGGCCCAGGCCAGCGATATTTTCCTCGATTGCTGCGTCGACGAGGAGGCGTGCGCCTTGAATCTTGCGCCGACGGCCTCCACCACCGTCATGCTCGCGCTCGGCGACGCCCTGGCGATGGAGGTCTCGCGGAGGCGCGGCTTCAAGGCCGAAGACTTCGCCGACCTGCACCCCGGCGGCAAGCTCGGCAAGAAGCTGCAACGCGTGAGTCAGCTGATGCACGCGGGCGACGCCCTGCCCGCCGTCGCCCCGGCGACAAAGATGCTGGACGTGATTCACGAGATGTCGAGCAAGCGTCTCGGCATGACCACGGTTCTCGACGGCGGCAAGCTGGTCGGCATCATCTCCGACGGCGATCTGCGGCGGTTACTGGAACGCGAAGGCGCGAACACGCTGGAAAAGACCGCAGGCGAGGTGATGAACAGGACGCCCCGCACCATCGCCGGCGATGTTCTCGCCACCTCAGCCCTCGCGGTGATGGAAGAGAAGAAGATCACCGCGCTCGTGGTGGTCGATGCGGCTCAGAAGGCCGAAGGCGTGATCCATCTGCATGATCTGTGGGGAACGGAATTAATTTAGCAGCAGTACAAGAAAGGCCAATTCATGGCGATTGATTTCAAGCGAATTACTTATAAAGAACTTGGCAGTCGTCATCAAGAAGCTTACAACTTCCAAAAAGTTTCGGCTGTTCTCGCTGACTTTGGCTTTGCAACCATTCGACTAACCAGTGATTGGGAAGGTGCTGATTTCATTGCCCAACATCTGGACGGCAAGACTTTTCTAAAAATACAACTCAAGGGCCGACTGACCTTTGGCAAAAAATATAGAGATAAAGATATTTACGTGTGTTTCAGACAAGATGATGATTGGTACCTGTATCCACATGACGAGGTTTTGGAACAGCTACTCCAAAGAGGCCTCTTTTCGGGAACAACGTCTTGGGAAGTGGCAGGCGGTTACGATATTCCAAGAATTCCAAACCACCTGAAAGAATTATTCGAGCCATATCGCATAACGAAATAGGACTTCGCTCCGTTTTTGCGAGCAAAGCGAGCGATCCGCCGTGCGCGCAGCACCTTCGATACAATCGATAGATAATGCAACGCTGGTCGAAACTCTTCATCCCCACCCTCCGCGAAGCCCCGGCCGATGCCGAGGTCGCGAGCCACAAGCTGCTGCTGCGCGCGGGCTACATCCGCCAGCTCGGCGCCGGCCTCTACAGCTACCTGCCGCTCGGGCAGCGGGCGCTGAACAAGATCATCGCCATCGTGCGCGAAGAGATGGACACCATCGGGCAGGAGTTCCTGCTCCCCGCTCTCAACCCCAAAGAGGTCTGGGAGGAGTCCGGCCGCTGGACCGGCATGGGCGAGAACATGTTCCGTCTGAAGGACCGCAAGGGCGCCGAACTCTGCCTCGGCATGACGCACGAGGAGATCATGACCTCGATCGCGCGCAACGAGCTGCGCAGCTACAAGCAGCTGCCGCAGATCTGGTACCAGATCCAGAACAAGTTCCGCGACGAACCGCGCCCAAAGAGCGGCCTGCTGCGCGTGCGCCAGTTCACGATGAAGGATGCGTATTCTTTCGACATTGACGAGGCCGGTCTCGATGCCAGCTACGCGAAGCACGATGCCGTGTACCGCCGCATCTTCTCGCGCTGCGGATTATCATTCGTCGCCGTCGATGCCGACTCCGGCGCCATGGGCGGCACACAGTCGCAGGAGTTCATGGTCTACACCGACGCCGGCGAAGACCTGATCGCCAGCTGCGGCAGCTGCGGCTACGCGGCCAACATCGAGAAGGCGACAAGCAAGCTGGCTCCGGTCGAAGATCTCGCACCAACGAGCGACAAACCGGAGGAGGTCCACACTCCGGGGCAGAAGACGATTGAAGAGGTCGGTGCATTTCTCAAAACGCAGCCGGTGCATCAACTGAAAACACTCGTCTACACCGCCATCGCCGCCGACGGCAGCACGCGCGGCGTCGTGATCTACCTGCGCGGCGACCACCAGTTGAACGAGGCCAAGCTGAACGGCATCGCCAACGCCGCCGAACTTCGTCCTGCGACCACGGAAGAGATCGAAACGATCTTCAAGGCATCCGCCGGATACCTCGGACCGATCGGCATCGAGGCCGCACCGCATCCGAAGAAGCCGGGCACGCTCGTCATTCTCGACGCTACGCTCGATGGCCGCAAGAACCTCATCGCCGGTGCGAATAAGGACGAGCATCACCTGCGCAACGTGACACCAACGCGCGATTTCAAGCCGACGCTGACCGCCGACGTCCGCAACATCAACGAAGGCGAACCCTGCCCGAACTGCGGTGCGGCGCTCAAGCTGGGCAAAGCCGTCGAGATCGGCCACATCTTCAAGCTCGGTTACAAGTATTCGAAGTCGATGGGCGCGAGCGTGCTGGACAAGGACGGCAAAGAGGTCACGCCGATCATGGGCAGCTACGGCATCGGCATCGAACGCATCCTCACCGCCGCGATCGAGCAATCCGCCGCGCAGGAGACAGACCCGAAGGCGATCGGCAATAGCATGACGCTTCCGGCTTCCATCGCTCCCTTCCAGGTCGTCGTCACGGTGACGAACACGGCCGAAGCGCCGCTCGCCGAGGCCGGCGAGAGCATCGCCGCGCAGCTGGAGGCTCTCGGCATCGACGTTCTACTGGATGACCGCGACGAGCGTGCGGGCGTGAAGTTCAAGGACGCCGACCTCGTCGGTATTCCCTACCGCATCAACGTTGGGAAAAAACTGGCCGAAGGTAAAGTCGAACTCGTGAACCGCATCGCGAAGTCGAGCGAAGATGTTGCGCTCGACGATGTGGCCGGTGCGGTGACTTCCCTGCTGGCGAACGTCTAATAGTTTTAAGAACAGAAACAGCAAGCAAGGACACCGCGTGGCACTGAAGGTCAAACTCGCCAACCGCACCAACAACGCTCCGCAGCCTCACGACAGCTTCGGCAAGCGCGTGCTGCGCGCTGCTCTGCTCTGCGCGCTCTTCGGTCTGCTGATCTTCTCCGCGCTCTTCGGCTATTACTACTACAAGTACCAGGGCATCGTGGACGAGCGCATGAATTCGCCCATCTTCGCCAGCACGGCGCAGATCTATGCCGCGCCGTACGAGGTACGCACCGGGCAGAAGCTCACCGCCGCGGCCATCGCGCAGGAGCTGCGCACCGCCGGATACGCCAGCAGCGGCCAGGGCGGCAACATACAGCTCGGCAACTTCCAGCTGCGCGGCGATACCATCCTGGTCAAGCCCGGCCCGCAGAGCTATCACTCGACGGATGGTGCCACCATCAACACCACCGGCGGCACGGTCGTCAGCATCACCGCGGAGAACGGCGTTCCGCTGAGCGCCTACGAACTGGAGCCTCAGCTCATCACCGGGCTTTCCACCGACAAGGACCGCATCAAGCGCCGCCTGGTGACCTACGACGAGATCCCCGCGCACATGGTGCAGGCCGTGCTCGCGATCGAAGACCGCCGCTTCTTCGAGCACGGCGGCGTGAACTACTACCGCATGGCCGAAGCGATGGTGACCGACGTAGTGATGCACAAAAAGGTCGAGGGCGGCTCCACGCTGACCATGCAACTCGCCCGCGGACTCTTTCTCTCGCCGGAAAAGGCCTACAAGCGCAAGCTGATCGAGATCATGATCACCTTCCAGCTCGAGGCGCGCTTCAACAAGCAGCAGATCTTCGAGATGTACGCGAACGAGATCAACCTTGGCCAGCGCGGCAGCTTCGCCATCAACGGCTTCGGCGAAGCGGCGCAGGCCTTCTTCGGCAAAGACCTGAAGCAGCTCGACCTGGCCGAGTGCGCCACGCTCGCCGGCATGATCCAGAGCCCCAACAAGCTGAACCCCTACCGCCATCCTGACCGCGTGATGGAGCGCCGCAACCTGGTGCTGGACGGCATGGTGGAGACCGGCGCCATCTCGCAGCTGGAGGCCGACCGCGCCAAGGCCGAGCCGCTGCGGCTCGCGCCGCCGAACGTGGATGCGAGCGAAGCGCCCTACTTCGTAGACCTGGTGCATGACCAGCTCATGCAGAAGCTCGGCGACCGCGACATCAATCGCGAGGGCCTGCGCATCTACACCTCGCTTGATCCCGATCTGCAGCGCATGGCCAGCGACGCCATGGAAGAGGGCATGAAGAATGTGGACGCTCTGGTGATGGCCAAGCACACCCATCGCACCAAATACGGCATGAGCGTGGATCCCAACGTCGTACTGCCGCAGGTCGCGCTCATCGCGCTCAATCCACACACTGGCCAGGTGCTCGCTCTGGTCGGCGGACGCAACTACGGCACCAGCCAGCTTAATCACGCGGTCGCGAGCCGTCCCACGGGCTCCATCTTCAAGCCGTTCGTCTATGCCGCGGCCTACAACACCAGCCTGAACGGCATGTCGCTCGGCGGCAACGGCACCTTCACCGCCGTCACCCAGCTGAACGACGATCCGCAGAACTTCGGCACCGCCGACGCTCCCTATAGCCCCGGCAACTTTGTGAAGGGTGAATACCCCGGCATGGTCACCGCTGCCGAGGCCATCGCCCACTCGCTCAACATCGCCACCATCTCTCTCGCGCAGATGGTCGGCTATGATGCTGTCGCTCAGCTCGGTCGCGACTCGGGCGTGCTCACGGCACGCGCGACACCCTCCGTCGCCATCGGTGCCTACGACGCCACGCCGCTGGACATGGCGGGCGCGTACACCGTCTTCGCCAATAACGGCGTGCATCTCGACCCCTGGCTGCTTGCCTCCGTGCGCAACGCGAACGGCGATGTGGTCAGCGACTTTGCGCCCGAGGCGCGGCAGGTGCTGGACCCGCGCGCCGCCTACCTGACCACGAGCCTGCTGGAGGGCGTGATGGCCCGCGGCACCGCATCGGTCGTCCGCGGCATGGGCTTTACTGCTCCGGCCGCCGGCAAGACCGGCACTGATCACGACGCCTGGTTCGCCGGCTACACCACCAACCTGATCTGCATCGTCTGGGTCGGCAACGACGACTATACCGACATCAAGCTCCAGGGCGCAGACGCCGCCGCGCCTATCTGGGCCGCGTTCATGAAGCGCGCCGTCACCCTGCCGCAGTACTCTGACGTGCATGAGTTTGTGCCGCCAGACGGCATACACGTGGTGCGGCTGGATAAGACAACGAACCTGCTCGCCAACGCGACCTGCCCGGACGACTACGACGCCGCCTTCCTCGACGGCACCGCGCCGAACAACTACTGCAGCCAGATGGGGGACGCAACCGACAATCGCAACGTGGTGCAGAAGCTGCTCGGACTCGGCGAAAAGCCCGACGAGGCGCAACCGGCCGATCCCAACGCACCGAAGAAGAAGGGCCTGCTGCAGAAGCTCTTCGGCGGCGGCGATAAGACAGACAAGACGCAGGCTCCGCCGCCGCAATAGAACTGCGCTTGCCAATAGCCCATCGCGCCAGATAGCCTTTCTTTATCGCAGGGACGAACGTCTCTGCGCTATTTCATTTAAGGGTATGAAAAGGAATCGCTGGGAATCACTGATGCCACTGACACCCAAGGCGGAAGAGAAAGAGACGATCTACACCATGGACCTGCTGCGCAAGAAGCGCGACGGCCATGCACTGACGAAGCGCGAGATGCAGCACCTCGTGCACTCGGTTACAACCGGGACGATCTCGACCGCGCAGATCGGCGCGTTCCTGATGGCGGTCTACCTGCGCGGGCTCACTGGCGACGAGCTGCACGCGCTGACGAACGCCATGCGTTTTTCGGGCGAGGTATTCGACTCGAGGCCGCTGGGCAAGTTCACCGTGGACAAACACTCCACCGGCGGCGTGGGCGACAAGACCTCGCTGCTTATCGCTCCCATCGCCGCCGCCGCAGGCCTTGCCGTGCCGATGATCAGTGGACGGTCTTTGGGTCATACAGGTGGGACTTTAGACAAGCTGGAGACCATACCCGGCTTCAACTCGCAGCTCTCGATGAAGGAGTTCTTTGATGTCATTCAGAAGTGCGGAGCGTCACTGATCGGCCAGACGAAGACGCTCGTCCCCGCCGACCGCATCCTCTACTCGCTGCGCGACCATACCAGCACGGTCGAATCGCCGAACCTGATCACCGCTTCCATCATGAGCAAGAAGCTGGCTGAAGGACTCGACGGCCTGGTGCTGGATGTGAAGACCGGCAGCGGCGCGTTCATGAGCAAGTTCGAAGACGCCGAACACCTCGCGCGGCTGATGGTAGGCACGGGCGAAGCGGCAGGTACACGCACCGCCGCGCTTTTGACGAGTATGGACGAGCCGCTCGGGCGTTTTTCCGGCAACTGGATCGAGGTCTGGGAGTGCGTGGACATCATGAAGAACATCCGCCACGCCATGAGCGCCGACCTGATCCAGCTCTCGCTGCTGCTCTCCGGCTGGATGCTCTGCCTCGGCGGCAAAGCGGAGACACCGGAAGACGGCGTAAAGTTGGCCGACGAGCTATTGACCAATG
>Ga0210398_10005081_pt1 | contig 12256 bp, 13 predicted proteins | sample IncBWC4OmetaG_FD_161047 | JGI IMG/M metagenome (GOLD analysis project Ga0210398, IMG submission 161047) | Forest soil microbial communities from Barre Woods Harvard Forest LTER site, Petersham, Massachusetts, United States - Inc-BW-C-4-O | ecosystem: Environmental > Terrestrial > Soil >... | reverse complement strand
CGGTCGCGGCGGAACGGATAGGTTTCGAGCCCCCCGGCATCGACCGTGCCGGCGACGACGCCGAGATCGGCGACCCCTTCGGCGATGAGACCGACAATCTCGTCGCTCAGGCGCTCTTCCAGATCGACACTGACGCTCGGATGCGCGGCGAGGAACGAGCTCAGCGCCTCGGGCAGGAACTCGGTCAGCGCGTTGGTGTTCGACAGCACGCGAATCTGGCCGGCGAAGCCGCCGCCATAGGCGCCGAGGTCTTCGTGCAGGCGCTCGGCCTGGCGCAGGATTGTGCGCGCGTGCTGCAGCAGCGTGCGGCCGGCTTGGGTCGGCGTGACGCCTTGGCGTCCGCGCGTGAGCAGCGGCACGCCGAGCACGTCCTCCATGTTGCGGATGCGCGTCGAAGCTGCGGCCAGCGCCAGATGCGCGCGCTCGGCGCCATGCGTGATGCTGCCCGCCTCGACGACATGGCGGAACAGGCTGAGATCGGCGAGGTCGAATCGCATGGCAATGATCCTGCCTTCGGATTTAACGAAGTCAGGCTTTATATAATGCCCATTGATATTCGATATTTCAACGCTAATCTTTCGCTTAATACGAAATGAAGCCATCACCGTCGCCGTAATCTGCATGTCGCTGCATTGCGATACCGGCGCAGATTGGCTAGGAACGTTGCCAAGCTTGGCGCCCGCGTCGAGCGAATTCGGATGAACACAATGGCCGAAACCAAGGCCCCCGCCGCGCGGCCGCTCTCGCCGCACCTGCAAATTTACCGGCCGATGCTGACGATGATGATGTCGATCATCCATCGCATGACCGGATTCGCCTTGTACTTCGGCACGCTGCTGTTGGCCTGGTGGTTCATCGCCGCCGCCGGCCCGAACGGCTATGCGCGCTTCGAGTGGTTCATCGGTTCCTGGATCGGGCGCCTCATCCTGCTCGGCTATACATGGGCGCTGATCCACCACATGCTGGGCGGCATCCGCCATCTGATCTGGGATACCGGCCGCGGCCTGGGGCCGGTCGAGCGCGAGTGGCTGGTCGCCGCCAATCTCATTGGCTCGATCGTGATCACGCTGATCCTGTGGATGATCGGGCTCCTCGCCATGGGAGGCTCGGTATGAGCGGCTCCCCGCATATCCGCACGCCGCTCGGCCGCGTACGCGGTTTTGGCACGGCGAAATCCGGCACCGCGCATTTTTGGCATCAGCGCGTCACCGCGATCGCCAATATCCCGCTGACCATCACCGTGGTGATCATCCTGATCACGCTGTTGGGCCGCAACCAGGCCGCGGTGGCGCAAATCCTCGGCTCGCCGGTGATCGCCATCATCATGCTGCTGTTCATCGCCTCGATTACCATCCACATGCGCATCGGCATGGCGGTGATCATCGAAGACTACGTCCACGACGAAGCGGCGAAGCTCACTTTGCTGATGGCCAATACCTTCTTCACCATCGTGGTCGGCCTCGCCGCGACTTACGGCATCCTCAAACTTTCGTTCGGATTGTGAGCATGGCGGACAACGCAACAAACGGAAAAAGCGCCGCGCCCGCCGTCAACGGCCGCGCCTATCCGATCGAGGATCACGCCTACGACGTGGTGGTGATCGGCGCCGGCGGCTCGGGGCTGCGCGCCGTGGTCGGCTGCAGCGAAGCCGGCTTGCGCACCGCCTGCATCACCAAGGTGTTTCCGACGCGCTCGCACACCGTCGCGGCGCAAGGCGGCATCGCCGCGGCACTCGGCAACATGGGCGAGGACGACTGGCGCTGGCACATGTACGACACCGTCAAGGGCTCCGACTGGCTCGGCGACCAGGATGCCATCGAATATCTGTGCCGCAACGCGCCGGAGGCGGTCTACGAGCTGGAGCATTGGGGCCTGCCGTTCTCGCGCCGCGAGGAAGACGGCAAGATCTATCAGCGCCCGTTCGGCGGCATGACCACGCATTACGGCAAAGGCACCGCGCAGCGCACTTGCGCCGCCGCCGACCGCACCGGCCACGCCATGCTGCACACCATGTACGGCCAGGCACTGCGCCATTCGGCGGAATTCTTCATCGAATATTTCGCCATCGACCTGATCATGGACGACGACGGCCGCTGCCGCGGTGTCGTGGCAATCAATCTCGACGACGGCACCATCCATCGCTTTTCCGCCCAGATGACGGTGCTGGCGACCGGCGGCTACGGCCGCGCCTATGCATCATGCACCGGCGCCCATACGCAAACAGGCGACGGCAACGCCATGGTGCTGCGCGCCGGCCTGCCGCTCGAGGACATGGAATTCGTGCAATTTCATCCGACCGGCATGTACGGCGCCGGCGTGCTGATCACCGAAGGCGCCCGCGGCGAAGGCGCCTATCTGGTCAATGCCCAGGGCGAGCGCTTCATGGAGCGCTACGCACCGTCGGCCAAGGATCTTGCCTCGCGCGACGTCGTTTCGCGCGCCATGACCATCGAGATCCGCGAAGGCCGCGGCGTCGGGCCGAAGAAGGATCATATCTTCCTGCATCTCGATCATCTCGATCCGAAGATTCTCGCCGAGCGCTTGCCGGGCATCACCGAATCCGCGCGCATCTTTGCCGGCGTCGATCTCACCCGCGAGCCGGTGCCGATCGTGCCGACGGTGCATTACAATATGGGCGGCATCGCCACGAACTATCATGGCGAGGCCCTGACCAAGAAAGACGGCAACCCCGACCACATCGTGCCCGGCATGATGGCGCTTGGCGAGGCGGCTTGCGTTTCCGTCCATGGCGCCAATCGGCTCGGCTCCAATTCGCTGATCGATCTCGTGGTATTCGGCCGCGCCGCGGCACTGCGCTGCGCCGAGATTTTGACGCCGAACGACAAGCACCCCGAGCTGCCGAAAGATTCCGCCGAGCGGGCACTGTCGCGGCTCGACAAATTCCGCAACGCCTCGGGCAGCACGCCGACGGCGCAGCTGCGTGCCAAGATGCAGCACATCATGCAAACCAATTGCGCCGTGTTCCGCACCGGCGACGTGCTCAAAGAAGGCTCAAAGCTCATTCACGAAGTGTTCGACGGAACGACCGACATCCGCACCACCGACCGCTCGCTGATCTGGAATTCCGACCTGATCGAGACGCTGGAATTCGCCAACCTGATCGAGCAGGCCGTGGTCACCGTGGATGCCGCGGTCAACCGCACCGAAAGCCGCGGCGCCCACGCGCGGGAGGATTTCCCCGATCGCGACGACAAGAACTGGATGAAGCACACGCTCACTTGGCTCGACCCCAATACGGGCAAGGTGACCGTCGACTACCGGCCGGTGCACACATACACGCTCACCAACGACGTGGCCTATATCGAGCCCAAAGCGCGGGTTTACTGAAAGCAAAAACGCGATGGTCCAATTCACCCTGCCGAAAAATTCCAAGGTCACCGAAGGCAAGACCTGGCCGCATCCGGCCAAGGCCAAGGTGGAGCGCGAATACCGCGTCTATCGCTGGAATCCAGACGACGGCAACAATCCGCGCATCGACACCTACTACGTCGACACTGCCGATTGCGGCCCGATGATTCTCGACGGGCTGATCTGGCTGAAGAACAATATCGACGCGACGCTCACCTTCCGCCGTTCCTGCCGCGAGGGCATCTGCGGCTCCTGCGCCATGAATATCGACGGCACCAACACGCTGGCCTGCACCAAGGCCATGGCCGAGGTCAAAGGCGCGGTGCGCGTTTATCCGCTGCCGCACTGTGCGGTGGTGAAGGATTTGGTGCCAGATCTGACCAATTTTTACGCCCAGCACGCCGCGATCCAGCCCTGGCTGCAAACCGTGACGCCGACGCCGCAGAAGGAATGGAAGCAGAGCCACGAGGACCGCGCCAAACTCGACGGCCTCTACGAATGCATTCTCTGCGCCTGCTGCTCGACCTCATGCCCGAGCTATTGGTGGAATTCCGACCGCTATCTCGGCCCAGCCGCGCTGTTGCAGGCGCAGCGCTGGATCGTGGATTCGCGCGACGAGGCCACCGGCGAGCGGCTCGACAATCTGGAAGACCCATTTCGCTTGTATCGCTGCCACACCATCATGAACTGCGCCAAGGCCTGCCCAAAACACCTCAATCCGGCCAAGGCCATCGCCGAGATCAAGCGCACCCTCGTCGAGCGGCAGGTGTGATCGCTGCTTCGCGTCATTGCGAGCGGAGCGAAGCAATCCAGTTCTGTAGCGCCGAGGCTGGATTGCTTCGTCGCTTCGCTCCTCGCAATGACGGCTTAGCGCCGGAACAACTCTGCGGCCTCGTGGATTAGCTGCACATGGCCGATCAAGATCACCTCGACCGCGTCTGGCAGGTCGTCGAGCGCGTCGGCGTCGCCATGCTCACGACCCACTTTCCCGGCGGCTTTCGGGCGCGGCCGGTCGAGCCGCGGCTCGACCGCGCCGCGGGCCTGATCTGGGTGGTGACCGACCTGCGCAGCGACAAAGAGCACGAGATCGAGACCGAGCACGATGTCGGTCTCACCGTCGTCGACGCCAAGGAACATGCCTACCTCTCAATCACCGCGCGGGCCGAGGTGCGGCGTGACCACGCCAAGGCCGCCGAGATTTGGCGCTACGCTGATAACCTGTGGTGGCAGGGCCCGGACGATCCGAATGTCTGCGTGCTGCGGATCACGCCGCTCACGGCGGAAATGTGGGACGGGCCTGCGAGCAAGGCCGTTGCCGCGTTCGAATTCGTCAAGGCGCGGCTCACCGGCGCCAAGCCGAATCTCGGCGAGAACCGTAAGGTGACGGTCGATCTGCGATGAGGCCGAGCGCGGTCTACAAGCAAATCTGGCGCGCGGTTCGCGAACGCAAGCAGATCACCTGCACGTTCGACGGCAAACACCGCGAAGCCTGTCCGATCATTCTCGGTTATGCAGCCGACGGCAGCGAGCGGGTGCTGGTGTTCCAATTTGGCGGAGAGACCAGCCCGCGATCCAGCTTGCCTGGATGGCGTAGCTTCCTCCTCACTAAAATCCACGATCTGAAGCTGCGCGACGGGCGCTGGGTCGAAGGCGATACCCACAGCCAGACGCAATCGCACATTCAATTCATCGATGTCGACGTCAACATCCCGCAGACACTGACCCGACCGGCGCCGTTGCCGTTCGGCTCGCCGCAATTGCAGCCGCCGCGCGGCAGGTGATCGCTCTTCACAGCTTCAGCTTGCGCCTGCGCTGCCCGAGCGTACGCAGCCGCAGCGCGTTGAGCCGGATAAACCCTTCGGCATCGCGCTGGTCGTAGGCCACCTTGCCGTCCTCGAACGTCACCAGATCCTGGTCGTAGAGCGAATATTTGCTGTCGCGGCCGACGACGCCGGCGTTGCCTTTGTACAATTTCAGCCGCACCCGACCGGTGACGAATTCTTGGCTCTTGTCGATCGCCGCCTGCAGCATCTCGCGCTCGGGCGCGAACCAGAAGCCGTAATAGATCGCTTCCGCGTATTTCGGCATCAGCTCGTCTTTGAGATGCGCCGCGCCGCGGTCGAGCGTGATCGATTCGATGCCGCGATGTGCCGCCAAAAGAATGGTGCCGCCCGGCGTCTCGTACATACCGCGCGACTTCATGCCGACGAAGCGGTTCTCGACCAGGTCGAGACGGCCGATGCCATGCTTGCGGCCGAGCACGTTGAGTTGCGTCAGCAGAGCCGCCGGCGACAACTTCTTGCCGTCGACGGCAACCGGATCGCCGTGCTCGAAATCGATGGTGACGTAGTCGGCCTTGTCGGGCGCCTTTTCCGGATCGTCGGTGCGCGAATAGACATAGTCCGGCACTTCGCCGGCGGGGTCTTCGAGTACCTTGCCCTCGGACGAAGTGTGCAGAAGATTGGCGTCGGTCGAGAACGGCGCCTCGCCGCGCTTGTCTTTGGCGATCGGGATCTGGTTCTTCTCGGCAAAGGCAATGAGCGCCTCGCGCGATTTGAAATCCCATTCGCGCCACGGCGCGATGACTTTCACGTCGGGCTTCAGCGCGTAATAGGCGAGCTCGAACCGCACCTGGTCGTTGCCCTTGCCGGTGGCGCCGTGAGCCACCGCATCGGCGCCGACTTTTTCGGCGATCTCGATCTGCCTCTTGGCGATGAGCGGCCGCGCGATCGAGGTGCCGAGCAGATATTGGCCCTCGTAGAGCGTATTGGCGCGGAACATCGGAAACACATAGTCGCGGACGAATTCCTCGCGCAAATCCTCGATGAAGATGTTTTGCGGCTTGATGCCGAGCGTCAGCGCCTTGGCGCGCGCCGGCTCGAGCTCCTCGCCCTGGCCGAGATCGGCCGTGAAAGTCACGACCTCGCAGCCGTAAGTGGTCTGCAGCCACTTGAGGATGATCGAGGTGTCGAGCCCGCCCGAATAGGCCAGCACCACTTTTTTGACGTCGCCTTGGGGCATCGCAAAATCCCGCATGGGGGCAACGGCTTGCCCCCAATTCGGCGCGGACTATAGGCGTGCAGGGGAACGACGCAAGCCGGGCTTTCAGGCGGATTCAGCGGCGCCTAAGGCCATGAATTCAATTCCCGCGCCTATCGGCATCGCCTAGACTTCCCGCGACGGATCGCTTTGGAGGGGCCCATGCGTTCGACGCTCACCACCATCATTTTGATCGGCATGCTGCTCGGCATCGCGGTCGGCTATGCCTGCCATACGCTGTGGCCCGATCCGGCGGTGGCGAAAAGCATCTCCGACTACATCTCGCTGATGACCGACATCTTCCTGCGCCTGATCAAGATGATCATCGCGCCCCTGGTGTTCTCGACGCTCGTGGTCGGCGTCGCCCATATGGGCGATCCCAAGATCGTCGGCCGCATCGGCGCCAAGGCGATGCTGTGGTTCGTCACCGCGTCGCTGGTGTCACTGCTGCTGGGCCTCGTGCTGGTCAACATCCTGCGCCCCGGCGACAACCTCAACCTGCCGCTGCCCGACGCCCAGGCCGCCACCAACCTCAAGGTCGCCTCGCTGTCGGCCAAGGATTTCGTCGCCCACCTGGTGCCGCGCTCGATCGTCGAGGCGATGGCGACCAATGAGATCTTGCAGATCGTGGTGTTCTCGCTGTTCTTCGGCGTCGCCTGCGCGGCGCTCGGCCAGCGCGCCCACAAGCTGGTCGAAGGCATCGAGGAACTCTCCCACGTCATCCTCACCATCACCGGCTACATCATGAAGCTGGCGCCGCTGGCGGTGTTCGCCTCAATGGCCGCGATCATCACCACGCAGGGCCTCGGCATTCTGGTGACCTACGGCAAGTTCGTGGTCGAGTTCTATTTTGGCCTGCTGCTGTTGTGGGGCCTGTTGGTCGCCGTCGGCTACGTCTTCTTCGGCAGCCACGTCATGCGGCTGGTTCAGCTGGTGCGCGAGCCGTTCATGCTGGCGTTCTCGACCGCGAGCAGCGAGGCGGCCTATCCGAAAATGATGGAGCAGCTGGAAAAGTTTCCGATCAGCCGCAAGATCATCAGCTTCGTGCTGCCGATGGGTTACTCGTTCAATCTCGACGGCTCGATGATGTATTGCACGTTCGCCACCATGTTCATCGCGCAGGCCTACAACATCCAGCTCGGGCTCGGCCAGCAGATCACCATGCTGCTGTTGCTGATGCTCACCAGTAAGGGCATGGCGGGCGTGCCGCGCGCGTCGCTGGTGGTCATCGCCGCGACCTTGGCGAGCTTCAACCTGCCCGAGGCCGGCTTGCTGCTGATCATCGGCATCGACCAGTTCCTCGACATGGGCCGCTCCGCCACCAATGTGATCGGCAATTCGCTCGCCACCGCCGTGGTGGCGAAATGGGAGGGCGAGAAGATGCACGCGCCGGTCGCGCCGGAGCCGGTGCTGACCAAAAAAGCCGCTTGAGCGTGTCATGATCGGCGCTCGGCACATATTGCCAGGCTTTTTGTTTGCCGCCGCGCTCGCGCTGCCGGCCGCGGCGCAAGATGCCAATGTCGGCGTGCTGTCGGGCACGCTCAAGAAGATCAAGGATACCGGCACGATCACGCTCGGCTATCGCGAAAGCTCGCTGCCATTCTCCTATCTCAACAAGCGCCAGCAGCCGATCGGCTATTCGATCGACCTGTGCCGCGAGATCGTCGAGGAAGCGGCGACCGAGCTTGACGGCATGGAGATCAAGATCGCGTTCGCCCCGGTCACCGCGTCCGACCGGCTGGACAAGGTCAAAACCGGTGCCGTCGATCTCGAATGCGGCTCGACCACGAGCAATCTGCAACGGCAGAAAGAGGTGGCGTTCTCGCCGGTATTCTTCGTCGCCGGCACCAAGCTGATGGTGCCGAAGACTTCCGCGGTGCAGTCCTATCGCGATCTCGCCGGCAAGACCGTCGTGGTGACCGCCGGCACCACCAACGAGGCGGCGCTGCGCACGCTGTCCGATAAGCAAAAGCTCGGCATCGCCATCGTCACGGCACGCGATCACGCCCAGTCGCTGGCGATGCTGGTCGCCGGCAAGGCCGACGCCTTCGCCACCGACGACGCGCTGCTCTACGGTTTTATCGCCACCGAGCCGAGCGCCCACGATATGAAAGTCGTCGGCGACTATTTGTCCTACGATCCCTACGGGCTGGCGTTTCGCCGCGACGACCAAAGCTTTGCCGCGACCGTCGAGCACGTCTTTGCGCGGATGGCGGGCGAGCGGCGGCTCGAAGAGCTCTACAACAAATGGTTCTTGCGCCGGCTGCCGACGGGGGAAACGCTCAATCTGCCGATGAGCCCGCAGCTCGCGGAAATTTTCCGCGTGCTGGGGGCACCGGAATAGATCATCCGGCCGGCTTGTCGGTCTTGTTGGCCATACGTTTCGGCCACCAGCGATAGATCAGGCCGTATGCCGCCCAGATCACCAAATACATGAACACGCCGGCGAACACGACGTCGGTAAAAAAGTGCCCGCCGCCGGCGATGCGCAGGATGCCGACCGCGCTGCCGAAAACGAGCGCGCCGCCGTAAGCGAGAAGCCGCCATTGCGGCGGGGCCAGCGCGGCCGGCGCCATGGTCCAGAATGCGCCCGCGGGCTCGCCGGCAACGAACGAGCAATTGTTCGGACAATCGCCGCGCGGGTCCCACCACGGGGTGAAGCGATCGGTGCCGCCGAACTCGGTGACGTCGATCGGCCGTGCTCGGCCCCAATGGTCCTTCAACAGCGTATTGGTGAGGAGGCCGGGGCCGACCGCGAGCGTCCCGATCACGAACAGCACAGCCTCGGTTTTGATCAGCATGCGCCGGCGCGGCAATAGAAACCTGCCGAGGAGCGCGAGACCTGCCGGCACGATCAGAAGCGTGATCAGCGCGCGCGCCGCAGCGCGGGCGTATTGCGACCACACTTGGGCGTTGAGCGGAAAATCATGCGTCCTCGGGTCGTAGAACGGCGTGGACACGGCAAGATCGAGCCGCGGCCAGACGCCGAAGACGACGCCCACCGCGACGCCGACGGTCAGCGCGATGATAAGCCCGGCCCGGTTCATGGGCGCTGATCCGATGACATTGTAAAACGAATCACTTCCAGGAGCCCGCTTTGCGACCGGCGAACAACCAATAGACAAAACCGCCGGCAATGCCAGCGGCGGCGAGCACCTCGCGCTCGCGCACGAGCGGGCTTGCCGGATCGCCGTTATAGCCTGCGAAATCGAGGCCAAAACTCAGCGACAGGGCCAGCACGCCGCCGAGCGCCGCATAGATCAGGCTTGAGCGCCAAGAGAAACCTTCCGTCAGTGCGATGACGAGCAGCGCCGGCATCATCGCGATTCCGCCCATCACAGCGGCGCCGATCAGGACGACGGCCCAGACCGCGACCGATTGCAGGCCGAGCGCGGTCAAGTCATCCCATTCCGGCGTCAGCGTGCCGATAGTGAGAATGAGGGAGGCGGCGATGCAGGCCAGGATATAGGCGAGAATGATCATCGCAATGCGCGAGAGGACGGCCATCGCGCGGCATCAATCCGTCATCGCCATGGCACGCAGCGCCAGCCGCTCGCGGGCGGAAAGCTTTTCGGTCGCGCTCTTGAGCTGGCCGCAGGCGGCGAGGATATCGCGGCCGCGCGGCGTGCGCACCGGCGAGGCGTAGCCGGCATTGAAGATCACCTCGGAGAATTTCTCGATCTGCTCCCAGTCCGAGCATTCGTATTGGGTGCCCGGCCACGGATTGAACGGGATCAGATTGATCTTGGCCGGAATGCCTTTGACCAGGCGCACCAGCGCCCGCGCATCGACAAGCGAATCGTTGATGCCTTTGAGCATGACATATTCGAAGGTGATGCGCCGCGCATTGGAGACGCCGGGATAGTTACGGCAGGCGTCGAGCAGGTCGCGCAGCGGATATTTGCGGTTGAGCGGCACGAGTTGGTCGCGCAACTCGTCGGTGACCGCGTGCAGCGAAATCGCCAGCATGGAGCCGATTTCCGCGCCGGCGCGCGCAATATTCGGCACCACGCCGGAGGTCGACAGCGTGATGCGCCGCTTGGAAATGCTTAACCCGTCGCCGTCGGCGACGACGTTGAGCCCATCGCGCACGGCTTCGAAATTGTACAGCGGCTCGCCCATGCCCATCATGACCACATTGGAGACGAGGCGCTTCTCGCCGTCGCCGCGCCCTCCCTTCCCTCCCCCGCTTGCGGGGGAGGGAAGGGAGGGGGTCCAATCGTTCAGCCGATCGCGCGCCAGCACGACCTGGCCGACGATCTCGCCCGGCGTCAGATTGCGCACCAGGCGCTGCGTGCCGGTATGGCAGAACGTGCAAGTGAGCGTGCAGCCGACCTGGCTGGAAATGCACAGGGTGCCGCGATCGGTTTCGGGGATGTAAACGCACTCGACCTCGCAGGGCCGGCTGTCGGTTTCGCCCGGAAGCCGCAATAGCCACTTGCGCGTGCCGTCGACCGAGGTCTGCTCGGCGACAACCTCCGGCCGCGCCGTCGTGAAATGTTTTGCAAGCGCGGCGCGCAAATCCTTCGACAACGTCGTCATCGAGTCAAAATCTTGCGCGCCGCGTACGTAGAGCCAGTGCCAGAGCTGCTGCACCCGCATGCGCTGCTGCCGCTCCGGCACCCCGATGGTGCCGAGCGCCGCCGCCAGCGCATCGCGCGTCAGGCCGACCAGTGACGGCTTGTCCGGCGCGACATATTGCTCGAGCGGCCGCTTCTCGATGAAGGCAGCGGCGCCGTCAGTATGAGGTGCGGCGAGCGAAGTGGTCATCGGAATCCGCGAAGCGACATTTCATCGATTAGATAAGCCCTCCCCCTGAAAGGGGGAGGAGGCGAGCGAAGCGAGCCAGGTGGGGGTCCGCGGCGGCAACGCTTGCGCAAGTTTGTCGGCCGCGGACCCCCACCCTACCCTCCCCCTTTCAGGGGGGAGGATTAAGCGCCGTCTACTTGCATTCCTGGCCGACGCGGTCGAGGGCTTGCGCCAGGCCTTTGAGCGAGAACGTGTCGGACGATTGCGTGCCTTTGGCCGAGACGCCCTTGACCACCGCGCTTTGGCCGGCGCGCATGGCGTCGACCATTTGCGCTTCTTCGGACGCATTTTTGATCCAGGCGCCGTCCTGCTGGGTATAGAGCGCATACGAGGTCGAGCCGACGGCCGCCGAGGCCTCGGTGCCGGGCTTGAACGGATAGCCAATAATGATCGAGACCTCGTTGCTCACCTTTTCGGCCGGGCGTGAGGAGATGAAAATATAGACTGGATTGCGCGGCCGGTCCGGCGGATTGGTTTGCGACGACGTCGGTTTGGCGATGGCGAAGCAGACCTTCTTGCCGCCGGGCGAAGCCGTATAGGCGCCCCACTCGCCATATTGGCCGAGCAAGGTCGGCTTTACGCCGCCGACATTGGGCGGCGTGGCGGGCTTTGCGGGGGCGGCCTCCGCGGGTTTTGCGGGTTTCGCGGGCGCCGCTTCGGCGGGCTTTGCGGGCGCTGCCTCGGCCGGTTTTGCGGGGGTGGTTTTGGGTTTTGCCGGCTTTTTTGCCGGCGCCGGCTTTGCTGGCGCTGGCGCCACGGTATCCGCGGGCTCAGGCTGCTGCTGGGCATTGGCGGGAACCGCCAATGCCGCCCCCAAAAGTAGCGGCAGGGCAATCTGCCATCGTCGATAGATGCACATCGGGCCTCGCGAACACCCCTAAGCAATGGATAGCAAAGCTCTCAACTTTAATCCAATTCGGCCTTTTGCGGAATGCGATTGCTAGGCTTGGCCGGCGAGCCCGGCCGACCATCGGCAAAGTGTGACCACTGACACAGCCAAAAACGGTGCCGCCCCCAATACTGCCAACGTTAGCGGCGC
>Ga0210398_10005080_pt1 | contig 12256 bp, 11 predicted proteins | sample IncBWC4OmetaG_FD_161047 | JGI IMG/M metagenome (GOLD analysis project Ga0210398, IMG submission 161047) | Forest soil microbial communities from Barre Woods Harvard Forest LTER site, Petersham, Massachusetts, United States - Inc-BW-C-4-O | ecosystem: Environmental > Terrestrial > Soil >... | reverse complement strand
TTCTCGATGCTCGGCGTCTCGAAAAAAATCGAGCGCAAGGAAATCCTCCGCGACATCTCGCTGTCGTTTTACCTCGGGGCGAAAATCGGCGTGCTCGGCCTCAACGGCTCCGGCAAATCCTCGCTCCTGCGGATTCTGTCCGGGCGCGACACCGAGTTTGAGGGCCGCGTGCACTTTGAGCCGGGCTATGCCACCGGCCTGCTCGAGCAGGAGCCATCGCTGCCGGCCGGCGTGACCGTGCGCGCCTGCGTCGAGGAAGGCGTGAAAAAACTCACCGACCTCGTCGCGGCGTATGATGCCACGTGGGATAAATTAAACGACGAGGCGGACGAGGCCGCGAAGGAAAAAATCCTCGCGCAGCAGGGCGAGCTGCAGGAGGAGATCGACCGCCTCGGCGCTTGGGACACCGCCTCGCAGGTCGAACAGGCCATGGATGCGCTGCGCTGTCCGTCCGGCGAGCAAATCGTGGACAACCTGTCCGGCGGTGAGCGCCGGCGCGTCGCGCTGGCGCGGCTGCTCCTGCAAAAGCCCGGCATCCTGCTGCTCGACGAGCCGACCAACCACCTCGACACCGAGAGCGTGCACTGGCTCGAGCAGCACCTCGCGCGCTACGAGGGCACGGTCATCGCGGTGACCCACGACCGCTATTTTTTGGACAACGTCGCGCAGTGGATCCTCGAGCTCGACCGCGGCCACGGCATCCCTTGGCAGGGCAATTATTCGTCGTGGCTCGAGCAGAAGCAGCGCCGCGGCGCCGTCGAGCAGCGCACGGAGGACCGCCGCCAGAAAGCGATGGCGCGCGAGCTGGAGTGGATCCGCCAGTCCGCCAAGGCCCGCCAGGCCAAGTCGCAGGCGCGCATCACCGCCTACGAAGCCATGCTCAAGGAAAACGTCGTCGAAAAGGAGCGCGAGTTCGAGCTGCTCATTCCGCCCGGTCCGCGCCTCGGCGGGCTGGTCGTCGAGGCCAGGGGCCTCACCAAAAGCTATGGCGACAACGTTCTTTTCGAGAACCTCGGCTTCTCGCTGCCGCCGGGCGGGATCGTCGGCGTCATCGGCCCCAACGGCGCGGGCAAGACCACGCTGTTCAAGCTCATCCTCGGCCTGGAGAAACCCGATGCCGGCACGCTGCGCGTCGGCGAAACCGTGAAGCTCGCCTATGTCGACCAGTCGCGCGACGCGCTGCCCGGCGCTGCGACGATCTTCCAGGCGATCAGCGACGGCGAGGAAATCCTGAAGCTCGGCGGCCGCGAGGTGAACGCCCGCGGCTACGTCGCGCAGTTCGGCTTCACCGGTGCCGACCAGCAGAAGAAAGTCGGCGTGCTGTCCGGCGGCGAGCGCAATCGCGTGCACCTCGCGCGCCTGCTCAAGAGCGGCGCCAACGTGATCCTCTTCGACGAGCCGACCAACGATCTCGATGTGAACTCCATTCGCGCGCTTGAGGATGCGCTGGAGAATTTCGCCGGCTGCGCGGTCGTCGTTTCGCACGACCGCTGGTTTCTCGACCGCGTCGCCACGCACATCCTGGCCTTCGAGGGCGACAGCACCGTGCACTGGTGGCCGGGAAATTATTCGAGCTACCTCGAGGATTTCCGCCGCCGGAAAGGCGCCGATGCCGACCGGCCCCACCGCATCAAGTATCGCCGCCTCGCGCGATGAGCGCGAGGCGGCGATACTTGAACATTCAACGTTCAACATTGAACATTCAACGCCCAGCGCTTCCGAAATTTATCCGTACGTTGATGATCGGTATTAGAGGCTTGAGTTGGATGTTGGGTGTTGAATGTTGAACGTTGAATGTTCCGGGCGGAATAAATTCCGCCCGGAAGGCTCTCAAGAATATGAAATACGGGCTTTTGCTTCTTTGCGCTGTTGTGTTTAGCTCTTTTCCCATGAGCGCTTCCGCCGCAAAAACCGAATCCATCGTCCTTGGCGGCGGCTGCTTTTGGTGCACCGACGCCGCCTACAAAATCCTGCCCGGCGTGCAACACATCACCTGCGGCTATGCCGGCGGCAGTGTCCTGAACCCCACCTACGAGCAAGTGTGCACGGAAACGACCGGCCATGCGGAGGTGATCAAGGTCGATTACGACCCGGCGCAAACGTCCCTGGAGAAACTGCTCGAATACTTCTGGCACGTGCACAACCCCACGCAGGTCGGCGGCCAGGGCAATGACCAGGGTTCGCAGTACCGCTCCATCATCCTGTACGCGAACGAAGCCCAGAAGCTCGCGGCCGAGAAATCGCGCGCCGAGGCGCAGAAAACTTTCCGTGATCCCATCACGACCGAGATCGTGCCGCTGACCAAGTTCTGGCCGGCGGAGGATTACCACCAGGATTATTTCGCGAAGAATCCTGACCAGGGCTACTGCAGCTTCGTGATCGCGCCGAAGATTGAAAAGCTGAAGCAGCTGCCGGAAGTGCAGGGGAAATAGTAACGAATCCCGGTTATCTTCATTGTCATTCTGAGCGCGTTGAGGTCAACGCGCTCCACCAACTCCCTCTGTCATTCCGAGCCGGGCGAGGAATCTCATTTTTGTAACCTATTAGGTTACACCAACGCCTCTTAATATTTGGACTTTGAGGTAGGGCGCGACCGCCGGGCGCGCCGATAACTTTCCGGCGGGCCCAGCGGTCCCGCCCTACCACCTGATTGATCGCAGAAGTCCAATTATCTTTAGATATTGGTATTGCTCCGCCAGCAGAGATTCCTCGCACGGCTCGGAATGACAAAAATAGTTGGAATCGGCCTTGCCGGCCCATTTGCGGAAGAAAGTAGAAGAGATTTGCAAAAAGATTTCTTTTTTTCACTGCAGGGTGAAAAATTAGTCCTGCATTTGGCTGCGATTCTGCTATAGCAGATGACATCGGCTAATATGGAAAACGTGCTGATACCTCTTCCAGGGTTTGTGCTGCCGGAAGATTTCCCGTGGCGAGTGAAGTTCGTTTCCCTGGTGGATGGGCAATTGCGGAGGCTGCGCGCCAGCGGGCGCTTTTTGCCCCCGCGCTTTTTTGGTTATTATTTCCAGGGCGGCGACCCGGTGGCGGTGTCCGGCAGCTGGACGGTCACGCTCGATCATGAACCGCAGGTGATGAACCTGCCGGCGGCGCTGGAAGACCTGACGCTCGGGCAATATGCGATTGCCAGCCCCACGCATAATGTGGAGCCGGACTTCCTGCTGGTGCACGACCGGCGCGACGGCGCGTGCTGGCTGTGGCGTTTTGCCTACGGGCTGAGGTTTGTCATGGCGACGGAGCCGGTGAGCGGCGATGACGGCATGAACAATGCGGAAAACCGCAAACTACTGGGACCGTGATAACCAGATTTGTTTTTAACCGCGAATGGACGCGAATCCACGCGAATTAAAACTTCAAACACGGATGACACGGACTATCACAGATAGGGATAGTGTTATCCGTGCTTAACAGTGCAATCCGTGGTAAAAATCACCCTGCAGTCGTTGTGCTAGGAAGTTGGGCTCGGTGTGGTTGGTTCCCACATTCGCGTCAATTCGCGTTTATTCGCGGTTAAAATCAGAATCAAAATTCCACGTCGCGGCAGCGGGCGTCGAGCTGGCGGATGATGAGTTCGATCTGCTTCGGGGTCAGCACGGGCGGCGCGTCGCTGTGAATGGTGGCGCCGAGTTGCTTGGGGTTCAAAACCTTCAAGTCCCGCAGGGTGGTCGTGCTGACCCACCAGCCGGGAAAAACCAGCACGGGCGTGATGAGCAGGCGTTCGCCGATGAGCTGGTAAATCCATTGGGTCAGCCACTCGGCCTGGCGGCGCGTCTGCGCGAGGCCGTGCGTGTCCTCGCCCCACGGATACACGAGCTGCTCGCCGTCGAAGACAATTTCGTGTTCCTGGCGGCCTTGGGCGGCTTTGCCTTTGCGGCGGGTCTTGGTCTCGATGCAATAAATGCCGCTGGGGCCGATGACGACGTGGTCGATGTCGAAGGTGGCATTGCCGTATTCGCACGGCACGTCGTGGAAGACAAAATAGCCCTCCGCCAGGAGCGGCACCAGGGCCTCGGCGACGGCCTTTTCACCGTAGAGACCGAGGTGGCAGTCGCGCCGCAGCGTGATCGTGCGCATGAGCCACCAGGCGCAGCCGGCGAGCGCGAGGACGAACAGGATGAGCGAAGTAATGAATACGACCAGGCCGCCGGTCGTGGCGCCCATGTGGTCGGAAATGATCAGGCCGCCCCACAGCAGCAGCCCGGGCACGATCGCGCAACCGCCGAGGCCGAGGAGGAGAAAGTCGTCGAGCTTTTCGAGCCGGCGGCGCAGCCCTTCGCCGGGCCCGCGGAGCAATTTTTCGGAAACGGGCGGACGTTCCCGGCGGCGATTGACGCGCCAAATCCAAAGCCAGGCCACCATGCCGATGTAGGCGACCGTGAAAAGGATGAAAACCCAGACTGAAGCACCGGTAGACATACGTGCGTTTTGGCCCGTGGGTGCCTAGCAAACAATGTTATTGAAGCTCAGGAAGTTAAATTGAGCAGAATTTGACGATCACTTGACGGAGTTTTTACCGTTTTTCCGGCTTTTGGCCGTTGTTTTGAGCCAGCTGGAAAAATGGAAAGGCTGAAGGGCTGAAGCTGCAGTCGGGCGTGGTTGGGCGGTGGAATACTCCGATTCAGCCTTTCAGTCTTTCAGTTCTTCAGCCTTTCTCCTACTGCTATTTCATGCATATCCCTAAACCGTTCTCTTTCGGACTCGCCATGCTGATGGTGGGTGCGGGGTTGCGTGCGCAAACGGCCTTGCCGGTCGAGACATCGGCGCCATTGCTGATGGCAAACGAGGTGAGGCCGGAGCCGGCGGAGTTGCTGCTCCAGCAGCAGGCGGCGCAGCACGCCTTGGAACTGGGACTGCCGACGGTGGCGGCGGAGATTTATCGCGGGCTGCTCGCGGTGCCGGGGGGGGATCGCGCGGCGCTGACGCTCGCGCTGGCGACGGCCTTGCTCGACGACGGCCACTTGGACGAGGCGGACAAGGCCTTACAGGGGATCGTGGCGGAGCGGGGAGCGCCGTGGCATTTGCGCGAGGGGCTGATTGCGGCGGTGAGAAAGAACTTTGACGCGGCGCGGACCGAGGCCGCCGCCGTGAAGCCGGAGGAACTGGGGCCGGCCGACCTTGGGTGGTTCTATTCCCTGCAAGGCCAACTGGCGGATGCAGCGGGTGATGGGCCGAAAGCGCAGGCCTTTTATGACCAGGCGGCGGGTGTGGCGTCGTCGGACCAGCAGCGCGCACAATTTGAGCTGGCCCAGTACGGGATTGAGCTGCGCCGGGCGCCCCCGAAGGATACCTCGCTGCTGGATGAGCTGGGGAGCAACGTGGACAAATACCAAGGCACGCTCACAGGATACCAGTATGTGCGGCAATACGCGGTGGTGCTGGACGAAAGCGGGCGCAAGAACGACGCGGTGGCACTCCTGCAGCGGCAACTCCTGGCTTTGCCGCCGTCGGCGCAAGCGACGGCGGATGATTTTCATTTGTTACTCGGGCTGATTGCGGGGCCGGACACGGATCCGGGCCGGCAGGCGCTGACGGAGCTTTTGCGCAGCGGCGGCGACCGCACCATGCAGCGCATCGCGCTGCAATTGCTGGGACCTGCGGCGGCCCAACCGGGGGGCCTGCTCGACGAATTGATCGGCGTCACGCCGCCTCACCCGATCCTGGAAGACCTGCTGTTGTTCCGGGCGCAAGTGAACCTCATGGACAAAAGATATGGCCTGGCCACGGCCGACGCGACTCTCCTCCGGGAAAAATTTCCCGGCTCCACGCTCCTGCCGGCGGCGTTCGGCGTGCTGCTGGGCGTCGCATGGGAGCAGCGGCGCTACCATCTGGCGGCGGACTTTGCGATGAAGGCGCGCGAGGCATTGCCCCCGGGCCAGACGCACGCCCAGCTCGGCGTGATCGAGGCCGAGGCGTGGTTTCGCGCGAGCGATTTTCGCAGCGCGGCCGATGCCTACGCGGCGGTGTTGAACGAGCGGCCGGCGGGCGTCGACGCGGGCGCGCTGATTTTCCAGCGCGTGCAGGCGGAGATCGAGGCCGGGCGGCTCGATGCGGCGCAGGCCTTGATCGACCAGTTCACGGCGGACCCGGCGTTCGACGCGGTGAACCGCTGGCAGGCGGAGTGGAACCTGGCGCGCGCGCTCGAGGCGAACAGCCAGATTTCGGTGGCGCTCGCGCGCGTGGTCAAACTTTTGGGTGCATCCGAGGGGCTGCCGACAGGATCCGCGGAATCCGCGGACCTGCGCCTGCGCATGGCCTGGCTGCAGGCGCGGCTGGCATTCGAGGCGGGGCAGCCGGAACAGGCGTTGCAGCTGGCTGGCGCGCTGGTCGATTCCCTGGCGGGCGCAGCCGGCGCGGGCGTGCCGGCGGAATTGAAGGCGCTGGTCATCAGCGCGGAATTATTGCAGGAGGCCGGGGCGGATCTCGCGTTGCAGCGGACGGACGCGGCGCTGGGGTTGCTGAAAAAGCTGCGCACCGATTTTCCCCAGAGCGATGCGGCGGTGCAAAGCTACATCGTCGAGGCGAATTTCTATGCGGACAGCAACCGACCGAGGGACGCGCAAGCGCTCTTGAACAAGCTGGTGGTTGCAGCCGAGGCCGACCAGACGGCCGGCAATCCCTACGCACGCTATGCCCCCTATGCCTTGTATCTCGCGGCCAATTATGCCGAGGGGCTTGGGCAGGATACTGATCTCGAGGACGCCGAACGGCTGACCGCCCAACTGGCGCGCGAGTATCCGCAGAGCGACCTCGTGTTTTATGCGCTGCTGAAGCAGGGAGACCTGCATCGCAAACTGAACGACTTTGGGCAGGCGCAGCGGATCTACGAGGATCTGGTCAATAACTATGCGCAGCACGACGACGTGCTGGTGGCGCAGATGGCGCTGGCCGACTGCCACTGTGCGCAGGCTGTGAACAATCCGGCGCACGCCGAAAGCGCGGCGGCGATTTATGATAGTTTATCGGAACGGCCGGATGCGTCCGCGGAGCTGCGCATCGAGGCGGGATACAAGTTTGGCCTGTTGCAACAGGCGCAGCCCGGCCACGAGGGCGAGGCACAGAAGACCTGGTGGCGGCTGGTCCAGGTTTTCCTGCTCGACCCGGCCAAACCGGCCGACCTCGGCGCGACCGGCCCGTATTGGATGGGCCGCACGCTGCTCGCCGTGGGCGATTCGCTGGAGCAACAACAGGAAATGGACCAGGCGCGCGAGGCGTGGCAGCTCATCGTGAGCGACAACCTGCCAGGCGGGGCGCTCGCGCAGGAGCGGCTGGCGCGCTACCTGCCGGCGCCGGCAACTGCAGGCAAATGATCAAACGCCAAAGTGACAAATCCCAAAAATCTGAAATTTGAAATCTGAAATTCCGCCGCGAGGCGGGGCCACCCGCTACTCGATGCTCGCTACTGACCTGACCAAATACTAACTACAAACTACCAATTACTTTATAGTCTTAATATGTCCGCATTTGACTTCAGTTTATTCGCCCGCGGCGGGCCGATGATGTGGATCCTGCTGCTGCTCGGCGTGGTCGGGCTGATGTTGTCCATCGAGCGTGCGCTTTACCTGCACCGCGGGCAGATCCGCTCGACGTCGTTCGTCAACGGCATCAAGAACATCCTGGCCAAACGGCGCCTGATCGAGGCGCTGACGGTGTGCGAGGAGACGCCCGGGCCGGTGGCCGCGGTGGTTAAGGCCGCGCTGCTGCACGCCAATGATGACGAGGCGAAGATGCGCTTTGCGGTGCAGGAGGCGGCGCTGGTGGAAATCCCGTCGCTTGAGCGGCGGCTGGGCACGATCGCCGCCATCGCCCAGGTGGCGCCGCTCGTCGGCCTGCTCGGCACGCTGCTGGGCATGATCGTGACGTTCCGGGCGTTCCTGCACGACTACGAGACGGCCAGCGCGCTGGCGGCGGGCCTCTGGCCGGCGCTGCTGAGCACGGCGGCGAGCCTGATGATCGGCATCCCGGCGCACCTGGCCCACCATTTCCTCGCCGGGCGCGTGCGGGCGATCCTGCGCGACGTGGAGTGGGCGGGGAATGAAATCATGCGGTATTTGTTAATTGAATACAAAAGGCCGGGCGGGGAAACGGCGGAGGCCAAGCCATGATCACGCGGCCCCTCGACCTCGCCTCGCGCCCGCGGCGGACGCCGCGGAACTTCGACGCGTTTTATTTCATCAACGCCGGCCTGCTCGTGCTTTTCTTCCTTTTGTTCGGATCGCGTTTCGTGCTGGCGCCGGGGCTGGGGGTCAGGCTGGCCGGCGGGTTTGCCCTGCCGACCATGGAAGGGGCAAAAGCGAACGCCGTGGCGACCAATGTCGTGATTAGCGTGCCGCGGTCGGGGGTGGCGCTGGTGGCGGACGAGGGGATGATCAATTTTGCGCAACTGGGCGCCTGGCTGCAGGCGCGCGCGAAGGAGCACAAGGCGCCGGTGCTGCTCATCCGCGCCGACGGGCGCGTGCCCACGCAGGACATCGCCGACGTCGAGGCGCTGGCGATGGCGGCGGGTTTTACCTACGTGCAGCTCGCGTTTGAGGAGTCGGCCGTGGGAAAATGAGCCATGGCTGAGACCCCGAAAGTTTCCGCCGGCGGGCCGCAGGGCGGGGGAGAACGGCGCATCTGGCTGATCGCCGGGGCGGGCGCGCTATTAGCGCTGATTTTTGTCTTGTGGCTGTTTTCCCGCTCGCCGGCGCCGCCCCCGGCGGCTGCGCTGCCGCGACCCGGGCCGGCGCTGGGGCTTGGCAGCAGGACGACGGACGAGGCGGAATTGCTCGATCCGACGCCGCTCTTTTTGCCGACGCGGTGGAATGTCCAGCCGCAACACCTGCCGGCGGGTGTGGCCCGCGAGCCCGGGGTGGCATTTGCGGCGTTCAATCCGAAGCTGTTGTACGATAAGGATGTGCTGGCACTGAGGTTTCCCGCGGTGGTGGCAACACCCACCCGGCCGGTTGAGGCGCTTGCGGTGGGTGCGTCGCCGCGGCCATTGCTGGGTTTGGGCCGGGTGGATCTCGCGGCGGAACCGCTGGCGGCGAGGGGCGGGTTTGCCGAAGTGTCGGCGGCCGGCACCGGTGAACCCGTGCTGGCGCAGGCTTTGCCCGGGGCCGCGCCGCCGGCGGGGGACTGGGCGCCGCTGGAGTTCTTGGTGGGGGTAAACGCGATGGGGCTCGTCGGGCCGCCGCAACTCGTGCACAGTTCAGGCAACGGGGCCGTCGACGGGTATTTTCGGGCGTTTTTGGCGGAAAATTTCCGGCTGGGCGCACGATTGCGGCCGGGACTTTTCCATGTCAGCATCGGACCCTGAAATATTTGTAGGCAATGTGCAAAATTTCAGTTGACGGAGCGGAATGCGACATCCACGTTCTTAACTCTTTTTTCAATTATTTGACCTACCTAGGTCTGCCCAGATAGCTCAGTTGGCAGAGCACGTCCTTGGTAAGGACGAGGTCGCCGGTTCGAATCCGGTTCTGGGCTCCAGGTCAGCGTCGATGACTTCTACGACGTTAAATAAGGGGTCACCCTAAATAACCTAATCAACTTCATCAACTCAACCGTCTCAAACCCACATGGCTAAAGGTACATTCGAACGCAAGAAACCGCACGTGAACGTTGGCACAATCGGCCACGTTGACCACGGAAAAACCACGCTCACGACCGCGATCCTCGCAGTCCAGGCGCGCAAAGGCCTCGCCGAGGTCAAATCCTACGCGGATATTGCCAAAGGCGGCACCGTTCGCGATGCGTCGAAGATCGTCACGATCTCCGTCGCCCACGTGGAATATGAGTCGACCAAGCGCCACTACGCGCACGTTGACTGCCCCGGCCACGCCGACTTCGTGAAAAACATGATCACGGGTGCCGCCCAGATGGACGGCGCCATCCTCGTCGTCTCCGCCGCCGACGGCCCGATGCCGCAAACCCGCGAGCACATCCTCCTCGCCCGCCAGGTCGGCGTGCCGAAGATCGTTGTTTTCCTGAACAAGGTCGACCTCATCGACGACAAGGAACTCCTCGACCTCGTCGAGATGGAGATCCGTGAACTCCTGACCAAGTATCAATTTCCCGGCGACACCGCCACCATCATCCGCGGCTCCGCCACGGCGGCCCTCGAAGGCAAGCCGGAAGGCGAGAAGGCCATTGCTGACCTGATGGATGCCATCGACGCGGACATCCCGGAGCCCGTTCGCGAGAACGACAAGCCGTTCCTGATGTCGGTCGAAGACGTCTTCTCGATCACCGGTCGTGGCACGGTTGCCACCGGCCGTATCGAGCGCGGCGTGATCAAGGTCAACGACACCGTTGAAATCATCGGCCTGCGCGACACCACGACCTCCGTCGTGACCGGCATCGAAATGTTCCGCAAGCTGCTCGATAGCGGCCAGGCGGGCGACAACGTTGGCATCCTCCTCCGCGGCATTGAAAAGGAAGGCATTGAGCGCGGCCAGGTCCTCGCCATTCCGAAGACCATCACCCCGCACAAGAAGGCCAAGGCCGAGATTTACGTCCTCTCCAAGGAAGAGGGCGGCCGCCATACGCCGTTCTTCAACGGCTATCGTCCCCAGTTCTACTTCCGCACGACCGACGTGACCGGTATCATCAACCTGCCGAAGGGCGTGGAGATGATCATGCCCGGTGATAACATCAGCGTTGAAGTCGACCTGATCTGCCCGATCGCCATGGAAAAAACCCAGCGTTTTGCCATCCGCGAAGGCGGCCGCACCATCGGGGCCGGCCGTATCACCGAAATCATCGAGTAACCTTCTAACCCAAAACTATTCCGGCGAAACGCCGAGGCTTCTGAACAAGGGCCTCGGCTGCGTCGTCTAAGAAACCAACACAGGGGTGTAGCTCAATTGGTAGAGTAGCGGTCTCCAAAACCGTCGGTTGGGGGTTCGAGTCCCTCCGCCCCTGCCAGCCAAGTCCATGAAAAATCCGTTCCGCAGCACACGCATCTTCTTCGGCGAAATGATCGGCGAGCTCAAAAAAGCTTCGTGGCCGTCCAAGCTGGAGCTGCGCGATTCCACCATCGTCGTCATCGTGGCCACGATTGTCCTCGGGCTTTTCACGAGCATTTGCGATTTTGCCCTCATCCAGGTCGTTAACCTCTTCACCGAGCTCGTGCGTTGAACCCCTTGCCGCCCATGACTGCCGAAACCCCCGTCCACGCCGGCGCCCAATGGTTCGCCCTTCACACGCTCTCCGGCCAGGAGAACAAGGTGAAGAACTACATTGAGAAATTCAAGAAGGCCGAGGAACTTGACGACCACATCTTCGAGGTGCTCCTGCCCACCGAGGTCGTCTCCGAGGTAAAAGCCGGCAAGAAATCCACCAAGGTTCGCAAACTCTATCCCGGCTACGTCTTCATCCAGATGCGCCTCTACGAAGAGGGCCAGGTCATCAACAAGCCGTGGTATTTCGTCAAGGAAGTCGCGGGCGTCATCGGCTTTGTCGGCGGCGACCACCCCGCCGCGCTCCGCCAGTCCGAGATCGACGAAGTCCGCGCCCGCATCGAGGCCGCCAGCGGCAAGGAAGTGCCGAAGGTCCAATACGAAGTCGGCGAGGAAGTGAAAATCACCGACGGCCCGTTTGCCAACCTCAACGGTCGCATCGACGAGATCGACCCCGATCGCGGCAAGCTCAAGATTTCCGTCTCCATTTTTGGCCGGTTCACCCCGGTCGAGCTCGAATACTGGCAGGTGCAGAGGCTTACGGAATAAAAATTCCAAATCCCAAAGCACCAAATCCCAAATAATAGTCACCAAATTCTAATTACTTTTCCGATTTCCCATGGCTAAGAAAATCCAAGGCTACATCCGCCTCCAACTTCCCGCCGGCGCCGCCAATCCCGCGCCGCCCGTCGGTCCCGCGCTCGGCGCCCAGGGCGTCAACATCATGGCGTTCTGCAAGGATTTCAACGCCCGGACCAAGGACCAGAACGGCATGATCCTGCCGGTCGTGATCACGGTTTATTCCGACAAGAGCTTCACCTTCATCCTCAAGTCGCCCCCGGCTTCGGTCCTCCTCAAGAAGGCGGCGAATATTGCCAGCGGCTCGGCCCGTCCCAACCAGGACAAGGTCGGCAAGGTCACCCGCAAGCAGCTCCTCGAAATCTACAACCTCAAGAAGGCCGACCTCAACGCCAAGACCGACGCCGCCGGCATCAAGGTCATCGCCGGAACCGCCCGCAACATGGGCATCGAAGTCATCGACTAATTTTTCGTCACACAACTACAACAACCACTCACCGCGG
>Ga0210398_10005079_pt1 | contig 12258 bp, 19 predicted proteins | sample IncBWC4OmetaG_FD_161047 | JGI IMG/M metagenome (GOLD analysis project Ga0210398, IMG submission 161047) | Forest soil microbial communities from Barre Woods Harvard Forest LTER site, Petersham, Massachusetts, United States - Inc-BW-C-4-O | ecosystem: Environmental > Terrestrial > Soil >... | reverse complement strand
TCGGCGGGCCCATTGTTCCAATTTCACACGCTCCTCATCAGTCAAAACCAGGGGCTTCTTGGGGCGTCCTGTGGGCATGCGAAGAGCATAGCAGGATGCCCACACTTATTCAACATATTTATGAGACTTGACACTAGTTGTCATCGCTTCTTCTCCTTCTTCCTGCGCGCGCCCCTGCCCTCCCAGTAATGGGCTACCTTGTAGCGCCGCGCTTTCTTGACATCGGCCTCGATAAACCGCTGGAGGTTGCGATGGTCTATCGGGACCACGATCGAGGCCTTGACCTTGCCAGCCCAGAGCCAGCCAAACAGGGTCTGCGGGTCCACTTCGATCAGCTTGGCGGCTTGGCGCACGGAACAGCTTTTCATTATGCCTTTCGTATAGGCATAATCAAGAGAGCATGTCAATCCGTATTTCTTCTCACTGTTCGTATTCTCTTGCTCATTGCGCTGGTCAAATGAGCCATCGCTTCTGACCGGCAGTTTCCCTTTGCGTGATCTCAGTGTGCACAAACGCTCGGACACCTGGACACAATTGAACAGACAGTCCGCCTTTGTTGCGTCTATCTTGTTGCTTGTGCGGAAGCGAAGGGGCTGCGGTTTGGAAAGTCTACTCCTTCCTCTTACAGCGGAGATGGGTCGTGGAAACCATATTGATCGTTCTCGTTGCTGTTTGTGCTCGGTGGCGGAGGTAGCGCCAGCGGCGTCTTACTGGGAACCGGCCCGCTGCCATAGCGGACCGAGCGCCGGGAGCTTGCGCCATAGGCAAGAAAGAAAAGAATAAGTCGTGGTTAAGCTCACCAGTATGTTCTAATCCCTCTTCATGGCGCCATTGATCGCTTGGCTTCGCGGTCTTCGCGCATTCCGCGTCGCGGGTGGGTTGATTTGCCTGCTACTCATTGTGGTTGCCATTTCCTTAATCGTGCGTTTCATGTGGGGCCGAAAAGATGCGAATTTATTTGGTGTTGGTGATGCTAGTGCTCGTTCCTGCCGCCGCGGCCTTTGATCCTGTCGACGTTTCGACTGCGCTCGGAACCGCTGCCAGGGGTTTTTTCCTGGTCGCGCCCATTCTCTTTGCGCTAGGTACAGTCGTCGGACTCCTCGCCCGTCGCCGGTCTTGATCGTTGAAAGCCCTCGACGTCAAAACCCTTTTGACCTCGCTTCAGCGAAATGCAACATTACGAACTACCGGAGTCCTGAGCGCTAGTCTAGGACCGTAAGTGCCGCAGATGGGGCAGGGGCCGAGTGAAACACGCAACACTACGAACATTATGACGTATTCCTGGCGCCTACGGAACGACCGAGCGGCTCGGAAGAACAGAAGCGGCACTGCGTTCCGGCTTGCGGGCGAGGCGGCCTGCCGGCATTTGCTGGGACCCCTCTGGGCTGCCTTCCGAATTTTCTCGGCCACTCGGCAAGAAAGAAATGACGCGTTGAAGTCCGCATTGACGCCGAAGGCTGGCGAGCCTACGAGCGAAATTTAGCAGGAAGGCCCGATCCGACTCCGATATATAACCTGCTAGGGTTTTCATCCGAAGCAGGAACCTGGCTTCTGAGCCTTCGCTGCCCCCAAGCTGCGCCAGTTCCCCAGGCATTGAGGGCGGTCTGCCTCCAATAGCTGCCAGCGGTTCCGGCTCCTCTTCAGCAAAGAACCGGTACACGGGAACGTCGAGCGCACTTGCGAACCTGTGTAAGGTTTCGACGGAAGGCACGGTGTGCCCGCATTCCACGCGCGAGATGTAGCCGCGGAGCATTCCGGTCTCCCGTTCGATGTCGCCCTGAGACATGCCATTCTGCACCCGAAGATCACGGATTCTCTGACCAATTGACATTGTATTCCTCCGTTCGTTCTTTCCCCTGTCTCTACCACGACCGCCAACCCTCAATGTGGCCTTGCTTTCATTTGGATCCAGTTCTCAAGCCTCCGCAGCCTACAACCGCCGCTCCCGGCTGTCTGTTCCATTCGGAACATCAATGAACAACAGAGTTATTATTCTCTATATCCTCGGATGACATCCTCTGTGGACTTCCCAACACCTCCCCGGAGAACCGCAAATCCTTATCGCGCCCGCTGATTCTCAGAAATGCCAAAGGGCTATCGAACACGACTGATTCTTGCAGGCTTGGTTTTGTTGTGTCTGGGTATGAGCGGAGCGAAGAACGCTTCGCGCCTGCTGGCCAACGAGCTCGGGCGCTTCCGTTGGTTCAGGTATCGCCGCCGCTCTTGAACTTCGGTTCCGCTATCGTGGCACGACGAGCCCGCCCCAGGGCAGTGAAGGTGCTGAACAACTCCAGCAGCCCATTCAACATTCTCTCCATCAGCATCATCGGTCCCCAGACATCGAACTTTGCCCAGACCAAAAATTGCGAAAGCGTGTTAGCGGCGGGAGCCGCCTGCGTAGTTGACGTGACTTTCACGCCTCTTGCGACTGGCATTCGCACGGCCAAACTCAAGCTCCTCGATGGACTGCCGCGGGCCACTCAATACGTCATCCTGAAGGGAGCCGGCTACTGACGGACTGACGGCGAGACCTTGACGGTGATCGTCCACGCTGGGTCAAAAGTAATCTGCTCACCCTTAGTCTCCGACCCAGAGTAGGTCGCTAGCGGTTCAGGTCGAGATTTGAAGGCGGAGGTCCTGATTTGTGGTCGACGCAAGCAGACCTGTTCTCGAGGTTGCGGCTTTCCAGGCTGACCGGTTAGGAAGACCGGGGGATGACACGGGAATATGTGAGCTGAGGCTGGATTCTCGCAAAGGGGGAATTGCGAGAACCGGGCCTCATTTACATTCGCCGCGGGATTCTCGCGGCACTTAGAATATGGCCTATTCAGAGCCCTTCGTCTGTTCTGTATTGCTCACATACAGAAAATTGTTCGGAAGGCTTGGGCGAACCGTGGCCCGACCGGCCTGGCCAGCGCCATCCAGTAATTAGATGGCTCGGACGTGCCGGGTGCCCGCTCTCGGCGTATGTTAGCAACTTTGGATGAGCATGAGCAATACAGAACAGACAGAGAGCTTTGGATAGGGGATACTTTCAGTGTTCAGAATGAACATCAACGAGGCCCGGTTCTCTGATACCCATCTTCAGGCTGGGCCTTGCATTCATCAAGTTAGCTCACTAGCCTAGCCCTTGTGCGAGCGCCAATCGTGTCAGAATCCTTCTTGGACGTTCAGCGTAAATGCGATGATTGCCCAGCAAGTTACCGCGTCCAGATCGAACGCGACAACGGCCTGGGACGCTCTTATCCGGTGCGGTGCCCGGAGTGTGGAGCAGAAACATGGGTTCCGGGAAAGCCACTCGCCGTGGACCAGCTTTTTGGTGAACCGGCTGGAGAAGTCGCGCTGGGCCGGGATCAACACTGAAACCCGTAGGTGCGGGTTCACTTGGCGGATCGCCGCCTGGCCCGGATAAGGCTTCACGCAGCCTTCTTCTTCCTCGCCGCCCACCACTTCCGCATGCCCTCTGACACTCTCCGCCGTGCCTCGGTGCGGCGCAGGCGGCGCATGCCCGGTCGACCGAGAACCCCTTCAGTCTTTCGCCGATCAGGCGTCGCATCATCGGAACGTGCGACTCGCGGTCATAATCCATGTCAAATTTCAGGTTTCAGATTTCGGGTACATCACACTGAGCTTGAGCATGGCTTCGAAAATACTATCGTTCCTTTGTGAGCCGCCACCAGACGTGGGCGAAGGATGCGGGAAGCGGAATAGCAGAGGTCAACCGCGTAGCGCCGGGCGAACGGAAGCGGTACTGCAGCGCGGCTGCGGGCGAGCCGTGGGCGAAGCGGAACAGAGAATCCGGAAGCGGACTCAAATTGGGCGCCGCGCTGCGAGTCGCGTTCTACTCCCTGGCTGGTTCTCGCCGTGGCGGCCCGCGCGAGCTTCGATGCGGCCGGATCGAGGCGGACGGACCCTTTTTTGAAAAAACGCAGCGACCCTCGGAGCCCCCGAGGGGTGGGTGGCGCTGCGACGGCTCCGCCCACGATGTGGACCACGATACGGACGAGGCTCTACATGGCCAGGTCTGACCGGCGACCGCACCCCGGGGGGCGGTGACGCACTACTGACTGCGACTTTCGCCACTTGTTCGAATCGACAGCAAACTCGCTGGGAACGCCGCACTGCTCGACGATCCGTCCCAAGCCCCGAGAACGTCGATATTTTCATTTGAATACAATTATCGAGGCCACCTGTGGGTTCACTAGCGTTGCGGCCCGGTGACTCGCTCACCATCCCGAGGATGGCTTTGTCGGTCGGCTTCATCCGCTTCGTTTCCTCCCCGGATGCGACCCCAGCTACAGGGCTTCTGACTCTTGCCCTGGTGGGACTAACCCCCGCTGAACATGCCAGCCTTCGCTGGACGCACTATGGTCCGAAAACTCGATTGAAGAACTGTTATCTCGGCAGAAAACGCTGGGCCTCTCTGGCGCGTAGGTCAGGTCTTCGGGTTCTGCCAGTTGCTGTTGTCTGTCGTACGCTGCGACATCCACTCCCGTCAAGCAACCAAGCACAGCTTGGCCTTCATCCGGAGGAGCAGCCGGAGGCTGACGAGAGCTTGGGTGGTGCCTTATCAGGCTGCCTTACGATAGTAGTAGTTCAGCATTCCGCCTAGCCGTTGGCGGCACCGTATCCCTTCCACTACCGACGCCTGACTCATCCTCGATGATCAGCCGGTTTCCCAGCCCTCGATGGTTGCGCTCGCGATGAAAATGCATCATGAATTCTTGGATGCCTTGCGCAATGAACGCTCTCCGAAGGGGACCATCCGCTCCAAGGCAGGATTCCTTGATGGTTCCGACAAAACGCTCGGCGTAGGCATTGTCGCTTGTCATCAACTGCAGGTTGTGCGGTAGGACCAGCAACCCGGTTCCGTATCACTCATCCATTTCACCCCCGGCGCGGAACCGAGTATGAATTGGTGGTTCGGCGCACCAACTGGGGAGAAGACCGTGTCTTCTACTACGACCTGCAAGGTGCACTGAAGTCCTTTCCTGCCAATGTTACCGACGTAGTGGAGGGCGACGCCTTCGCACGCATCTCCGCGGGTCGGTCCGCATTCCGTGTGGACGACTTGTTGGAACTTCGCGACTTGCTCGATCAACACGCGGTGGGCTCGCGAGGTGACCAACGTGTGTAAGCTATATTACGCCGCATATGTAAGAATAAATCTGCCCCATTTACTGGCGGCCCGCCTGAGAGATCAACCTGTCACTCTTTTTTTAGGCTTATATATAGCAGCAGAGCGGCAGCTGGCCGCACGAATTTCCTTGACACGTGCCATTATGAGGCCTAATTATATTTACACACCTTATGAGGTAGGTGCGCATGGCCCAGCACAAGCAAGGCGACCCCAAGGCGCTGGAACTCAAGCGAACCGGCACCTTCAACCCGCATGCCGAGGGAGTGACAGACCCTCTCTTCCGGGAAAGCCCCTTCTTCGACTCCCGGGATCTTCTGCAAGCCCGCTACGAGATGCTTCGGCGCCACCGTGTCGAAGGGAGGTCGATTCTCGAGACCGCAGCGGCCTTCGGGGTTTCACGCCCCACGTTCTATCAATCGCAAGCCGCCTTCCAACGGTCAGGGCTCGCCGGGCTCCTGCCACAACAGCGCGGCCCCAAGGGCGGACACAAGCTTTCCCCCGAGGTGCTGGATTACGTGCGCAGCCTAAAAGAATCGGAACCCGCACTCACCACCATGCAGTGTGTGCAATCCATCCAGAGACGCTTCGGGATCACGATCCACCGGCGAACTTGGGAGCGCGCTTGGCTGCGGATCAAAAAAAAACCAGGGGATTGAAATTGAGCCTCTCCGTTCCGGAAGGAGCAGCGCAATGCTACGAGGCTTTGCGTCTCGATCTGCTCCAGCCGCGGGCCACGGCACCCGGACACGGTCGCACTCTTCTGCTTCGTCGGGGAATGATGGCCTGGGCTCGCGAGTGCGGCGACACCCTCTTGCCCACACCCTCTGCACGGTTGCCGACGCTGCCGTCGCAGGTCCCCTTCCCGATCGCCGGCGAAGTGATCCGAATCATGGCCCAGCCTGATTCTGAGCCGAGGAAAGGAGTGTGTCTATGCCGGAACTGAAAGTCACAGCGTCGCATCTGGAACGTGACGCTTACCTCTACATTCGCCAATCGACCCCGCGCCAGGTTTTGGAAAATATCGAGAGCACTCAGCGCCAGTACGCACTTCGCGGCCGGGCTTTGGCGCATGGCTGGCCCCAGGAGCGCATTCACGTGATCGATTGCGATCTGGGGAAGTCTGCCTCACAGGCGGCAGGACGGGACGGCTTCCAACAACTGGTGAGCGAGGTAGCACTCGGTAAAGCCGGCATCGTTTTGGGGTTGGAGGTCTCGCGACTGGCTCGGAACTCGGCCGACTGGCACCGGTTGATCGAGCTGTGTTCGTTGGCGGGCACGTTGATCCTAGACGAGGACGGTGTCTACGACCCGGCCACTTTTAACGATCGACTCCTGTTGGGCTTGAAGGGAGAATTGAGTCAGGCTGAACTGCATATCCTTAAGGCACGCATGCGCGGCGGGATGCTCAACAAGGCCCGACGAGGCGAATTGGAGATGCGACCACCGATCGGACTCGTCTATCGATCCGATGGGACGATGGCTCTGGATCCCGACCGAGAAGTCCAAGCCGCCATTCGCCTGGTCTTCGACACGTTTGAACGAGCGGGTTCGGCTCTGCAGACCGTTCGTCTCTTTCCGCGATCAGGGGCTTCTGTTCCCGCGCCGCGTCCCGGCCGGAGCGAACCGAGGCGAGCTGCTTTGGGGCCCGCCGCTGCACTCCAGAATCATCCAGGTCTTGCACAATCCGCGTTATGCCGGCGCCTTCGTTTTCGGTCGCACCCGGACGACGCGCAAGCCTGATGGAAGGCACAGCTCGGTGAAGGTGCCGCAAGCGCAATGGCAATACTTGATCCATGACCTGCATCCCGGCTACATCAGTTGGCAGAGGTTTGAGGCAAACCAAAAGCGCCTGGCGGAGAACGCCCTGGGCTTTGGCCAGGAGCGTAAGTTCGGGCCGGTGCGCGAGGGATCGGCGTTACTGCAAGGACGTGTGCTGTGCGGCATCTGTGGGGAGCGCATGGGCGTGCACTACCATCTCGAGCACGGCCGTAGGGTGCCAACCTATGACTGTGACGAGGGGGCGGTGCGCTCCGGGGCCAGAGTGTGCCAGCATGTGCCCGGCAAGGTGGTCGATCCCGCCATCAGCGACCTGCTCCTGGAACTGGTTCAGCCCTTAACGTTGGAAATCGCGCTGGCCGTGCAGCAGGAGGTCGAAGCGAGGTTTGTCGAGACGGATGGGTTACGGCAGCAGCGCGTGGATCGTGCCCGGTACGAGGTCGAACTGGCTCGCCGCCGGTATATGAGCGTCGATCCCGCCAATCGACTGGTGGCGGATGCCCTCGAGGCGGAATGGAACCAGAAGTTGCAAGCTCATGCGGCAGCGCAGGAAGAATACGATCGCTATGGCCGGCAACAACGCTTGAGAGCGGATGAGGAGACTCGGCAAAAGATTCTGTCCCTGAGCAGCGACTTCCCTCGGCTCTGGAGTGACCCCACCCTAGAGCCTCGCGAGCGCAAGCGCATGCTACGACTGCTCATCGAGGACGTGACGTTGGTGAAAAGCGACGTGATTACGGCGCATGTCCGTCTCCGCGGGGGCCTGACGCGCACTCTCGTCTTACCGAGGCCCGTGCCCATCGCCCAGATCCGTAAAACCAAGCCTGAGGTGGTGGCCGAGGTGGATCGTCTACTCGATCACCACTGTGATCGCGAGGTTGCCGATATTCTGAATCAGCAAGCGCGCCGCACTTGGGAAGGCCAGCTCTTCAGCCTCAAAAAGATTGCCCGTATCCGCAGGGCGTTCCACCTGAACAGTCGCTACCAACGCCTCCGGGCAAAAGGTATGCTGACGGCTACGGAGATGAGTGAACGGGTGAACGTCACGCCCTCGACGATTCATAACTGGGGGCGGAAAGGCATCTTACGAAAGCACCGTTATGACAGTCTGAAAGCCAGCTCCCTATATGAACCGCTCCAGGACGCGAAGCTGATCAAGGGGCAAGGCGGCCGTGCTGCCAAGCAGCCGACTTTCACTGTTCCAGAATCTTGATGAGGTGCAATATGAAGTCCAAGTCTTCAGGTTCGGTGAGCGCGGTGGCAGCTTGACCGCTTGGACTCCCGTGGTCGCCAGGGTCTCCCAAAACTCTGCCGTGAGCAACGGGTCCCAGTCGTGGATCAAGTATCGCTTGCCCACCGGGAAGCCTTCGGCAGCGTCAGCGAGATTGCGCGCCAACTGGCTTATCCAGAGTCCATTGGCCTGCCTTGCCAGTCCGGCGGTCTCCACCCTTCGGCTCGACAGATCGATGAAGAAGAGCACCAGGAACCTCGTCAAGCCGCTGCGCGTCCAAGCCTCGATGGTGAAGAAGTCCGCCGCCACAATCACGTCTCGGTGTTGGGATAGGAGCTCCTTCCAGGTCGTCTTGCGGCGGCGCTCCGGTGCCGGCTCCAGGCCGTGTTCCTTGAGAATGTTGGCGATGGTACTTCGCGCGGCCTGATGGCCCAGATTGGCCAGTGCGCCCTGAATCCTCCGGTAGCCCCAATCACGGTTCTCCGTCGCCATTCGCACGACGAATTGTCGAATCTCATTCTCCATACGGGGGCGGCCGGGGCCACGCTGCCTACTGCCGTCATACTTTCTGGGGACGAGCTTGCGGTGCCAGGCCAAGAGTGTTTGAAGGTGTGACGATGGTGGTCAGTTCATGAAGCACGCGCCAGCCCAGTTTCTTGGCCCGGACGGCCAAGCGCAGGCGCTGATCGTCATTCAGGCGCAGCCGCCTGCGTCCGAGCTGTTGGCGTAGTACGCGATTCTCTTCCTGGAGGTAGTCGATGACATCTTGCTCCCGCTGGCTCAAGCACCCGGCCAGCGAAATCAGCAGCAGGCGAAAAGGATTCAGCGTCAGGCGCATCGCGTCATGGTAACACCCCGTGAGCAGACGGTGCGATGTCTCAGACCCCTCCTGTCGTAGATCCCCCCAAAGCGAGTGCCCTAACCCGCTGAATTTCCACCTGCGTCCAATAATTGGACAGTACGGGGTCGCGACGGCAGCAAATCGGCGGGTGGCACCTCCGTCGCTGGGTCGAGCGCCTGCATGTGGGAGGCGAAGGCGCGCACGACGGAGAGCCGGTCCGACCACCAACGTGGATGTGCGTCCGCCGGCAGGGTCGCCCAGGCGAGCATCGCGGGGATACGTAGATGGGACTCCCCGCGTGCCTCAAGGAAGGTGACGAATTGCGCGAGCAGTTGCTCGGACTTCTTCAGTTTGAATCCGAGCGCCCGGCGGACCGCGAGGTAATCGAGGAGTGCGTGCCGCAGCGGGGTCGTACCGCACCTCCCGGCCAGGGGCGCGCGATCTTCCGCAGCGCCGCGCGGTCGACCTTCGCGTAGATCGCCGTCGTCAGCAGACGACGGTGGCGCAGCAGCTGACCAATCTCCGGTAATGGTGCCCCGGCCCGGAGCAGCATCGTGGCGGCGGTGTGCCGCAGCCGGTGCGCATGTATCATCCGAGACCCGCGCGCCGAGCCGCCGCGGCGACGATCTCGCTCACGGCGCCGGCACTGAGGGCACGATGGGGTGCGGTGACGCTGTTGAACACAGTGCGATCTGCGGCGGTCGACCGGCCCCGGCGCAAATAGGTGACGACGGTCTTCCCCACATCCGCCGGCCCCGGCAACGGCCCGACTTGGTGGCCTTTCCCTCGGATGACAATCGTGCCGGCCCGCCCCTGGATGTCATCGAGCCGGAGCGCGGCCAGTTTACCGGCACGCAATCCGAGGCGGACGAGCATGGTCAGCACAGCAAAGGCCCGGCATCCCTTCGACGTGCGCCGATCACACGAGGCGAAGAGTGCCTCGATCTCGGCCGGCGTCAGCGCCTTCGGGAGTCCGGCCAGTCGCCAGCCGGCCCCCGACGGTACGGCGGCCGTTAGTCGCCGCGGAATAAGGCCGTCGACGTGCAGGAAACCCACAGAGACCGCAAGGCGGTCACGGTCATCTTCGCGGCGCTCCGCGACTGTCGTGGCGTACGAGCCACCACAAACGCGGTCACCGCCGCCGCGTCCAGCGACGTCCAGTCGAGGGCCAAGCCGTCCGGTGAGAGCCGGCCAGACAGGAACGGGCGAACCGCATCGACATAGTGGCGCGCGGTCGCGTGTCCGAGCCCCCGCTCCTGGAGCAAGTACTGTCGGTAGCGATCAATCGCGATGTCCACCGGCCCGTGGACCGGGGGTGAAGATGGCGCGAGCGAGACGCCCTGGTGGTGCAAGCAGGCCAGCAACGGTCGCATCCCCTTGGCGCTCAGGTAGTGGGTGTAGCCGGCGCCTCGGCGTGCGATCAGGAACCGGTCCACGTCGGTCGCGCGTAGCTCGCGCACATTAAGGCTCTGACCGGCGAGCCAGCGACTCAGGTGCGCCATGAGTTGGACTTGCATAGCGGCGGAGATGGGTGTGTACCCCCGCCGCACGAGCGAGGGGACAAACCCTGCGGCAAACGGCTCGAGTGGACCGGACACACGGACTCGTGACGGATGATTCATAGCAGGAAGCTCCTTTCCTTCTGTCTCGCAAAAGAGCTTCCTTTATACGTCAGCGCGGCAGGATTATGCCGACCTGGATGCCACGAGGGCCGCCGCCCGATAAGCGAGGGTCAGATGAGTCGGCATAATCCGGAGGTCGGCATTCCACCAGCCGGCCGCCCGTATTCACCAGCCGCTGCTGCAAGCTGGTCGGCGACAGTCGGCGACCACTTGTCGATCTCTTGGGTAGCACCAGCCGCCGCCACAGGTTCCCCAGGTTGTAAGCGATCACACTCAGCCGTAGGCGCACTTCGTTCGACCGGAACCGGTGGCAGCTCGCCGCGTCATCTTCACCGCCGGCTTGCCTCCTTGATCCACTGCTCTACCGTCCCTCTTTTGTTATAGAACCGGACCACAGCCCGGCCGGGCAGCGTTTGGTTGGTCACAATGAACCCCGCCCGTGGGAACAACTCCCCAGCGTGATGCTCGACCTTCGCGACCACCCGGCGGGCCGCCTTCCAACTAGCAGCTTGGTAGAGGAATCCCTTGTACTCGATCAGTGGTTCCTGGCTCGGCCTTCCCACCGGACGCGGCAGAAGTTCGGCAATGTTCCCGCTCCAGGCTATCGTTAGCCAGGATGCGGATGGCGTACTTCACGCCCCGCTGCTCCAGCGCCTCGTAGACCTCCGGCCGGGCAAAGGCCGAAACGCGACCTCGCCCAGTTGTTGCTGCCGCTCGATCTCCGGCAGCAAGAGCTCCTCCCAGCCTTCGGCGCTGTGCACATTGCCCGGCCGCAGCTTGGCCGCCAGACAATCACCCTCGCCATTGAAAAAGCAGCAGAGGGTGAAAACAGGTGGACTCTAAGTACCCGTTGTATGCGCTCTGCTCCTGCTCCCCGTAAACCGGTGCCCTCGGTGGAATCCATGTCCAGGATCGTCCGGTACCCTGCATTCATCGCTTCTGCTCTTCCCATCAGGGCCCGGCTCAGTTGCGCCGGTCGGGCCAAGTTCTCCTCTTGGGCCAGTATTCCCGTCTCAAAGCTCTGCAATCGCGAGGTCAGGGCCGCTTCCCGGTCCTAATCTTCTCCGAACCGATCAGCCGAAACGTCGGGGCGTGACTCAGACGCTCCGCATCGATGAGGTCTTCGTAACCCGCCAGGCGGCTCTAGACCGATTGCCGTAGCAGGTCGACGAAAGCAAACTGCGTGCTCTTTCTCCAAACCCGAGTCGCTCGTCGAGTTCGCGGACCTGAATCAAGCCGCCGTCGGAAGTGACGTGAGAGTCTTGAAAATCGATCTTGAGGGAGGCGTTAAAGGAGAGCTGAAAGGGTTGGTTTGGGGCTTCACCCACTGGATTTCTACCTCCAACACGTCTTCATCTCGTTCCCACCCGCATGAACATTGATGAAAACAACGATCCGAAGATTCAGAAGCGAAGTTCACACCGGAAATCCGGCATCAAGGGTTATTTCGATGTTCCCTTCGCCCTCCCAGTTCTCCGCGCTCAAACCTGCAGCGAGACTTTACCCGCCAGGTGTTTAGTTTTTGAACATTATCTCACCTGCGCACAGACTCCCTTCCTCCGCTTCCCATCCCATCCCCGCCAGGCTGGCTCGTAACGTACACAATACGTGAGACTTGTCTTCCTGCCTTGGACGGGTGCTCACTTGG
>Ga0210398_10005077_pt1 | contig 12260 bp, 8 predicted proteins | sample IncBWC4OmetaG_FD_161047 | JGI IMG/M metagenome (GOLD analysis project Ga0210398, IMG submission 161047) | Forest soil microbial communities from Barre Woods Harvard Forest LTER site, Petersham, Massachusetts, United States - Inc-BW-C-4-O | ecosystem: Environmental > Terrestrial > Soil >... | reverse complement strand
CTGGGCGTGGACATTCCACCGCACCTGGTACTACGACGTCATCAGCAAGCCCCGGCCTTAACGATCGGCTTGACAATGGCCTTGACCATGAACGATGCGAAGTGGGATCGCCGCATTCGCCGCGCCAACGAACTAGCCTCGTCTTGCCCGTTCTCCGCCGAAGGGTTGCATTACTACGCCAGCGTTGCAACATTTCAGAAAGGTATTTACGGCGAAATCGAGAAAGCTCTCGCGGATTCGCCGAGGATTTCCTCCGATCGCCCGCTGCGCGATGAATTGGATTTTTTCCTCCTGCTCCCGAAATTTCCCGGATTTCTATCAATGATTCAGCAGATTGCCCCAGCCCCGCTCGCTGAGGCCGCCCTCACTTTAGCGAGGAAGGGATCCACAGCGTGGCAGCGCGCGATTGAAGACTTCTGGTACGGAGATGCAGACTTAACTGCGGGCATGAATGAAGCGGGCGCCAACGCCGAACGACTTGAGTCCAACGATCACGCCGCTGCGGCTGATCCGGATCAAGTCCTCGCCTGGATTTTTCTTCAGCCCTACGCCGAATACCTAGCGGATCATCGCGAAATCGAGATCCTCGACGGAACTCCATCGACCTGCCCGCTCTGCGGAGGCAAGCCCGCCGTCGGCGTATTGCGCAGTGAAGGCGATGGCGCAAAAAAGTCGCTGATTTGCATGCTCTGCGCCCACGAATGGCTTTTCCGAAGAATCTATTGTCCGGCCTGCGGAGAAGAGCGAGAACCGCAGATGGCTTATTATTCCGCGCCCGAGATCGCGCACGTCCGCGTCGACGTCTGCGACACTTGCCATACTTATCTGAAAAGCATCGACTTGACGAAAACAGGACTCGCAGTCGCCGTGGTAGATGAGCTGGCGACCATACCTTTGGACCTATGGGCGCGCGAACATGGCTACCAGAAACTGCAGATCAACCTGTTAGGAACCTGACACCAACAGTCACTCAGAGACGCCCACTGTGTAACCCAAATCGCCTTCGTCACCGCGGTGCGCGCTCTTAAAGCCAGCGGTTCTCAGCTCGACTTCCACTTCATCGCTCGCGAAGCAACGGACAAACCGGGCATAGCTGATGCGATCCCCCACCTCCAACGGTTCCTTCCTCCCGCGCAAAAGAAAACGCCAGAGTCTTGCCGTCCGGTAGACGAGAGCATCATCGCTTGCACTACTCGGCCGTGCGAAGAACGAAACCAACACGGGAGATCCCGGCAGAGCGCGCTGGCTCAGAGCCTGAAGGAAGGCGATCCTGCGCGCCTTTGTAGGAATGTGCGTGTATACGGTCCAGCCCACAACCAGCCCATCGTAAATCCGCGGGCCTTGCGGAACCCGGTCCGGTTCGCAAAGGGTAACGTACTTCGATTCTCCCACTCGTTCGAAAATCTGTTCGCTGGCGCGCACCAGCGGCACACTACATTCGAATCCTTCCGCGTCGAACCCGGCCTTGCGCAGAGCCAGAACCTCGCGGCCCCCGCCTGCGCCTGCAACCAGGATGCGCGAACCTCGTCGAAAGAACCGGTCCAGCACAGACTTTTCCCAACCGAAAAAGCCACTCAGATTATGCTCGGTCGACGCGTAGTACTGTGATTGGTCAAAGTGCTCCGCCGTCACGGCATTGAGTTCGTCAGCATTCAGGCAACCCAACCAAAAACCCTCATGCATCGCACTCGCGAATCTGCCGAGGCGATTCAACCAGCGATCGGCCAGATCAAAGTACTTCACCCTCGATCTTCGCACCGGCGAAATGTTCCCTTCGATCCCGCCGGTCTTTTTTGTCGCTGAAATTCCCTCGCCAGAGTGTTCCATTAGAAAGTATCGGTATTAAGGTATAAGGAGGATAATACCGGCATTTGTTCCCTGACTGTTGAGAACAGCGGGCGGAGCCGATCTTCCTGTCGCCGCCCCTCGCACTTTATTGACCGGGATAGCGGTCGACGATGTGAGAATTCCACAACCCCACCCTCGCTCCGCAAGGGCGAATTGTGGCAATATGTGCTCATCAATAGGTGATTCCCCATGTTCCCTGTTCGCGTAATTCTCTGGACGGTAGCGATGGCATACACCGGATTCATTCTGACCAACCAGGGGTTGCGAACGTTCAACAGCCTCTCCATCACAGAAGCATTCCTCGGGGCTTTAACCGGATTTCTCCTTGCCATCATGTTCACTCTCCGAGAGAGGCGGCGACCAAGGCCAGCTTTCATCGCTCAGTCGATTGCACAAATCTTCCCGGAGTGGGGCGCATCCCGCGAAAACAGCGACTCACGTCCGACACTAAAGCGCTGATCGCAACAGGCAGCCTGAGTCCGGGCCGATCGTGCTTAATCAGTGAAAGACGGCGCCCCCGGGTACATTTACTGGAATCTTTCCTTACCGCCGGGAGGGGAAGGCCATTGGGGATGGCCGCACAATTCCCTTGTAACCGCAAACCCGGCTACCACGCAACTCGTTGACTGCTTCGAGCCACGTCCGTAAGATGAAGCGACCCGAAAACGAGGCAACTCCCCGCGATCGACTAAGACGATCGACCGGAGAGCGCTCGACTAAAAAAGCTCGACTAAAAAGCCCGACTAAAAAGCTAGACCGAACAATGATCGACCGCCAATGATCGGCCAAACCATCTCGCACTACCGCATCATCGAAAAGCTCGGCGGCGGCGGCATGGGCGTCGTTTACAAAGCAGAAGACACCCGCCTTCATCGCTTCGTCGCCCTCAAGTTCCTTCCCGACTCCGTAGCCCGTGATCCCCAAGCCCTCGTCCGCTTTGAGCGCGAAGCCCAGTCCGCGTCCGCACTGAACCACCCGAACATCTGCACCATTCATGACATCGGCGAAGAAGACGGCCAGGCCTTCATCGCCATGGAGTTTCTCGACGGCCAAACCCTGAAGCACCTCATCGGCGTTCGACCGCTCGAGTTGGACACGTTGCTCTCCTTAGCCGTCCAGATCGCCGACGCACTCGATGCCGCTCACGCCAAAGGCATCGTCCACCGTGATATCAAGCCTGCCAACATTTTTGTAACCGAGCGTGGCAACGCCAAGGTCCTCGATTTCGGCCTGGCCAAAGTCGCGGCATCGGCATCCGCCGGACAAAATGAAGCCACGCGAACCCAGGCGCTCGAACAGCACTTAACCAGTCCCGGCACCGCGGTCGGCACCGCGGCTTACATGTCGCCAGAGCAAGCGCGCGGCCGCGACCTTGATATCCGTACCGACCTCTTTTCCTTCGGCGCGGTCCTCTACGAGATGGCCACCGCCCAATTGCCGTTCCGCGGAGCCACCACCACCGACCTGTTTGATTCCATCCTTCATAAGGCGCCCACGCCTGCCGCCAGGCTGAATCCCGATCTCCCACCCAAGCTCGAAGAGATCATCACCAAGGCGTTGGAGAAAGATCGCGAGCTCCGCTATCAGGTCGCAGCGGAAATGCGCGCCGACCTGAAACGCCTGAAGCGCGAAATCGAATCGAGCAAGTCAGGAATCCCGGCTGCCGTCGATGACTCCAGCCGCCCGCCAGCCAGCGCCGCGCCCGTAATCTCCGCCACATCGACCAGCCAGCAGCAGTCCGCAGTTTCGTCCACGCAAATCTCCTCGACCACTCGAGCAAGCGCCCGCTGGAAGTTCTTGCTTCCGGCCGCTGTAATCGTCGTCGCGCTCATCGCCGCCGGCCTTTACTGGCGCTCCCGTTCCGCTGAGTCGCCCGCGGCCAAATCTGCAACCCTAACCGAAAAAGACACAGTGGTCCTCGCCGACTTCGACAACAAAACCGGAGACTCCGTCTTCGACGATGCCCTCAAACAAGCTCTCGCCGTGCAACTGGGACAGTCTCCCTTCATCAACATTCTTTCCGATCGCAAGGTCGGCGAAACCTTACGCCTCATGGGCAGCCAGCCCGGCACCCGCATCACCCCCGAAGTCGCCAAGGAACTCTGCGTACGCACCGGGAGCAAAGCCATCGTGCTTGGTTCCATTTCAAATCTCGGCGGTCAGTACGTGATCGGCATCAACGCCGTCGGCTGCAGCAATGGAGACACGCTCGCCGAGGAACAGGAAGAGGCGGCCAGCAAGCCCGACGTCCTGAAGGCCCTGAGTAAGGCCGCCGCAACCCTGCGTACCAAACTCGGAGAATCGCTGGCCTCCGTGCAAAAGTTCGATGTGCCCGTCGAAGCCACCACTCCCTCTCTCGAAGCTCTCAAAGCCTACAGCATGGGCATCACCACCGGACGCACCAAGGGTGACGCCGAAGCCATTCCCTTCATGAAGCGCGCCATCGAACTCGACCCCAACTTCGCCATGGCTTATGTTGGCCTCGCCGTCGAGTACGCCAATCTCGGCCGGGCGAGCCTCGCCGCCGAAAATGCCAAGAAGGCTTACGACCTGCGCGATCGCGTCAGCGAGCGCGAGCGTTACCGCATCTCCGCTTTCTATTTCCAATACGTCACCGGAGAAGTTGAAAAGGCCACCGAAGCCTACGAACTCTGGGCAAAAAGTTATCCCAACGACCAGGTGCCTCACGGCAATCTCGGTTTCATCTATTCCGCTCTCGGCCAATTCGACAAAGCGATCGTGGAAACCGAAGCCCAGCAGCGCCTGGAAGCCTCAATTGTCGGCTACGGAAACCTCGCCGCCACCTACATCAACCTCGATCGAATCAAGGATGCCCGCCAGACTCTAGCCGACGCCCAGCAGAAAAACTTCGACGGACTAACTCTTCGCGCTGATCAGTATTCCCTGGCATTTCTCTCCGGGGATGCGCCGGGCATGGAACGTCAGGTCGCGTGGGCCGCTGGCCGCCCCGGCGAAGAAGACCAGATGCTCAGTGACCACGCGGATACTCAGGCCTACTACGGCCGCCTGGAACAAGCCCGCGACCTGGCCCGCCGTGCTGCGGATTCCGCCGTGCGCTCCGACGCCAAAGAAACCGGCGCTCAGTGGATCGCATTCCAGGCGATCCGCGAGGCTGAAATGGGCAACGTCACTGCCGCCCGCCAAGCCGTCGCTCGCGCCTTGGCGCTGGCTCCCGGTCGCGACGTCAAAGTCATCGCCGCCGTCGCCCTCGCCCGCACCGGCGAAACTTCCCAATCCGCATCCATCCTTGAATCCCTGCAAAAATCCGAACCCAGCAACACCTATTTAAAGGTCTATTGGTTCCCCGTGATTGAGGCTTCCATCGCGATGGACCAGCAGCAGCCCGACCGCGCCGTCATCGCCCTCGAACCCTCTCTGCCTTACGAACTAGGAGCGCCCCCTCCCGGCCTCTCCATGTATCCCGCCTACGTTCGCGGCCTGGCGTACCTCGCGCAAAAGAACGGTCCCGCAGCCGCTGCCGAATTCCAGAAGTTCCTCGATCATCCCGGAGTAATCCAGAACTTCCTGCTAAGCTCCCTCGCGCACCTCCAGCTAGGTCGTGCCTATGCCATCTCAGGCAACACCGCCAAAGCTAAAGCCGCCTACCAGGATTTCCTCGCTCTCTGGAAAATCGCCGACCCCGGCATCCCCATCCTCACCGAAGCCAAAGCGGAATACGCGAAACTGCCGTAGGACCGCTCTCGGATCTTGCACTCGCCACTATCGCGCGCTCGTGGCTTGTGCCCGCGCGGCCTGAGGCTGCTGCAGCGGTGAGGTTGCGGACGGCACCCGCCGTCGCCAGGAAGGAATACGCTCGTAGATTCTCAGCAGAGTAACCAGGCCAAACCCATACCAGCCGGACACGCCCAACAGCTCTGAAGCCGCATAGCTCAGCATCAAGAGAAACATAAACGTGCTCAGCCGCTTGCCGCGCGTGAGCCGGTCTTTGACATCATGGCCGGTGACTTCGCCCAGTACCGGCGATTCCAGCGCTTGCACCGCCGCCGGCGCGACTGGATATTCAGCGGTCTTGTCGCGCCAGCGCTGCAAGGCCGCAAACAGTGCCTTGCCCTCGTTCCTGATCTTTGCTGCTGAACTCGGTTCGCTCGGATAGAGGCTGAACGTACCCTCGCGCCCGCGCTCGGAGTCGCACCAGTCGAGATATACGCGCTCGCTGTTCCACCAACCGGCAGCGCTCTCGCCGATACGCACATTCAGCAGTTGCTCCGGCTTGAGCGCGAAGCGAAGTTTGTCGCCCAGGTAAACTAGATGGCCCTGCAGCAGCCAGACAAATCCCTTGTCCCAGTCATAACCGGAAACATAAACGCGCAAGGCTGGGCCGGGGGCAAAACCCGCCAGTATGGCATTGCGCCCGCGAATCTGAATTCCTTCCGCCTCGAATTTGGCAGTGAATTGCGCGCGAATTTCTGCACGCCCGCGCAGGCCCAGGTGCAATCCCAGCAGCGAATAACCTGCCAGGATGAGCAGCGCTCCTACCAGGTACGCGACTAAAGATGTCTGCCCATGCAGGTTCAGCGAATGGATGATCGATGCCACGATCGCTGGCGGCAGCACACTCGCTCCGATCAGCAGCCACTGGTTGTTGCTGGTGCGCCTCATCGCAGCCATGGTCGACACAACGGTCTTGGCGCCGGAGCGGACCGCATAGTGCTCGCCGTCCGATACTGCGCCGGGAACTATGCTGGACGCTTGCGTATCCGTCAAGCCAGCCCGCCGCGCCTGCTCCTCTTGCGCGTGATGCGCTAGCAATTGCTGCACCCGTTCCGCAGGCACGTTCCCCACCTTGGCAAGATGCTCCACTCGCTTCAATGTTGTGGGATGAGTTAACAGAGTTCCCGTAACTTTTCCCCACTGGATCGGTGTCAGGTTAAGGCGGCTCACTTTGAGCAGCGCCGTCATCATGGCCTCAGGATCACTCACCAACTTCACCGACCCCTCGTCGGCGATGCGCTCGAATCGCCGCGACAAAAGATAGAACAGGCAAAATCCAGCAACGATAAGCAGCAGATCGAATTGCGACCAGGCCACCAGCTTCGGGCTCCACCGGTACCACTCTATGAGCACCTTGGTATTGCCGCCACTGACGGTCATGAGCAGGTCGCCAACCCACCCCGTGAACAGAAGCCACGTTCCACGAAAGATCGCGGGAAACAAGATCACCGCCAGAATAGTGAACCCGAGCTTTTTGGGATGCCCGGACCGCAGGTGCGACAGTTCATGCCCTGCGATGGCATCAACTTCGCGCTTGGTAAGCCTCTGCAGCAGATAGTCGGTGAACATCACGGTCTGGGCGCCGGTGGCGTAAGCGTTGGCGACTTGCATCCGGCCTGCGCTCAGCACGAACACCTGTTTGATCTTGACGCTTGCCCGCTTTGCCAGTTCGAAAACCCGATCGCGCAATTCGCCGGTGGTCACCGCCTCAGGCGCCACCCCTGAGACTTTGATCTTGGCGCGCACGCAGAGCACGCGCGCCACATACGCGGCCAGCAGCAGAACGATAAACACCTGCGGAGAAGTGCCGATAAAATTCAGTCCACAGCAGAAGAACATCAGGGGAAGAAATTGTGCCCCCACGTCCAGCGAGCGCTCCAGCATAAACTCGCCCCGCGTCCATTGCCTCCCGCGAAACTGCACGAACACCTTATAAGAAAGGAAGAGGCATAGTAGGTACACCAGCCACGGCGGAACGATCACGACCAGCGTGCGAGCGATTGCAGGTTCCCAGCCCTCAGGCGGCATCCGGAACGCGACCAGATCCTGCAAGCCCTCCCTGAAGCTGGTACGAGCCACCATCCAGACCAGCATGGTACCGTTCACGCCCCATTGCAGGGTCTTGAAGTAGCTGAACCATGCAGCGGCGGGGTCCTCGAGAGCGTCCCGCAGCGCGGCCCGCCGCATCCACAGAATCAATACCACCGGCAGCAGCAGAAATCCCGCGGATATGGCGCATTGCCGCAGGAGATCCGAATTGCGGTAGCCATAAGCCAGCTGCAGCGGCGGAACCGGCGTGGTGGCGCCGAGAGGGAAGCTGTACATCAGAAAGGGACGTTCGGCTTCGCCGGCAAAGCGACTCGCATGCAATCCCTGAGAACTTTGTTCCTCAAAGCCTGATCGAGGCCGCTTGACACTGACAAACAACATCTGCTCGCCCGACTGAGCCAAAGCATCGGCGAGTGTCTGAAGCGGCACCATGCCGCTGAACGTCCAGCCGTTTGCCGTCAGCGCCCGCTCGCAGTTCCCCAGCAGCTGCCGCTGGTCGGCCTGGTTCAGAAACTTTTGGTAGTTCGCCCGCTGCTCCGCCGTCAAGCGCCCCGACCAGCGAGTCGAGCGCATGCTGGGAGATGGGTGCGCGAACGCCTGGGACGGGCAATGCAGACTCTGCGCTAAAGCAGCCTGAATCGGCTGCCAGTCGCTGGGTGTTTGACCAACTGACAGAGAAACCTTTGCGTCACCGCGCTTGTCAAAGGTAAGGCTGAGCGAGGCCGCAGGCTTGCCGCTGCCTGCATCCTCTTCATCTTCCGCCTGCTCCTGCGCGTGGCAGATTCGAGCCGTCGACGCCAGCAGGAATGCCGACATCAAGGCCACAAAAAGCCCCCACCGCAGATGGCCCGCTCCCCTTCGCCGCATGAACCGTCGCTCCCCCAGGCTCAGGTGCCGGCTCGCGGCACTATAGGGAGCTTACTTCCATTCCTGCGGGAGACAACGTAACCGCGGTACTGCCCACCCTTCCGGCGGACCATGTACAAGCGATTATCTACAGGCGATTATGTACTTCGGATCATGCAATTAGGCTACCCATTTTCACCGTTTTCGAAGGCGCCGGCCATGCATGTCATCAAACTGACGAAGAGCAGGAAGCAAACGCGGCCGCACATCATGGAATCCTCCGAAGAACTGAAAGACAGAGCCTCACTCGGCGGGAGCGTCGGGGGGTGAAAAGCCGACGCCGCAATTCTCCTCCCCTTGAGGTTGGTGGTCAAGTGCTCAGCCGCAACGGGCGGCCGTTCGGGGACCATCTCCTCTTCCCGTCAAACGGTCAGATGCAAAGGCGCTATTCCGCCCGTAGTTCTTGAAATCAGGCGTTGACCCTCATTGAACCTTTCGGCTTGGAATTCTCGGTCTGCAAACTGGACAGCGTTGCAAACGATGGATGAGTCGTTTCCATAGAGGCCAGCTTTGCTTTTCAGCTTCGTGCTGCCATCGAGGTCCAAACACTTTCTTTTGAATCTCTGGATCGCTGACGCCCATATCACCGACTCCCAGTTTGCTGGCGCTGAAGACTCAGAATGACGTTCTCGACGGAGTGGCTTGGCTAAGATTGTGCATCCAGGATCACGAATGTTGCAACCAGGCCATAGCACTCGGAACTGGTCAATGAGTGAACTGGCCAATTAGTGAAATGGAGAGGAGATCCGCGCCTACTTCGCCAGAAGTCCGCAGTTGTGCTGGGGATACACGCTAGGTTAACACGTGTCGCAGCCTATCTTTAGTTCCAGAAAGTTGTTCCAGAGAGCGATCACAGCCCGTCACCCGCGCGCAGCAGCGCCGCCACTGAAGCCGTCATCACCGCCCGCGCCTCCCCCGCATCCTCCGGCAGGATCGCCTTTTCGATCAGCAGCATCGCCGCCCCATGCACCAACATCCGCAGAGCCATCAGCACGCGCTCGTGATCGCCCGAAGATCCGCCCAGCTTTTCCGCCACCTTCTGTCGCATCGCGTCTCGCACCGGCAGCACCGTAGGCTTGAACCCGGCTCGCAGGGAACGCGCCGAATAAAACAGTTCATACTCTTTCTGGAAAAACAGTTCGTACTCCCGGGGATGGCGCAGTGCATAATCCAGATACCGCTCGCACCCCTCCTCCGGCGACGAAATGCCCTCCATCTGCGCCGCAATCTCCCACCGGATCCGCTGCAGCAGCCCCCGCAGTATGTCGTTCCGGTCGCGAAACCGCCGGTAAACCGACGGCGTATTCGTCCCCGCCGCCCGCGCCACCGTCCGCATGGTCAGCGCCTTCTCCCCTCCCTTCTTCCACAACTTCTGCGCTGCATCCAGAATCTTGCCTTCCAGCTCAGGGTCCGCTCGCCGTGGCATAGGTTCTCCTCTCCGGGGAAAAACCAAAGCTCAGGTTATGTATACATCGTGAACATAACAATGTACAGGCAATACCCGCCCCGCTCCCCCGCCCCATTACCAAAGTTTGTTCCCTCAAGAATTATGTTGACACCGTAAACATAACGATGTATAACTTATCCCTAGCCGGGCCCCCTCTGCGGTAGCCAAGAGCCTTCAGGAGTAGATGAAGATGTATTCGTGGGACAACCCTGACGATAGACTTTCTATCGCTCAGATGAATTCAGAGCTCCAGCACGCCCAGCTGGAGCTATTAAGCGCCCATTGCGCAACTCACCAGTTGCGGTTGCGGTTTTCTACGGAGGATTTGGCGCGCTTCGGGCAGCGCGACATTCTGCGCAAGTCGGTGCAGTCGGCGGCCGCGCTGAGCGAATTTTATTCCTCCATTGAAAAGAAGATTCCCGCGATCGAGGCGGGCGGTGAGTCTGCGCCGCAGGTCACGGACGAGCAGATCGCCGAAGCGGTGAAGCGGGTTTCCGTGTATTTCAAGGAGCAGCGCGAGCACTATCTTGCCTCCGCCGTACCTCTAAGCAATCACGAGAAAGCGTTGATGTGGCCGTTTTTTTCCGCCGCCTTGCTCGACCGGGTGAGGATTGTTGAGCTTCGGGGAGCGCGCGTCCCGAATCCTCCTTTTTATGAGGAATACAAAGCTTTGGGATTCGTGAACCTGCCTGAGGTTACGCACATGCACTCGCTCACGTTCCTCGATGTGGTGGTGTTCAACGAGAAAATGTCGGAGCGTGCGCTGTTTCACGGGTTAGTTCATGCGGTCCAGTTCGACGCCCTGGGTCTCGAGCGCTACAGCGACATCTTCGTGCGCAGTTTTGTGCGGACGAAACTTCATTTCTCGGTGCCGCTCGAAGCGCACGCGTTTGCGCTGGAGTCAAAGTTTGCGGGCACGCCCACGAGCCGGTTTTCGGTCGAAGACAAAGTCCGGCTCTGGATCGACCAGGGCCGCTACTAGCGGCATTGTGTTTTGAAATGTCCGGAGGGGAGTTCTCTTCGGATGCGCGGGCCTCCCCCGTCGCGGTCCCCGGGCCGGCGCAAGCTGTCCCGGGGACCTATACAGTTTGTTTGTCCCCCAACGCTGCACGGGGGCGGCGTAAGCCGCCCCCGTTTTGTCTTCCTGCCGCCTGCCGGTTTCTGATTTGTCTCCCTTAAAACACTGTAACAGGAAGGGCAACCATACAGTTGCATATCGTGGGCGGCTTGGGTTAATATGCAACCTGGAGGTTGCCTAATATGAACGACCGCATTGAGAAGCGCATCGAACTGAAAGCGCCGGTTTCGCGGGTGTGGCGCGCGCTCACGGATTACCGCGAGTTTGGGGAGTGGTTTCGCGTGAAGCTGGACGGGCCATTCATACCGGGCCAGATCTCGCGCGGCCGGATTACGCATCCCGGCTATGAACACATCAGGTGGGAGGCGACGGTGCAGAAAATGGAGCCCGAGCGTCTCTTTTCCTTCACCTGGCCTCATCCCAAATCCATCGAAAAAGCGGATTATCCCGCGGACTGCTCGAACGAGCCGACCACGCTCGTCGAATTCCGCCTCGAGAAAACCGCCAGTGGTACGCTGCTGGTGGTGACTGAGTCCGGCTTCGACAAGCTTCCCGGTGATCGCCGTCTCGAAGCGTTTCGAAGAAACGATGGTGGCTGGACCGCACAAATGAAGAACATCGAAAAATATGTTACACAAAACTCGTAGCCGCACGGCCTTCAGGCGGCGGCCGCGTGCCGCCATATTTGCCGCGCTCGGCGACGAGATGCGGCTGGCGCTGGTGGCGAAGCTCTCTGCCGGGCAGCCTCGTTCGATCTCTGAGTTGACGGAGGGTTCGAGGCTGACCCGGCAAGCGGTCACCAAACATCTTCGAGTGCTTGAAAAAGTGGGAATCGTGCGGAGCAATCATCGGGGCCGCGAGACCCGCTTCGAATTCGATCCCGAGCCCATTGAAGGAATGAAGCAATACCTCGATTTCGTTTCCGAGCAATGGGATCAGGCGCTGGGCAGGCTGAAGGCGTTGGTGGAAAAGTGATCTCGGAAAGAACCTCCTCTGCGCAGGCCTCGATTCGCGCAGCGAATCCGGGTGTTTCTCCGCGAAGCAGGTGCCAGGCCTCTTTGTAGGCGTCGTATTTCGCGCCTGCCATGGCGGGATAGAGGCCGACGGTCGACATGCCGCGCACTACTTTTTCGGGGAGGATGTACCAGACATCTTCAGGAATCCCGTACGCGGCTATGA
>Ga0210398_10005075_pt1 | contig 12261 bp, 7 predicted proteins | sample IncBWC4OmetaG_FD_161047 | JGI IMG/M metagenome (GOLD analysis project Ga0210398, IMG submission 161047) | Forest soil microbial communities from Barre Woods Harvard Forest LTER site, Petersham, Massachusetts, United States - Inc-BW-C-4-O | ecosystem: Environmental > Terrestrial > Soil >... | reverse complement strand
CGCTGCACGGCCGAATAGGCCCCGGTCGCCAGCAGCTGGTCGACGAAGGCCACCACACCCGGGAAGCTGTCCGCGTAGTCGTGGAAGGCGATCAGGCCGGCCTCGACGAGCTGGCCCTGAAACCGACTGAAATCGGCGGCCACCGACGCGTAGTCGTGCAGGTGGTCGATGACCAGCAGATCGATAGGGCCGGGCACCGCCACTTCGCCGGCGTAGCCGCGGTGGTACTCGACCGTGTCGGCCAGGCCCGCCGCATCCACGTGTGATCGCAGCCGGGCAGCAGCGTCGGACACCCCGCCGAGGGCCGCACCCCAGACACCGAGCCGACGGTCATGGGGATCGACGGCGTGCACGACCGAGCCCGGGCTTAGCCCCGCGGCCACCGCAGCGAGCATGACCGTCCCGCGCCCGCAGTAGCTGCCCACCTCGACGAACGTATGGGGGCCACGGCGAGCAGCCGTCGCCGCGGCGGCGGCGGCGGCAAGCAGGTCGGCCTCCGCCGACGACAGCCAGCCCTCGATCGTTTCCATCCGGCGCAGCAACGCCAGCAGCAACGGAAGCGGGCGCGCCGGCGGCGCGGCGAACGGATCGGCTGCGGTTGGGGCCGGCGGCGGGAGGTAGCCGCCGAAGTGCGCGCGCAGCCATGAGCGCAGCGGGTCCCGGTAGCTCCGAGGCACCGGATGCGCCCAGAACACCGAGGGTCGGGTCATCGCCGCCTCGACCTGGGCCAGGCTGTAGCTCGCTCGGTACTGCACCAGGTCATAGGCGCATGGGTTGCGCAGCACCTGGTGGCCGAGCAGTGCAACCAGGGTCGGGAGCAACACCTCCTCCGACGCCCAGATCGCCGACTTTTCCAGGATGCCCTGGAGCTGCTCGTCCTCCCACAGCGCTACGAGGTCGTGGGCCGCAGCCCGGGTGAAAACCGTAGCGGGCCAGAATGTCCAGTGTGGGAACCGTGACTCGCCATCGGGGAAGCGCTGCAAAAAAGGTGCCCACCGGTCGAATTCCCGCCACGCGGCCTGCGGCGGACCGATGCGCGTCGTCCGGGGCTGGACCCCCTCGGCGCTCACCAGGCAGCCGGCCTCCGGGTGCCGGGCCAGGAAGGCGGCTATGTAGGCCGAGTAGCCAGGGCGAAGGGCGAGCTGGTCGGAGTCGACGATCGTCAACGCAGCGAAGTCCAGTTGTTCCAGGGCGAAACGCAGGCAATCGAGAGCGAAGTCGTGCAGCTTGCCCCAGGCCATCGCCCGCGGGTCCGGATGCACCAGTACCCCGCGCCTTTTGAGGTCGGACAGCTCGTCGAGCAGCGCGCCTCCGCTGCCGTCGTAGAGCAGCACGGTCGACTCGGGGTCCAGGTGCTGCAGGTTGGCGACCAGGTCTGCTACGCAATCGGGCGCCTCGTGGACGAGACAGGCGAAGACGTTGCCTCCGGCGGGCGAACCGTTGTGGCGCGCACATGATTTGGCTCGACTCGCGGGAGCCGACGGCGGCCATTGTGCTTTGCCGTTGGTCGAGACGGGGCCCATGCCGGCAAGCGTGAGCCGGGAGCGTGAAGCTGCCGTCACCGCCCCGTCACTGAGCCTGGGCGCGCCGCTCGCGACGATCGCGCCGGGCAATCGTGGCATGTCCGTGACTCGGCGGATGTAAAGCGGCACCATGGTGGCTATGTACGCGTCGGCGGAACGGACGACGAGCCAGCCGCAGAGCACCCACCGCGCCGTTGCCGGCCCGCGGCCCGCGTCCCGAACGACTCTCCGACGAACCGCCGGGACCGCCCAGGTTCCGCGGCCGAGCGTTATTCAGCTGAAGCTGGCGACTGGACCGGTAGACGACCCGCTGGAGCACGAGGCTGATCGTGCTGCCGACCAAGTGATGCGCATGCCCAACGCAGAGCTTTCGATAGCCGCGGCGCCACTACAGATCAGCCGCAAATGCGCAGCTTGCGAGGAGCATGAGGACCACAAATGCGAATCTTGCGAGGAGGAAGCCAAGGGGGAGCAAAAACGGCTCCGCATGAAGCCGGCCGGATCCGGCGTACCAGCGCCCGATGAGGCACCGCCCATCGTGGAGGAGGTGTTGCGCGAACCGGGTCAGCCACTTGACGCGGCAACTCGCACCTTCTTCGAGCTGCGATTTGGGCACGATTTTTCGGGGGTTCGGGTACATACGGACGAAAACGCAGCCGAGTCGGCCCAAGCTGTCGGCGCCCGGGCCTACACAGTCGGGACGCACATCGCCTTTGCCGCAAGCAATTTCGCTCCGTCAACCGACCACGGACGACGGCTGGTGGCACACGAGCTGGCGCATGTTGTGCAGCAGGGGGGCCACGCGAAAGCCGTCCAGCGCGATATCGATCGGCGCTGGGTCAACGACGTCACTGCGGCGCGCTACCGCGGCAAGGTGATGGCAGACCGCATACACCACCATGGGCTGCTGTCGAAAGAGGCGCGGGCCAAGATTCACAGCGAAATGGACTACTTCCAAGGTGCCGCGCGCGACTCCTATATAGACGTCGTGCAACCCGCGCTGCGCGCAGTGAAATCGGATCTGGACTTGCGGCCAAAACCGGCCGAGCCGACGCCCCCGTCGAAGGAAAAAGAAGCCCCAGAAAATAAGGAGCAGCCGCCGGTATGCAAGCCGCTGCCCGCTGCCGGCTCCGGCAAGAAGTGCAAATTTTTCACTTACGACAGCACGCTGGGCGGGCCGCTGGGCACCCTGTGGGAGACGGCGGCGTTGGCCGATGCCGCGGCGCGACCAGCAACGTATGTCATCCCTTCGGGCGACAGCATGGAAGAGCTTCTGGAAACCTTGCTCAGCACGTACGCCTCCGAAGATTGCGACTGCACCGACGAAATCCAGTTCTGGAGCCACGGCAGCCATGGCAACGGCGCGTTCATTTCCGGCGCGAAAAAGGGCGGCACGGACGAGATTGAGGCGAAAGACTTCGACATTCCCGGTATCGACAAGTACGGCGACGATCGCAGCCAGCCCGGGTACCAGGAGTGGGAAAGCAAGCTCACCCCGTTCCAGCGCCGCCTGATGCTGGTGCGCAGAACAATCTGCGATTCGGACTCCACGGTTTATTACCGCTCCTGCGAGGCGTTCCAAGGCGAGGAGGGGCAGAAGTTCGCCAAGGCCTCGTCACGGTTCTGGCGCTGCGACGTTTCCGGGCACACGAAGAGTATCGGGCTCTCACAGCCTGGCAAGCACACTCTTTCGGTCTGCCGGGAGCCGGATTGGCCGGTTAGCGAAGGCGCCGACGAAGAGACCAAGAAAGACAAGGAAAAACTGCACAACGTCAAGCCAGAATGACCGCTGGGCGCAGGCGGCCTGCCGGACGCCGGGCGACTGCGGAAGCCTCCCATGCGGTTCGTTTATAGACGAGGTTCCGTCAACAATCGGCGGGCCGTACTGGATGCCGTAATCGCGACTGACGGAATATTCGGGCGGCGAGGGTGACGCGCGGGTGACGGGGCGGGCGTATACCGACGCCGTGATGCCAGTGGCTGCGCCGGCGGAACGGGCGGCAAGCACGTCGCGGATCGGCCACCGCGCCGCTGCCGACCGGCGGCCAAAGTCCGCGGTGTCTCTTCTGGCGGCTGACCATCGCGGCCAATTGTCCCGCGAGGTGGCGGGCGCCCAGCTAGCACGGGCGGGCCAGCGTCCGAGTCAGGTTCCGGTACGGCTGCGGCTTGGCACCGACCCGGCGCTTGGTCCGGGATCGGTGTCACGCTTGCAGCGCAAATGCGCGTGCGGCGGTGCGGGGACGTCGTGTGAATGCGACCAAAAGAAGGGCCTCGGGATCCAGACAAAGGTCAAGGTCGGCCCTGCAAACGATCCGTTCGAGCAGGAAGCAGACCAGGTTGCCGAAACGGTGATGCGGTTGCCAACGAACGAGCCAGTGTCGGCAACGGCAGCCGACGCTAGCGTGCAGCGGACCTGCTCCGCCTGCGAGCAGAAAGATGACAAACAAGCAATCATCCGACGTCATTCGATCGGTCGGGAAGGCGGCGATGCCGAGGGTCTATCGCACGGCAAGCTGACGCAGGGCGGCTCCGCGTTGTCGCCGGGCGTACGCAATTTCTTCGAATCCCGTTTCGGTCGAGATTTTTCCTCGGTTCGCGTTCATACCGGGTCACAGTCACATGCGCTCAATACAGGACTCAACTCGCATGCCTTTACGTACGGAAGCCACATATGGCTGGCGAATGGTGACGCGGCGGGACCTTCGCCGCTGATGGCTCATGAACTGGCGCATGTAGTACAGCAATCCGGATTACCAACGATCGAAGGTCAGACCGATCGGGGAAGTGCCGTGCGGCGGGTAACGCGTATCGGCAATGCCAACGGCGCCGAAATCCACTCCAAGCAAGCCGCGACATACGCCCCGCAGAGGCAAGGCACGGAAAGATTATCGCCGCTTCCCAGACAAGCCGTCCAGCGCCAGCCGGCCCCGCCCAGACCACAGCCGACACGTGCCGAAGAGGTCCGGCTGTCGTTTACTTCGCCCGGCGAAATCGCGGTCGTGCCGAATCCGCCGACGCTCAGCCTCTACAATTTCGCGATCGATGAACCCGCGTTGAAGGAAAAACATTTCGCCGCAATTCAGACGCTGGCCTCCCTGATAAAGCAATTCACCGGCGGCACACTGAGCGTTGCGGCGAAAGGTCATGCCGATTCCAGCGGTGAAGACACGATCAACGATCCGCTTTCCCACTACCGAGCATTGTCGGTGCAGAAAGCTCTTGAGAGCGCCGCGGGCGTGCCGGTCCCCATATCCTCTTGCGGGGAACATTGCCCGGTGGTGACCAACGATACGGTTGAGGGCCGCTCCCGCAACCGACGCGTAGACATTAGCCTCTCTTCAAGCAAGAAGGGCGACGACATCGATTGGCCATCTCTCTGCGCATTCGCGCCGGAGCTTTGTTTTTGCCTTAAAAACCCTACACTCTGTCGTGAGGACGGCGACGGCGATGGCATCCACTGGCCGTCTCTTTGTCCTGGAGCGCTTGGCAAATTGATATGTGGCGCTGTCCTCTGCCTCCTCGCAGGCGAGCTCTGCCTAACAGGGCTTTGCAGAATGCTTCCCGAAATATGCCTCCTGACAGTCTGCATAGTATTTCCCTCGCTCTGTAAGGGTAAGCAGAAACCGTCGAAGGACGAACCGAAACGCGGGAGGGCATGCCCCAAAAAGGTCGACCTGCCGTCGGGCGTATTCGAAGCGCACAAAAAGGAGGAGGTCGGCTTTGCCTATTTGTACTATCCCTTTGCCATGGACATAGACTTTGACCAGAACTCCTCCGGATGTCAGTGCGAATGTGGGGAATATGAGCAACTAGTCAGAGGCTACTTCGAGGTGGACGATACGGGGACCGGCAGCGGACCTTGGAAAAGGGTAAGGAAAGAGTTGAACAAAGGGGTTATTCTGGACGAAACCGATTTCCAGGAAGACGGCATCAGCTATCTTGGTTCTTATGGCCACCGATACTGGGACGACGAAACGAGAACGGACCCTAAGCGAAATCAAGAGCGGCCTTCCAACTGCGGCGGAAAAGAGTGGCCGGGCCAGTTTACAGACCAGTTTCTACGTAGTAGAGAAACCGGGTGCCAGTACAGAGGTAGAGATATGCCTTGCGCCGAGAGTGCCAAGAAGTGGTTGGCAAGGGTACGAATGAATCTTGAGTTCATCGGCGCCCCAGTTGATGTCTGTATGGTACCCGGGCAGCGGATCCGCCTGCTGGAGCATCAGAGCAACTGGACTATAAAGGGAGAGGCGCAAGCGAAAGCTCCCCCGACCGCACCGAGGCGTCGGATTTTGACGGATTTGCCAGTCATTGTTCGCGGCATGCCGAAAAATCCGACGGCACTCCAAGACGTCACACTGGAAATCGCCGTACAGGGCGAACCCCCAGGGTGCTCCGGCCGAATCCCTGTCGGGATCATAGCGGTGGATGAGATCATGGTGACCTGCATCACTCAGAACTCAGAACTGGTGCAGCTCGCTCCCGATATATGTCCGGATATATGGGTCAGGCCTTACGAAACACTGACTGTGTTCCGCTGAGCTTGCCCAGACGGTTTACCGCCCGCAGTTCGATACAGACTTGGCGCCGGCTTCGTCCGGGAAGGTTTCAGAGCTGCGGAAATCATGCGGGCTGTTCCGACGAAGGCGTGGAGAGTCAACTACCGCCTGACCGGCGTGCCGTGTGCTCCCAGGACCGCCACGAACAGCAATCACTGTGCGAGCGCCCATTGGCCGACGGCCAGTGGTGACAGCGCCGTGACGGACCCTCGACGCGCGCTACACGGCCAGTTGACAGCCAGCGCATAACGTTGGGCCGCCTGCAGCGTCCGGCCTGGGCCGGCAGGCAGCATCCGCAAGGCCCGATGAGGAGGCCAGATGTCAGTCACACCGACCTATCCAGGGGTGTACATCGAGGAGCTGCCCAGCACCTCGCACACCATCACCCCGGCAACCACATCCGTCGCCGCCTTCGTGGGCTACACCCACCCGCTAAAGACGCCGCAGCCCACCACCACGCCGGCCCCGCCAGCACCCGCGGTCCAACTCTTCAGCTTCGCCGACTACCAAAACAACTTCGGCGGCTTCTTCGACAGCCCCTGGCTGGCCGACTACGTCGGCCGCGCCGTCTTCCAGTTCTTCCTCAACGGCGGCTCCAGCGCCTATGTGGTCGGGCTGACCGACCCGGACTATGTGGCGGCGACGGCCACGATCGACAGCTCGCCGTCGATCACGTTGACCGCCCGAGAGCCGGTCGGGACCGGGTCCGGCGCCTCCGCCGTCGGCGTCCCAATGCAGGTGGCCATCAGCAACCTGCAGACCACGTCGGTCACCGACGACACCGCCGACATCGTCATCACCTACGGGACACAGGTGGAGACCTACCGCAAGGTGGTCATCGGCACCCTGGCTACCCGGCTCGCCGGGTCGGCGCTCGTGACCGTCACGTCACCCGCAAGTACGCCGACGTCTTACCCGACGTCAGGGTCTCCGCCTAGCTCGGGAGCGCCGATCTCCTTCACCTACGCATCGCCCCTCCCCGCCTCCCACAGCTCGATCAGCCCCCAGGCGATCGGCGCAGTGTTCACCGACAACTACCCCCTGGACAAGGTGCTGCCGGTCTTCAATCTCCTCGTGATCCCGGGAATCACCGACCCCGCGGTGCTGTCCGAGGGGGTGGCCTACGCGGAGCGAAAGCGGGCGTTTTACATCATGGACTCGCCGCCCAACTGGAACGTGGACACGCCGGCGACGGGAACCGCGCCGACCGGCTCACCGCCCTCCTCGGCCGAGTCGCCGGTGGACGGTCTGTCGCTGGTCCCGGTCAGCACCAACGCCGGCGTCTACTACCCCTGGCTGCAGACCACCGACCCCATCACCACCAACCCGAGCACCTCGCCACCGAGCGGCTTCGTGGCCGGCATCTACGCCCAGGAGGACGCCAGCTACGGGGTGTGGAAATCACCGGCAGGGCTGGAGACGGCGCTGAACGGCACACTGGGCGTCGTCCCGAGCGGCGCGATGACCGACGCCCAGCAGGGCGTCCTGAACGGCCTCGGGATCAACTGTCTGCGGCAGTTTCCGTCGCTGAGCCCGGTCGTTTACGGAGCACGCACCCTCGCCTACCGCGACGTGGCACTCCAGAACCAGTGGGGCTACATCGCCGTGCGGCGGATGGCGCTGTTCCTCGAGCAGTCGCTCTACGCCAGCCTCACCTGGGCAGTGTTCCAGCCGAACGACACACCGCTATGGACCGCCCTGACCCAAGAGGTGAGCGCCTTCATGCTTGGCCTGTTCCGCCAGGGCGCCTTCGCCGGGACCAAGCCCAGCGAGGCCTTCCTGGTCAAGTGCGACAACACGACCACGACCCAAGCCGACGTCGACAACGGCATCGTCAACATCCTGGTTGGTTTTGCCCCACTCAAGCCCGCGGAGTTCGTCATCGTCCAAATCGCTCAGCTCGCTGGGCAGGGCACCAGCTAAGCGAGCTCCCCCCGTCCCTCTGCCGCCGCAAGGAGAACGCATGACCACGCCGACGAGTCCCACCATCTTTCCCGCCAACATGGCTCGCTTCGACCCGTACAAGACCTACCGATTCCTGGTGTACTTCGGCAAAAGCACCACGCCGGTCGCCGCCGTATCCAAGGTGTCCGGTCTCAAGCGGTCTTCCGATGTCATCGAGTACAAGGAGGCCGGCAACGCCGTGATCCTGAAGGGCCTGGGTCGGACGAAGTACGAGCCGGTCACCCTGGAGCGAGGGGTCACCCAGAACACCGACTTCGAGACGTGGGCCAACGCCGCCCAGGTCCTCGACCAAGGCGCGGCTTCGACTTCCCTGGCCAACCTGCGCCGCGAGATCACCATCACCTTGCTGAACGAGGAGGCGCAACCGGTCCTGCGCTGGATCCTGCACCGGTGCTGGGTCTCGGAGTTCCAGGCGGTCCCGGACCTCGACGCGGGCGCCAACGCCGTGGCCATAGAGCACATCAAGCTGGAGAACGAGGGGTGGGAGCGCGACCTGACCCTAGCCGAGCCGACGGAGACGTAGTCGATGCTGCTGACCGATGGCGCGGCGATCGACGTGCGGGAGCCGGTGGGCGACGACGAGTTGTTCCTGCTCGAGACCCGGCTTACACCCGCCGCGGCATTGGTCGCGCTCGCCGGACGGGTGGCGACCATCGCCGGCCGTCCGCCTGACTGGGACCAGGTGGCTGCGGCCCAGCTCGGCGCCGTGGCGCTCGCCATTCGGCGCGCCTGGATCGGCGATCGCATAATCAGCGAGGGGCGATGCCCGGAACCGGGCTGCACCGAGCGGGTCGACGTGAGCTTCAGCAGCGTCACCTACCTGGCACACCACCGCCCCCGGCGACCGCGCAACGTTTCCGCGAGCGACGACGGCTGGTACCGGCTTGCCGGCAGTACGGTGCGATTCCGGATCCCGAACGTCACCGACCTGTTGGCCGCCGGCGAGAACACCGAGCCAGCCGCCGTGCTGGCTTCCCGGTGCCTGGAACCGGCCAGCCTGCCGACGCGGACCGCCCGCGCGGTGGATCGAGCCCTTGCCGCAATGGCCCCTAGTCTGGAGGGCCTGGTCGGCGGCCACTGCCCGGAGTGCGGGGCGGAAGTGGCGCTGCGCTTCGACCCGCTGACCTACACCATGCTCGAGCTGCGGGACGCCTTCGCCGGCATCTACCGGGAGACCCACGCCCTGGCCTCGGCGTACGGCTGGCCGGAGGAAACGATCCTGCGCCAGCCGCGAAGCCGCCGCCAGCGCTACGCGGCCATGGTCTTCGAGGATCACAGCTACGGAGCCTCCCGGCCGGGAGTCGCACGGTGAACCCGGCCAAAAGCGCAGTGCCCGCCTACCTGTCCCGGCTGGCAGGGGGCGCACCGGCCGTCGCGCCCCGGCTTCAGCCGCCCCGGCCGCTCTTCCCGCCCGCCGCCGGCGCCCTCACGGACGCAGAACCTGAGCCGCCAGTCGCCAGGTTCGACGGCCATGCCGGCCCGAGGCAGCCCGACGCCGGTCTGAGCCACCACCGCGGTCCGGTCACCACATCGTCCGACGCCGCTATCGCTGCAGTTCCGGTGGGATACCAAGCCAGTCAAGGGTTATCGCGCGCCCAGGCCGCAGACGGTGAGGCCGTCGATCCGCTTCCCGCGCTACCCGCGGAACCGGTACGCGGGGCGATGCCTCCCGTCCCCCGGGTGGTTCAGCACGCCGACCTGATCGAGGCCACCATGAGCTCGGCCCCCGCTTCGATGCCGGCCGCAAGCGCCGAGCCGGCTGCCATCAATGTGCCGACGACGCCTCCTCCGCCCCTGGCGGGTGTCCCCGCGCTGCGCCCGCCGAAGCCAGGCTCGAGCGTCCCCGAGATCAGCGACTACTCCGGCCTTCGGCGACCCACCGCAGTGAACGCGCCGACCATGTCGGCCCAGGTCAGCATCGGGACCATCGAAGTCACCGTCCTCCCGGCCAAACCCGCCCCAATACTGCCAAAACCGTCGCACCAACAGGCGCGCCCCAAGGAGGTCGGGATCCCTGCGCGGGTAGGCGCCGACGCGGCCCGGCTAGCAGCCCGCGGGGCGGCTCGACGCTGGTTCGGCGCAGGCCAGAGCTGACCGGACCGGCGCGCCATGACCTTCGACATTTCAGCGATCACCGACTCGCTGATCAACCTGGTGAAGGATTCCTGGGATAGCGCGCCGTTGTGGGCCGAACTGGAAGCCGACAGTCCACCGGGTCCGCCGACGCCGACCTTCACCCCGAACATCAGCGGGCTGGCGCCCGACGTGCTCGGCAAGGAGTCCGGCCCGCAGCTCAGCCTGTTCCTGTACCACGTCGAGGCCAACAACGCCGTTGAGTCGCTGTACTGGGCGCCGCAGAGCCTCTCGAACACTGCCGGCCCCGGCCAGCCGGTGCGGTTCCTGCCCTTCGCGCTCAACCTCTACTACTTGATGTCGGCCTTCTCTGAGGACAACTACCACTGGGAACAGCAGGCAATGAGCGTGGCGCTGCGGATCTTTCACGCCAACCCGATCCTGCGCGGCACGATCAGTTCGCCGCCCTGGGAAGTGACTCTCACCATGGAGCACCGCTCCTACGACGAGATGAGCCAGCTGTGGCAGGCGACCACCGCCCCGATGCGGCTGTCGGTCGTCTACCGAGCGGCCGTGGTCTTCCTCGACCCAGACACCCCGCCCGCGGCGGCGCCTGAGACCAAAGACTTCAACGTCGTCGTGGAGCAAGCCGCTGCCCCATCGGGCACCGCAGAGCTATTCGGCACCTTCCGGCGGGCGAGCTACGTCGGGCCGGCCGGGCCGGTCTCGTTCACCCAGGCGCCTGCCACGGTCGCCCCCGGCCAGCAGGTCTGGCTGATGGGCGCCAACTTGACCGGCGCACCGATCAAACTCATCTCGGAAGAAGGCGTCTCCACCGACATCTCCGGGTGGGTGGTCGCCGCCGATTCCACCGCCACCCGCGTGGTACTCCAGGTTCCCGACGCGGTTGGGTCGCCGCCCGGTCCACCCCCGGCGGCCGGCCGTTACCAGGTCCGGGTGGGCGGGGACCTCGCGCCGCTCAGCGTTGCCGCCTACGTCGACCCGGCGGGCGGGCCGGTGCTCCCGCACACCCCGTCGATCAGCGTGACCGGTGACGGCTTTGTGTCGGGAGCGACCGGCGTTCTGGTGGGAACGATCCCCGTGCCGGCCAGCCAGATCACCGTCGGTGCCGGCGGCACCTCGCTCACCTTCCCGACCCCGGCCGGACCGTCGGGAACAGTTGCGCCGATCGGCGTGCAGGTGGGAGGGATCGAATCGGACCCGGCCCTATGGGCGACACTGTGACGCCGGCGGCACTGGCCATGGACCCCGAGGCCGTGGACCCGACGCAACCAGCGACCGGGCTGCCTATCGACCCCGACGACTGGGAGCCGACCTGGATTACCGAGATCCGGTTGCGCGCCGCACGCAGAGTCCGCTGGCTCCGGCAGCTCTGGGCCAGCCACCGCTATGAGGGCGAGCACGTGCTCGCTATCAGCCACAGCGACGTCGACCGTGCGCTGCTGCCAAGAGGTGAACTCCGCACTGCGGAGCGGGCCTTCTACGACGGCGACGAGCAGGCCGCCGCGTTGTCCTCGGCCATCGACGCGCTGGCCGAGGGCCCGCCGGACCCGCGATGGCAACACCTCGTGACCACGCTCGGGCTGACCCTGCCCGAGGCCCACCTTGCCGGGCTCTGCCTGGTCGCGGCGCTGGACCCGGCGCTGCGCCGGGTCTTCGGGTATCTGCTGGATCTCCAAGAGCCGGCGGGGCCGACCCCTGGTCTTACGGCGGAGCTGTTCGGCGACCCATCCTTCTGGTGCCCCGGGCCGGATTCCGCGCTGGTGCGCTGGCAGGTTGCCCGCCCTCTCGGCGACGGCCGGGACCCGTACACCACCTCGACAAGCTGGGAAGCCGATGCCGTGCTGCTCTCGGGGCTACTGGCCCCGAGCCCGCCCAGCGGACAGGCGCACGAGGGCGCTGGAGACTGGGGGGCCGGGACGACCGGCGCCACGATCACGGCGCCCCGCCCGCCGGAACTCCGCCCGGAAATCGGCGACGCCATCGTCGCCTTTGCCGGGTCTCTCGCCGGCCCCGTCGCCGGTACGACCCCGCCCATCGAGATCGAACTGGTCGGGCCGCCGGGCTCGGGACGTACCTACCTGGCGGCGACCGCCGCCGCCCGTCTCGGCCTGGGCCTGGTC
>Ga0210398_10005073_pt1 | contig 12262 bp, 12 predicted proteins | sample IncBWC4OmetaG_FD_161047 | JGI IMG/M metagenome (GOLD analysis project Ga0210398, IMG submission 161047) | Forest soil microbial communities from Barre Woods Harvard Forest LTER site, Petersham, Massachusetts, United States - Inc-BW-C-4-O | ecosystem: Environmental > Terrestrial > Soil >... | reverse complement strand
CTTGCCGGTGCAAGCCGCCGGCGGCGACGTCGACCCCGTAGCTCGCTGTGCTCGCGCCACCGCCGCCACCAACCGGATTCGCAAAAAGAAAATCGGCCGGCGGGCGGGCTCGGCTCCGCCTCGCGCGCGCGTGTAGTGCACGAAGCAGGTTAACGCGGGGCGCACTGGACGTTTCTATCGAGGGCTACGAAGTAACCACTCCACACACAGGCATCACCCCTCACCCTTCTCCCCGCTCCGTTCCCGTTCGCGTAAGTAATCGTCCGTCGTGCGTACGTTAGGCCGCAGCGATGCGCCGTGTGGATCAAACTCGTCCTCAGTCACTACTGTAACGCGGCAGTCCTCGCACATCTTAAGCGCATCAAGTCGTTTTGAACCTTGTTTATACATCCAGTGCTGGCCTGCGAGCTTGCCGATAACGCGTTCGATTGTGCTGTTGACGCCGAAAGGCTTGCCGCAGCGAATGCAGTGGAACGGCTCTTCCTCCTTCAGCACGCGAGCTATGGTGGTGGCGGCGCGGAAATCGAGCTGCGGCTTTAGATAGATCACCTTCTCCGGGCAGGTTGCCTTGCACAGCCCGCACTGCACACAGGCATCCTCGGCGAAGCGCAGCAGCGGGCGCTCTGGATCGTCGCCGAGCGCGCCGGTCGGACACGCCGCGACGCACGACAAGCAAAGGGTGCAGCCGACAACGTCGATCTCGACCGCACCGAATGGCGCGCCTTCCGGTAGCGTGACGACATCGATCGGCGTCGGCGCCGCGCTGTGCAATTCGCGCAATGCGAGCCGCATCACCTCGCGCTTCTGGCCCACGGGCAAGAAGCTCGCCGGGCGCGGCGAGGGCACATGCACTTCGATTGCAGCCAGCGCCGCACCAAATGCGTCCGGATCGTCGGTCTCGATGGTCGCAACCGAGCCGAAGCCGAGCGCGGTGAGAATTGGCTCGGCGAGCGCGATGGTTTTGGTCAATCCAGTAATATCGTGGCGAGGCTTGGCGCGCAGCAGGAAGCGAACGGCGCTCGCGCCGTAGGCGAACGCGGCGGCGATGGCTTCGAGGCCGACTTGGGCGACCTCATTGACAGCCAGCGGCAGCACGTTCGCCGGTAGACCATCGCCGTGGCGAGCGAGAGCATCGATCAGCGCACCGCCGTGCTCGCTGTCGTGCAGCAGCAGGATGGGATGTAATCCGCCGGCAACGCGATAGACCGTCAACATCGTCCGCAGCTTTCGCATCAGCGTATCGGGGGGATGAAACGTGTAGGCGGCGGCGCCCGTCGGGCACACGGCAGCGCATTGACCGCAGCCAGCGCAAATGTTGGCATCAATTGCGACATAATCGCCGGCAGGCTCGATCGCACCGGTCGGACAGAGATCGAGGCAGCGGCTGCAGCCGACGATGCGCGAACGGGAATGGGCGCAAAGTTCTTCCTTGAATGCGATGTAGCGTGGCTTGTCGAAAGTTCCCACCAGATCGCGCGCCTTGATAACCGCGCGTAACACGGCCGTCGGATTGTCCGGATCAGCACGCAAATAGCCGTCGCGCAAATCGTGCGCCGAGAAGAGAGGCGCGCTGCCGGAGAAGTCGAGAATAACGTCACAACTCGATACCGCGCCGTCGCGACCCAGCCCGAATGCCAGTGCGTCGCGGGAGGACGGCATAGCGGCGGCGTAATCGTCAACTACAATCTCAAAGGCGCCGAGGTGACCCTTGGCCGAGCGAACCGTGCCCTTCACGACCGGAAATGCATTGATTCGAGCTGGCGCAAGCGCACCGGGCCTACTGATCATCACTGTAACGTCGAGATGGTCCTTGATTAGGGTCGCGGCTTCGATCGCCCGCTCATCGCGACCGTAAATCATGACGACGCCTGCGCTGCTGAGCGTAACCGAGGGGACCTCAGGCGTCGGTTCGGCCGCTGCTGCAAGCAATGCAGCCATCTTCGGACCGGCATCAGCGGCCTGTGACGACCAGCCGGCAGTTTCACGCAGGTTGACGAAAATGAGGTCCCTTTCGTTCTTGCGCTCCCGCGCTATTTCGGTGAATAGCGGCGCCTCTTGCGTACAGCCAATGGTCAACGGCGTGCCGGAGGCGACGGCGGTGCGAAAGCGTTCGAGTTCGGCGCGGCACAATTGACCCGCATTCTCGACTGTCGCGCCGCGGCAGCTGCGCCGCACCGCGCCAACATCGAGCGGCATCGTGCCTTCGCATGAGCAAAGAACAATGGTGTGCGAGCGGTCTGCCATTTTGTTCCGAGCTGTCGCGCCATCTTCCGGTTTGGTGGGACTGGCCGCAAGACGATATCAGATTATAGTTATAAATGATCGGAAGTACGAGCCCGGGACCGCTATGGCTGGCATTGCAAAGGGTCAAGCGCATACGCCATTTGGACGGCCACTCGATTTGCCGCCGCCGTTCCGCGCCGTCGCGCTGCGTGAAGTCGGCGATGCCTTTGCGCATGCAACAATGCTTGCCCCCGATTCCGGTGCCGGCACGCTGGTCCATGTCGGCCGCTACGATCTCGCCGAATTTGCCGTAGTGCTGGAGCCCGAAGAGCCCCTGCGCACCGCGCGGCGCGCCCTTTATGCCGGGCTGACCGCACTTGCAGAAGCACTTGCGGTGCATGCGCCACCCGAAAAGCCGATCAATTTCGCTTGGCCGGACGCGATTCTGATCGATGGCGGACTGGTTGGCGGCGCGCGTCTTGCGTGGCCCGCAGGCAGCGATGAGGACGTGCCACCAGCGTGGCTCGTTTTCGGTGCTATGATCCGCACCGCTGCCATTGACGAACAGGAGCCCGGGCTGCACCCGCTCGCAGCAGCGCTTGATGCCGAAGGCTTTGATCTCGGATCGCATCGCCTGCTCGAAAGCTTCGCGCGCCATCTCATGGTAGCCATCGACGCCTGGCAGCAGATAGGCTTCGGCGAAGTAGCCAGGAGTTATTTGTCGCGCCTCGCACTGAAAAAGGGCGTACGGCCAGATATCGCCGACAATGGCGATCTCCTGATGTGCGATACTGATGAGACCGCAATCGAACGCCGGCCGCTCCTCACAGTGCTGGCGATGCCGTCATGGCTCGATCTGTCGACCGGAGGTCCGCGATTGTGAGTTGGTCATGAAAGATTTCTGGCTGTCCTCCGGTCATCAACTGCTCGATCGCGATGAGCGAGGCTCTCTGCGCACGACCGGCGATTTCATTAAGGCGTATCTTGCACGGCCGGAACTCGCGCCGCCACCGGAGGCCTGCGTTGTCGAACGAACACTGCATTCCGCGCTGCTAGCCGATCCTTGGCGCCCGGTCACGGCGGCCGAGATCGACGCTATCGCGGAGCCGGATGCGCGTGAAAACTGGCAGCTCATGGTTGCGCTGCGCGATCGCCTTGCCAACCATTGTACCCTTGAGGCAACCTATGTGGCCTTGGTCCGTGAGAATGTCTGGGTTCCGCCGGTCTTTTTCGATCAACTGGTGCATCTCATTCTGCGCAACACTCTCGATCAATGCGATGATGCCTACGTGTTGCGCGCCGCGGAATTGCTTTTCCGCCCCCAGCGCTTGACAGTCCACGAAGGCTCGCTGCTCGCGGCCGACGGGGAGCTTATTGATAAAGAAGCCCCCAATATTTCGCCACTCGTTTCAATGTTCGGATTACCGCCCGGTCCGGATATTGAAGTGCTCTCAGACGACAACGCGTCGCACTACTGGCATCGCAGCGACCGCTTTGACTTTGCAATCGATTTGACGTCTGGTCGCCGCGGCATTGCCGCGCTGGGAACCGTGATCGTATATTGGATCAAGCATCTGCTCGACATAGATGTCATCGTCGAGCCGCTCAAGGAGATGAAGGATATCACGCTGGCCTGGTACGTTGGCCTTGATCCCGACGGCACAAAGATCGGTGACGCGCTCTGGAATGGTGCGGAGATTGACGATGCGACACGCGAGAGAATCGTCGGCCTGTTCCGGCTGACGTTCCGCGATTCCAGTATCGTCATCGACAGCTTAGCTGGCGAGGCGGTTTATCTCATCCTGGCTATGACGTCTGATAATATCCTTCGCATCAAGCCGCAGAATTTGCTGACGGGGTTGCCCATCCGGAATCTGGAGACCGTGACGTGAGTCATGCCCAGCCACTTGTTCGCATCCCCATCGGCATCGTGATTGAGCGACGCAAGGCAAAGAGCGCTTGGGCGGAATTTGTCTGGCGGCCGGTTGCCGTGTTGCCCGCGGTCCCGGAGGCCGCTGCGTGGACGGCACTGAATGGGAGTGCCGACCGCGTGAATTTCTACGGCGGGGCGGCCGAGATCGAATTGCACCATTCTGACGCTGCTGGTTATTGCAAGAATCTGGCGACGGCTACCGCTCTGTTATGGGTTGCGCTGCGGCCGACGGGTCACGAGCCGCCCTATGAGATCGCGGCGGTGACGGCAGAGCCGAGCGAAGGCGAAGCCTTCACCGAGAACGCGACCGATATTGTAGAGAGCGTTCCGATGCCCGAGCCGGTACGCGCGGTCATTGCCGGATTTGTGGCCGAGCACCACGCGGAACATCCGTTCGTCAAACGAGAGCGCGACCGCGCCGATCCCGAGGTGATGGCGCGGCACGTACTAGCGAGGGATCGCAAATGAGCGACCCGGAAAATTCGGCGAAGAACTTTCTGCAGCGATGGTCGCGGCTCAAGCAGGCCGCAGTGGCACGCGCGCCTAGCGGCACATCGCCGCCAATTGCGGCACCTTTGGTCGACGGCGCGAACGTTCCCGCGTCGGCGCAAGGCGAAGCCGAACTGCCTGAGTTTGATCCCGCTACCTTGCCATCGATCGAATCGATCACTGCGATAAGTGATATCCGTGCCTTTCTCGCGCCTGGCGTCCCTGAAGAGCTCACCCGCGCGGCGCTTCGACGCGTCTGGGTATCCGATCCCACGATACGCGATTTCGTTGGCATCGCAGAAAACCAGTGGGATTTCACCAAACCTGACGGAGTGCCCGGTTTCGGATCGCTCGAACTCACGCCCGAATTGCGTTCCATGGTCGCTAGCCTGTTCGGCGACGGACCGAAGCAAACCGCACCGCAGCAAGCGAATGCCGATCCGACCGAACGAGCTTTTGAAAAGGCCGGACGGCAGGCACCCCCGCCGGAAGCTTTGCCACTCATTAAGGAAAGTCCCAGCGGTGAACCGTCCCACGCGCCCACCAACCTCGTTACATCTCCGGATCCGCCCTCAGAGCTCACTGGGGCGACGTTGCAGATGACTATTGGCGATGTCGCAACGCAAAAAAATATTGGCGAGGTGGGCGAAAGTCCGCGATCGGCTCGTCGCACCCACGGCGGGGCGGTACCAAAGTAGTGGCGCACCCATGCCTGAAGCTATTGACCCGCCGTTGTATCGGGGCCTAGCTTTCAGTAGGCGCTATAATCGTAATAAAGGCCATGCGCGATCCGGGTCTCGACCGAGCAATTCGTGCGGCTGGCGGCGTCGGTGCGCTAGCGAGAAAAATCGGCATTTCGCAACTGTCCCTGTCGAATTGGAACCGCGTCCCCGCGGAACGCGTGTTGTCGGTCGAAGATTTCACTGGCATCGACCGCGCGGTGCTACGACCCGATCTTTATGGCGCCCGGGATAGAGACGCGGTCGACGAGGTCGATGCGGCACGCGCCCGGGAATACGCGCTGCTATCGGTGTTGCTCAGGCGTGCTCCGAACGCCAATCTTTTGTCCCGGCTTGCCGTGCTACCTGGCGATCTTTCTCCTCTCGGCCTTGCGCACGCGGCATTAGGTGAGGCGGCAGCCGCCGCCAGTGTCGAGCGCGTCGAACGCGAATTCTTTGACCTATTCATCGGCGTTGGACGCGGCGAACTGTTGCCCTACGGCTCGTATTATCTGACCGGGTTCTTAAATGAGCGTCCGCTAGCGCGATTGAGAGACGACCTAGCGCGGTTTGCCATCGAGCGCGTCCAGGGTGAGGTCGAGCCGGAAGATAATGCCGCCGTGTTGTGCGAGATCATGGCGGGCCTCGCCGATGGACGTTTCGAGGCTCCGGCCGGAGCAGACCATGAACTATTCGAAAAACATTTATCGCCCTGGATCGGCCGCTTCTTCGCGGATCTCGAGCAGACGAAGTCGGCCGACTTCTATCGTCGAGTAGGAGCCGTCGGTCGATTGTTCATTGAGATAGAGAGCAGGGCTTTCGAGTTGGCGTCGTAAAGCGCGTGGGTATGAACTCATTGATACCCCGGACGAACTGGTGCGTACCGAGAATCACGGAGCAGCGCAATGAAAGCGAAAAACAAAGTTAGGCGGCGCGACTTTCTCCGTGCATTCGGCGTGGGCGCCGGTGTCGCGGTCACTTCATCTGGACCGCTCGTCCAGGAGGCTGCTGCCGCCACCGAAACCAATGACGAAAAACGCAAGGCGCGCTACCAAGCGAACTCACCGGACGTTCAGGCCTATTACCGCGTCAATCGCTATCCAACGAAGTGAGGAGGCCGCCGTGCTGACTAAAAGGACGGATCGTCGTGCGCGCAGCGGGAATCTTGCCGGCGCGTCGCCAACTCGGTTGGATGGCGGCCTCGACCGCCGTACATTCTTACGCCGTTCCGGTCTCGCCGCGGGCAGCCTCGCCACCGTCGGCGCGCTTCAGCTTGGCTCAGTGCGTAAAGCCGAGGCCGGGCCGCCGCCGCGTCCCGGCGCACAAGTCACCGTCCACAAAAGCATTTGTACGCATTGCTCCGTAGGCTGCACGGTGACGGCGGAAGTTGCGAACGACATCTGGATCGGCCAGGAGCCGAGCTGGGACAGCCCCATCAATCGCGGATCGCACTGCGCCAAAGGCGCAGCGGTGCGCGAGCTTGTAAGCGGCGAGCGTCGCTTAAAGTATCCCCTGAAGCTCGTAAACGGCCGATGGACCCGCGTGTCCTGGGATCAAGCGATCGGCGAAATTGGCGACAAGATGATGGCGATCCGGGCGCAGTCGGGACCGGATTCGGTCTACTTGCTAGGTTCCGCCAAGATGACCAACGAAGGCTCTTATCTGTTTCGAAAATTCGGGGCGTTCTGGGGCACTAACAACACCGATCACCAAGCGCGCATATGCCACTCGACCACGGTTGCCGGCGTCGCCAATGCCTGGGGCTACGGCGCCATGACCAACAGCTTCAATGACATCCGCAATTCCAAAACACTTCTGATCTGGGGCGGTAACCCCGCGGAAGCGCATCCGGTATCGCTGCAGCACCTGCTTGAAGGTGCCGAACTGAACCGGGCGAACTTTATCGTGGTCGATCCGCGCCTGACTCGCACAGCGGCGCACGCTACCGAATACGTAAGGCTGCGCCCCGGGACCGACATTCCGGTCCTCTACGGCATGATGTGGCACATCATCCAGAACGGCTGGGAAGACAAGGAGTTCATCCAACAGCGCGTCTACGGCTACGAGGATATTAAAAAGGAAGTCGAAAAGTGGCCTCCGGTTGAGGTTGAACGCGTCAGCGGCGTTCCGGGAGAGCAGCTCAAGCGCGTCGCCCAAATGTTTGCCACTCAAAAGCCGTCAACGCTTATCTGGTGCATGGGCCAGACGCAGCACACGGTCGGCACCGCCAATGTGCGCGCGAGCTGCAATGCTCTCCTCCTTACCGGCAATGTCGGCGGCCCTGGCATGGGCGCCAACATTTTCCGTGGTCATGACAACGTGCAGGGTGCCACCGATGTCGGCCTCGATATTGTGACGCTGCCCTTCTATTACGGTCTGACAGAGAACGCATGGCGACACTGGGGACGCGTGTGGGAGGTCGACTATGACTGGATGCAGTCGCGCTTCGACTCCAAGAAGATCATGGAGACATCGGGCATTCCGCTGACGCGGTGGTTCGACGCGGTAGTGCTGCCGAAGGATCAGGTCGAGCAGAAGGACAACGTGCGGGCTATGTTCGTGCAAGGCCACGCCAGCAACAGCATTACCCGCATCCCGGAATCGCTGAAGGCATTGGCAAAACTTGATCTCCTGGTGATCGCCGATCCACATCCGACCACATGGGCATCGCTGTCGGTCGAGGCCGGACGCCAGGACGGCACCTATCTTTTGCCTATCTGCACCCAGTTCGAGAGCTCGGGCTCCCGCGTCGCGTCTAATCGTTCGATTCAGTGGGGCGAGCAGATCGTGAAGCCGATCTTCGAGTCCAAGGACGACTATCAGTTGATCTACCTGATGGCGAACAAGCTTGGATTCGCGGACAAGCTGTTCAAGAATATCAAGGTCGAAGGCGATCGCCCGGTTCCCGAAGACCTCCTGCGTGAGATCAATCGCGGCAGCTGGTCGACCGGCTATTGCGGCCAGTCGCCGGAGCGTCTCAAGCTTCACATGGCGAACCAGAAGGACTTCGATTTGGTCACTTTGCGCGCTGACGAAGGCCCCTGCAAAGGCGACTATTACGGACTGCCGTGGCCGTGTTGGGGCAAACCGGAGCTCAAACATCCGGGCTCACCACTGCTCTATAACGCGAACCTCAGCGCTATGGATGGCGGCGGTACTTTCCGCGCGCGGTTTGGCGTCGAGCGTGACGGCGTGAACTTGCTCGCCGAGGGTTCCTATTCGAAAGGTTCCGAAATTAAGGACGGCTATCCCGAGTTTACCTATGCCGTACTCAAGAAACTCGGATGGGACGGCGACCTCAACCCAGACGAACTGGACGTGATCCAGAGCATTGGTGGCGCCAACCCTGATACCGTTTCCTGGTCGACCGATCTTTCCGGCGGCATTCAGCGCGTCGCGCTCAAGCACGGCTGCCTTCCCTACGGTAATGCCAAAGCGCGCATGAACGCCTTCGGCCTGCCGGACCCGATCCCGGTGCATCGCGAGCCGATCTACTCGCCGCGGGTCGAATTGGTGGCCAAATACCCGACGCTACCCAATGCCAGGCAATTCCGGCTGCCTAATGTCGGTTTTGATGTGCAGAAGGCCGCCGTCGACAAGGGCATAGCAAAGGCTTTCCCGATCATATTCACGTCGGGGCGCTTGGTCGAATATGAGGGTGGCGGCGAGGAGACGCGCTCCAACAAATGGCTGGCTGAACTGCAACAGGACATGTTCGTCGAGATCAATCCATCGGATGCCACCGAACGCGGCATCAAGGACGGATCCTGGGTCTGGGTGACGGGCGCAGAAAACAGCTCGAAGGCGAGAGTGAAGGCCCTTGTCACCGAGCGGGTGGGCAAGGGTGTGGCCTGGATGCCGTATCACTTCGGCGGCTGGTTCGGCGGCAAAGATCTGCGCCCAAATTATCCATCAGGCCTGGACCCGATCGTGCTCGGCGAAAGTGCAAACACGATCACCACTTACGGCTACGATCCGGTGACCAATATGCAGGAGCCGAAAGTCACGCTCTGCCAGATCAAGGCGGCGTGAGGAGGCAAACATGGCGCGAATGAAATTCCTCTGCGACGCCGATCGCTGCATCGAGTGCAACGCCTGCGTTACTGCGTGCAAGAACGAGAACGAAGTGCCGTGGGGCATCAATCGCCGTCGCGTCGTCACCATCAACGACGGCAAACCAGGCGAACGCTCGGTCTCGATGGCTTGCATGCACTGCACCGACGCGCCCTGCGCAGCGGTGTGCCCGGTGAGTTGTTTCTACACGACGGCCGATGGCGTTGTTCTGCATTCAAAGGATCTTTGCATCGGCTGCGGCTATTGCTTCTACGCCTGTCCATTCGGGGCGCCGCAATATCCGCGTGTCGGCAATTTCGGCTCGCGCGGCAAGATGGACAAGTGTACCTATTGCACCGGTGGCCCAGAGCCGGACGGATCGCAGATGCAATACGAGAAGTATGGCGCGAACCGCCTGTCCGAAGGCAAGCTGCCACTGTGCGCTGAAATGTGCTCGACAAAATCGCTGCTCGCGGGTGACAGCGATATCATTGCCCAGATTTACAAAGATCGCGTAGCCAAACGCGGCTACGGCTCCGGTGCCTGGGGATGGCAGACCGCCTATCGCGAAACCATCGAAACCTGAAAAAGGGGGCGATGCGTCGGTGCCGAGCGTGCGGTCGCGCACTTCGGAACTCGAGGGAGAAGGCCATGGCGAAGCTCTGCGCACGCATCGGACTCGTTATTGCCGCGGGTGCATTCCTCATCTTCGCCGCGACCAGTGGGCCCGTTTCAGCCCAGCGGCCCAATCCGGACGATCCAAACGCCAATGCCGTCTCGGAGCAGCAACTGTTGCAGCAGTTCAACCGCATTCAGGGTCTCGGCACGATCCCGGATAAAAAGTCCTATGTAATCCAACAACCAATGGGGCGCGTGTGGCGTCGGTACCACGAAGTCTGGCTTCACTGGATCGGCGCCGTGGCAGCGCTTGGCACACTTGGCGCACTGCTCGTCTTTTATCTGGTGCGTGGCAGGGTGAGGATTCAATCCGGGCGTGCTGGCATCAACATCGTGCGCTTCAACGCTTTTGAGCGTTTTGTGCACTGGATGACGGCGACTTGTTTCGTCATCCTCGGACTGTCCGGCCTAAACATTATATTCGGCAAGGGGATCATACTGCCGCTGATCGGGCCGAGTGCATTCTCGTCCTGGACGCTGACGGCAAAATACGCGCACAATTTTCTAAGCTTCCCATTTACGCTGGGCGTCATCTTGATCTTTCTTATGTGGCTTACCGGGAATATCCCCAATCGCGTCGACATCGAATGGCTCAAGCGCGGCGGCGGCATCGTCGGTCACAAGCATCCGCCCGCCTATCGGTTCAACGCCGGCCAAAAAGGCGTCTACTGGTTAGTCGTTCTCGGTGGGACGGCGATGGCGGTCAGCGGATATCTGCTGATGTTCCCGTTCTATGGGACGACAATCGCCGGGATGCAGATCGCGCAAGTCGTGCACGGCGCCTTTGCTATGCTGTTCATTGCGGCGATGCTCGCTCACATTTACATCGGAACAATCGGCATGGAAGGTGCGTTCGAAGCGATGGGCGTAGGCACTGTCGACCTCAATTGGGCTAAGGAGCATCATAGCCTATGGCTGGATGAGGAAAGTGCCCGCATCGGTCCCGGCGAAATGCAAGCCCAACCATCCGCGACGCCGGCAGAGTGAAATTAGATTAATTGAATTATCGCGACCGCTTGGGTTCACCCTAAGATTGGCAACCTATTGTGAGCCCGAGCAGATTTTGGACTCTCCGCGCGGAGTGCCGAAGTCCACGAAGATCCACTGCGATGGCGCGCGCATATTGCACGCTTCGGCCATGTCGCTAGGCGCGCCGGGAATGTCGATCGAACGCCAAGACCATTTCGGGTTGATCCGCGCGCCGTCGGTCGCGTATGCAAGTCCGCTTGGTTGCTGGATGGAATTGAGCAAGAAATAACCGCCTGCTCCGATAACGACGATCGCAAGACATGCCGTTAGAAATGCGCGCATGGACGATCCTCCGAGTCGACCGCATAGGGATAGCTGCATTATGACCTCCGGCATCCGCGGCACAAGAGGCGCGACGACGCTACACGTCGGACGCGGAAATTGAGCGCGAATCGACTTTGCTTACGCGTCGATCTTCTCATCCGGCAGATCGTGTTCGTGCCAGAGCGCGTTAAGAATGCCGCAGCCGCAGGCGAAACCTACGCCGAGAACCCAGGTAAAGTACCACATTGGATGTCCTCAGTAATAGCTGCTGGAATTTTTCTCGACCATGCTTGCAGTCACTGTCCCGCGCAACGCGCGAAACACGACAGCGGTGTAGACGAGCACGATTGGCAGAAAAATCAGTGTCGCCACCAACATCACAAACAAGGTGAGCCGACTTGACGAAGCGTCCCACACCGTCAGGCTGGCCTCAGGGGCGATATCCGACGGCATGAGAAACGGAAACATGCTCACGCCGGCAGTTGCGATGATCCCGGAAATACCAAGCGCACTCGCGATGAATGTCATCCCGCGCCAGCGCGCCCAGGCCAGGAACATGGCAAACACGGGTCCGCACAAACCGAGGATTGGCGCGGCAATCGTCCAACGGTGTGTCATATAATTGGCGAACCACTGGCCGGGCTGGCGGACAACGGTTTTCAGAAGTGGGTTGGAGGGTCCGTCAGTGATGATAGCACTGGTAATAGCGTAGCCGTCGATGCCTCGCCATACCCAAAGGCCCGCGGCCGCGAATAAGACGATCGTTACCGATGCGCCGCTCATCGCAATCCCTCGCGCACGCGACTGCACGGCGCCGTCGGTCCTCAGCGTGAGATAGATTGCGCCATGAGTGGCGAGCATCGCAGCGGAAACC
>Ga0210398_10005072_pt1 | contig 12263 bp, 10 predicted proteins | sample IncBWC4OmetaG_FD_161047 | JGI IMG/M metagenome (GOLD analysis project Ga0210398, IMG submission 161047) | Forest soil microbial communities from Barre Woods Harvard Forest LTER site, Petersham, Massachusetts, United States - Inc-BW-C-4-O | ecosystem: Environmental > Terrestrial > Soil >... | reverse complement strand
AGACCTAGAACGACAAGAACTAGAAAGTCGCGCCAGTCCCCGCGCTGTGCCGGGTCAGCAACACTCGCGCGATACAGCAGGAAACTGATCGCCACAGGAAGCAGGAGGTAAAGCGCAAACCAACTCCATCGAAACTGCCCATAAGAGACAGCCACGATCGCGTATGGGACACACAACACCGCCGGTCGCACAATCCGAACAACAACCGGCACACGCTCTGCAGCTTGATCGCTCAGCGGCCAAAACGCCGCAAACAAAAACGGCAGAAGCGTAAGCAGCGCAGCTACAACCACTGACCCGTGGATGGGAAATCCGAACATCAACCTTGAGAATAGTCGCGGATCGACAGTAGTGGGTCAGTTAGGTGGCCCGCTCAGTGAAAACAAGAATTCACCTGATACCAGCGCCAAAGGCGCGACCCATACCAGCCTGGGGCATCGCCCCAGGTAATCTGGATCGGCTCTGGATCGGCTCCCTTGATATGCCGCCGCTAATCGGCAAAGGTAAACTCAATGGGTGGCCTCCACCTATACTCTGAAGCAGCGCATAGTCCTCGCCGTCGTCCCCCGCATGGCGAGTATGGTCATCTGCTGTCTCGGCGTCACCCTCCGTTACCGCGACGTCTGCGAGCCGGGGGCCACTCCCGGCTACGACGTCCCACCCCCAGGGGTCTACGCCTTCTGGCACCGCTGCCTGCTCGCCGGCGCCTGGCGCTTTCGCAACTACAACCTCAATATCCTCATAAGCCGCAGCTTCGATGGAGAACTCATCGCCCGCACCGTCGAACGGCTCGGCTTCGTCGCCATTCGCGGCTCCAGCTCCCGCGACGGCGCCCCCGGCCTGCGCAACATGCAGCGCGCGTACCTCGCCGGCCACTACTGCGCCATCACCGCTGACGGCCCCCGCGGCCCTGCCATGGTCGCCAAGCCCGGCGCGGCCCAGCTCGCCCAGCTCGTCAACACCACCGTCAGCACCTGCTACGTCCACCCCCACAGCGCCTGGCAGCTCAGCTCATGGGACCGCTTCCTCGTCCCCAAACCTTTCTCCCGAGTCACGGTCGCTTGGACCCGTCCGGCCCCCGCTGACACACCTTCGGTCCAGGCCGCTCTCGACCGCTCCGTCGAACTGGCCCAGTCGATGAAAAAATAGTTGAGAAAAGAGGAAAATTTTCGACCAAAGAAATCGACCACAAAATCACCACGATCGGACCACGTTTTTACCATCCAAAACACCACAAATTACCATCCAAAATTGACCTGATTTGCGCGTATCCGACTTCAACTTCGACCTTCCAGAAGAGCTGATTGCCCAGTCCCCACCGGCGATTCGCGGCTCCAGCCGCATGCTGCTCCTCGACCGGGCTACCGGCAGCTACCAGGACAATTTTTTTTGCAATTTGCCCGAAATCCTGCGTCCCGGCGACCTCCTGGTCCTCAACGACAGCCGAGTCATCCCCGCCCGTCTCTACGCCACCCGCGCAGGCCTGCACACCCAGCACAACTCGCCCGACCCCACTGGCCGCATAGAAGTACTGCTAACACAACAACTTGCGACAAACGACTGGAGCGCTTTGGTCCGTCCCAGCCGCAAAGTCCAGCCCGGCGAACGCCTCCTCTTCCACGCGCCCGATGTCACCACGCCATTGCTCGAAGCCGAAATCCTAGGCGCCGGAGACTTCGGCGAACGCACTCTCCGCTTCTCTCCCACGCCCGACTTCCACGCTATCTTAAACAAAATAGGCCACATACCGCTCCCCCCCTACATCCACCGCGACGATAGCGCGGAAGATCGCGACCGCTACCAGACCGTCTACTCCCAAGAACCAGGCAGCGCCGCCGCCCCCACCGCCGGCCTTCACTTCACTCCCGAAATCCTCGCCCAACTCCAGCAAAACGGCGTGCAGATCGAAACCATCACCCTCCATGTCGGCTTAGGCACCTTCCAGCCGGTTCGAGCAGAAAACCTGGAAGACATCCGCCTCCACGCCGAGCACTACACTCTTCCGGAAGCCACCGCCACAGCAATCAACACGGCGCTAGGAGCGGGGAATCGCATCATTGCAGCCGGCACCACCACCACTCGCACCCTGGAGCACTGCGCCACAAACGCTCTTGGCAGACGTCTGGTCCCGCACTCAGGTCAAACCAGCATCTTCATCAGGCCTGGCCACGAATTTCAGATTGTCAGTGGCCTCCTCACCAACTTTCACCTCCCACAATCCACCCTGCTGATGTTGGTGAGCGCCTTTGCTGGAAGGGAATTGGGCAGAGAGAACGTGCTGGCCGCGTATGCCCATGCTGTACAGCAAAGGTATCGATTTTTCAGTTACGGCGACTGCATGCTCCTTCTTTAACTTCGGTTCGTTCCGCCTGCACAATTGTGAAACGTCCGCTCACTCTTAACGCGTTACCATCAAACAGCCATGGCACAAGCATCCAACTTACTCGCAAACCCCGACGCAAAGCCACCGATCTACCTGCTAGATAGCATGGCTTTCATTTACCGCGCTTATCATGCGATGCAGCGTCAAAGGCCCATGTCCACCCGCACAGGAATTCCGACGGCCGCGACCTACGTGTTCGTCAACATGATCAACAAGCTTCGCAAAGACTTCTCACCGCAGTATCTCGCTGCGGTCTACGACGTTGGAGCGCCAGTGCATCGTAACGAACTAGCCACGCAACTCAAGGACGTGCGCAAGTTCAACATCAAGACCCAATCTTTCGAAACAGTCGAATACGGTGGCTACAAGGCAAACCGTACCGAGACACCGCCGGATCTCATCCAGCAGCAGCCTTACATCCGTCGCGCCCTTGAGGCATTTCGCATTCCAATCCTTTATTACGAGGGCTTTGAGGCCGACGACGTCATCGGCACTCTCTCCTGCAAGCTCTCCGCGCTTGGCCACAAGGTCTTCGTCGTGTCCTCCGACAAGGACATGATGCAGCTCGTCAACGATGACGTAGTCATCCTGAATCCCACCAAAGACAACCTCATCCTGGACCGCGTCGGTGTTGAACGGACCCTTGGCGTCCCTCCCGGGCGCGTCGTCGACGTCATGGCTCTGCGCGGCGACTCGATCGACAATATTCCTGGCGCTCCCGGTATCGGCGACAAAGGTTCCGTCGAACTCATTCAGCAGTTCGGCTCGGTTGAGGCCGCGCTCGACCGTGCCGACGAGGTCAAAAAGAAGACCTATCGCGAGTCGCTCCAGAACAACCGTGAAAACATTCTGCTTTCCAAAGAACTCGTGACCATTCACACAAGTGTTCCCATCGAGTATTCGCTTGAGGACATGCGCACCCAGCCTCCTGATAACGCTGCCTGTCGCGAACTTTTCAAAGAGCTCGAGTTCACAACGCTCCTCAAGGACCTTGCTCCTGCAGCCGACAACACCGAGATCACTTACAACCTCAAGCCCACTTCGACGGAACTCGCCGCGCTCATTGCCGAGGCACGCAGCACAAATCCCGACACAGGGCTCACCCGCGGGCTGGCGATCTCGCTCACCGAAGACGCGCGTGCCGTCTCCGAGGAGATCGCCGTCGAATCTGATCCCGAAGTCGCTGAAGTCGAACCTCCGGCTGCCGAAAATATGGGGCTCTTTGAAGTGCAACCTGAGCCCAGGATTCCGCTTGCTGTAACGCCGCCGGCTGACGCCGCATGCAGCCTAGGGCTCGCAGTCACCGATCATGCGGCCTTCGAAGCCAACCTCGGCCAGCCCGGCCTTCGCGAAGCCCTCGCCGATCCGACGCTGCCCAAGGACCTCCACGACTTAAAGGCCGTCCTGCGCGCGCTCGAACCCCACGACGTTACACTGGCCGGCGTACGTGATGATGTCATGCTGCTTAGCTACCTTGTCAATCCGACCCACGGTTCTCATACTCTTCCGGATATCGCTGCACGCACCACCAGCCGGGCGCTCACCCACCAGCCCACAAAGGACAATCCAGCCGACCCCCGGAGATTGGCCGAGGCCGCCGCGGCGATCGTGCGGCTCGCTTCTGCCATCGGAAAGCAGCTCCTTGAGGCGGGCTCCTTCGAGCACCACATTCTCAAAGACGACCCAAGCCTCGGCGGCGCAATGACCAGGGAGATGCTCTTCGCTACACCCGTGACTGCTAATACCGCAGGTGCATCGCCTCTTCTCGATGTATACAACACGATCGACAAGCCACTTGTTCCGGTCCTGCTCCGGATGGAACAGGCCGGTGTTCGCATCGATTCAACTGTCCTCGGTGAGATGTCGAATCGCCTCGCGATCGAAATAGATAATCTTGCCGAACGCATTTACACCGATTCCGGACACCGTTTCAATATCAACTCCCCGAAACAACTCGGCGATGTCCTCTTCAACAAGATGCTCCTTCCGAAGCCAATGAAATATGGCAAAGGTAAGGTCGTTTCAACCGCGCAGGACGTCCTCGAAGAGCTGGCCGAGCAACATCCTGTGCCCGCGCTCGTTCTCGAGTATCGTCAGCTTGCAAAGCTCAAGTCCACCTACCTCGACTCGCTTCCTCAACTCACCGACCCGCAAGGTCGCGTCCATACCACCTTCAACCAGGTTGGGACCGCGACTGGGCGTCTGTCATCAACCAACCCAAACCTGCAGAACATTCCCGTTCGCACGACACTTGGTCGTGAGATTCGGGCCGCTTTCATTCCTGCTCCAGGCAATGTGCTGATGTCCGCTGACTACTCGCAGATCGAGCTCCGGTTGATGGCCCACTTTTCGCAGGACCCGCTGCTGCTCGACGCCTATCGGACTGGTAAGGACATTCATACCCTTACTGCGAGCGAGGTATTTGGCGTCGATGCCGCAACTATGGACAAAGAGACTCGCGCCCGCGCCAAGGCAGTCAACTTTGGTATTGTCTACGGCATAAGTCCGTTTGGGCTGGCCGCGCAACTCAACATCGACCAGAAGACCGCGAAGCAGTACATCGAAACATACTTTGATCGCTACAAGGGCGTCCAGCGGTTCATTGAGGAGACGCTTGAGACTGTGCGTCGCGACCAATCCGTCAAGACATACTTTGGTCGTATTCGTCCGATTCCCGACATCCAGTCACGCAATCCGAACATGCGCGGTTTTGCGGAACGTACTGCGATTAACACTCCTCTGCAAGGGACCGCGGCGGATCTCATCAAGCTGGCAATGTTGAGGATCGATCAGCTTATCCGCAAGCGTAAACTCAAATCGCAGATGACGCTCCAGGTCCACGACGAGTTGCTCTTCGACGTTGTCCCGGTGGATGCGGAGGAACTTCAGGAACTCGTCAAGCACGAGATGGAGCATGTTGCTGAGTTCTCAATCCCAATCGTTGCTGATGTGGGAATTGGCAAGAACTGGCGCGATATCAAGTGACAATTTATTAATTTCGCCGATCTGCTCTACTATGCCTCCATGCGATCGTCTGCCTTTCTCGTCGTTCTTGTCCTAGCCGGATCAGCCCTGGCCCAGCAACATACCCTGCCGCTCTGGCCCAATGGCAACCCCGAACCTTCGAAGGTCGTTGGGCCTGAGATCGATCCAACCACGGACGCCAACCGCATCGTGTCTGGCAAGTTCACTATTCGGGTCACGAACGTCAGCAAACCCAGCCTCGCAGTCTACTCACCCGACCCGGCTAAGAACAATGGTGCTGCTGCGCTTGTCTTTCCCGGTGGAGGGTATATCCGTCTGTCCTACAACCTTGAAGGCACGGAGGTTTGCGACTGGCTTAATTCGCTTGGCATGACCTGTGTTCTGGTGAAGTATCGTGTCCCGGAAGAGGGACATTATCCCGAAAATGTCGAAGATCTTGAAGATGCGCAACAGGCCATGCGCCTTACCCGTGCTCATGCTTCAGAGTGGCACATTGACTCCAATCGTATTGGCGTCATTGGCTTCTCTGCGGGCGCGCATCTTGCTGCTGTTCTCAGCACCCATCCTGACTTTCAGAGCAAGAACGTTGCTGCGTCTACCATCGACGCTCGCCCGAACTTCCAGATGATCATCTATCCTGGCTGGCTTAGCGGTCCGGACGGAAAGGTGAACCCGTCACTCCAGCCTACGACGCAGATTCCGCCGACGTTTCTGCTTCAGGCCGAGAACGACTACACGGCACACGTCGAAAGCTCGCTTGTGTATTTTCAGGCCCTCAAGGACGTGAAGATTCCGGCTGAACTTCACGTGTTCACTCAAGGGGGCCACGGTTTCGGTCTCCGTCCTACGGAGCTGCCCATCTCGCACTGGCCTGCGCTGGCTGAAACCTGGCTGCATACGATCCATATTCTTGGGCCGCCGGGACCTGTTGGCCGTCCGTGATCAGGGCGGTGAGGGTTGGTGGGCGGTGCGCGTGTGCCAGATGTCGAGGAGGGTGGTGGTGATGGTGAATAGGACGGGGCCGAGGACGATGCCGATAGGGCCGAAGAGAGCAATGCCACCCAGGACGGAGAGCAGGATCGTAGCGGTGTGGGCCCGGAGATGGGAGCCGACAAGGACTGGATAGAGGATGTTGTCGATGGTGCTGACGATGAGGCCTCCCCAGATGGCGAGGAGGGCGGCCTTGCCCCAGTGGCCGGTGAGGCCGAGGTAGATCGCGACAGGTCCCCAAACGAGGAAGGACCCGAAGGCGGGAACCATGGCGCAGACCGCGAGTGTGAAGGCCCAGAGGACCACGCCGGGAACTCCGAGGACCCAGAAGGCGAGGCCTGCAAGGACACCTTGAACTGCGGCGATGGTGAGCCGGCCGAGCGCGGTGGCGAGGACGGTGTCGCCGACGCGTTGGAGGAGTTCGCTGGTCTCGTCGTCGCAGAGAGGAAGGAGTGAACGCAGGGAGGTGAGTGCGAGTGCGCGATCGCGGAGGAGGAAGAAGAGGAGGAAGAGCATGACGACGAGCTGGGTGATGATGCGGACGGAGTTGCCGAGGAACCCGGCGAGATTGCCTCCGAGATAGGCCGCGGTCCCGCGTGCGGCGTTGTTTATGTCGATTGAGTTGGTGAAGTCTTCGATACGCGCGGCGAGTGCGGGACGATTTGCGATGAAGCCGGCGATCTTTTCCTGATGGGCGCCGTTGCGGAAGGCGTTGATTGTGGTGAAGGCCTGTTTACCAAGCTCCTGCGCGAGGAAGAAGGTGGGGACGATGACGGCAAGGACGACTGCGACGAGTGCTATTGCGGCGCAGGCGGAGCGATTTTTGATTCTGGAGGTGAGCCAGTCGTAGGGGCGCCGGGTGACGACGGCGAGAACGATGGCCCCGACGATGGCGGAGAAGAATGGGCGGAGGATAAGAGCAATGAGGATGAGGACGCCGACGGTGAGGAGGAAAAGGGTGAGCTGCCTCCATGGTGTTTCGTTGCGGCTGTCCTGCATCAGGTTGTCGCTCCGTTGGTTGGTTTAGATGCGACCTTCACCCACCAGAATATTTCGATCGCGTTCCCCGCTGGTTCGACTTGATTGGGGTACCCCTCCCCCCGGGTATTCTGTGTGTAAGTCAAATGATTACATGTGGATAGCGACCATTAGCGTCGCTAAAATCCTGCAAACAAACGGGTTATTTGCAAAATATTGCAAACAAACGGGTTATGTACGAGACTATCCTCAAAAAGCTGAAAGCCCGGGCTAGTGGCCAGGGCTTTCCGGGAAATTTTCATTTCTATATAACAGTATAGCGGATTGGGTGAAACTAAAATGCCACACGGATCTCTCTGATTCGCAAGAAGATATGATGTTTTCGGACTTGACACGCAATTTTGCTGAGGAAATTGAAGAATTAAATCTGAGAGCGTGGTTTTTTGAGCGCGCGATCGTCGGGACGGTCACTCGACCTTCTGTGTCGGGTCATAGGACCCCCGACACAGAAGGTGTTTTAGCTGAGAAGGCGCTTTGAGCGTCTGAGTCTTGAGAGTGCAAGCGCGACCAGGCCGGACGCGGTTTCGAAGATTGTCGCGGGTTCAGGTGTGGTGGCGGTAATCTCTCCAAACAGGCCGTCCTGCTGGTTGTCGATGCCGGCCGTAAAATATACCGCGTTCGTGTTGTCGTTGGCTCCGCCGGTGCGGGTCTCAAGCGCCCAGAGGAAGGGATTGTCGAGGGGTTGGCCGTTGGCTCCGTCCAGGGTGCCGAGGAACATGTCGGTGGTTGCGTCATAGGCCAGGATCTCGCCGTTGCCGAAGTTGCCGATCAGCAGATCGTTGCTGAAGGAGCCGAAGTTGGAGGGAGCCAGAGTAATTCCCCAAGGCGCGGAGAGAGGGCCGCCGGTTGTGATCCGCTTGATGAAGTTACCGTTAGCATTGAACTCGTCAACATAGCCGCCTGGCATAGGAGCCCCCATCGGGCCTAGCGCAGCATAGGTTACATAGAGGTTGCCTCCGATATTCTGGATGTTGAACGGGACGAGGCCTGCCACTGGGTTCGGGTCGACGAACTTACCGGCAAAGGTAGTACCCGTGACGTCAGTCCATGACGAATTGAATACGTGGATATTGCCGGTCGAATTCGCTGCGTAAAGGTAGGTCGTACCGCCAGTTGTATCCTGCGCGAGGCCAGTATAGACGGCACCAGGCGTGGCGGCCATCTGAACTGCGGTGGTGCCGGCAGTTGAATTCCAGGCAGCAAGCGTGCCGTTGAGAGTGTCGAAGATGAAGTTCGACGCTACGCCATTTACCAGGAATCCGGTGCTGGCGTTGAATACCTGGCCGGTTGGACCGCTAGGCGGAGTGGCGCCGGGAGGGATTGTGACAACTAATGGATTGATGTTTCCGGCGCCGTCGTACAGAGTGGAGTTTCCGGATGCTTGATTGGAGACCCAGAACGGCGAGGTCGCCGAAAAGGACACGCCCCAGGGATTCTTGAGGTTGGGATCGGTGGTGTTGGCCAGACCAGGCACGTCGGATACGAGGTTAGTCTGAGTAAACGAGTCGGCATACATGTAGCTTGGAGCGCATGCCAGAGCGAGTGTGCAAACGGCTATGGCGAGATGGGGCATTGGCTGATTTTGCGGCATTTGCGGGCTCCTGAGGTCGGCGGATTCGCCGAGGGTTCGGGTTAGGTGTGGACCTTGGCAGAGAGGGGACAGGTTGAGAGGTCCGAGCGATCTAAGTGCTCGTGGGTGGTGGGATGCGGGCAGAGAGCCGGCGTTGCCTGAAGAGACAGATCGCAACGAAATGTTTACATTTTGGAGACAATGTTTGCGTAAAAGTGCAGTCGGTACTGTTGCATTCGGATTCTGCCTCTAAAAATTTATCGAGACGTATGGAGAGGTATGGACTATGGTGCACCTTGATGCATGGCTGGCATGTGGTGTGGTGTTATCTACCGCTGCGACGGATGCGGTTTACGTGATGTTCAATTCGGCAGTGTCGTCGCGACGGCGTGTGTCGGCAGCTACGTGGAGCAGCGTCTGGTATCTGCTTTCGGCGTTCGCCGTGATCAGTTATACGAAGAACTGGATCTATGTTTGTTTTGCTGCCGTTGGATCGTGGATTGGGGCCTATGTGTCGATGACGCTGTTGAACAGGGCCAAAGGAAGTGGCGCTCCGGGGACTCTGTGACTGCAGAGATTTGGTCACGTGCTTGAACGACTCTAGCGTCGTTTCAGCATTTCCAACTCATCGAGGGTGCGGGGCCAGTCTTTGCCGAGGAGGCGGGAGAGGCTTCGGTCGGCTAGCACCTTGCCGTTGGTCTGACATTGAGCGCAGTAGTTGGTCTCGTTATCTGCGTAGCGGATGCGCTGTATGGGCTGGGCGCAGACTAGACATGGCTGCAAATAACGGCCGTGTACGGCCATGTCTTTGCGAAAGGCAGTTACTTTTTCGGGGAAGGCGTCACTGGCTTCGGCGTTGAGGCGGTCGATCCAGAGTTGGAGGGTGCTGCGCGTGGCGTCGAACAGACGTTGCCATTCATCGCTGTTGAGTTTTTGTGTGAGTTGGATGGGGGAGAGGCGGGCGGCGTGGAGGACCTCGTCGGAGTAGGCGTTGCCGATGCCGGAGAGGATACGTGGGTCGGTGAGGGCCCGCTTGAGTGTGCGGTTTTCGGCGGTGAGTGCGGCGCGGAAGTCTTCGAGGGACGCGGCGAAGACGTCGATGCCTCCGGGGTCGATGTCTTTGGCGGCGGCCCCGTTGGCGAAGAGGTGGAGGGAGGCACGGCGCTTGGAGCCGGCTTCGGTGAGGACGAGGGAGCCGTTGGGGAAGTCGAATGCGGCGAGGTTGTTGCGCCCGCCGAGTTTGGCCCCGAGAGGGCGCCAGTGGAGACGGCCTGCGATCATGAGGTGGAGGACGAGCCAGAGGCCATTGTCGAATTCGATGGCGATGCGTTTGCCGATGCGATGGAGGGAACGGACGGTGTGGCCTTCGACGTCTTCGATTCGAGGCTGGACGGTGCGGAGGAGGAACGGGCTGGCTATGCGGGCCTGGGTGAGGGGTTGGCCTACGATGCGCGGCTCGAGGGCGGTGAGGTAGGCGGAGATGTCGGGAAGTTCGGGCATTGAGAGCGGTTTGCGGGAATCATAACCGATGGATGTAGGATTCTTCCATCAAGGAGAAGCTTATGGTGCGTCGATTATTCCTTTCACGATTTGCGCAATTGGCGGCGTTGCCTTTCGCTTCGGCTGGTAGTTCGCTAGGGGGACAAGCTGCGCACAAGTCTCTCAAGATCATGATGAAGAGCGCGTGGGGGTCGGACGATCCAACCAAAGCGGCGTTTCCTTTCCTGCATGGATTGGCGCTGGCGGAAGCAGGACACGAGGTGCAGATTTTTCTGCTGGGAGAGGCGGTTGGGCTGATGCGAAAGACGCTCGCCAATGCTGTTACACCGGTAGGATGGCCACCTGTCGGCGAGACGCTGGATAAGGTCGCGGCGAAGCATATTCAGATCTATGCTTGTGGCGCGTGTTCTCGTGCCAGAGGTGTGACTGAGGCGGACCTGAATAATTATGGAGCGAAGTTCGGTAACCCGACGATATTTGTGTCGTTGATTGAGTGGGCGGACCGGGTGATAACGGAGTAGGTTTGGCGGTTGGAGAGTGCTGTCGTCCTTCGGACGATGCCCACATCTCAGAATCGAGATATGGGGCACCCGGCGGCATTTGAATGTGGTCGCTCAATTGGCTGAGGGGCGTTCTGCTTTATCGACGATCAGCGCGTCGACCAGTCCCCTGGTTGGGACGAGTCTTAAACCTAGTTGCTGCTGGACGGCTGAAAAGAGCGGGGCGCTGGGGGCGTCGGCGGAGGCCGCGGGCACGTCTCCGCCGAATTGAGTTTCGTCGGGGGCCCACTCCAGATCGAAGTCATATCGTGCAGAAAGGCCAGTTTTGTCCACTACTGGCCGGTCTAAAATCGCCCGCTGCAACAGAGAGGCGAAGTCCGCCATGGTCGCGTTGCGGGCGGGCAATACGATGCGTTGCGGGTAGACCACTCCCGGACCGACTGTAGGAGGAGCATCCGGCGTCGCGCTCTCTTTGAGTTTTGGTCCGCTTTTGGTGATCTCCAGCTGATAGATCGAAAACTCCCTGGGTTCCCGATGGAAGGTGAGTTTGAACCTGTCGGTCAGGAGGCTGCGAAGCATCGACATCTGTTCCTGGCGGGTTGGCCGGACGTCGCCGGGAGTTACGGCGAGGATGTCGTAGTGGTCGGATTCGATCCAGGAGGGTCCACCGGAGATTGTTCGAGGGTTCAGGTCGTATGCGGCAGCGATGAGCAGCTTCAGGGTGTACGCCTTCTCGACAAATCGATTGTTGCCCTGCATGGTGATGAATCGCCCTGACTTCCAAGCAGGATCCATCGGCTTGATGGTTGCTACCTCGAATGTGTCGAATTTAGGGCGGGGAGTTGCAGGACCGGGGGCCGGTGACTGCGCGAAGATTCCAGAAGCCGAGATAAGAAGAGCCAGAGCCGCGATTCTTCGGAGCATAATGTTGCACCTTCCACGGGCTGATTCTAATACGCGGTCTGGTTCCGATAAGATCGAGCGAGTTGTTACAGCTCCATGGCGAACTGGTGGGAGGGTTCGTAGGCGGTGGGTTTGGGTTCGGTTGAGAGGTCGAGGATAAGGCGCTCGAGGACGAGGAGTTTGTTGGCGGGCGAGCTGCGGAGTTCGAGGTCGGCGCGGGCCACCAGACGGATGGCGCGTGTGAGTTCGCGGCGAGATTTGTAGCGGCGGGCTTGTCTGATGAGGTCTTCGGCGGCGAAGGGGGGCATGCGGAAGCCCTGCCAGAGGACCTGCCAGATGGCGCGGGGGTCGCGAACGTTTTTCTCAGAGATGATGAGCATCTGGCGGAAGGTGC
>Ga0210398_10005070_pt1 | contig 12265 bp, 7 predicted proteins | sample IncBWC4OmetaG_FD_161047 | JGI IMG/M metagenome (GOLD analysis project Ga0210398, IMG submission 161047) | Forest soil microbial communities from Barre Woods Harvard Forest LTER site, Petersham, Massachusetts, United States - Inc-BW-C-4-O | ecosystem: Environmental > Terrestrial > Soil >... | reverse complement strand
ATGGCCGCGATTTTACGCAGATGATCGCGGTGATCCCCGGATATGCCGGCTACGCGGGCGGCGGCTATGGCTCGGTGAATGGAACGCGTCCGGACATGGTGAACTGGCAGATCGAAGGAGCCGACAACAACGACGTCTGGTGGAATGTGCCCGCGGCGAACCAGGGCGGCGTCTCCGGAATCGCCGGCGTCACCCTGCCCATCGACGCGATCGAGCAGTTCTCGACGCTGACCGAAGCCAGCCCGGAAACAGGGCGCAATCCCGGCGCCACCGTGAACCTCGTCATCAAATCGGGTACGAATCAACTGCACGGCTCGGCCTACTACTACAACCGCAACGAAGCTCTTGCCGCGCAGTCGCCTCTGTCGCCGGTGAAGCCGGAGTTGCGCAACCAGCAGTTTGGATTCTCCACCGGCGGTCCCATCTGGCGTGACAAAGCTTTCTTCTTCGTCACGTATGAGGAGCAGAAATTCATTATCGGTGTCGGCCAGCCTTCTACGGAACCTTCCGCTGCTTATCAGGCCGATGCGCTGAATATCCTCAATGCCTGGGGCATCCCGGAAAATCAGGCAGCGTATAACATCCTGCATGGTACGGGGAGTTACGCCTCGCTTTGGCCGGCCGCTGCGCTCACCGGTCCGGCTGATCCCAGTAACTACTTCAGCCCGGCGGACGAAACCGGCGACAGCCACAATGGCCTGATCAAGCTCGATTACGATCTCAACGCCAATAACAGGATTTCCGCCAAATGGTATGTGGGACAGGGGCCGCAGATCGCGCCGACGACATCGCTGCTGGCGCCCTATTTCGAAGTCGCGCCCATGCACGTGCAGAATTACTCGCTGACCTGGAACTCCATCCTGTCTCCACGGCTGACCAACCAGGTCTTCGCGGGCGTGAACTACTTCAATCAGGCGTTCTCCGACGCCGATAACAACTACAACCCCACCGCCCTGGGACTGAATACGGGAGTAACCAGTGCCAGCCTCGCCGGCTCGCCGCGCATTCAGATTGCGCCGGCCACGGCCAGCAGCGGACTCGGCGCCGCCGCCAGCGGTTTTGATTTTGTCGGCGCCACCGTCGAATCCGGCCGCAACGACATCACCGGCCACCTGGATGAGGCGCTTTCGTGGACCGTCGGCAAACATGAATTCCGTTTCGGCGGCGAATTCCGTCAGGCGCAGATCGACGACTTCTATCAAAGCGGCGAACGCGGGACATTCGTTTTCGACGGCACGCAGGGACCGTGGTCCGGCAGCAGCGGCACCTCCTGTGACGCGCTGGCAACCACGGCTCCGTCGGCGGGCACCGTCTCTTCGATCAACAGCACGTACGGATCGGATCCGCACTTTTACCAGCTGGCCGATTTTCTCGCCGGCTGTTTCGATCCGGCGATCACCAATATCGTGCAGGGCGATCCCAAGCGGCAGGTCTTTCTGAATTCGTGGGCTCTGTTTGCTCAGGACGCGTTCCAGCTTTCTCCGCACTTCAATCTGAATTACGGGTTGCGCTACGAGTACATCGGCCCGATGCACGATGGAACCAAAGACCTGAGCACGTTCCTGCCTGGAGCTCCCAACGGGATCGCTACAGCAGGCGTCAACATCCCAACCCTTTATCCACAGTGGTACGGCGGCTACAGCCCGCGCGCGGGATTCTCCTGGCAGCCTACGCGCGACAGCAACACGGTCATCCGCGGCAGCTTCGGGCTTGGGTTCGACAGCCCCAACGTCGTGAACATGCTGAACTCGCGGTTCTCGAGCAACGGAGGCGCGTTTGGCGTTCAGGACAATCCAGCGGGGGCGACGCCGGTGATCGACTCCGGTCCGACAGCGGGGGTGATTCCATCCGGCGCGGCCCTGGGTTCTCCCATCTTTGCCAACCTGAGCAGTCCAACGAATCCATGCATTGTGAACCCCAATGACACGAACCCGGCGGATGACTGCCCCTCGCCCGTCAATTTGTTTTCCATCAGCCAGCATCTGCGACCCGGCTACGTGGAGAACTACAACCTCAATTTGCAGCGCAGTCTTGGCCCGGGCGCGCTGGTGCAGCTGGGCTATGTGGGGAGTGAGGGCCATCACCTGCGCAACCTGGTCGATGTGAATGAAATCAACGTGGCCACGGGACAGCGTCCCTACGCCAGCGAGTATCCAAACTTCGGCGTCATCAATCAGATTCAGTCCGAAGCCGTCTCCGACTACAACTCACTCCAGGCTCTGATCCGCTTTGCCAACTGGCATCACCTCACCTCGCAGGGCTCCTACACCTGGGGGCACTCGCTGGATGAAGCCAGTGAGATTTATCTCTACAACCCGCAGAACAGCTACTGCTTCAAGTGCGAATACGGCAACAGCGACTTCGATGTTCGCAACACCTTCACGGCGTACTTCACCTACGACGTTCCCGGTGGCAGCTCGATGAAGTGGCTGACGAATGGCTGGCAGCTCAACAGCCTGTGGAACTTCCACGGTGGCCTGCCCTTCACCGTTTATTCCAGCAATGCCGGAGGCAGCGGAAACGGGGAATATGCCGAGAGAGCCAATTTCAATCCCGGCGTGAATCCCTACACCGGTGTTTCTCACTCGGTTGAAGGCAGCGCGGCCACCAGTCTCTCCGTGAACTGGCTGAACCCCAATGCGTTCCTGCCGTCGGCCGATGGAGCCTATGGCGACACGCCGCGGAACGTGCTGCACGGGCCGGGTTTCGAGGATGTCGATTTGTCGGTTTTCAAAAACACGCACATCACGGAGCGGGTGACCGCGCAGTTCCGGGTGGAAATGTTCAACCTGTTCAACCATCTCAATCTCGCATCGCCGGGCGATGGATACTGCACCGATTCGAGCAGTTGCGCGATCGGGACCACGATTGGAGCGAACTATGGAGCGCCGGGCATCGGAGCGGGCGAGCCGTACAACACGCAGCTGGCTCTGAAAATTTTGTTTTAGCCTCCCTGAAGCCCGTGGTTCCGTCTCCGGCCACGGGCCCTTTTTTGAAATGAGGGAGGTTGAGGAGGCAGGTTATGGCACAATGATCGCGTTCCCCAAAAATCAGAGGAAATAGAAAAGCCATGGGTGTCACCAGACGTCAGTTTCTGATGCGCGTGGGCCAGGCAGGCGGCTACCGCGCCGCGTTTGTCATGATGCAGTCGCTCGGTCTGCTGGCGATCCCTGAAGCATCGGCAGAGTCCGGCAAGCTGCGGCTCGTCGATGGAAAGGGAACCAGCGTCGTAATTCTCGGAGCCGGTATCGCCGGCCTGGTCGCGGCGTATGAGCTGGGCAAAGCGGGCTATCGATGTACTTTGCTCGAGGCTCGTGAACGATGCGGCGGCCGCAACTGGACCCTTCGCGGTGGCTCCGATGTGGAGTTCATCTCCGGCGCACGGCAGTCGTGCACCTTCGATGAAGGCAACTACTTCAATGCCGGACCGGCGCGTCTTCCGTCGATTCATCGCACCATGCTGGGCTACTGCCACGAGCTGGGCGTGGCGCTGGAGGTCGAAGTCAATTCCTCGCGCGGCGCGCTGATGCAAAGCGACAAGCTCAATGGCGGTGCGCCGGTTTGTGAGCGCCGCGCGGTCAACGATACACGCGGACATGTCTCCGAATTGCTCGCCAAATGCATCCGCAAGGGTGCGCTGGATGAGGAGATTACCGCGGATGACCGCGAGCGGATGATTGACTTTCTGAAGAAATATGGCGATCTGCAGCCGGACTTGTCGTTCAAGGGCACGGAGCGGTCGGGCTTCAAAGTACCTCCGGGTGCGGGCAAAGCGCTGCCGGAGGCCATTGATCCGTTGCCCATGCACGCCTTGCTGGACGCGGATTTGTGGCAGGGCATGATGGCCGAAGAGGTCATTGACTGGCAGCCGACGATGTTCCAGCCGATCGGCGGAATGGACCGGATTCCAACAGCGTTTCACCAGAAGCTCGGCAGCGTGGTCCGTTCGGGCGCCGTGGTGCGCAGCATCCGGCAGTCGGCGACGGGAGTGGCGGTCGTCTATCGCGATACGGCCAGCGGCCAGGACCATACGGTGAATGCCGACTACTGCATTTGCGCCATGCCGTTGACCATCGTCAGCACGCTCGATGCAGATTTCAGTCCTGCCGTACGCCAGGCGATCGCAGGCAGCAGCTACGATTCCGCGTACAAAGTGGCCTGGGAGGCGCCTCGCTTCTGGGAGAAAGAATATGGCATCTACGGCGGCCTTTCGTATCTGCAGCAGACCGTCGGCGTTGTGTGGTATCCGAGCGCAGGTCTGTTCTCCGATCGCGGCGTCGTGGTCAGCGGCTACTCCATCGAAAATGGAACTGCCTTTGGCCGGCTGCCCAACGTGCAGGCCAAGCTGGATGCATCGCGGCAGGCGATTGAGGTGTTGCATCCGGGACATGGCAAGGATCTCTCGAAGCCGGTGTACATCAGCTGGGGACAAATCCCCTACAACCTGGGAGCGTGGATCAGCGGATTTGGGCATGCGGGAGCCGGATCGATGGATGTTCTGCTCAACCCCGATCGCCGCGTGTATTTTGCAGGCGACCACACGAGTCATCTGGTGGGATGGCAGGAAGGCGCCGCGCTTTCCTCGTATCGAGTCATCCATCAACTGGGCGCTCGGATCCAGAACGGAGGCAACAGTGTCTCGTAAGCGGATTGCGATTGGAGTGCTGGCTGTGTTTATGAGCGGTATTGGCGCGACTGCCTTGGCGCAGAGCAAGGTGAGCCGCGTTCCGCTGGCGAATTCGAGCTTCCCAATTTCCGAAGGCGTCTGGGTCGGAGACATGCTGTATCTGAGCGGGATGCTCGACTCCTCGGTAGCGAAAGGCCAGCCCGGGGATACCGAGACGCAGACGGTTCACGCGCTGGAGAACATCAGGCACGCGCTTGAAGAACAGCATCTGTCGATGGGCGACGTGGTGCTGATGCACGTTTATCTTGCCGGCGACCCCGCCCAGGGTGGCAAAATGGACTTTGCCGGTTTTATGAAGGGTTACTCGCAGTTCTTTGGTACAAAGGATCAACCCAACAAACCGGCACGGAGCGCCATGCAGGTCGCCGCGCTCGCGCTTCCGGGAGCTCTGGTGGAAATCGAAGTCACCGCGGTCAGCAGTCTGAGTCCGAATCCGCAACGCGCAGTATTGGGAAAGTAACCGGCCCCGACATCCAGTTCAGGAGGCGCAGATGAAAACGAATCTCTCCCGCCGCGGCTTCTTCGGTTTAGCCGCAGCCGCGACCGCAGCGGCCGCGATGCCGATTCTGACCGAACCCCAACTCGCCTTCGCGCAGCGGCGTCGGATCCTGCGGGAATTGCCGCCGGACGCGGTGCGCATCGACGCCAACGAGAATCCACTGGGGCCGTGCAGCGGAGCCTGCGCGGTGATGAGCAGCCTTCTGCCGGAAGGCGGCCGCTACGACGACGAACTGACCTGGAAGCTGGTAAACACCTTCAGCACGATGGAAGGGCTGAAACCGGAATACGTTCTTGCCTACGCCGGATCGAGCGAGCCGCTGCACTACACGGTTCTCGCGTTTACCGGGAAGGATCGGAGCCTGGTGGTCGCCGATCCGAGTTATGAGGCGCCGATGTATGCGGCGAAGTTCAGCGGCGCGAACATCGTCAAAGTTCCGCTGGCAAAGGACTATTCCCACGACGTGAAGGCGATGATTGCCGCCGATCCGAATGCGGGCGTGTTTTATATCTGCAACCCGAACAATCCGACCGGAACGATCACGAGCCGCGCCGACATTGAATACGGTCTGGCGAACAAGCCGAAGGGCTCGATTCTGCTGGTCGATGAGGCATACATCCACTTTTCCGACGCATCGCCGTCGCTCGATCTGGTGAAGGCGGACAAGGATCTGGTGGTGCTGCGCACCTTCTCGAAGATTTACGGAATGGCGGGACTGCGCTGCGGGTTTGCCCTCGGACGGCCTGACTTGCTGGCGAAGATCCAGAGCTATGGCATGAATTCGATGCCGATCCTGGCGGTGGCGGCGGCCACCAGCAGCCTGCAGGTTCCCGAACTGGTGCCGGAACGGCGCAAGATCAACACCGACATTCGCAACGATACGTTCTCGTGGCTGACGGCGAACAACTACAAATTCATTCCCTCGCAGACCAACTGTTTCATGGTCGATACGGGACGACCTGGCAAAGAGGTGGTGGCGGCCATGGCGGCGAAGAACGTCTACATTGGACGGACCTGGCCGATTTGGCCGACGTATGTTCGCATCACGGTCGGCACCCGCAGCGAGATGGACAAGTTCCAGCAGGCCTGGAAGGAAGTGATGAGCGCTCCATCGTCGGCATCGAAACCGGCAAGGCACGCATCGCCCACGCTGGCCCGGCTGGGCATGCGGGATTTGCCGCCTGGCATGGCGAGAAACGACCTGAGCTCCTGAGGCGACGCCCCCCTCCCCCCTCCGGGGGGGCGGTCGCGATACAGTTCGACAGGCGCCCATCCACGGAATGTGAACTTCGTCCGAACCCGCACCGCGTCGGCTGCTCGGATGGGACTAATTGGGTTTGGTGAGTTGCGCGATGGCGGAGGGGGTGAGCAGGAGGAAATCGGCTCCGGGATCATTGTCGTCCTGGATGTCTCCCCAGCGGGGCTCGGGGTTGACGGTGTTCAGGCCCTCCTGGATGTCGTCGAGGGTGATGTAGCCCTTGCGGTCGGCGGCCTGGTTGAGGGTGACGAGGAAGGCGGAGATGAAGGGCGAGTGGTGGCCGGGAAGGCCGTCGGGGACGAAGTCTTTGCCGCCGGAGGTGATGTAGCGGCGGGTGCGCCTGGGCTGCTTGCGGGCGAGCAGTTCGGGGAGGGTGACATGCGCGTAGGAGTCCGAGGATGTGTCGCCGCGCAGGCCGCTGTCGGCGATTTTGCGATCGAGCGTGCCGGCGAAGCAGGCATCGAGCATGAGGACCACGTGCTTCGCGGGGATGCGGTTGACGTAGTCCATGATGGTTTCGTGTGCGAGCAGGGAGCGGTGGCCGATGTCGTCGTTGACGAGCAGGGCGTTGGCCGGGACGAGGAAGCCTCTGCCGAGGTCGGGGTCGAAGTAGCCGTGGCCGGAAAAGAAGATGAGGAGCTGATCCTGTGGCTCGAATTTGCGGTGAAGATATTCGGTGAGCCTGGCGAGGATCTGGTCGTCGGTGGCGTTGCGGACCTCTTCCACATGGAAGCCGTACAGCGAGGTGAGGGTCTGGTTGACGGCGTCAGCGTCGGAGATGGGGTTGGTCAGGTGCGGCCAGTGGGCGTAGTCGTCGGTGGCGAAGATGAGGGCGTAGTTGTGAGGGATGGCGACCGGGGATGCGTGGGTTAAGTCGGCGGCCGGCATGGGCTCTACGCCGCGGGTGGGCATTGAGGGTGGAAGGTTGGCAGAGGGCTCGGCTACCGAGCTGGTCCATGCGGCGGGCTGCGGCAGAGCTTGCAGATTTACGGCCGCTGGGGTGCGAAGGTCGAGGTTAGCCCACTGGGTGTCGGATTCGTTGTCCGAGTGGCCGCTGGAAGCCTTGTTCGACCAATACTCCGCCTGTCTGGCGTCCTGGGCGACGCCCATTCCAGAGGCGTAGGCCTCGGAGAGGCTGCTTTCGGCCGGTCCATAGCCCTGGTCGGCAGCTTTACGGAACCACGCCACGGCCTGCATCGGATCCCTGGCCACCCCGTAGCCGTTGGCCAACCCAATGCCGAGGTAGTGTTGCGCCGGAGCGTAGCCCTGCTCGGCGGCTTTGCGATACCACTCCGCGGCCTTCTTGTAATCCTGTGCGACGCCGCGGCCAGTGCCGAGCATGAAGGCGAGATCGGTTTGCCCCTGAGGATTTCCCTGCTCGGCAGCCTTGGCGTACCAGGCCACCGCCTGCGAGTAATCGCGGGCGACACCCATACCGTTGGCGAACAGGCTGCCGACATTGATTTGCGCGGGGGCATTGCCTTGTTGGGCGGCCCTGCCAAACCAGGCCAGCGCCTCCTTGTAGTCTCCAGCGCTGTAATACCTGGCGCCGAGCGAGAATTGAGCGGTCTCATCGCCTGCCTCGGCTTTCTGCTGCAGAGCGGCGAGAGAGCGATCGTTGATGTCCTCGGCCTGTGGAGCAGCGAGGGCGAGAGGACCGAGAGACAGAATGAGAGTCCAGGCGAGATGGCGGTGGATGAGACGCATCGCGGTCCCCCGAATTTGATTCCTGGGAGTGGCCCCTTGAGGATCCGACTACGGGTGGAGGTGGGTTCTAACGTACGCGCCGGGGGGGTACGGGTTCAAGAGGATTCCGCTGCGATCGGCGGCTCCGGAGCCAGAACGGGGGCCCCACGGAGACTGCGAATTTTCTTGTGCGGATTTTGTGCGGCGTTTGGGTCGCCGAAAATCATGGGAGCGAGTCCCGCAGGCGAGTTCCGGATCGCCGGTGATGCAGTACGGTGGTCCGCCTCCCGGCGGGTATGAACTGAAGACTCCCCGCTGTTCTCCTGGGAGTTGGCGGGCATTTTCCTCTGGAGGACTGAGCCGGCTACCCGAAGAACCGCAGTCTCGCCCTGAGCTTTTCGAGCAGGACCTGTAGACGGGCAGTCTCCAGGGCGGTCATTTTGGCGGCTTTGCGGTAGTCACGGAGTTGCTCGTACACGAGCACAGCTTCGCTCACAGCCGCAGTCGTGCCCATGGAACCACTGCTCCTCGCGAAGTGGTCCAGTTTAGCCAGAGCGCGGGTGGCGTGCGCCATCAGGTCCGCAAAGGATGGTGGGTTTTCAGTGATCATCGTGCTGGGCGTATGGGGAGTATGGCAGATGGGATACGACGCCGAGAGCTATCTTTCGACGCCGCGAGGGATTACGGAAGATAGCCCGTGACATCACTGAAAGTAAGCGAGCGGCGGAGACGAAGAAATGGTCCAAACTCCGCATTTCGAATCGCATGGTACCCCGTGCGTCTAAGGTCTGCCGAGGGAGGACGCGGCCGCGACGGAAATCAAAACTGAGACACAATCGATTATTCGGCTCTGAGCGCGTCGACGGGATTGACGGTGGCGGCACGGCAGGCGGGTAAGAAGCTGGCCAGCGCCGCGGTCGCGGCGAGGATCAGCGGGACGGCGGCGAAGCTGAGGGGATCGAGAGGGCTGACGCCGAACAAGAGCGTCCTCATCAGATGGGCGACCACGACAGCCGCGCCGAGGCCGGCGACGATGCCCACGCCTGTGAGTATTAAGGCGGAGCGCACGAACATCCAGCGCAGTTCGCGCTGCTGGGCGCCCAGGGCGAGGCGAATGCCGATTTCGCGGGTACGCTGCGACACGGCGTAGGAGATGACGCCGTAGATGCCGATGATGCCGAGAGCGAGCGCCATGGCGGCGGCAATGCCGAGCATCACGAGCGTGAAGGAAGTGCGGGCCAGGGATTTTGACTCGATTTCCTGCATGGTGTGTGGAGACGCCACGGGCAGGTCAGCATCGACTTGCCAGACAGCCTGCTGCACGTCGCGCAGGAACGCCTGCGTTCCTGCGCGGCCGCTGCGTACCGCGAACGTCACCGCGCGAGGTGGAAACATATAGAGACCGACGGGCAGGATGGGCCAATAGACAATGGCCGGCGCTCTTTGGTCGACGCCGTTCTGCCGCAGATCCTGGGTCACGCCGATGACCTGATACAGGAGCAGACCGGGACCCTGCTGAATGCGTTTGCCGATGGCCGCGCGGGCGCTGCCCCACTCTTCGCGGGCAAGATTTTCCGAAACGATCACCTTCGGTTCGTTGCCGTAGATTTCCTTCCAGGTGAAATCGCGTCCTGCAACCATGCGCGTGCCGAGGGTTTGAAAGTAGCCGGGAGAGATGTAGTTGTAGTACCGAATCGGCGCGTCGCCGGCGTAGGTCTTGCCTTCCGCATAAATGAGACTCCAGCCGTAGCCACCCTCTTCCATGGGGGCGAGTGCGGCAAAGCCGACGGAGGTGACACCGGGAACGGTGGCGAGCTGATCGGCGATGTCGTGCTCGACGCGGGTGACCATGCGCTGATCGGGGACCGCGGTGTCCGGAATGGCAATGTGGAGGGTCTGCAAGCTGGAGGCATCGGTGAATCCTGGATCGACCCTGCGGAGCTGCTGAAAGGTGCGCAGCATCAGCACGGCGCAGACGAGAAGCACAACGGCCATGGCGGCTTGGGCGATGACGAGGAGATTGCGCGAGCGGTGGAGCTCGCGGCTGGCGCTCATGGTGCGGGTTGCGCCGAGACTGATGGTGGCGCGGCTCCGCGAATATTTCCATGCGGGAAGGGAGCCGAAGAGCAAGCCGGACAGGAGCGAGAGGCCCAGTGTGAAGAGAAGCGAACCGGGATCGAGAGAGATCTCAGCGAGGCGCGGCAGATTCGCGGGCCCGATGGAAACCAGGAGGCGCAGCGCGGCAGCGGCGACACCGATGCCCAGGGCTCCGCCGAGGAATCCGAGCAGGGTGCTTTCAAAAAGCAGTTCACGCGCGATCCGGCTGCGCCCCGCACCCAGGGCCGACCGGATGGAGAGCTCGAGCTGACGGGCTTCGGCGCGTACCAGGAGGAGATTGGCGACATTGACGCAGGCGATCAGGAGCACGATTCCAATGGTGCCCATGACGACCCAGAGCACGCTGCCCACATTCCCAACCACCTCCTGTTTCAGGGAATGAAAGTCGGGCGTGATCCGCCAGCGGCGGTACCAGTGCGAATCGAATCCGTGGCCGTTGGAGAAGGAGTCCATCCAGACGGGGATCAGGCGCGCGATGTCGGCGTTGGCCTGCGGGATGGTGATTCCGGGTTTGAGGCGCCCGATTCCCTGAAAACCGAAACCCGCGAGGGGTTGCGTATTGCGCACGAAAGCGAACGGCACGAGAAGGTCGAAGTCGTGGTCGACGACACGGAAGCCGCGGGGCATGACACTGACAATGGTGCGCGGCTGGGAATCGATGATGAGGGTGCGCCCGATGACGGAACGATCGCCACCGAAGCGGCGCTGCCAGTATCCATAACTGAGCATGACGTTCTTCGGGCCGTTGGGGGCCTGATCGGCAGCGGTCAGCTCCCGGCCGATGAGCGGGGGAACGGCAAGCGTCTGTAACACGCCGTCGGAGAGGAAAGCGGTGTTCACCTGCTCGGGCCGCGCCAGTCCGGTGACGTTGGCTTTCTGCGCGATCCAGATTCCCAGCGATTCGAAGGTCCGGTTGTTTTCGCTGAAGGCGAAGTACATCGAGGCGGAGAGGGGCAGGTCTTTCTGGAAGTTGGCCAGACCCGCTGCGCCTGGGGCGTTGAGCCGCAGAGATACGAGACGGCCGCTGTCGGGGTAGGGGAGCGGTTTGAGCAGGACGGTGTTGACGACGCTGAAGACGGCGGTGTTGGCGCCGATGCCGATGGCGAGGGTCAGGAGCACGGTGACGGCGAAGCCCGGGGACTTTCCCAATCGACGAAAAGCCAGCCGGAGATCGGCCAGCAGGGACTCCAGCGTGGGCCACTGCCAGACCTCGCGGCTGCGGGTTTCGACCAGGGCGGGATTGCCGAAGGCACGCAGCGCTGCCTGGCGCGCCTGGGCCCGCGGGAGATTCTCAAGACGCATGAGCTGTTCGGTTTTCTCTTCGATGTGCCCGCGCAGTTCTTCATCCAATTCGTCATTCAGCCTGCGGCGAAGGAAGATTCGCTCAAACCAGGTCATGGGAGAAAGCCCTCCTTAAGAATTGGCTGTGCGTTTCGCGGGTCCGAGCACCATCTGGACGCCTTCGAGCATGCGGTCGAAGCTGGAGATCTGATGCTCCAGGTGACGCAGGCCGGTTTTGGTGATCTCGTAGATCCGCACGCGACGGTTGGTGGATTGCGAAACCGTCCATTGGGCCCGGACCAGCTTTGCTTTGAGCAGCCGCTGCAGGGCCGGATACAACGAACCCTCCTCGACCTGCAGGAGGTTGTTGGAGCGCTGCTGGATGTGCTGAACGAGGGCATATCCGTGGGCAGCCTGGCGGCGGAGGGATTCGAGAATCATCATCTCGAGCGCACCCGGAAACAGATCGCGCGATGGTTTTTCGTTGTTTCCCATAAGGCATTGTTACGACATGCCTAGAGTAAACAGGTAAAGAAGCGAAAGTCAACCGCAGGGCGGACGCGATGCGGCGGATTTAGCGGGAGGCGGTGGTGGGGGGTGGGGCGGGGATGGTCTGGGGAGCGACCGCGGGGTAGGTCGCGGCGGCGGCGCGGGCGGCGGAGAGGACACTGCCGGGAACGATGCCGAGGATGAGCGTGGTGGCGGCGGTGAAGAAGACGGCCAGCAGCAAGGGAAG
>Ga0210398_10005068_pt1 | contig 12266 bp, 10 predicted proteins | sample IncBWC4OmetaG_FD_161047 | JGI IMG/M metagenome (GOLD analysis project Ga0210398, IMG submission 161047) | Forest soil microbial communities from Barre Woods Harvard Forest LTER site, Petersham, Massachusetts, United States - Inc-BW-C-4-O | ecosystem: Environmental > Terrestrial > Soil >... | reverse complement strand
AAAAAGAAATCTGCGTTTAGGTTCCTTGTCGTCGCGACTTGAAATGGTGCAAAAATCGTCTCGCGAGGTTTTCAAGACCGCTGAGAGTGCTCCACCCAAGCTGTTTTGGAGATTAAGTCGGGGCGTGCGGAAAAGAAACGGTTTCGATCCAACTTCCGGTTTGCCGACCATCCGGGACTTATCTCATGGCGGCCCGAGCCGAAATAGCTGGTGCGGTTATTGACTACTGTGCGTCGGTTCTCTCGTGGCGGCCCTCCATCAAAAACATGGCGAAGTCCGTGGCGCGCGGCTCAGCGGCAAGCTGCCGCATCATTAGCGCGACTTGACCCCGATGGTAAGTGGAATGGTTCGCCAAATGTTGCATGAGGTGCGCCAGACTGATTTGCGTTGTGCGAACAGGAAGCATCCTTCCCAAGGATTCGTTGGTTACGCGATTCACAAACTCGACTTGTTCTCTCTCGACTTCCGCCCACTTTAACTGCACCGCGGCGAGGTCAGGAAACGCATTCGGATTAAATAGGGCGTTGAGCCGCGTCCACAAATCTGTGATGAAGGTGGAGCTAACGGAGGGATCCTTCCAAATTGTAAGCCAACCCCACTCGCAGCCGACGATGTGCACGAGCGTGTCTCGCACAGAACGGAAGCTGCCGCCCAGATCACGCGTGAACTCCTCAGCGCTGAGAGTGGAGACCGCTTGCAAAACCCTGTTGTTCGCCCAGCGGTCGTATTCGTAGAGTAGCTGAAAATCATCGTTAGTCATGGCGGTGGTCGGCACTCTCCTTTGAGCAATCTTAACTTGCCACGGGCATTTGGCAAGACCCTACATGCGGTCGTTTCTGGCACCTTGGCGGTTGTTCCCGAGTGACGGGCAACCCGGAAACTGAGCCTCGCATTTGAAAATTATGTCATTTCAGTCCGCTGTGCTGAAAGGCAACGGTTTCGGCACAATTTCAAACGCATGCTCGGAATGTGCTTCGGCTAGGCTTGCAACGCTGACGGGACCAAAAGGGGTTGGGGCCGTAACGCACGATCCTAGACTGTGGAAATCAGGGCACAATTTTCTTGAATTTGTCGTGCGATAATCCGCGTGTTATGGAAACCTCAAGTCTCGATTTCTTGTACTTGGAGAGTGATCCGTCGACGAAGCAGCCTTCCGCGTGTGTGTACGTGAAAGCAGGCGGCGGCCAAGACTACGCTGGTGTGAAAGCTGACAAATTGATTACTTCGAACTGCCGCAGTTTTATCGAACTAGATGCCGAGATTAGAAGGTTGCACGCGGAACTGGAGGAAATACGGTCAAGGGCCAGGAGAAAATTCTATAAGGCGCAGGCCACCGCTGCGGGCAACTAACGGCATGTTGGCTGTATGGAGTCGGTTGAATCCCGCCTCTGACTGGCCCAAGAATTCATTACAAGAATAGCTATTAACACAATCGAACTAGTTGACAATCGAGACCGCGCGTGATATCCCTGCCGTGGTCAGTGCTGAGTTTCCACATTCCAGCAAATTTCTAGAGTCCGGCGCGCGACACGATGCAGAAGAAAGAAGGCTGCGCTGTTGTTAAAACCGAAGAACCAAATCGTTCACGCCCAACTCCATACGATCTTGTTTCCTACAATACTTTAAGGAGCTAATCAAATGGCCGAGAAAGCCGAAGTCCGTCATACGCTGAGCGAACAGCAGGCGCGCCAGCTCGCGAACGTCACCAAGACAGTTCCCATGATGGAAGTGATCACGCCACGGTGGCTGGTCACATTCCTTTCCTGGGTGCCGGTGGAAGCTGGCACCTATCGCGTCAACAAAGTCAAACCCACACGCCCCGGAACTCGGACCATCGAATGTAGCCCCGATGAAGAAATCGACCTGCCCGAGATCTACGTTGATTACGAGGAGAAACCGCGCGAGTACACGTTGAATGCGGTGACCACCGTTCTCGACGTGCAGACTCGTATCTCCGATTTGTACCGCAGTCCGCACGACCAGATCCGCGAGCAATTGCGTCTGATGATCGAGAAGGTTAAAGAGCGGCAGGAGAACGAACTGGTCAACAACACGGAGTACGGACTGCTCCACAATGTCGTGGCGGACATGCGCCTCAAGACTCGGAAAGGCGCGCCCACGCCGGATGACCTGGACGAGCTGCTGGCCAAGGTCTGGAAAGAACCAGCTTTCTTTCTGGCCCATCCGCGCGCCATTGCTGCCTTTGGACGTGAATGCACGCGCCGCGGCGTTCCGCCTCCGACCGCAACCATGTTCGGCTCGCCGTTCTTGACCTGGCGCGGGGTCCCGCTGGTTCCCTGCGACAAGCTTGCCGTTAAAGCGGAGAAAACCAATATTCTGCTGCTGCGCACCGGCGAGAAAAAGCAAGGTGTGATCGGGCTCTTCCAGCCGGGACTTCCCGGGGAAGTGTCGCCCAGTTTGTCGGTTCGTTTTATGGGCATCAATCACAAGGCGATTGCTTCGTACCTGATCTCGCTCTACTGCTCGATCGCGGTCCTTACTGAGGACGCCATCGGTGTACTGGAGAACGTCAATGTCGACCAATACCATGAGTACAAGTGATCGTGCAGCGGCGGAACTGCCGCCGGATGCGAATGCACCGCCGAACCCGTTTACTGGTCTGGCCTCACTGCCTGATCCAGACGCGATTGCCAGACTGGCGAATGAGTTTTTCGCGGCGTTGCCGGGGAGTGGTGTGCTTCCGAGCACCGCTGCCGGAGCGTCTTTGCCAGACACGGGTGCCGCGACTGAGACGGCAATCGCAGCTCCGAAGTCCGCGACAGGACCTTACTTTGATAGAGAGCGCGCCACACCGTTCGGTGCTATTCCGTCTTTTCCGTCGATCAGGGATGCGTTTTCCTTTCCCAACGTGCCCGGCTCGGCAGGGCCGCCGGACATCCCGATTCCTCCTATTTCGCCCCAGGTTGGGCAGTTGAGTGAAGCTGACTTGCGTGCGATTCCGGGCTCGCTAGCAGGCTCGACCGCGCTTGTACCCGGCTCTACCGGCAGCTTTCCGCCCCCACCAGTGTCTTCGCTACCGGGCTTACCCGACGGAGCGAGACTGGCCGCTCCAGCTGAGGTTCCAACTGTGCCGCCTGCGGGCGAAATATTCTCTTTTCCCGGCGTGCCGGCGATGCCATCATCACCACCGACATCTCCGCCGGGCGGGGCGGATCTGGCTGCGATGTCAAATGCATCGGCTGCTACAACGGCTGTGCCGGGCTCTTCGCCGTACTTCGTCGAGGGCGCATCTCCGGCTGCTTCGCCAGTGTTCCCACCGGTGAACGAGGTATTTTCTTTTCCTCGCGTGCCTGCAATGCCGGGCGCGCCGGGCGTTGAATCGATACCCAAGGTCCCGGCTGCTCCCGGCTCACCGTCGGCGGCTCAGCCAGGCGCGCCTGATTTTGACGCGAAACCTGTCACCCCGGGAGCGAAATCACTCGAGCCCAAACTGCCGAACATTGCGGGGCCCGACGCGCCGGAGTTTTCTGCCGACGCAGTAGGCGCTGCTTATCCCGGTACTACCTCGCTTCCATCGCTGAATGCGCTGTTCTCTTTTCCAGGTGCGCCCGGAGTACAGTCGGCGCCGGGTTTGCCGCCGCTGCCTTCCTCGCCGCCTGCTGTTCCCTCAACTGCTGATTTGCGAGCGGCAGTTCCTCCTTCGACTGTGCCGGGCGCTTCCGGCTCTCTTCCAAATGCGGAGAAGTCTTCCCCCGAAATCAACGCCACGACCTTGCCTGCGGGCTTGGAGTCGTTTGAGTTCCGTCCCGATCTGGCGCCGGGAGAGCTTGGGGTCGCCAAGCGTCCACTGGAGCCGCGCCTCATTCGGCGCGATTTCCCTATCTTGCAGGAACAGGTGCACGGCCGGCCCTTAATCTGGCTCGACAATGCTGCAACCACGCAGAAACCCAACGCGGTCATTGACCGACTCGCATACTTCTACCGGCATGAGAACTCCAACATTCATCGCGCGGCGCACACGCTGGCGGCGCGCGCTACGGATGCCTACGAAAGCGCGCGCGAAAAGTCCCGCCGCTTTCTTAACGCCTCTTCGACGCGGGAAATTATCTTTGTTCGCGGCACGACTGAGGGAATCAACCTTATCGCCCAGGCTTGGGGACACCGCAACGTCCACAAGGGCGACGAGGTGGTCATTACCTGGCTGGAGCATCACGCCAACATCGTTCCCTGGCAGATGCTGTGTTCGGAGAAAGGTGCGCGGCTGCGGGTGGCGCCGGTCAACGACCGCGGCGAAATTATTCTAGAAGAGTACGAAAAGCTGTTCGGTCCGCGCACCAAGATCGTGTCTTTCAGTCAGGTATCGAACGCGCTGGGCACAATAACCCCGGCTCGCGAGATGGTGGAGATTGCTCATCGTTATGGGGCGCGGGTGGTAGTCGACGGAGCCCAATCGGTGTCACATATGCGGGCGGACGTTCAAGCGCTCGACTGCGACTTCTTCGTGTTTTCTGGCCACAAGATCTTCGCGCCCACGGGAATCGGCGTGGTTTACGGGAAGCTAGATGTGCTGGAAGCGATGCCGCCCTGGCACGGCGGCGGCAACATGATTGTCGACGTCACTTTCGAGAAGACCACCTATCAGAACTCTCCCGGCCGCTTTGAAGCCGGCACCGGAAACATCGCAGATGCCGTCGGCCTGGGCGCCGCGCTTGATTACGTCGAGCAAGTCGGGATGGAGAGTATCGCCGCCTACGAGCGCGAACTCCTCAACTACGGGACCGCCGGACTCCTCACTGTTCCTGGCCTGAGACTGATCGGCACCGCGAGGGAGAAAGCAGGCGTGCTATCTTTCGTTCTGGATGACGTTCGCACCGAAGATGTGGGCGTTGCGCTCAACCAGGAGGGCATTGCAGTGCGCGCTGGCCACCATTGTGCCCAGCCGATTCTGCGTCGCATGGGAGTTGAGGGCACGGTGCGCCCGTCGCTGGCGCTCTACAACACATACGAGGACATCGACGCTCTCGTCGCCGCGCTGCTGCGGATACAAGCTGGGCGCGGGCACCGCAAGGGGTAATGCGGGCCCTTTGGACAGCGGCCCCCAAACCTGCCAAGTTAAACGAATCATTCATCTCACTTTGCATCGGGCGCCTCCAACCAGTAATCCGCATCTGACTGTGTGGAAACCCTGTGGTTTGGCGCGCTCAACTCGGTCATGTCCGAATGAGACGAATCAACAGGTTGGGAGCCTAGCGTCGAGGGATATTTCCGGCACATTCGGTTACAGCCAACCAGGCACTGACATCCACCTGCCGGGTCAATGAGCGCTAACGCCTGATTTCACCAGTTGGCATTGGCGTCGGGACACCCGTCGGAACCGAAACGCAAGAAGCTACTGAATCACGTGGAACGGCACGTTGCTGGTCAGGACACCGCTGGGCGTGGTCACCATCACATAGCCCGTGGATGCACCGGCAGGAACCGTGGCACTTATGAACGTGTCGGACACAACGGTGAAGTTCGCCGGGGTTCCATTGAGCGAAACACTCGTGGTTCCGGTGAATCCTTGGCCGAGAATTCCGCCAGTTTGGCCGACTTTGCCTGCGACCTGAACGAAAGTGACGAACGGGCGGAGACCGGTGGAGAGACTGAAGACTGTGCCACAACAACCGCCAATTCCTCCACCTTCGGTTGTTCCAAGAAGAATTCCGCTGGTTGCTTGGATCAGTCCTCTAAAGATTTCGCCATCGGAGCCATCGAAGCTGTGCAGCGTCGTGAATATACCTCCAGGAGTGATCTCGAATATCGTGCCGCACCCAAAACCGGCGCACCCCGATCCTCCGCCTCCAGTAGTCCCCCCGTAGAAGTTGCCGTCAGTAGCCTGAATTAGACCCGTTTGAGGGAAGACTCCGTCTGTATTCTCAAAGCTGTGCAACGTCGTTAGGGTGCCGTCCCTTGTGATCTTAAATATAGTTCCGCAACCGGCGTCACATGCAGAGGACGATCCCCCGAATTGGGTCGTTCCGTAAAAGCTGCCATCGCTGCCTTGAAAGAGCACTCCGTAAGGTTCTTCGCCATCTTCGCAGGCAGACCGGGCGCAGAAACTGTAAATCGTCGAGAGGTCTCCTCCTGGAGTCATTCTGAACACCGTGCCACCGACGCGGTTGGCTCCGCCTCCGCCGGTTGTCCCGTAAAAGTCTCCGTCGTCAGCTTGAACTAGCCCTGCATTAGGCGACCCGCCGTCCCCGGTCCGAGCGCCAAAATTATAAAGTGTTGTCAGTGCGCCCTTCGGGGTCATTCTGAAAACCGTGCCCGACAGGTAGGCTCCATCAAGATGGGTGACCCCATAAAAATTACCATCATAACCCCGAACCAGTTGCCCGACGGGGAGCGCGCCGTCGCTACAAAAGTTGGACGTGGAGCAAAAGTGATGCAACGTCGTCAGCACCCCCACTGGCGTCATCTGGAAGAGCGTCCCGCAGCCAAAAACACAAGCGTTACTGAAGCCGCCCTCGTTGGTCGTCCCATGGAAGTTCCCATCCTGGTCCAGGAGGAGAGCACCAAAAGGTAGGAAGCCATCGTTGTAGGTGAAGCTTTGCAGAATCGTCAGCGTCCCCTGCGGGCTGGTTTTGAAAACCGAACCCCAGCCATCGACTCCGCCGTTTCCCGTCGTCCCATAGAAATTCCCGTCGCCGCCTTGGATGATCGGTGACAACGGGCCAGAACCGCTAGGGGTCCCGTCGAAATCCACCAGAGTGGTAAAGATCTGCGCCTGCGCGGCAATCGCCGTCGTGGCAAGGAGCACGAATACAACTCCGGCCATTTTCCATGCATTAAGGCTTGTCATCGGAATCCTCCGTAGTACGAATTCGGCGAATCGCGGCCCAACACACGCGGGACTGCCCGGCCAGGAACCGCAAAGGGGGAGAACGATGCGGAAACGCCGCGCAGTGAAGGATTATCGTCTCTTAACCGCGTTGGGTCAAGATAGGCGGGCAGGGCTGAGACCGGGCGTCGCGCCATTCTTCGTCAGTTGAGTCTAGCGCGTAAGCCGTCGCAGCAACCGCTCGTAAACAGCCTTGGGAATACGGATGGAGCGATAGCGGCGCTTGCGCATTGTCTCCGGTCGCTCCAGCACAATGACGCCCGGCTCACGCTCAAACATCCGGGAGACGGTTCGTCGGGAGAAGCCAGTCATCGCGGCCACTTCCTCAATCGTGTAGACCTGCTTTTCCATCGTCGCACCGTTGGCGCGGACAGCTCTCATCGCGCTTCCATCTCACACAGTTCCGGCAAGTACAGCGGTAGCCCGGCTCTCCGGGCCGGACAGTATGAGAACAATCATCGCAGACGAAGCGACCGTCCTTGTAGGCTCTCAGCTGTTTAAAATCTTCGCCTGTCGTGCAGTAGGGGCACCGCAGTAATGAGGATGGAATCCGACACGGCGATTCACCGCCATTTCTCCTCTCATGGGCGAAGTCTACACCGCCTTGTCCACATCCATGTGCACGCCCACGGGAGCAGCGGAGTAAAATCGTCGAGTATTTCTCACACTACGAGTCGGAGAGATCTAACGTGTCTGTTCTTCGTATCGGGTTTATTGGTCATGCTGGGACGAGGGTTCTCCTGGTTGACTTTTCAAACTGCGTCGCCGCTGAGGTGGAGAAGATGGCCCGTGCGGTTCCCGATGTTGTAACAACCCAGCCACATGGTTCGGTCTTGATACTGTGCGATTTTTCGAGCGCATCGTTTGACCACGATGCTATTCGGGCGCTGAAAGAAGCCGCAGTCTTCAACAAACCTTACATCAAGAAATCAGCGTGGACAGGAACCGAGAGTTTTCCTGAAGAGTTCCGCCAAAATCTAATGAGCTTTTCCCGACGCGAATTCCCGATTTTCAAGAGTCGGGAGGATGCGTTGGAATGGCTGGTCGCGGACTGAAGGAAACGCATAATCACGGAATCACCGTTGGTCTTCGATGAACGAAAGCTCAATGCCTTACTCAGCAGCGGCCAATTGCTTCATGCCCGCTCTGAATGCTTCTGGTGTTATTGCTTTTTTGTACACGTCCAATGTGGTCTTCATGGACTTGTGACGCAGCAGAGCTTGTGCGACCGCGTAGTTTCCGCCCGTAGCTTCAACAGCAGCGGTACAGGCTCCTCTGCGTCCGCTGTAGATACCCTTCCATTCGAGCTTCGCCTTCTCGACTGCGGGCCGAATCTTCCGGCCAGTGATGTTGCCAAGGTCATGCAGGTGTCCGCCGTCATCACTGGCGAAGACCCATTCCGATGGTGTGCGGCCCGGATGCTTGCGCCACAGTTTCAGGGGCACGAGCACGCGCTTGTCTAGCAACGGAATGTCTGCGACCGACTCTTTCGTTTTGGGCGCACCACATACGCCTCGTACTACGCCTCTGCGGATGTGCACGCAGTCTTCGTCAAAGTCCGCCCACTGAAGCCCGACAATTTCATTAGGGCGCAATCCGAGGAAGCAAGACAGCGCCATTATGAGTTGACAGTCCGGGTGCTCCACGAGAGCGCTGATGATGTTCTCAGCCTCTTCGAGCGTGTAGTGCTTTGTGGGGTTGGACTCGATAGCGTCATCAGGCATTTCAGCGTCATACCATGGGTTGACTTCAATCAGTTCCTTCACGACGGCCAGCTTGAAGATAGAGCAGCCCAGAGCTTTGATGTGCTTCAAGGTGGATTTGCATTGACTGCTACTGAGCTTGCGAAGAAAGCGTGTGCCCATCCGTGGGGTGTACGCCCGTAGAGTGATGTCGCCGAAGTGCGCCTTGAGGTGTTGCTTCCAAATTTGCTTGTAGCCCCGCATGGTGGACTCGCGGAGCCGGGGAAGGCCGCCTTTCGCTTTGATTGGCTCCGTGTAGTAAACGATATAGTGTTCCCAGAAGTCCACAACCGACATGTCTTGCGCGTTGGGAGAGGATTGCGGGGCCTGCTGAGCGTTGATGACGCGCATGCGCTCATCACGTTTCTCTTTGACGTAAGTCTTAGAGCGGTTCGCGTCCTTCTCGAAGCAGAGGAATTCAGTCTTGTGAACTCGCTTCCCGCTTTCGAGTGTGGTGTAATATTTCAGGAACCATGAACCGTTGCGCTTGTAAATCGAACCCTTCTGTTGCTGAGCCATTTCCTCACCTCTACAGCAGACAGTTTACGGGAATCGTCTACAATCGTCTACAGTTATTTAGTGATTGCCTGCAAGTGTTTGATTATAAAAGTGGCGGCGTAGCTCAGGTGGCTAGAGCGACGGTCTCATAATCCGTAGGTCGTTGGTTCGAGTCCAACCGCCGCCACCAATTAAATCAGGTACTTGCAAGAGATCCGGCGGAACCTCCATTTCGCCTGGTTGCGCGGGGGTTGCGGATCGATGCGGAGTTGTTTCCACCTTTTGCGGCGAGACCTCGCCCAGCCGGTCTACGAAGCACACATTGGCGCCGGGAATCAGGTGGCCGTACATGTCAACGGTTACCTGGATCGAGCTGTCCCATCTGTTCTTTGACGTAGACAATCGAGGCTCCGTTTTGGAGAGCGGTTGGATGGCGAAACATCGCCTTTACAGTCATTGACGAGTCGTGAGTGTAATCGCCTGTTAACAACAATTATGATCTCATGAAAATGGAGATGCGGCAGTCGCCCCTAAGGAATTGAAAGAAATGTTCCGAGCATCGGTTTCAAAATCATGCCCTCGCGGTATCCTCATCCACCCCCATGGAGGGTCTATGCTTAGGTCTTTTACTCGCACCTTTGTTTCGTTGGCGATCTTTCTGTCGTTCGCGCTGTACGTCCACGCCCAGGCTTTGTCTTTTTCTGTCGGCACTGCCATTGCCGCTCCAGGCCAAAAATCCACCGGCTATTTGGAAGTTCCAACTGGGGTCGACGCCGCTACAAATATTCCCGTCATCGTCATCAACGGTGCAAAACATGGTCCCGTGCTAGCGCTTGTCTCTGGCGCCCACGGTACTGAATACACCTCCATCATCGCGATGGAAAAACTCATCAACCTACTTGATCCTTCTCAACTCGCTGGAACGGTTATTCTTATCCCCCTCGTAAACATTCAGTCCTTCGAACAAAAGGTCCCGCATATCAACCCCATCGATAACAAGAGTATGAACCGCTACTACCCTGGGAAAGCCGATGGGACGCAAACTGAACGTGCATCCTTTCTCATCACCAAACAAGTCGTCGATCGATGTGATTATCTTATCGACTACCATGGGGGTGATCTCGACGAGAGCCTCCGCCCTTACGCGTATTGGGCGCCTACCGGTAGGGAGACCCAAGACCGTATATCCAAAGAAATGGTCCTTGCCTTTGGACTCGACCACATCATTATCTGGCGAGACCGTTCCACCGACTTAGCCGCCACTCGCTATCTCGACAACACCTCTACTGCTCGCGGCAAACCTTCTATCGTCGTCGAGGCTGGCTACGCCGGCATTGTCGAAGCGGATGACGTGGCCCTCCTCGTCGACGGAACAATGAGCACTATGCGCGCTCTCAAAATGGTTTCAGGAGAACCTCGGCCCGTCCAGAATCCCGTTTGGCTCGACAGAGTCGTGGATATCTTGTCCGACGGCCCCGGCATTTGGTACCCGCTTGCGAAGCGTGGCACCTATGTTCAAGAAGGCATGAAGATCGGCTTTGTTACCGACTACTTTGGCAAAGTCATACTTGAAACTCGCGCTCCCGTCTCCGGTGTCATCTTGCACATCAACGCAGTCCCATCCCTAAGAAAGGGCGACAACATCGCAGACATCGGCACCATTGCCACTCACGCGCCCTAAGCCAAGTCTGACTGGGATTGTCGACGGCAGGGACCAGCACCATGGGTCCTCGACTGGGTTTTGAGTGTAAACGCCTGTTTACAACAACAATCCATTGTTGCCGGTAACCCTGACTTACCCGTCCGACGGTCACTCGGAGCGCAACGCTTGCATCACATCGACGCGCGCTGCGCGTGCCGCGGGCAGCACCGACGCGACAACCGCGACCGTCATCAGCAGGAACGCCGAGACAAACACAGGCAATGCGCCCGGCATCTTGAAATCCAGGAAATATCTTTCCGCCAAACGCGCCAGCACGAACCCGAGTGTCGCGCCCGCGAGGACGCCGGCCGCAGCCATCACGGTGCCCTCTCGGATCACGCCCTTGAGCAGTCGTTGCGGCTCCGATCCTAGCGCCAGCCGGATGCCGAATTCCCGCGTCCGCGCGCTCACCGAAAACGCCAGCACGCCCGCGACGCCCACCACTGCAATCGCCAACGCGAGAGCCGCGAATACGCCAAACACTCATGAGTTTAAACGGTCGGGCGTGAGCACCTCTGCACGAATGTCTTCCAGAGTGGCGGCGTGCTCAACCGGCTGATCGGCGGACATGTCGCGAATCACGCGCGTGACCGGCGTGACCAGCGCATAAGGATTTGCACCGGTGTGGATGAAAAGGCGACCGCCAAAAAGTACGCCTTCTCCAAAGGGGGTGTAAACGGTGAGTGTGGGCCCGGGCACGACGTGTCCGTCGTCAATATCGGCGGTGACGCCGATGATGCGGTGCGGCGCGACAAGACGCGCCTTTTCGGCATCGGTTCCAGTGGCGAATTGCAGCACGGGATCGGTCCAGTAGACATGTCGATTGACCGCATCCTGATTGGGGAAAATGCGCTGCGCCAGGGTCTGGCTGACGATTACGACGGGCTCCGCATTGGGTTGGTTATCGCGCGCGTCGAAATCGCGGCCGGCCATGATGGGAACGCCGAGCGCCGCAAAATATCCGGGAGAGATGGAACGCGACTGCGCCCGGGGATCCTCTACACCGGCGGCATGGACGAGTCCGTCGGCGGAGAATTGGAAACCAGAAGGCACGGGATTCCCGTCGCGCCAGGGAACGACGTCGCCGAACGCGGTCCCACTCACGCCCGGCAGGGCATCAATGCGACGGATCGCTTCCTTGTAGAAATCGACGACCTGCTGAGGTGTCTTCCCATAGGACATAGCAGGAACATCGATGGCGATGACGTGCCGGGTGTCCAGACCCGTCTGCGCCCTTTGCAGTGCGATCAGCGTAGCGATCAACGCACTTGCGCCGGCCAGCAGCACGAAGGACGCGGCGATCTGTGTCACCGCGAAGATCCGCTGCCGGCGGCTCGTGCTGCCGGTGATCCGCACACTGCCGCTTGCTAGGCTCAGTCCATTCGGCGTGCCGGACGAGGGCAGGCGCGGGACAAATGCGAGAATCACCGCGGCGACCACAGCCAGCGCCGCTCCGACCCAAAGCAAGCTGGAATCGACT
>Ga0210398_10005067_pt1 | contig 12266 bp, 22 predicted proteins | sample IncBWC4OmetaG_FD_161047 | JGI IMG/M metagenome (GOLD analysis project Ga0210398, IMG submission 161047) | Forest soil microbial communities from Barre Woods Harvard Forest LTER site, Petersham, Massachusetts, United States - Inc-BW-C-4-O | ecosystem: Environmental > Terrestrial > Soil >... | reverse complement strand
TTATCCAACAAGTGCCGTCTCAGGATGGCAACCTTCTCTTCTCCGGTGTAGTGCTTTCGCCCTTTTCTCATACGTCCTCTCCGTTATCTTAACGGAAGAACGCCTTCTCCAGTTCCAGCTGAGGCAATAGACTTGTATTTCGCTTGACAGCCACGACTACGTTTTGATTGCTGTAATCGCGGCCGCGCCCGTAAGACATCACTTGAGGCTTTATGAGGTTTCAAGGGTCGAGATGCTGGGCGTCGAGGAAACTTCTCACTTTGGCAGATGAAGTACCCTGCTTCAGGTTCTGCGAAATAATGCTCTCAAGTGTTTCAATCCGTGTAGTTCGTATGCCGAAGAAGGCGTAATAGCCCAGAAGCAGGCACGCCAGCACAATACCGATAACGGTCAGCTTTTTCCTCACAACAGGACCATCCTAGCCGCCTCTCTGCATTGGCAGACGCCGGACTTGTTGAATTTTTCCATGACCAAGGCGATCGCACTTTTGGGCCAGTTCCCGCCAGCCGCCACGGTTCTGCGCGGGGGGCGATCAGTGATGGTCGTCCCTGCCGCGACACTGGAAGGCGGGCTGTCAGACGTTAGGACGATTCTTCGTGAGGCCCCGATTAAAACTTCCTTCATGACCTTCCAATTAGAATCGACCTTTTCCATTACCACGAAATTATATGCCCCACATCTGCTGCCGCACGAATTGCTCGTATAAAACGCAGCTTGCTTTCCGTCAGGGCTGAAGCCGACTCGCGACAGGCGCAGAATCCCAGGCGAGTTCTCATATTTCTTGTAGTAGTTTTCCCAGCCATCACCATTCTTAAAGATCGCATCGAGCTGCGTGTCGTCAACGATCTGATAGTCCACAGGGAGGCTAAATGAGCGGTGGAAGCTGCTGGGATAACCGTTCATTTGGCGAAACGAATCAAGTAGCACCGATTTGAGCGTGGGGAATTCTTTATGCAGGTAAGCAATTGTGTTGTTGTCCAGATCGGGTTGAGTCCTGCTGACGATCACGATTTCAGACAGTCTTCGTGCGGCTCTATTGGGCCCAGCATTGCTGATAAACTTGCCTCGCCATGTAGACTGAAAGTACGTGATATTCGGCTTCTGTAACTCCGGCAGAAGGTTTTGAAGGAGAATGTCTGCAACCGACCGGGAGCAATGCCACAACAGAGAATCCAACCACTAGCTTTAATCGGGCACTGGCCCATCTAGCTGGCGGGACATCCTGTTGTTGAAAGTTACGCCCAGCGTAGCTATCCGCATGCGTCTTGGTTTCCAAAGTTGCCATGTGAGACGGTCCAACCAATAGCACCAGAGCGCGTTTTTAGCTTCACCCACCATGTACTTTTCGGCTCCGCGCCCCTTTCTTCGTCAAAATCCGCAACGTCCACGACATTTCCATTGTGCCACACCCGACAATAGCCCTCCCCATCGTAATAGAGAACGTAGATCGTATCTCCGGCCTTGACCCCGGCATCAAGGTAGTCGTGCTTGGCGATAACTCGTAGAGGAACGCTGTGAACTTCCCCCGTTAACGCCAGCACTTTTTCGCCTTTCTTGATCCGGCCAACAACTTTCTTCCCATTGGGGCTGTCGAGGAGCGTTGCGTCCGTATGGGCTACCCATTGGCGGAACGTGCAGCACTCGAAAGGGCACGCTCCCTTGTCGATGTAGACGTTCGGGGGCCTCTGGTCTCCAGCAGTCTGCGCCGCGACGATAGAAGCAAGCAGCGCGCCGAGGAGTAAGAACCCCGATATGAAAATCGTCCTCGCGCTCGTTAGTGATCCATCGGTGCGGTTATCATCAGCAATATTCACAGCACTCCCCATCAATAGTTGTCTGGATTTCCCCGATGCCCCAATGTTACTTCATTCCCATCGACTAACGTCCGATTAGCCCTGACTGCGTCTTCGACGCGCCACTGGTGCTACCGAAGGTTGCTGAGGAAGGATTTCATTTCGCGCAGCACGTCAGCCTCGTTTGATAAGTAGACGCAATGATCCGCATCACGGAGCCTGACCACGCGTGCTGTAGCTTCTCCGCAACCGCGGAGCCTCAAGTCCCGATAAGTCGAGAATACGACTTCGGCACTCTCGGGTGCTCGGAGCTCAGATGCGATCTAAATTCGCTATCGCGTTGCCGCTCGTAGTTCTGGTTCATTTCAGCGATCGTTCTGCCGTGGGGCAAACCCAAAGGGTTATACTCCCATGCATATGCGGAACAGGCCCACGGCTGGAAGCCCTCTTTTTCAATCCGTATCATCTCCCAGTGCATTGTGGGAGCCTTACTGCTATATGGTGTCAGGTCTGCAACTCGGATTCGAGCCGCAGGACGTGGCGGAACCCGCTTCTCTTCTGTGACCATGGTTCCCTCCCGAGGGACACACTATCGTCGTTCACGAAAGGAAGCTCACTTGTCCAAGTGCAATGCGTATCAGGCCGCCAAGAGAAGAAGCTAGCCGTGCATCCTGCCGTCTGAGAAGTGGAAGGCAAGCATCGGGCCGGAGTTTCAGAGTTCTATCCAGTGGCTGTTGGCAAACCGAGTCGGCTGCTAGTGCCCGATTGGTCCTGCGGGCAAATGGAATTGAGGATTCCCACTTGACCCCTAAGTCGGTGGATCGAACTCCGCTTCGTGGGCTTCGATTGCTGCTTCTAATGTCTCGTAAGCTTCACTCCTGCCGTCAGGCGCTTGCTCGATGAAAAGTTCGATGTGTTGCCGCTCAAGTTGAGCCGACTCGTTGGGGTTCCCGGGCAAGCGGTAGAAATCGGCACTCTGGACGGAATACTTTCCTGTCTGAAGGCACTGAAAACACCTGTACCGCACGGCCGCCGAATCGCTGATTCGTTTCCAAACGTCTATCGCTTTGAACATTGGATTGCTTCGATCGCCACGGACTTCGGGACGAAGTTGAAACTGTGTTTTAGGCTTATCCCTCGGTAAGTCTTGATAAGCCGTGAGATCGGACAAGTGGCCGGGCTCGTTTTCGCGGTGGATTCCACATGTGCGCGTACGGCGTCTATCAGATGGGATTTTGCTCTGTTGACGTATATTGGTGCAGTCTCAATGTTTCACTTCTTGGCTGCTACCCACTTAAGCCTCTAGACGGAAGGGAACCAATGAGTTTTGACCTTGGTGTGTGGTATCCACAAAAGCGAATCGGCAACACCGAGGCACGGGAGTTGTACGCCCGTCGCTGTGATAATGATAATAGCGGCGTTGTACCACATCCCGCAGTCGATGAGTTCTATGCGGAGTTAACCGCGAGCCACCCTGAAATCGACACAATCCCCCGGGAAAGAATCGACCTCCACGACTACTGTCCGTGGAGTTGCAAACTGGACCATTCACCCGGTCACGTGATCATGAGTTGCGTGTAGTCCAAGGCAACCTATGTCGGTCAATTGGTTGAGAGTTTGGCTCGCAAGCACGGCCTTGCGGTCTATGATCCGCAGTCCGACAGAGTGACATACCCTGACGGTTCCACGGGCACAAGGGCCGGACGCGGTGCCCTATGGATTTTGGGTTCCTTCGCGCTGCTTTTTGCCGCGATATTCGTCTACTCCGGGCAGATTGCGCCTTCAGGAGCCCCGATGGTGTTCTACGTCTTGGCTGGGTTATGTGGGCTCATGGCTGTGGCTTGCTTTAGGCAAGCGCGTAGAGAGCGCCACCTCCGGAATACAGCCAGTGACGGACGTAAGTCCCGGCGTTAATCAGATGGCCATCGAAAGGCTTCAACAAAGCCATGAACCCGCCCATTCTCCCTTCTTGCTCTAGAATCGAAAAGGGGAGAGGCTTCAGGGTGTCAAAACCAAGCGAACGATGGCCCGAAAGGAAGTCTGAGCACGCCATCAGGCGGCGACTGATCCAAGTGCTGCGAGCAACCACATTCCAGCCGTAACCACAGCTACAATAATCGTGATGAAGGAGTAGGAATTAGGTCTGAATGGTGCAGTGCAGACCGCAGCGATCGACAACGACAACCCGCAAAGGATTGCACCATTTTGAATGGGATTGCCGGGATAAAAATTCATCCACCGGAATAGCCACGCAAGGACGAACACCAAGTAGAGTAATTGGCTGCATGAGACGAGGATTAGGTCCAACGTCCGCGAGTTTGCATGCGTAGCTTCAGCGTTGTGGTTGTAGCGATACCAGATTGCCAAACCGATGAGGTAAAGATCAGCCGCCGATAGGAGGAGCAGCAGGGAGGACAAAAGAGAAAAGCGAGATGTTGGATGCATGCCTGCCCTTCAGATTGTAAAGCGGATGTCATTCGGATAGGTAAAATGTCCGTCCGCCACCCCGACAGCGAGAGACCAGCCCCCGTTAAGTCACAATCGGAAACTTGAAAATCCACATGGACCGTTTCCGCGTTTGATCAGAACCTATTGTAGGGCGCGTGTGTCGAGTGGCCCGCCGATAATTGACACGAGCGCGGTTTCGTCCCGACTCCGACTTCTGGGTGGCGCTAGCCGCGGCGGCGAGCTACGCCAATTTTGAGGCCAACAAGCAACAGCCACAGACAACCTGAATACAGCGCGGCAGGAATCCATAGAATGACCGCATATCCGACTAACGCCAGCAGCCATCGATTGTGAATATTTGGAACCCATCCACGGTCCAGAAGCCAAGACCAAGGCGTGCCGAACAGAAAACAGTATCCTGCGATGTGCTCGCGGTGTAGGTGGAGTCGGTCAGCAGCCACCATAAATCCGTTCAACACAAATGCAATCACAAAAGGCAATGCGACCAATAGTCGTTTTGTCCAACGCATCTTTATGGTTCCCGCCTCGCCTCAAATCTCTGGACTTTTTTTCCCAAACTTGCTGGCGACCACCAGAATTACGAACCAAAAAAAAGAATAAAGGACAGTATTGAGAATCGTTCCGACAATAGCGGTTGCCGCAAGCGAAGTTTGGTGACCGCCAGTAATTGTTGCGGCCACCACCAAACCAGGCGCTCCTACTAAGGACAAGTCGTCACCCACTGTACGACGCGTTGAATCAAGTCGGATTCCTTGCTCGAAAAGGAAACCGAACGTCGCAATTGCCGACGTAAGACAGCCCAACAAAAAGGTGTAACCGGGCACTCTGTTTTTGGCTATCAGTATTTGTCCTCGCGTTATGAACATTGCAAAGTTCAGAGGTCCATGGTGGCGGCTACGCGCCTTTTGCCAGCATGCTCTCACGGAAGAGGAGAATCATTTTAGCCAACGCGCAATAAACGCCCACGTTTATCAAGACTGTCAGAATACAAACCACGGGCGGGCTCATGATTGCCTGCAATGGTCCGATAAACCATCCGAAATAAAGAACCACGAAGCTTCCCGGAACCTGAATATCAAATTTCCAATCCGAAGGCGCTGAGGTAGGTACATGCCAACTTCCACCGAGCAGGGTGACACTGATGGCCACTCCCCAAATGACCGTCCACGTGATTCTGTTCAGACGCATTATCTGAAGTGTGAGGTTTTTCTGACAAATTCACTAGAGCCTTGTGCGCAGATTTGTCTTTGATGTCAGCTGGCCGCTGACTGGACCTTGGATAAGTCCCGGTAATATCACAAAATCGGAATCGGACAGGTGCCCGGCCCGTTTTCGCGGCCGATTCCACATCCTACGTGCACCGCGTCAATCGGGACTTAGCAGTGTTTATTCATCCGGCGACTCCGCCCACATTGGCAGGTTGCAGTAGTGGCAGTGCTTGGGAAAAAAGAGGTCGCCGCCCCACTTGAACGCTTGCCCGCAGCGAGGGCATTGCCAATCGTTCCATCGTGCGTACACAAGAGTCGTATACGGTATGTACGCCAGAATGAAAACCGTCGCGATTTGTTCATTCCATCCGAAGAGCCGGAAGAGGACACTTATCAGCATCGCAAAAACAAACCAGCCCGGAACGGAGAGAGGAAACTCCAGACGGAGTCTCGCCACGCAGCTCTGTACCGGGCTCTGGCTTCCTCCTCCGATTCCGGCAGCAGGAAACGGCGCTCTACTCGTGGTCGTAGGTCGAATTTGGATGAGAAGAAAGCCACGAGATATCCGAGAAGGGCTAACACGCCGACCCCAAGGATAGCTATCCAGATGTTCTCAATCTGCGTGCTGGTTACCGAGCCTTTTCAGTCTTGACGCATTGCATTCGTAAGCATGAACGTTTTGAGCCACGTCCGCCGCAAAATGGGCGGCACATCCAAACGGCTTAATCGAACGCGCAGAGCTCTCCTCACTCCTCGCCGAGAACGCATCCGGTGAAGGCTAAGCGTTACTCAGGCACCTCGGAAAAAGAATTATTAAAGAACCCCGCGCAGATTAATCCGGGCTTGGCAGTCCAACGGCCGTCAACTTTTTCCATCACCATAGTTACGCCAGAATCGCAGTGTTCACCACAAACCAAGATGTGTTTCAGTACTGCAAACCGATGTCCGGTATCAAAAGCAATCTCAGAGAAAATGAGGAAGTTTAAGCCGTTCTTGGCTTCCGCGCCGTCCTGCGCTGCTTGGTTTGGTCGGTTCCCTGAGGCTTCATCTCTCTTTCGGAACAGTTGGAGTTGTTCGTGCCTATCAACGAGATTTAACTCTCTTCCTTTGGCGATTTCGGCCCCGAACTGGTGTGTCGTTCGAAGATATTCAGACGGGCTTTCCAACTCGATTCCTTTTAAACAAGGACGCCCCTCGGGAAAACCCTTGAAATCGAATGGCACCGTAACGTTTGCAAGGTTTTTGATGTGTAGCCGCACTCCGACTATATCCAACCAGCTCCGGTACACGTTCGATTGCTCTTCGGTTAGGGGTGAAGGGCGGTTAGCTGGCGGGGCCTGCGCCTCACAAGCCAAGGTGCACACGAGGCCCAAAAAAGCCAACGCCGCTACTCTTTTCGCTTTGACCATTGCGAGGTGCATCTCAGATTGATTCTAGACGCGGGTGACTTAGCGGCGTTCGCTTGATGATTAACCGATGTCGAAACTTCCAACAGACCGCCACCCAGTCCTTCTCTTGCTCACGCGACCAGTGGCGTCCATCCCTGTTGTTTCTTTGTGCCTCTGGCATCGCTGTCTCGTTTGGTTCCCCTTTCAGCCAGCGCGATACTGAAGCTTGTCTGGGCAACGGAACAACCAATGTCGAATAAAAGCTCCATCATCTGCATGCCATTGACTGGACGCCTACTCTTGCCCTCACTGATCGTGGTCTTTCTAGTCGTCGGCTGCGGAGCCTTTCCAGAAAGTGTTTCAGTGGATGACACTCGTGTTCAGCCGTTGCTCAAAGCGGCGGCTGCCTTTGATCGGGCCGCGTACGGCTTCTCCTCGCTTCCGACAAGTGGCCACGTTCATTTGGAGGCTAAACCCCGCGCAGGTTACGACGCTATGCTCCATCTTGGAGGAAAGACCAGTCGTACCATCGCATTTCGCAAAAACGCTTCCGGTTACTCTTGGATTGGAGAACAAGAAATCTTCAAAGCCCCAAAAGTGTATGAAAGCGCGGATGGAACCTTCCATGAAGAAGTGACCCTAACCTTTGAGAAAGAACATGTGGCTGGCGTTCCGCTGAATCGGCTGAACGTTTCCTATATGGGCGAAGACCCTCGGCTTGGAGGTCGAGTCGATCTTTCCTTGAGCGACGTGAAGCCCATCCTCAAGGAATGGGGATACTAGAGCTTCTGAAACTCCCGATGAGTCGAGCCGGGTCTCGCCGCTTTCGGCTGCCGGAGCGGCGACTTCGCTAAGTCATTGAAAATAGGTTCTGGCCCCAAAGGGGTATTTCCGGAGGGGGCGCAAGTCATTGAATCGGTTGCCCCGTTTCTTGCAGTTTCCGTGCGTCTTTGGCTAATCTCTTGGATTCACTTAGGAAAGGCACGCACAAAAACAAAAACTGCGGCTCCCGCGAAGAAACCAGCAATGAAAAGGCACACGAGTCTCGCCCAGTTCGGAATGGGCCAAACCGCATCAGCGGACCGCCCGCGCCGATGCCGAAGAGAACCCGTCACCGCTCCCTGAAGGAAAAAGATGCCCGCGAACACCAGCCAGAGCGTATACATCACGCTTTTCATTTGATCACTCATCAACCTGATTCCGCTCTGACCTCACCTGCTCCACGATCGCCTGCTCGACTTCCTTGACATCGACGCCGAAGTGAGCCCGATTGCGGCAAGCGTCCACTCGGCGTCGAGCATTGTCACCATGGTCTCGGCTTGGTCTCGCGTTATCATTGCTCCGCCTGAACTGTTCCACGTTGCGCCGCCTCGACAATTTAAGCATGTCGCTGCGAGGGACTTGATGGCCGAAAAGGGTTCGGGCCTTTCGCGCTTTGATGCATGATTGCTAGCGGACAGTAAAAGGCTGCCAAGGCGGTACAAAAGGCAATGGCCGGACGGCGCAGAGATGGCGGAGGTCAGCTGCACCGCTGAATTGTTCCGTCACGCAGGGGCAATTTCATTTCGGGGAAAGTTCCGCATCCCCAGTTCCTCAGATTTAAAAACAGTGAATCATAGTACATTTTGCAGTCTTTCTTTTTGGCTCGTTTGTCATATTTGTACTTTTCAGCGAGGCCCGCGAACGCATTTTCCACGTCAGCTTCAGATGCGGGAGGCTTAGACAGCATCGCGTTAAAAGGTGCTTGCTGCGCTGATTCTTGCGCCGCTGTACGAGCTTGCCCTAATGACGCGATAGCTCCCGCAATCTCCGCTGTAGATTTCACCACTTGGCTCCCGTCCTTCGAGTAGTCGTGAGGTGCAGGTGGAAGTGGAGGTGCAACTGGAGTCGGGGGCTGCGGTGGGGGTGGCTCTGGTGCAACCCACACGTCGTCGCCGCATGTACAATGCCACTTCTGCGCACCGCTCCCATTGGAGGCAATCTCGCCTGTAAAGGTACACGGTGCGTATGAATGCAAAGGACAGTAAACGTCGCGGGCGTATACCGTGGCGGTAATAGCGGTCAACATCAGAAGTGCAACCACAAGCGCTTTTTTCATTCCGCTCCTCAGATGATTCCAGACTCACATCTCACGCTGCTAAGCACAACGGTATTTCCATTCCAAAGGCGAACTTGCAACTCCGCGAGAAGCGACTGTCTACAGCGCAGCGGCGAAGCGTGACTGATGGCTCGCCGCAGTGCGAATATGGTAGACATGAAGAACAATAAAGAACCCACTTCAGCGAATTTTCTCCACCTCACTGCTCGATTTACTCGTGCTGTCGATTACGCCCGCCAAGTGCACGTCAACTATCGCAAGGGGACGACCGTGCCTTATATGGCTCACCTGCTGGGCGTCGCTTCGCTCGTGATGGGTGAGAGCGGGCATGTGAGTTTTCCGGTGACGGAGGATATGGTCATCGGCGCTCTTTTACACGACGCGGTTGAGGACGAAGGTGGCTGGCCTCGGCTGCGTGACATCGAAGCGAACTTCGGGAAGGAAGTCGCCAAAATAGTTGAGGGATGCACAGACAGCTTTGAAGAGGACAGCAGTAAGAAGCTGCCATGGGAAGACAGGAAGAAAGCGTACATAGTCCGTCTTCGGAAGGAGCCGGAGGGAACCCTGCTGGTTTCGGCGGCGGACAAGGTGTACAACGCCCGTGCAATTCTTGAGGACTACGGGGAAATCGGGCCAGCGATCTGGAGCCGATTCAAACGTGGGCGCGAGGAACAGCTTTGGTATTTCGGCGAACTCTCAAAAGCCTTCGAGGAGAAAGGCTCCAATCGGCTGACCGAAGAACTCACGAGAGTCGTCGGCGAACTCGAGCGAGTTTCGGCAGGAGAGCCGTAGGGGATTAGCTTGGGCGAACCAAGCTTGTTCGGGGATGTTTCCCAAATCGCTTCGCGGGCGGCGCTTCGCGCATAGGGGAAAGAAAGTGTCGTCGAAATCAGCGCACTTCTTAATCGCCATCACGTGCTGTTCTTGCTCGGTGAAGTGTACACCCCGTTGCATTTCAGCAAAGCTACGGGGCAGGGCATTCGTGAGATAATCCGAACTATGAAGGCGACTGCTCACGCGATTGCCATCGTCCTGACCCTCCTCCTGTTTTCCGCTGCCGCAATATCTGCGCAGGGCCCGTTAGCAAAGAAGACGCTCAAGACTGTCCCGCAGGCGACCATTGGCACCATCGTGTACGAGCGCGCACCTGAAGACAGTGGACCTTGGCCGACTATTGACATCTCTTCCATGAACGAAGACGGAAGCAATGACAGGGCGCTCACGCACGATGGCCACAGCCATGCGCCAAGCTGGTCACCGGACGGTAAGCACCTCCTGTTCGTCCATGACGCGGCTCTCCAAGAGCCAGACCCATACGCGCCGTACGACAGCCAGCACGAGGAGTTCAAGACCCACCACTCTGTCGAACTTTACGAGATGAACCGCGACGGAAGTGACCCTCGTCTTCTGAAACGCCTTGAGCCGCTCATCGACGGCGCGGCGTGGTCGCCAAACGGCAAGAATGTCGCCATTCAAGCCGCCGCTGCCCCTCCGCTAGGGATTTGCCTATTTCTGTGGTCTCCCGAGGGACAGAGCGAGCCGCGACTGCTTGTCCCGTATCCCGCCTCTCAGCCAGCATGGTCGCCAGACGGCAAGAAGATTCTTTTCGTCAAGAGGCACGGGCGATGGCTGAGTTCGCCTTTCGTCGCCGATGCTGATGGTTCCAATGTGGCTCCGCTCAAGCACGACGCCGGCCCGCACATATTCGAACTGGCGTGGTCGCCGGACGGCAAGCGCATTGCCTACGCACAGGACGATGCCCCGCCCAGCCGCACCTCTCAGATTTTTGTCATGAACGAAGACGGCTCAGATGTGCGGCAACTCACACGAGCCCCTGATTGGGAATCTTGCCGACACCCTTCGTGGTCGCCTGACGGCAGGCGGATCGCGTTTAGCTGTACGTTGAAAGCCGCCCCTTGCTGGAGCCCGATTGCGAGCAACGGCGCTCCGGTCCGCCCATGGTGCGTAGTGCGGCTGTTTGTCATCTCGCCGGACCGTCCGCAAGAAATCCTGACGCCGCTCACCGACCATTACGGCGCAAAACCCGCATTCGCCCCGGAATAAAAGGTTGGCGGTCTAAGGAATCAACTCGATGCGTGACCCGTTAGTTGCCCAAGCAAACATCCTTGAGCGCGGGACAAGGTAGGAGGGTCGGGTGAGGATGGCATGGGCATCGGAAACATTCTCCAAGATCAAGGGGAGATCGACTGGTTTCTCAAGCTTTCAGCAGCTTATTTATTAGCGTACGGTTTTGCATCCCCATTGTGCGATTGCGGCGCAAATCGTCCTTCTTCAAAATGAATCCGGCATCCCGAAGTACTCTTAGTGTCTTGGCTTTCAACGATTTGGCTATTGAGCCTTTGCGCTTTCGAAATGCCACGAAAAACCTGCCGTCTACAGTTCTGAATTCATCATCGTCACGCACATCGTTGAGCGAAAGGATTCCGCCAGTGCGATGAATCTCAGCCAAATAAAATGATCCGGCGTTCAGTACTCTGTCACGTTCGGACTTAGTGCCAAAAACCATCCAGTCCCAACCCTTTGAATCCCATCCTGTCTTGTGTCCGACTTCCCGCCGCGTACTAGCAACGGCGAATTCGTCGAAGAACGTGTAACAAGAAACCTTTTGCCCCGGAACTTTGCGTCTGCCACTTCGCGTGGTTCGCCGAACATGCCTGAGTATTCGACGAATTTGGGGATCGATTCCTTTTGTTATGTCGCGGGATCGTTCAGAAACAGGAGCAAACTTGTCAGTAATCATCTGATCGAGAGGAACCGCGTCTTTGCTCCAACTCTTACCGAAGGTATCGGTGATATGTATGAGGCAGCGATCTCTATTTGTGCCAGATAGGCAAAGATTGAATTCGCCCTCCATACCAAGCCCGTCTCCGGTTAAATTGGACGAACCAACGTAGGCGACGAGTCGTCGTTGCCCCAGCGGGTCCGCAACGAAGATTGTTAACCGACCAAACTGTTTGATTCCATTCATGTTTTAGCCGAGGTACGCTCAGAGAGCAAATTCGCATTGTGTTTTTGCTCTTGACTTTTCTTTTTATCTTGCATATATAGCATGTATAAGGTATGAGCGACCCTCTGAACCGCAGCAAGCTCTCCGCCGTCGAGCGCAACTTCCGTTCCCGCATTGCGCAGATTTCCTCTGGCCAATGGTTTCTTCGTGGCACTCTCTCGGAACGTTCGGGCACCTGTGGCAAGGCCAATTGCCGTTGCGCCCGAGGGGAACTGCATAAGTCTTTGTACCTGGTGCAGAGCCAAGCGGGGAAGCTTCGCCAGATCTGTGTCCCCAAAGCCT
>Ga0210398_10005066_pt1 | contig 12269 bp, 10 predicted proteins | sample IncBWC4OmetaG_FD_161047 | JGI IMG/M metagenome (GOLD analysis project Ga0210398, IMG submission 161047) | Forest soil microbial communities from Barre Woods Harvard Forest LTER site, Petersham, Massachusetts, United States - Inc-BW-C-4-O | ecosystem: Environmental > Terrestrial > Soil >... | reverse complement strand
ACGGTCGCCGACGCCCAGCGAAAACCTCCCCAATTCCAAAGATTTACCCATATGACAAATTCAATAACAAATTCAATCCGGCGCTATGACCAATATAATAAAGCTTCCGGGCGCATTAAGAATCACCATCTTCTGCATAAAAACTTGAGATTTCTGCACCAAGCGCCCCAAAACAAGCAGAACTACGGAAACAAGGACGATTACCGCGGCAATAACCGTCTAAGTACGGCCTCGTTGTACGACCTTAACAGCAGAAAAGAGCATGAACCTGCCCCCACAATCAGGCAACATGCATTTTCGCAGTTTATTTCTATGGCATGCCCTTGATGTTTTCTAGGCCTTCCGCCTGCACGTTGTCCAGCACCAAGGGAGGACCCTCGCCGGGTGTAATCTGCACGTCCTTGAACTGAATGCCCCGGGCATTTCGGATGTTCAGGCCGGTGGTGGCCGCGGTAATCCGCACGTTCTCGAAGACGACATTCGTTATGAGACCGTCGTCCGGCAGGCCGTTAATGACGCCCGCTGCTCTCTGGCAGGTGGCCGTAAGATTGCTGATGTGAATGTCGCGGTACAGCGGGATTCGGTTGTCCACGGGCACGGCGGCGTCCTCCTTCGCAGCGGCCGGCCGGCCGGCGTCCCCGGCTGAATTGTTCATGTAGTAACAGGTGAATGTGATGGCGGGATCCACATTCTTCATGGTGATGTCACTGAACCGGATGTTTTCCACCACTCCTCCCTTGCCGCGCTGAGATTTGATGCGAATCCCATTTTCCGTGCCTTCGAAAGTGCAATTTCGGACGATTACATTGCGCACACCGCCGATGGTTTCACTTCCGATGGACATGCCGTGCCCATGCAGGAAAGTACAGTCCGTGACGGTGATATCCTCGCAAGCGAACTCACGGCCCGGCAGGTAGCGGCCGGACTTGATGGCGACATTGTCATCGCCAACATCAATGTGACAATGGGTGATCAGCACGTTTTTGCACATGCTGGGGTCGATGGCGTCGGTGTTGGGCGAATGGGACGGCGCCGTGATGGTCACATTGGTGATGACCACGTTTTCACATTCGGTCGGCACGAGATGAAAGCTGGGCGAGTTTTGCAGGGTGATGTCCTGGACGCGCAGGTTGTTGCACCGCGTCAGAAGAATCAACCGGGGGCGCGGCGTGGTGAAACCGGGTGTCTTGCGGCGGGCCGCCTCGGCCGGCACCCACCACCGCGCGCCGGCGCCGTCAATCGTCCCGGGGCCGGCGATGGTTACGTCCGTCAAATCTTTTCCATTGATGAGGGCCAGGAACGAAGCGGATGAAAGCGTGGTGCTTTTTCTCTCCGGATTTTTGTAATCCTCCGGCTCATCGGTGCCAAGCAAGGTGGCGCCGGCATCAAGCTGGAGGGTGGTCTTGCTGTGCAGGGTGATCGGCGTGCACAAGTAAGTGCCCGGCCCGAAGTGAACCACGCCGCCGGATTTGCCGCATTCGTCGAGCGCCTTCTGAATCGCGGCGGTGTCCCGGTTCGTGCCGTCGCCGAGGGCGCCGAATTGGCGGACATCAAAAATCTTGGCCGCAGCGTCGGCGTCTGAGGCTGCAGTATCCGCCGCCCGGCCGTCAAACGCGGACAGCCACGCTGCGGACAGCAAGAGATACAAACGCAATGGACGCGCGCGGCGACTGATGCTCTGTAAAATGATTTGAGTTGTGATGGTATGCCTTTGGGTCAGGAGATTGGTGTCGATATTGTGAACCACTGAATCTATTGCCAAACACGTGCTTTTTCCCAAGGTTTTTTAGTGACGAATTCGGCAATTCAGCTTGAAAAAAGCGCATCCCCGGCCAGGACGCATGCCGGCATAATCAATCGCCGCCGTCCTTTACAACAACGCAAGCTGCCGGCCGCTGTTCTCTGATTGGACTCTTTTCGTGGAGAATTCATTCAGGGCTTCGAGTTCGCCGTCAATCACACCGCGCTCGAAGGGATGGATCCGCGTGGTGAACCGGGAGCCAAGCCAAAACGCAAGCGTATCCGACGATTCCCAAAAGAAGGTGTCCAACAATCCCGAGATTTCCGCCGCCAACGGGCTGCAATCAATTGCCGCGCCTTCTGGGAAGTTTCCACGCGCCCAGCCCGTTGGAAGTTCGGCGAAGGAGCGAGCCGGGTTCATCGCCAGCCACAGGAGGCGCAGCAGGGTTCCGCGCAAATGGCCCGCACTGCTTCCCAAGGGGCCAAACCGACGCCAACTTGCTTCCGGCACGTCCGTGACCGCCAGTTCCAGCTTTTGACCGGACAAACGCCAGGCGAGGAACCGGGTTTTTCCGGGCCAGACGCCGGCGCGGTTGAACTTGGGCCGCAATGAACGGAGCAGTTTGGATTCGCGCTTGAGGGCCGCCGTTTCACCGGGGCAGAACTGGAACTCGATGCGCGCGACTTCACGGACCATCCGCAGATGGCGGCGGGGCATGCGGTCGGGATTGGCAATCCGGTAATTGCGGAGCCGCTGCTGGAGATTCCGGGCCTTGCCCACGTAAAGCACGCGGTCGGCCGCATCGCGCATCAGGTAAACGCCGGTCCGTTTGGGGGCCTTGCGGAAAAATTTCCGGCCCAACCGCTCGTCGAGCGGCCGCGGATCCGGAATGAGAAGCAACTGGCCCATGCGCGGGGGCAATTTTACTTCGTTCGGCCGGGCGGTTCCAGTCAAACTGATTGCCTATGCCGGACGCAGGCAGGGCCATCGGAAAGCCACGTCTGTAGTTGCAAGCCGGGGGCAATCTTTGGGGCAACGCAAAATGGCTACCCGACAGCTCAGTGCTGGCCCATCGTAAGTTCCACCAGCTTCCCGTCCACAGTGACGAGGGCGGAATCGTCATGAATCTCCTTGCAAACGACCACGACGTGGCCGTCCTTGAGCTTGATGCTGGCGGATTCGCCCACGGCGAGAGTTTCGTTGTTGATCATCGCCATGCGACCGGCGGGACCGATGGAGACGCCTTTCAAGGCAAGATCATCGTAATGAACAGGCGCGACTTGGGGAAACGGGGCATAAACCGGGGGGCGGCGGGGAGGGTCGGAGGGCTGGTCGGAACCGGCGCTCGCGACATCCGCTTGTTTGACGCCCGGGAGCTTTGCGAATTCGGCCATGTACGCGGGCAGGCCGTCTCTCAGGAAACCGACGGTTTTCCAGACCTGATCCCCGGCGCCGTTCAGCAGGATGACGGTGGGATATCCGTGTACGTCGTACTGCGTGGCCAGGGCGGCATTGGCTTCTTTCAGGGCGTCGCTTTGGGGCTTGGAATGCGGATAATCCAACTCGACCATGACGAAGTTGGCCCGGGCGAAGGCGGTGAACTGGGGCTGGCTGAAGACATCGCTCTTCAGTTTCATGCACCAGCCGCACCAATCCGAGCCGGTGAAATCCATGAACACAATTTTATTTTCGGCCTTCGCCTTCGCGAGGGCGGCGGGCACGTCCGTAAGCCATTCGAGTTCTTCCGCGCCCGCGCTCAGGATGGTGGAAAGAGTAAGCAGACCAACCAGCAATCGTTTCATATTTATGATTCCTCTCATGACAACCGGACTGCCGCATGGTCCGGGCCTGCCCCAAAACGGGACAACGTCTCCGAATCCGAAACACCCGTGTGCGGGTGCCGCAACGGTTTGCATCAGCGTTCGGATTCGAGCGACAATCGTGCCAGTTGGCGGGTGAGCAGGTGAACAGGTGAGGAAGAACATGCACATAAAATGCGTGACAAATTACATGTCAACGGATCGGAACCAATTACCTAGTGCCAACCCTCGCGTTTTCCTGTAATGTCAGGAACAATGAAATTGACGGATGTCGAAGCAGGACGAAGGCAGAGCGATCTGTTGCCAAGTCCCCGTGAAGACAACAGGCTTCGCATTGAGGATCGCGCGGCCCATGATTGGTATCGCTTCATTCTTTCTTTCCCGGCGCATCTGGTCAGAACTTACATCAACCGTTTTGGATTGACTCCCAGCCACACGGTTCTGGACCCTTTTTGCGGCACGGGCACAACTTTGGTGGAGTGCAAGAAACTCGGATTGCCTAGCTGTGGCGTTGAACCCAATCCAATGGCCGCGTTCGCCAGTCGGACCAAAGTCAATTGGGAAATAGACCCGGACGAAATGATTGCTCATGGCGCTTACGTTTCCAAGCAGGCTTTGGATAAACTTGCGAGCCAGGGAATCGAGGATGACGAGGGGCTTCCGCTGTTTGGAAAAAAACAAAGACTTATTCCAGATCTTAAGACTCTGACCCCGGATACCCTCAAGCTGCTATTAACCGATTCCATCAGTCCGCTTCCTATGCATAAAACTCTGGTACTCTTGGAAACGTTGGAGGAAAACAAGGATCCGAGATTTGTTGCGCACGAACGCCTCGCTCTTGCGAAAAGCCTGGTTGACCAAATCAGTAATTTGCATTTCGGTCCAGAGATTGGAGTTGGAACTCTGAAATCGGATGCCGCGGTCGTAAGCACGTGGCTGCGTGGAGTCAAAAATATAGCAAGCGATTTGAGAAAACTAAACCGGTGCGCGTCCACGCCGGCAGTCATCCATCAAGCCGACGCCAGGGATTTGGCCATGCTTTTGCAGCCAAGTTCAATTGATGCCGTAATCACTTCTCCGCCGTATCCAAATGAGAAGGATTACACAAGAACGACACGTCTCGAATCCGTGCTGCTGGGATTCATCACAAGCAAGGACGATCTTCGCAGATTGAAGCAAAATCTCGTCAGGTCAAATACCCGAAGCGTATATAAGAGCGATACTGACGACCGCGTGGTTGAAAATCATGACGAAATACAACGCATCGCAGATTCCATCGAACGTCGGCGGATTGAACTCGGCAAGACATCCGGATTCGAAAAGTTATATGCACGCGTTACAAGACTTTACTTCGGGGGAATGTCGCGTCATCTTATGGCGCTTCGTCCAATTCTCCGCCCCGGAGCCCAGTTGGCTTACGTTGTGGGGGACCAAGCATCGTATTTGCGGGTAATGATAAGGACAGGCCAACTTTTGGCGGATCTTGCAAAATCTGCCGGTTACGAAGTGGTTGGTATCGATTTGTTTCGGACACGACTAGCGACCGCAACCAAAGAACAGCTCCGAGAAGAGGTTGTGGTTCTCCGCTGGCCGGGCCCGTCCAAAATTAATTACTGGACTCAAGAATCGAACGCAAACTTTATGAGCATGAAGGAAGAACCACCCAAAACGCGTCGGCCTAAAAAGTCTCCAAAAGCCTCGTCAAGAAAAGCAAATCGATATTCGGCGATAATCGAAAAAATATTCTTCTCGAAATATAAAAAGGGGATGCGAGAAGTCCCGTTTGTCAGGGACGAGATGGAGGAGATTGCCTCAGCGCTCAGAATCAAGCTGCCCAAGAACCTTGGGGACTTGGTTTACAGCTTCCGTTACCGGACCATATTGCCGGACACGATTACCGCCCTTGCCGGGGAAGGGCAGATTTGGGTCATACGTCCGGCTGGTCGCGCCAAATATAGTTTTGCATTGGTGAAAGACACACCCATTCGCCCCAACGAACAGATGGCCATTACAAAGGTGCCTGACGCCACACCGGGTATTGTTGCCAAGTACGCTTTTAATGATGAGCAAGCGCTCCTTGCGAAGGTGAGATACAACCGACTCGTGGATATTTTCACTGGCGTTACATGCTATTCACTGCAAAATCACCTTCGGACCACTGTTCCGGAAATGGGCCAGATCGAAACTGACGAGATTTATGTCGGCGTGGATAAGAAGGGAGCTCACTACGTATTTCCCATCCAAGCCAAAGGTGGCAATGACAAGCTGAGCATTGTTCAGATTGAACAAGATTTTGCGGTATGTGACGCCAAATTCCCCCTGTTGGTCTGTAGGCCGATCGCAGCTCAATTCATGGAGGGCGGAGTCATCGCGCTTTTTGAATTTGAATCTAGTGAAAGCGGAGTCAGCATTTCGGTGGAAAAACACTACAAGCTCGTCTCACCCAAAGAAGTAACAGATGCGGACTTGAAGAACTATCGCGGCCGGGCAGAAGGCTCACAGTAAGCAAGGCGGGGGGCGAAAGGATGCCCTGGCAGAATGTACAGGCACGGTCGGATTCTTCTGACTTGGACACTCCTTGTCCAACCTCCTTTGATATGGTTGGGGCAGTATGGAAAATGAAGGATTGAAGATACCGAGGGTGGGGTTGGGGAAGTTGCGGAGCGATTCGACGTGGGCGGCGCTCACGCCGGAACAGCGGGAAACGTTGGAGGATTGGTTGTTTGGGGAAAATCTCGGTTACACGGAGGTTTTGGAGCGCACCCAAAAGGAGTTTGGCATCGCCGCGTCAAAAACGAGCCTGATACGGTTTTATCAACGCGCGGCGGCGGAACGGGCGCAACGGGAATTTCTGGACCTGGAGACGACGATCCGGGAGATGAAGGGGCTGGAGGTGAATGTTCCGGAAATGCAATCGGCGGCCATGTGTCTGATTACGAAGCGGTTGATGAAGCTGTCGCTGGAATCGCCGGAGAAGGTGAGGGAAATGGCGTGGCTGGGCAGTGTGTTGGTTCAAAATGAGGCGCAGAGCATCAAACGGGGGTGGTTGAACATCGGCCGGGAAAAGTTTCAATATGATGCCGCGACCGCGTGTATGATTCATAAACTGAGGATCGACGAGGTCATGGCGGATGAATCGTTGAGCGATCAGCAGCACATCCAGAAAATCAGGGAGGAAATCTTTGGGCCCAATTTGCCGGAGTGAGCAGGCGGAGCCTGCACCCATTATCACGGACACGGAAAGAGAAACGCGAATTGCACGAATTTTCACAAATTTGGGAACGGAATTTAACCGCAAAGATTCAAAGCAGGCGGAACGAGAGGGCGGATTCCTTCGGCGAGACGCCGAAGGTTACGGACGCTCCTTCCGGAGTGGCAATCGCGTGCGCTCCCGAGAATCAGCGGAAAAGTCAGAATCTCCTCACGTCGATTCCTACAACGGAGGACCACTGCAACGCTTAAGTCCGCTTAAGTCCGCTTATTGACCCCCTGGAGGGGAGGGGATGGGAATTGCGGAGTGCGGATTTCGGGTTGCGGAATGGCAGAAAGGAAAGGAGGCGAATCAATTTGAAATTTGAAATTGAAGGAAGGGAAGGCGGGAGAGCGGAATGCGGGGCCCGAAAATTTTGGGCTCGGCTGGAGCCTCTCCCTACCAATCTGGGGCGACTTGGCATTCGATGGTGGTTTTGCCTTGTCCGGCGGGGGGACATTTCGCATTGTTGGATTCTCATGGCCGAACGAACGATTTCAGATGTTTTGACGAAGCCGGATGTCGCGCTGGAGCTGACGTTGCGTCCGTCGTTGTTCTCTGAATTCACCGGCCAGGCGCGGGTCAAGGAGCGGCTGGAGATCACCGTGGCGGCGGCAAAACAACGCGGTGAGGCGATTGACCACGTGCTGCTGAGCGGCCCGCCGGGATTGGGCAAAACGACGCTCGCGAGCATCATTGCCAAGGCGATGGGCGCGAATTTGAAGAGCACGAGCGGGCCGACGATTGAGAAGGCGGGCGACCTGGCGGGATTGCTGACGAATCTGGAGGAGGGCGACGTGCTGTTCATCGATGAAATTCACCGCCTGCAAAAGACCATCGAGGAGTATCTATATCCGGCGATGGAGGACTTCAAGCTGGACATCATCATTGACCAGGGGCCGAACGCGCGGAGCGTGCGGCTGAACCTGCCGCGGTTCACGCTGATTGGCGCGACGACACGCAGCGGCCTGCTGACGGCGCCGTTGCTGACGCGTTTTCCCGTGCGCGAACGGCTGGATTATTATCACGCCGAGCAACTGGAGCAAATTGTGATTCGTTCGGCGCGGTTGTTGAACATTGAAATTGAGGCGAGCGGCGCGAAGGAAATCGCCCGACGCAGCCGCGGGACACCGCGCATTGCGAACAATCTGCTGCGGCGGGTGCGGGACTTCGCGCAGGTGCGCGGGGACGGGCGCATCAGCGCGGGCATTGCAGACCAATCGCTGGCGATGCTGGAAATTGACGAGAACGGATTGGACGAGATGGACAAACGCATCTTGGAGGCGGTGATCACGAAGTTTGGCGGCGGGCCGGTGGGAGTGGGTTCGCTGGCGGTGGCGGTGGGTGAGGAACCGGACACGCTGGAGGAAGTTTACGAACCGTATCTCATCATGGAAGGGTATCTGAAGCGGACGCCGCAGGGGCGCGTGGCGACGGAGTTGAGTTACAAGAAACTGGGACTAAAGGCGAGCGGCGACCAGGCGAGGTTGCTTTAGAGACCAGCTTTCCCCAGCAATTTTGCGCGGGATTTTAATTCACCGAGGAGAGACTCCAACAGCGGGGTCATTTTGCCGCGCCACAGCGCGCCGACGATGATGGGGTCGAAGCCGGGCAGGGGCAGGGCGCGGATGCCGGTGGGAAGTTGGAGCCGGGGAAGGGCGATGGACACCCCGATGCCCAGGCCGCCACTGACGTAAGTCTCCACCAAATCCAGCGAACTGGCTTCGATGCCGGGGAACCAATCCACGCCGATGCGGGTGAGGCCCGCCTGGAAATTGCGGCAGATAGTTTCGGTGGGCGGGAGGCAGATGAGCGGTTCGGTGATTTTGTCGAGTTTCCAGAGTTGTTCGGCGTCGGTGAGGCGGCTTTTTTTTGCGACGAGCAACACGAGGGGCAGTTCAATCAAGGGAAGCGAACGCACGCCGGGCGCGGACTTTTTTTCCACGAGTGAAATAGCGAGGTCAATTTCCTCCTGGAGCAGCATGGCTTCGAGTTCGGGTTGAAGGCCTTCGCGGAGGCCGACCTTCAGGCTGGGGAACTTGCGGCGCAGGTTTTGCACGAGTTCGGGCAGGTGGTCGCGCAGCACAATTCCGGACGCGCCGATGCGGACGTGCCGCGCTTCGCCACCCTGAAGCTCGGATTCCATGGTGTTGAGGGCCGCAAAGAAGGGCTGGATGAAGTCGAACAGTTTTTTCCCGGCGGGGGTGAGCGAGAAGGGTCGGCGCTGAAAGAGGGTGACGCCGAGGTGTTCCTCGAGTTGGGCGATCTGGCCGCTGACGGCGGGCTGCTGGATGCCGTAGGGGATGTTGCGCACGGCGCCCATGATGCCGCCGTGTTTCGCGACGTAATAGAAGAGCTCGAGGTGGTGGATGTTCATGACATTGATTCAACCGATGTTGGGAAATCTTTTATCAATTCACGCCGACAATGCAAGGCGGGTTAAAGAAGGAGCGTGCAAACTAACAGCACGGAAACATTGGAAAACAGGGCGCAGGCCGGAGGGCCGGGCGCACCGGGCGTGGGCGGGGCCGTTATGCCGCCCAACTCAACATCGGAAATTCGAAAGGGATCCCATGAAAATCATGTTCATCATCATCATGCAAACTGTCATCGCTGTCCTTGCCGCGGAGCTTGCGGCCGGGGCCGTCCACTGGTTTGAGGACGCTTATGTGCGCGAGGACACGCCGGTGGTGGGGCGGTTTATTGCGCGGCCGAACATCGTGCATCATCATTACCCGCGGTATTTCACGCGGCACACCTGGCTGGAAAGTTCGTGGGATTTGATGCTGCTCTCGGGGGCGTTCGTCGCGGGGGCGTGGTGCCTGGGCATGCTGACGTGGCCGGTGTGGCTGTTCGCCATTCTGAGCGCCAACGCGAATGAAATCCACAAGTGGACGCATCGCACGCCGGCGGAGAACGGCCGGGTGATCACGTTTCTGCAACGTATCGGCGTGCTGCAGACGGCGCGGCATCATGCACTGCATCACACCGACCCGAAGAACAGCCATTATTGCACGGTGACGAATGTGTTGAATCCGGTGCTGGATGGCGTCGGGTTTTGGAACGGGCTGGAATGGTTGCTGGCGCGGACGATTGGTTTGCATCGCCGCGAGGATTCGTCGGTGCACGGGCATGGGCCGGGGCCGGGATGGCTGAAGGAGTACAACCCTCGGGTGTTGCGGGCGGCGCAGGCGAAGAATCACTTGCCGACGGCGGGCAAAACGCTATCGTCGCCGCAACCCGCGTGAAGAGCGGGCAACAGTCGGACCAATTGATGAAAACTCCGATTTATTCACTGCCAAATCCGTGAATTGTCCGCATTGTCAAAAGGATCTGCCGGTCAACTACGACGGGGGGTATTGTCCGTATTGCGGAAAGGACCTGCCTCCGCCCCTGAACGTGGCCCGGCCTCTGGATACAAATCAAAAAATCAGCTGGCCGTGGTTCTTTGTTATTCTGTTTTTGCCGGTGGTCCTGACAATGCTCACTGCCCGGCTCCCCGCCCAGGCGGGCGGTCTCGCAGCGCTGATCTCGCTTTGCGGTGGTCCCGTTTCAGGCATCATATGCGGCGCCATGCTGGCGCGACGCCTGGGACGGACTGAGGGAACAAAAATCGTGTTTGGCATCGTGCTGATCCCGACAATGGTGGTGGTCTGTGTTGCCCTGAACTTTTTTGGTTGCCTGGTCAGCAGCCAGGGCTCGGGCTTTCATTGAAGAGCATGCCCGCCGAGTTTCCATTTTCGGTCCTGAGGATTCAGGATGAATTGTTAAAACGCACCACTTCGCGCTGCCCGGTTTGTTGTTCGCCGTGTCCGGCGGAGGTCTGGCGCACGGGCGGCATTCCGTCGAAGGTGTTCCTGAAGCGGACCTGTCCGAAACACGGCGAAGCCTCGGTTTGCATTGCGTCCGACGCGCGCTTTTACTGGCTCGCAAAAGGCAAATCAGAAAACGATTGCGGTTGTGGCCCCGGTTCCTGCTGTTCAGCGGACGGCTCCAATACCGGCACGCTCGGCCGCAACGCGGACCCCGGCGATGCGTTGGGAATCCAGGAAAAACTTTCCACCTGCCTGGCGCTCATTGAGATCGTCAATTCGTGCAATCTGGCCTGTCCGACGTGTTATTCCGATTCACCCAGGGGAGTTGACGAAAAGGTGGACGCGGTGCCGCTGATGGATTTGCAACGTCGCATCCAGGGTGTGATTGACCGCAAGGGAAAAATTGAGATCCTGCAACTCTCCGGCGGCGAGCCGACGCTGCACCCGCAATTTTTTGAATTGCTCCGCTGGTTGCACGGGAATCCAGGTATCGACTATGTGCTCTTGAACACCAACGGTGTGCGCGTCGCCAACGATGACGCCTTCGCGCGCGAACTGGGGGAGACATTTCGTTACGGCAAGTTCCAGCTTTACCTTCAGTTTGACGGGGTGCAGGAAGCGGGGCAGCAGTTTTTGCGCGGAGCCGACCTGCGGGCGACGCGCGAGCGATGCCTGGAACATTGCCGGGAAATGAAGCTTCCGGTGACGCTGGCCATGACGGTCACGCCGGAGAACCTGCCATTTCTCTGGGAGGCCATCGAGTTCGGCCTGAATTTTTCAAATGTCCGGGGCGTGAGTTTTCAACCGATGTTCGGTAGCGGACGCATTCCCGGGCCGGTTTCGGACCGTCTCAACACGGCGGATATCATCCTGGCGGCGGTGGGGCAATCGCGCGGGCAATTGCGTTACGAAGATTTCACCCCGCTGCCGTGCGGCGATCCGAATTGCGCGACGATTGGCTATCTGCTGAAGGTGGGTGGGCAGGTGCGGTCGGTGAGCGATTTCATTGATTTCAAGAACGTGCAGGATTTTTTGGGCACCAAGGTGCGTTACAAACTGGAAGACCTGATGAAGTGCGGTTGCGAATCCGAGCCGCTGGGCGAGCTGCTCAAGCAGTTTGAGCTGGATGAATCCCACACGTTCCGGCTGTTCATCAAGCCGTTCATGGATGCGGGGACGTGGGACGAGGACCGGATTGACCGCTGCTGCACGCATGTGATACGACCGGATGGAAAACTGGATTCATTTTGCCGGTATTATTCCGGGTTCGCGGATTGGAAAGCGAAATAGAATTTCAGTTTATGGAATACGAACCACCCCGAGTTGAAAGGCCGCCGCCGCGTAGCGGAGGGACAATATACTTTCTATTATTCGCTCTCCTTCCAATACCGATGGGCCTTTTGGTCGGTCCGCTTCGCTTATTTGATGTTGCGCAAGGCGACAAATCAGCAGATCCGGCCCCGCTCATAGTTTTTCATATTTTCACATTACTTTGTTGTGTCACGGGAGGAATTGGAATGTGCGGCGGTTTTAAGCAAGGTAAATGGAAGGCTCGCGTTGGCGGTGTTGCGGTGGGCCTGATTCTTTGGGTCTTTGAAGTGTCGATCGTTTTATTTATCGGATGTTGCCTGGGCTTGAGCCAC
>Ga0210398_10005065_pt1 | contig 12269 bp, 6 predicted proteins | sample IncBWC4OmetaG_FD_161047 | JGI IMG/M metagenome (GOLD analysis project Ga0210398, IMG submission 161047) | Forest soil microbial communities from Barre Woods Harvard Forest LTER site, Petersham, Massachusetts, United States - Inc-BW-C-4-O | ecosystem: Environmental > Terrestrial > Soil >... | reverse complement strand
GTTCGCCTCTCGCTGTGCTGTTTGAACTTCGCGTTGTAACCGCTCATAGGCTCCAAGCGTGAGTGCCCAATCGCCAGTGACATTGCTCATCTGCCAGTCATCGCTAATAGCATCATACGTGGCTGGTATCCTTGGAACTGGCACGTAGAGCATACGGGCCTTACGGACGAGTTTGTCAGATGCGGTCACGTAGTTCGGCTCATCAATTGAAGCCTGCTCGTGATGCCATTCGGCGTAGAGGTTTTGGATTGCTATGTTGTTCTTGGCGAGACGCGCTTGCGCAATCAAAGGAACGAAGTGCTTGCGCAACCGTGCATGGGCATGGAAACCCTCTAAGCTGATGATCCAGCTATAGTCTCGCAAGACGGGGATCTTTAGCAGGTATGGACGTAGCCACTTCCACATAGCGGCGGGATTGTCTCGCGGACGTCAGACGCGGTCAAGCGGGCATCTCTGACAACCTCTCAAATACCAGGAGCGGCTATTTGGAGGGTGCTCTCTTTCGGCTATCCCCGTGGCTCCCGAACTCATTGGTTCAATACTATAGTTCGCGTAATTAAGCCTCAAGCCGAAGCGCCTCGACTGGATCCACTTGACTCGCTCGCACCGACGGTACGTAGGCGGCGAACAGAGAAACCACGCAAAGCAACAAAGTCACGATTGCGAGCATCATTGGATCCCAGGTCTGAACTCCGAAGATTGAACTGACGGTTATGCTGGTCAGCGCAACAGCCAACGGAATTCCGGCTAAGACTCCATAGACCGTCAATCGCAACGCTTGCTTGACTACCATCCCTTGTATGTCAAGGGGAGTCGCCCCGAGGGCCGTCCGAATTGCCAATTCTTTTCGGCGGTTTTGAACCGAATATGTCATGAGACCGTAGAGTCCCGAAGCGGTGAGAACGAGCGCAATAGCGCCGAAGATCGCCAAGACCGTCATGTAAAACTCGTAACGCGCGGAAGTAGCGGCGAGCGCCTGGCGCATGGTGATCGGCGGTGCCACAGGCTGTCCTCCGCTAAAGCTGACAAGCTCCTGTTGGAGCCTAGGCACCAGCGAGCTCTGTGCTTCATCTGTGCGAATCGTCCATATAAGGGGTAAGAGCTGATTGTTGCGAGCGTTCATCCAGTCTGAAACCTGAGCCACTGGGATGTACATCGCGGGGTCCCGGTCGAGGCCCGCATCGTTAACGTCGACAACGACCCCTATGATCTGTCTAGGACGGTCGTCTTCCCAGCCCTTGCCGATCTCGATAAAGTCGCCAATCGGATTGGCATTTATTTGGATCCAGTATTTGTGCATCATCGCGCGGTTTATCAGTACTACTCGCGCCGAATTTTCGTTGTCTTCGTCGGTGAACATCCGGCCGCGCATCAGCCTGATGTGAAATACGTTGAAATACTCCGGCGAAACGCTACGCCAGGTAGCGGTGCCGTTGAATGTGCCATAAGCCTGGTCATGCTCAAGGATCGTAAACGGCATCTGAAGGCCAGCCAGCAAGGGAAGGGCGTTGGTGGTGGCAACAGCATTCACTCCTGAAATCGCCTTAATGTGTCCCTCAGTGTAGCGGACCAAGTCCGCAACTTCGGCTGTTCTGTCGAAACGCGGGTTATTCAGCGACATATCCAGCGTAACAACGTTTCGCTCGTCAAAACCACGGTTGATGGCCCTCTTCGCCACAAAAGTGCGCATCAATAGTCCCGCTCCGATGAGCAACACAAGAGACAACGACATCTCGACGATCACGAGCGCCGCGCGCCAGCGATTGCGCCCGAGGGTCATGCCGGATGTGGCGGCGCTGTCATTCGCGAGCATATTGATGTTGGTCTGGGAAGCGTTCACGGCTGGAACTAACGCACAGAGAATTCCGATCACAAGCGAGACCAAAAGCGTAAAAACGAATACGGTCCAGTCCAGCGCTATCGAAGAGCCGTTCGCGCCTAGCCGGGACAATTCTTCCGGACTAGTAGCAAGCACTGCGTGAACGCCCACATAGCCAAGAAGGAGCGCGCCAAAGGCAATGCCCAACGAAAGCAGTAGGCTCTCCATCAGAAGTTCCACGGCAACCTGCTTGCGCGATGCGCCCAACGCGAGCCGGACGGCAATCTCGCGCGTTCGTCGGCCAGAACGCGCCAGGAATAAAGTTGCGACGTTGAGGCAGCAGATTGCCAGCAGAAATCCGGCGGCACCCATGAGGATGTAAAGAGAGGGCCGCACGTCACCCACGATGGCGTCTCTTAGCGGAATGAGTTCCGAGAATCCTGAGGTGAACGCATCTTCCAATTCTGCTTTTAGAGGTTTCCTGCCCGACCAATCAATGGCGTCGCTGAAAACATTCTGAGCTTGGTCGACGGAAAGCCCATTTCGCATTCGGGCAACGACCCGGACCCTCGGGATGAAATCGACGGAATCCGGATCAGCGCGGAGGGGGAACCAGACGTCGGCGGATGACTCGAAGTGTGCATCACCGGGGAGCACCCCAACCACCGTATATGAGATTGCGTTGAGCAGTATGCGAACTCCGACGGGACTTGCCCTGGAACGAAAGTACCGCTGCCACAGCTCATTGCTGATCACAACCACATTCGGGCCGGCGGGACTATCCTCGCGCCCGGAAAAAGTTCGCCCCAACATCATCTCAGAGCCGAAGACGTGGAAATAATCTGCCGATACACGAGTAGCTTTCAGCGTGCTGCGATAAGCACCTTCCTCGAAATTCAGCTCTGGGACGTTAACATCAAAAGCGGCCATCGACTCAAAAGATGATGGGTTAACACTACGCCAGAAGACGTACTTCGGAATCGACACCAAACTTTGGTTGCCGATTCTTGTGGAGGTGATTATCTGCACAAGCCGATCGGGCTGAGGATAGGGCAGTGGTTCCAGGAGCACCTTATCCACGACGGAGAAGAGAGCGGATACGGTCCCGATTCCCAGCGACAGCGTAGCTAGGACCGTGAACGTAAAGCGCGGATTACGCCAGAGAGCCCGTGCAGCTGACCACAGTTGCAAAGTGCGGATCATCGCCCCCATCTGCCTATCTTCTGCCCGGTTACAAACGCGAAATGAGCTGGACAAATTTTCGTTTGCCCTTGAAATACGAAATAAATAGTACTATACACCTGGTAGCCATGAGACCAAAGCACACCACGCTCACTCCTCGGGAACTTAAAATCATGAAGCTCGTGTGGCAACGCAGGAACGCGACCGTCCGCGATATTTACGAAGCCCTGCTGGAGCACCGCAAAATCGCTTACACGACCGTGATGACCATGATGAAAACCCTCGAAACCAAGGGCTATCTGAAAAAGCGGCGTCAGGACCGTGCCTTCGTGTATCGCTCCGCGCAAGCCAAGAACAAGATTATCGGCGGCATGATCCGAGAATTCACAGATCGCGTGTTCAACGGTTCCGCGCAAGTTTTCCTCGCCACTCTCGTGAAATCGCGGCAATTGCATAAAAAAGATCTGCAAGGATTGTCCGCATGGGCGACCAAGAAAAGGAGCATTCCAGCACGACTAAGAAAATAGAGCGTAGCCGATTAACATGCCGTTGTGGTTTTCCAATCTGGTTTTCCGGAGCGGACAAATCGTCGAATGTTTACTCATACCGCAGCGCCCGCATCGGGTCTGTCTGTGTCGCCCGCCGCGCCGGGAACCAGCACGCGGCCAGCGCAACGAGCATCAGCAGCACCGAGACGGCAACAAATGTCTCCGGATCGTTGCCTCCTACGCCATAGAGCACGCCGGCTATAGCCTGGGTTGCGCCGAGCGCTACCGCAATCCCAATCCCAGCTCCAACGACAGCGAGCAAAGTCCCTCGCCCAGCAACTAGCCGCACAACGCTTCCGGGTTCAGCTCCTAGCGCCATGCGGACGCCAATTTCATGAGCGCGGCGGCTAACCTCGAACGAGAGCAGACCATATAATCCGACCGCTGCCACCATCAGCGCTAGCACTCCTAACAACTCGGACAGCCGCACCATAAGTCGTTCTTGAAACAGTAGGCGGTCAGCCTGCTCTGTTAGCGTTCTGAGGTCGAAGAGGGGCAGATTGGGACTGATTTGAGACATAACATCGCGTATTACCGGAATAACAGCTTTCGGATTTGCCGCCGTACGCAACTCAAACCATGCATTTCCGTGACTCTGCGGACCATACATCGCCGGCTGGATTCCTCGCCGTAAATTGCTATATTTTGCGTCACGAACCACTCCGATGATCTCGTAGCCCGGATTTGCTGGGCCGTTCGCATCCGCCTCTGACTCGCCGAACCGTTTTCCGAGCGAATCTTCGTTCTGCAGAAACCTTCTTACGAATGCCTGATTCACGATCACAGGAGTAGGTACCGACGTTGGACCGTCTCGGCCATTTGCAGCCGAACGTTCAAAATCATCTTCGCGAAAGGATCGACCAGAAAGGAGCGGAATGCGCAAAGTACCGAAAAACTCAGGTCCCACCGGGAGCATGTCAACAATCGATTGCTGATCCTTCGCAGTGCCCGGCCAATGCAACGCGGCGGCCATCGCTCCACCGGTAAGGGGCGGAATGAATGAATAACTGACGGCCTTAACGCCTGGAATCTGCGCCAGTCGACGCTGAACATTGATATACAGACTCCGCGCCTCTGCGGCACCATAGCCGGCCAAAGCCGGGTCTGCTTTGAAAATCACGACATTGCGCGGATCAAATCCGACGTCAACGTTGCGCAGGTTTGACAGCGTTCGCACCAGCAGTCCGGCACCGATCAGAAGGACGACAGCAAGCGCCACTTGCCCCACGACTAATCCATTGCTGACACTGAACCACTTTCCGGCGGGATCTCCTGAATTTCTTGCGCTTCGTCCACCGTCCTTAAGTGATGGAGCCAAATCCGCACGGATGGAACGTAACGCCGGAGCGATGCCAAAGAGAATCCCCGTGAGCAATGAAACCCCGAAAGTGAATCCCAAGACTTGAATGTCAATACCGGCGACGAATCCGAGTGGCTGAGCTTGGTTTTTAGATACAAACGAGATAATCGCGTGTGTGCCCCAATAAGCGAACAGAATTCCGAGAACTCCTCCCAACACCGAGAGCAAAACACTCTCCGTCAATAGTTGTCGAAGGATCCGTGCACGGCTTGCGCCGAGCGTCAGCCGCACCGCGATTTCGCTCTTCCGCGCGTTCGCGCGCGCCAGCGATAGTCCCGCGACATTCGCGCAGGCGATCAACAGGATAATCCCGACCGCGAGCATCAGGACATACAGCGAATCGGAGTACCGGCCCCACTGGCCGGTCAGACCGGCCTTCGCGGAGACAAGAATGATCTCCGGATCGTCAGTTGAGATAGACTGCGTTGGACCGTTCCGGTCCGCGCGCGCCTCTTGGGTGGCACTTGGAACGCTTCCCCAGCTGCTGCCAGATGCAGGTGGCGTGGATTCACCGTTTTGAAAGAGAGGGAGAGGCCCATGAAGCGTTCCGTTACGGAACAAAACGCTTACCTGGGCTTGCGTGAGTGTGGGTTGTGTTCCCTGTTTCAACCGACCTATGACCGTCAACCACCAAAACGCCGCGTCAGCCTGCCGATTGTTCCACGGCATGTCCGCTGTGCTGACTAGTTCGCCGTCGCTGAGTGGTAGCCATACGTCGTAAACGCTCCCAGGGCTAAGTCCCCGGAAGCGTTGGTCGGCAACTCCGATGATCGTAAACGAGGCGCGGTTCAGCTCTATCGTGCGGCCGATAACATCACGCTTCCCACCAAAGGCGCTTTGCCAGTAACCGTAACTCAATACAGCTACCGGTGTAGCGGATGCTGAATCGTCACTCGGAAAGATAACTCGTCCGAACGCCGCTTTCACGCCCGTGGTTTGGAAGAAGTCTCCTGATACGAGCTGGCCGTTGACCAGTGTCGCCGGACCATTGCCGGTTAGATTGAGTTGCCCCGCGCCCACGAATGCAGTGGCCCCCGCGAAGGCATCTGAACGTTCTATCTGCCGAAACATCGGCTCAGAAAATGAACATCCGGAAGTCCCGGTCTCGGAATCAATGGCGCAATCACCCTGGGACCAGTAGAAGTCAGTATTGGGCGCGTGGTGTGCGGTCCACTTGAGGAGCATCAGTCGCGAAGGATTCTCGACCGGAAGCGAACGCAGTACAACAGCATCAATCAATCCAAATATTGCTGCGTTCGGGCCGATGCCGAGCGCGAGCGTGAGAACAGTGACCGTAGTAAAGACCGGGGACTTGCCCAGCATGCGGAGCCCGTACTTTACATCTTGGACGAAACTCGAAATAAAGTTCACACCCCGGGTGTCACGGCATTCTTCCTTGATTTGTTCGATGCCGCCGAGTTCAGCGAGGGCGGCACCGCGCGCCTCACGCAGCGTCATGCCCGCGGCTTGGTGTTGTGCGACTTGCTGCTCGATATGGAAACGCAACTCGTCGCTCAGTTCGCACTCTACCGATTCCCCGCGAAAGAGTGAACGTAACCGAAGTATGAATTTTGTCAGCGAACGCATTGAATTCCTCCTACTCGTAGCCTTGCTTCAATACAAGCCCAATCGCCTGCGAGAGGCGTCCCCAGTTTGCTTCTTCGCGCTGCAAATATCTTTTGCCATCTCTGGTGAGGGAATAATATTTCGCCCGGCGGCCGTTTTCGGATTCGCCCCACTTCGCGGTGACCCACCCTTGCTGCTCCAGTCGGTGCAGCGCCGGGTAGAGCGCACTTTGATTTACCTGTAGCACTTCCCGAGATACTTGCCGGATCCGCTGCGCGATGGCCCACCCGTGCATCGGTTCGAGAGCGATCGTACGCAGAATCAGCAAATCGAGAGTCCCTTGTACGAGATCTGTGGGCTTGGTCACGCTCTCACCCCTCAGTAACTGACAGCAGCGTACGCTGGGATGGAAATGTAGTCAAGACCGAGAAGCAAGCTAGCCGCTGTGTTTATTCGCGATTACGGGATGGCGCTGGCCGGACATTATCGCGGGTGCGATCATCGCAACCGTAAATCTGGCACAAGATGCGTTCGTCCGCAGTCAAAATGTCATTTGCGGCTATTTGGCCGAATGCCAGTTCGACGAATCAGTAGAGGAAAAGTGTAAGATAGAAGCGAATCATCAAGCTCGTTAGTAATCTGTTAGTGTTGTTGCTGCGATGGCGAGGTCGTCCTACAGGGACGAGGCCCTAAGCGCGCGGTCCCAAGAAGCCACGGCGCGAAGCGAAGCGCCTCCTGCATGCACACTTGAAGACGGCGGTTTGCTAAACCAACCTGCCCTGTTTGCACTCGCTGATTTTCACCTGTTTTGAGTAATTTACGCTGCTCTCAGTTGCGCCGCGATGTCCAGATTTGCAGGTTATAGTGCACCAAGAGTGCACCAAGAATTCATCACCGCTATACTTCCTCGAACGTAAACTTCTGGCCCGGAACAACTTACGGTTAGCCTTTACTCGGGAACGATAGCCGGGAATGTCACCAAATCCCCTGACGTTTGCCCAAGATTCTTCCGAGGAAGAGTTGCGCGCGAAGGCCTATTCGTACCTTAGCGCCTCTATCGGCTCGATCTTCGTCGCCCGTCGACCGGGCAGGTAACCTGCGACTAGCGCCACGATGGCCAGTGCCGCCACTACCACGACGAGAGTCACGGTATCGCGGGAACCGATCCCGAATAATAGTCGCTGGAGCAATCTTGTGGCTGCCACTGATATGGCTATACCCGCGAGGAGACCGACAGCGACAACGGAAATAACGTCGAGCATGACCAGCCGGACGATTGAACCCGGCTCCGCCCCCAGTGCCATGCGGATTCCGAACTCTCTTTGCCTCTGTGCAACGATGTAGCTGACCGTGCCGTAGAGACCGATGACCGCCAGCAATAATGCCAAGGAACCAAAGAAGCCGGAAAGCTGGGCGAGCAGGCGCTCCTGGACCATGGAGTCGCTTACCTGCTGTGCCAGCGTGTGAAACTCGAGGGTAATCGCGGGACTCACAGAGGCTACCGCCGCCTGGACCGCCGAGATGAGCGCTGTAGGTCGTAGTGCAGTGCGCAACTCGAGCGCACCCGCCAAACCGAGGTCGGGAGCCTGAGTGGCAGGGAAAAAGACCGTGGGATGAATCTCCTCGCGCAGTGACACGTACTTGGCATTCCGGACGACACCCACAACCTCGATCGGCGGTCCGGGTTGCCCCGCAACGCCGTCAATCCAGAACGTCCTGCCAACGGGATCCAGGCCTGGAAAGAAGCGGCGTGCCGCCGTCTGGTCGATGATCGCCACCATAGGAGAGGTGGCTGTGTCGCTGCCATTGAAGTCGCGGCCCGCCACGAATTGCATTCGCAACGTTCCAAAATATTCAGGCGAGACGTTGACGGACATAGACAGAGACTCCGCATCTGTGAAGCTTTTGGACCACTCGGTGTGAACGTTATGTGCCCCGTAGCTTACTTCGGCAGGTGTCACGGATGAGCGGCTCGCAGAAAGGACGCCAGGAAGAGCCCGCAGCTGGTTCTCGATTTGGTCGAGCACGGCGGGACGCTGATCTCGAGGTATTTTCGCCGGCCACAAGTCGGTATACACGATTAGGACATTGTTGCGATCAAAGCCGGGATCGAGCGTCGCCAGCTTCGCGAAACTACGCAACAACAATCCAGCGGCCACCAATAGCACTAGCGAAAACGCTACCTGCGACGCCACGATCAACTTGCGGCTCCGAAACCGAGCCGGACGGTCCAATTCGACCGTTCGGATCCCTTTCATGGCCGAGATCAGCGATACACTTGTGGACCGGAGGGTGGGGAGGATGCCAAACAGGGCCACGGTGAGAATGGCAACCGCAGCGGTGAATCCAAGAACACGGCCATCGAGCGAGAGATTGAGAAGCACAGGCATGTTCCCGAGCGCGTAGATATTGTGAATGGAGATACTGCGAATCAGAAGAACGGCGCCCCAGCGCGCACAAAGAAATCCGACGATCGCGCCCATGAGAGAAATCAGCATGCATTCCGTAAGGAGTTGCTTAATTAGCCGCCACCGGCTTGCGCCCAATGCGTACCTTACCGCGATTTCCTTTTCACGGACAACGCCGCGGGTCAGCATCAGGCTGGCAATGTTTGCGCAGGCAATTAGCAGCACGAGGCTCACAATGGCCATCAGAACCTGTAAGGGTTGGTCGAATTGCTGCCGCAAGGTAACGGAAGTTCCTGTCGCAGCCGAAGTCGCCACCAGCGTCTCCTTCACAAAGTTCCGCTGCTCATCGGCGGGCCAGTATTGGGACAAAGCGGCAGTGAATATACGAGGGGAAAGCACCTGGAGTCGGGCGATCAATTGGGCTCGGCTGATGCCGGGCTTGATCCGGCCGGCCACGTTCAGCCACCACAGGGAGCGCGCTTCCAGTGATCCTGTACCCCAAAGAATCTCCCCAGCGCAAATCGGCACAAAGACTTCGGACTCTCGACCCACGTCCATTCCGTAAAAGCCAGGCGGAGCGACGCCGATGATTTCAAAGGGGTGGTCATCGAGCGACAGGGCACTGCCAACGGCGCTACTTGCGCCGCTATAATGACCTTGCCAGAACCCATAGCTTAGGACAGCCACGGGCGGGCAGCCGCGGTGGTCGTCAGACCCTGTAATCAAGCGTCCGGCAGCCGGACGGAGCCCTAAGGTCGTGAAGAAGTCACCACTCACAAACGACCCCTCCGCGGGCTGTACTGTTCCACCTCTGGCGAGATCGAAGCGGTTATTACTCCAAGCGAACACGCCCGAAAAAACATTCTGTTGATCTCGTACTTGTTCCCACAGAGGGTTACTGAAGGAGGGCGAGGCTCCGCCGTCCCACAGAAAAGAAAGGAGATTGCTGAAGCTGGCCGGACCTCCGCCGGCGTAGCGGGGATCTTGCCTCTTTAATTGCAGCAGCTCGGCAGGCCTCTCGACCGGCAGCGTTCGCAACATGACTGCATCAATGAGGCTGAAGGCGGCCGTATTAGCGCCTATACCGAGGGCGAGGGTAAGCACGCCGACGACGGTGAAGCCGGGGGACCTTCGAAGAATACGGAGGGCATAACGCAAGTCCTGAATCAGCGTCCCCATAATATCTTCATCTCTACACTAAGGAGCACGCGGGAGCAACGGTATCGCGACAAATGACCCACAGTTCATTGCGCTCCACAAAACAGGAAGGCTAATCTGTATCCTTTGGTTTCTCTGGAGAATTGCTTTATGACTGGTTTCGACGAAGCATGGATGACAACCGAATTGCGCAAACTGGATTTCAGGAGTAAGCCATTGCTCACTACGATTGGCTTGGTCGTCGTTGTCTTGCCGGTCGCGTTTTGCTTGCTACGCGCAACGCAAACCCATGCTGCGACACAGGCCCAAACCACAGCTGCCATTGCGCCTGAGTTTGAGGTCGCTTCGATCAAGCCAAACAAATCTGGCAATGATAGGGAGAGGATATTGTTCCCGTCAAACGGGTTCACTGCTACGAACGTCCCGCTGCATATGCTCATTCGAGTGGCATACGGAGTGGAAGAAAATGAGATTTCAGAGGAGCCGAAGTGGCTTTACTCTGAAAACTACGATGTGGAAGCGAAAATGGATAGCTCCGCGGCTGATACGCTACGCAAGCTTGGCGAAGATCAACGCAAGCTTGAGAGGCAACGCATGCTCCAATCTCTTTTGGCAGATCGGTTCAAGCTGACGCTTCACCGGGAAACGAAGGAGCTTCCGGTGTACGCACTGATCGTCGGGAAGGGCCGCCTCAAACTACAGAAGGCCAATTACGACAGGTACCCCAATGGCGAACCGGACTACACGGTTCTGCGACGGGGCTTGATCACGGCTCAGGCGCTCTCGATGGCAGATCTGGCAAGAGCGTTGACGCATCTCCTAGGCCGCAGAGTCCTGGATAAGACCGGGCTCAAAGGTAATTACGACTTCACGCTCCAGTGGACACCGGACGACAGCGAGCCGTTTAAGAGGGTCGCTGACAACCCAGCGCCTGGGAATGCGCCCCAACCAGATTCTTCTGGGCCTTCGATTTTGACGGCAATTCAAGAACAGCTTGGCCTCAAACTGGAATCGCAAAAAGGGCCTGCGGAGGTTCTCGTGATCGATCATGTGGAGAAGCCTTCGGAAAATTAAGAGGAGAGCTTGGATCAAGAAAATTTCAATAGTTTCGCGCTGCTAGCCCCTGGCTTCTCCCGGCAAAGTTCCAGAATTGCTGCAAAAACTGATCGAAAAAACTTGGAGGCTGAGCATGCCCAACCAAATTCCGGCGCACTGGTCGAAGGGTTTTGTGGAGCATCTGACTACCGCTACGCACTTCCGGCTCCCCCGCCATAATCGTTCAAGTAATCGACCGGCATAGAAAGGACTCTTTTAAATTTTCGATAGCGAGCGGAAGGCTTGGCAGCAAGCATTCGGCTGTTAACCTAATGCTCATTCGTTGATTCTGCACCGTTTAACCCCGAAAAAGCTGCCTAAAACCGGGCCTAGTTGGACCCAATGTTGGACCCAAGAAGAATGGCCCCGACTCGCATTGTGCCGAGCCGGGGCTTTTTCTTTCGCTACTGCCATCCTGAAATAGCCGAGAACCGAATGGTTAGCTGCGAACTTTCCAGAACGCCGTTTCAACGATGCCCCCTACCCTTAATTTGATCGGTTCGGTCTACACTAGCGCGTTCTCAGGACCCATCTTCAGACGAGAGGTCTTCTTGCTGTATCCTCTGCCTCTGAGGGGATTGTGATGAAGCCTTTGATCTTTGCTCTCTGTGTTGTATTTGCGTTCGGCGGTGTCCGCGCTCAAACACCTGCCTGGCAGCCATCGCCGGGACATACGCAAATTCCGATATGGCCGGGGGCGGTGCCGGATGCACAGCGTGCCGCGGGGACGGAGGTCACCGCGACGGCGAAGAATCTGGTCGCCGGAAGGCCATGGGATTACGTGGAGAACGTATCGCGGCCTACAATGACGGTCTATTCCCCAACGGGAAGGAATACGGGCACTGCGGTCGTCGTGTTTCCTGGCGGGGGCTATCAGATTCTGGCCATCGATCTGGAAGGCACGGAGGTCTGTGACTGGCTAACGTCCAAGGGGATCACATGTGTGCTGTCGAAGTACCGCGTGCCGAATTCGGGAATGCATTGGGATGACAAATGCCAGTGCCAGCTGAAGCCGAAGGCGCCCACGGCGTTGGAGGATGCGCAGCGGACCATGGGGCTGGTGCGCTTGCACGCGGCGGAGTGGCACATTGATCCGCACAAGATTGGCGTGCTGGGATTTTCGGCAGGCGGGC